>Ga0315294_10000202_pt1 | contig 64613 bp, 59 predicted proteins | sample YL17G13_40_MG_FD_203626 | JGI IMG/M metagenome (GOLD analysis project Ga0315294, IMG submission 203626) | Sediment microbial communities from Yellowstone Lake, YNP, Wyoming, USA - YL17G13_40 | ecosystem: Environmental > Aquatic > Freshwater > Lake > Sediment | place: USA: Wyoming | collected... | reverse complement strand
ACCCTTTTAAAATTAATCGGGAAGTCTCAATTAGATTTCAAAGATGTCTTTGTCCCCTGGAAAGATTCGCGCGGTAAAATAGTGGTCCAACGTTATTTTCATTGTTTTACCAAGCGAGAACTCGAAAATTTAGTTAGAGAATCGGGATTAAAAATAAAAGAAAGCTGGCGAGGGGGCGAAGACCCGAGAACTAATATTTATTTAGTAGCGAAGAGATAAATCTCTTCTTCACCCTTCATTGCGATTCGGGCAGTTGAAAGATGATGCCCTTATAGCTCAATTGGACACCCTGCACTAATATGTCCCCGTAGTTCAATGGATAGAACGTAGCCCTCCGAAGGCTAAGATGGAAGTTCGACTCTTCCTGGGGACACAAGTTTTAGTGCGGGGCGGAGGTTGAAATCTCCGGGTACTTGACAAAGAATTTTCCTAAATTAAAATAAAAACCGAGGGGGCGCGAGTTTTTTCTCGTGGGACAAGCAGTTTTTGATGCAGGATGCTAAAGCAGCTGTCTAGTGAATTGTCCGACTAGGTTTGGACTTAAGCTAATTGCGACAAGAACTGCGCCCCCCTCACTCAAGAAGAGGTATTTTACCTCTTTTTTAGTCCAAAGAAATATGTTAAAATAAGTATATGCAATACAAAATCGCCGTTTCTGGCGCTGCCCGAGTCAGCCATTGCTGCCGGGATATCGAAAAACTGTCTAAGGAAGTCGGTCGGGAGATTGCTCGCCAAAAATGTGTTTTAATTACTGGCGCCACTACCGGTGTTCCTTATTTTGCTGCCTTAGGTTGCAAGGAAGCTAAGGGATTTAATGTTGGTTTTTCTCCAGCCACTTCCGAAGCTGCCCATTTGAAAACCTACAAACTTCCCGTAGATCCTTTCAATGTAATGATTTATACCGGAGCTGATTACGTTGGAAGAAATGTAACTATGACAAAATCGGTAGATGGTGTAATTATTATTTGTGGCAGAATGGGAACCTTGCATGAGTTTGCTACCGCCTTCGAAATTCAAAAACCAATTGGTGTTTTAGAGGGGACGGGCGGAACAGCAGATAAAATAAAGGTCATCGCTACCGGTCCTTATCGAGGAGTAAAAAAAATAATTTTTGAGAAAGACCCTAAGAAACTAGTTGAGAAATTAATCGCACTTATTAAGAAAGAGAAAAAAGTTTTAGAAAATTTTAAAGGTCGAGCTTAAAACTAAAAAATTTCACAAAATTATGACAAATGAAATACCTCCTGCCGAAGAAGGGAAATTAATAGGAAAAATCACTCACTATTTCGGCCATATCGGAGTGGCAGTCCTTGAGTTAACCGACGTTCTTAAAGTTGGCGATACTATTAGAATTGTTGGCGGGGAAACTGATTTCAACCAAACTGTTGAATCAATGGAAATTGAGCATAAAAAAGTCAAAGAGGCTAAGGCGGGTGACTCTGTCGGACTCCAGGTTAGCCAAAAAGTCAGGGAGGATTACAAAGTTTATAAACTCTAAACTTTATTATGGAGATTGAAATTATTAGCCAACTACTTTTGGCTACCTTTTTAGGTGCTTTGGTCGGGTTAGAAAGAGAATATAAGAAAAAAGGAGCTGGACTTCAGACCTATAGTTTGGTGGCTTTAGGCGCCTGTCTTTTGAGTGTAATTTCTTTTGAACTCGCTGAATCTGGAATTAGCTCTGATCCTTCAGGGGTAATTCAGGCGGTAGCTATTGGAATCGGTTTTATTGGTGCTGGAGTCATTTTTCGTCAGTCATCAGGAATTTTAGGACTCACTACTGCTGCCGGCCTCTGGGCAACCGCCGCTATCGGAATTGCTGTCGGAACCGGGCTTTATTTTCTGGCCATTTTTACCACTTTTCTAGTCCTCCTGGTTCTGTCTGGCTTTGGTTTATTAGAAGAGAAAATTTTTAAAAAATAAAGAGGGTAAAAATATTCGTAATTAATAGGGCTTTATGCGATTTGTCGCAGATTTTCATCTACACTCCAAATACTCGCGGGCTACCAGTAAAGACATGGACTTAGAAAATCTTGAGAAGTGGGCGAAGATTAAGGGGATTAAAGTTTTGGGAACGGCTGACTTCACTCATCCCGAGTGGTCAAAAAGTTTGAAAGAAAAACTAGAACCGGCTGAACCCGGTTTATTTAAATTAAAAAATTCTGGTTCAACAACAAGATTTATTTTAACTACTGAAGTTAGCTGCATTTATTCTAAAACCGGAAGAATTCGAAAAATCCATATTATAATTTTTGCTCCTTCTTTTGAGACGGTTGAAAAAATCAATGCCCATTTAGGCTGGATTGGGAATTTAAAAGCCGATGGCAGGCCAATTTTAGGATTAGACGCCAAAGAATTAGCAAAAATTGTTTTAAATATTTTTCCAGACTGTCTAATTGTCCCGGCTCATTTAATGACTCCTTGGTTTTCTTTGTTCGGTTCTAAATCAGGATTTGACTTTCTTCAAGAGTGTTTTGATGAATATTCAAAATATATTTTTGCTGGCGAAACAGGATTATCAGCAGATCCTAAAATGCTTTGGCGAATGCCCGATGGTCGAAAAATAACTTTAATAAGTAATTCTGATGCACATAGTCCCCAAAAAATAGGCAGAGAAGCCAATGTTTTTGATACAGAATTAAGTTATTCAGCTATTAGCGAAGCCATAAAATCAAAAGATCCCCAAAAATTCTTATATACGATTGAGTTCTATCCAGAAGAAGGTAAATATCATTATGATGGTCATCGAATGTGCGGGATCAGTTTGTCGCCGGCCGAATCGAGAAAATACAACAATATCTGCCCAAATTGTGGGAAACCTCTAACCATCGGAGTTTTAAATCGAGTCGAGAGTCTAGCTGATAGACCAGATGGTTTCAGGCCAGAAAATGCCATCTCTTTCAAAAGCTTAGTCCCTTTGGCAGAAATAATTGCCGACGCTTTAGGAGTAATGGTTGGAGCAAAGCAGGTCGAAGAGGAATACCAAAATCTAATTGAAAAATTTGGAAATGAGTTTAAGATTTTAATCGACGTCTCTCGCTCGGAATTGGAAGCAGTTACTTTACCAGAAATCGCCGAAGGTGTAATAAGAGTTAGAGAGGGCAAGGTTAATATTGAGCCCGGTTATGACGGCGTTTACGGAAAAGTCCGAATTTTCTCCAAAGGCGAACAAAAAACCTTATCCAAACAGGGCACTCTTTTTTGATTATGACCATTGGTATTCCGAAAGCTTTAATTTATTGGAAGCAGCCTTATTTTTGGGAAACTTTCTTTAAAGAGCTTGGTTTTAAAGTCTTGCTTTCTCCTTCAACTAATAAAGAAATTGTTGAAATGGGAGTGAAGGTGGCTGATCCGGAAACCTGTTTTTCAAATAAGGTTTATTGGGGTCATCTATTATGGCTAGATGGAAAATGCGACTATATCTTTGTCCCGAGATTAAAAGCCAATGAAGAAAAGTTGGAATATTGCCCTAAATTTTTTGGTTTACCCGATTTAGGAAAGATTCTAGTTAAGACTCCAATTTTAACTGAAAACTTTGATGAGAGAAAAGAGAAATTTGAGAAAACTCTTGAAAGATTAGGGGGAAAATTAAATAAAAATAGAGGAGAAATAAAAAAAGCTCGAGAACTCGCTTTTTTAAAGGAAAAAGAATTGAGGGGAAAAGAAAAGCAAGAGCTTTCCCTTAAAATCCAATCTAAAAAGCCAAAAATAGTTTTAATTTCTCACCCCTACAATCTATACGACGATTATGTTAATTTGAGGATGAAAGAAAAATTGGAAAAATTGGGGGCAGAACCAATATTTATTGACGAAGTCCCAATAAAAACTTACAACTTACAAACCGAGCTTTCTATGGAAGCGAGGGGAAAGAAGAGAACGAAGTTCTCTTCGCCCATCACAACTTACAACTTAGGGTGGCCGAAATTTCATTGGGAATTTGGGAAAGAGATAATGGAAAGGATAAAAGAAGTTCTGAAGCACGATATTGCTGGCGTAATCGAGATTTCTTCTTTTGGTTGTGGTTGTGATGCGGTAATAAAAGAATTTGTAGAAAAAACATTTAAACAAAATAAAATTCCCTTTCTATATCTAATGATTGACGAACAAGCTGGTGAAGCCGGAATCCAAACAAGATTAGAAGCTTTTATGGATACCATTAAATAAAAACCCACATCGGAAGGGGGTCGGGGAAACCCTTCGGTTTCCCAGTTTAGGAAAACAGGCTTTCGCCAAAGGCGAAAATGTTAGAAACCGAGGGTTTCTAAAGAGCGAGCCCATAAGGGCGAGCGATTAACTTAGTAATGCCACTATGGAAAAACCTATCATTACTTTTGCCAGATGGGGGAATTATACCATTGCTTTTAAGACCATTTTTGAGCAATTGGGTTTAGAAGTTATTCCCCCAGAGAAAACAACCTCTCAGGCCATTACTGAGGGAGCAAAGCTTTCTCCAGAAATGTATTGTTTTCCGATGAAGGTAACCCTGGGCAACTATTTGCCAGCTTTAAGAAAGGGAGCGAACACTATTTTTATGGTTCAAAACGTTGGGGGGTCCTGTCGGCAAAGATATTATGGAGTAATTCAAGAAAAAGTCTTAAAAGAGGCAGGCCACGATATCGCTTTTCTGGATTTCCGAGCCACTCCCAAAGATATTTATTCAACGATTAAAAAAATTTCTGGTGCCTCATTGCTGCAAATTTTAAAAGCTGGAAGATTCTTCTTCAAAAAACTACATTTAATTGAAAAAATTGAAAAATTAGCCCAATTTTACCGGCCGAGAGAAATAAAGAAAGGAATTACTGATAAAATTTTACAAGAGAGCTTTTTAAAACTCGATGAGTTAAAAACGGAAAAGGATTTTCAGAAGCTCAAAAAGGAGATTTTAAAAAGATTTTCTGAAATTAAAATTGAGGAAGGTAAAGACTTGCCAAAAGTTGCTTTGGTTGGAGAAATTTATACAGTTTGTGATCCGACGATAAACTTTGAAGTCGAAAATAAATTAGGAAAAGAGGGGATTGAAGTTCATCGGCAAATGGATATCACTTATCATCTAAAAAAATTGATTTTTCCCTGGAAGGACTGGATAATCCAGAGAAAAATAAATCCTTATTTGAAGTCTACCGTTGGTGGCCACGGTCGAGACGCGATTTATGAAATGCTTCATTACATAAAAGAAAATTTTGATGGGATAATTCATTTACTTCCTGCATTTTGCATGCCAGAGATTACGGTTAGGCCGATTTTGGAAAAAATTCATCAGGAATCAGGGATTCCATTTTTATCAATATCTTTAGATGAACAAACAGCCGAAGCTGGGATTGACACCCGGCTCGAAGCCTTTATAGATGTAGTTAGGAATTACCATCAGAATAAAAAAATCATTAAAAATTAAAAATTTATATGAAGTGTTATTTAGGCATCGATGTTGGTTCAATCACTACTAAATTGGTTTTGATTGATACCAATAACCAGGTTTTATTTCCACTTTATTTACGAACTTCAGGTAATCCAATAGGAGCTATTCAGGGAGGACTTAGGGAGCTAAACAATAAGATTAAAAATTATAATCCAGACATCGAGATTGCTGGAGTTGGAACTACTGGCTCGGCTCGTTATTTAGCCGGGGTGATTACCGGAGCTGATTTAATAAAAAATGAGATTACTGCCCATGCAAAAGGAGTACGTTCTTTTGTCCCCGACGCTAAGACAGTAATTGAAATTGGCGGCCAAGACTCAAAAATTATAATTTTAGAAAATGGAGTGGCCGTTGATTTCGGACTCAACCTTATCTGTTCAGCCGGGACAGGCGCCTTTCTCGATGCCCAGGCTCATAGATTAGGAATTCCGGTAGAGCAATTTGGTGAAATAGCTCTAAAATCGAAGACTCCAACTACAATTGGCGCAAGATGTACCGTTTTTTCGGAGTCCGACATGATTCACAAACAGCAAGTCGGCCATCTTACCGAAGACATCGTTGCAGGACTTTGTCAGGGATTAGCTAGAAACTATTTAAATAATGTCGCTAAAGGAAAAAATATTCAACCGCCAATTGTTTTTTTAGGAGGAGTTTCTGAGAATGTCGGGCTGAGAAAGGCATTCGAAGAGGCCTTAGGGCAAAAAATCATTGTTCCTCCCTACAATACAGTGATGGGAGCATTGGGAGCGGCTCTTTTGGTCAAAGAAAATCCTCCCCCAAAAACTAAATTTCTAGGATTTGAAATTTCTGATAAAGACATCAGATGTACCTCTTTTCAATGTCAGGGCTGTCCTAATCGTTGCGAGGTAATTGAGGCAAGAATGGAGGGGAAAATAATGGCCAGATGGGGAGACAGGTGCGGCAAATGGTCCAATCTTAATATTAATAATGCTTGATATGTTCAATGAATTTTCAATTCATTTCAATCTTCGGTAAATTTTCAATTTACCTCGATGATAGAAGAATATAAATTCGGTTCTATTGTTATTGATGGGAAAATTTATGAATACGATGTCGAAGTTCGTTGGACTGGCGAGGTTTTGAAATGGTGGAGAGGAGAAAGTCACGTTGTCGATATCGAAGATGTAGAAAGAGCAATCGACCAGAATCCAGATTTAATCATCATCGGGACTGGCGAGTCAGGACTGGCAAAGGTAACCGAGAGGACTAAAGAAGAAATTCTCTCCAAAGGCATTGGGCTAATCGTTGATAAGACTGAAGAAGCAGTAAAAACTTTTAATATTCAAAAGAGAGAGTCGGAAGAGGAGGAGGGAAGACAGAAAAAGGTGATAGGGCTATTCCACTTGACTTGTTGAAGGAGATAGAGTAAAATGATGGCAGACTATTAAGTCGAGGTATCTTAAGTAAAGCTTTTATCTAATTTTAGAAATTAGCGAAGGCCCTAACTAAGTACACCCCGTAGTGAGTTTCTCTACTGCGGGGTAAGGCGACTTAGAAGTCAAAAGGTCGCTTTTTAAGTTAGTTATCGAGTCTCCGAAATTTGCAAAAGCAAGTTTGGAGCAGTATTTATGGCCTTCAAAAAATTCGAACCAAAAGGGGATTTTGGCCCTCGTCAAATGTTCAAAGGTGATTGGAAATGTGCTGATTGCGGAAAAGAAATTACCGAGCTTCCCTTTGAACCATCGCCTGACAGACCGATTTATTGCAAAGACTGCTGGGCGAAAAAGAGAACCGAAAGGTTCCAAAGATAGAAAGTTTTGGCAAAAGCCGCCTGAAAGAAGGCGGCTTTTTGTTATATGTTATATAATGAATTCAGAGGTTTTGGGAACAATATTAACCTCCGACCTATTTTGTGATAAAATCAAACAAGGGAAAGATACAAAGATTTTTTATTTAACTCGAGAAAATTTCAAAGAAGTTAAAAGAGAAATAATTAAATCTTTGAAAGGTCGTTAAAGAAACAATTAAAATTTATTTAAAAATCTATGCCAAAAATTTGGAGAAAAGCAATCGAAAACGAGCTAGATGAAAAAGACGTCGAACTTTTAAATATTTTAGCCGAAGAAAGAAAATTTGAAGAAGGAGAAATTAAAGATTTCGCCAAAAAACTTAAAATTTCTATTCAAGAAGTTAAAAAGAAGATAGAAACCCTAAAGAAAAAGAAAATTATGCTAAAGGATAAAGTTTCAGTTATTGACCCGATGAGAATTTGGGATGGTTATTATATTGTTTTAATTAAAGCTTCCTTGGTCCCCCCAATAATTTCAGAAAACGTTAAATTTCCTACCGGATGGAGGATTGAAAATTATTTAGAGAGAATAAAAAGGAGGGAAAAAGAGACCGGGATTAAAATTGTTAGGCAAGCATATTGCACGCAGGGAACTGAATGGGATCTCTTGTTGATAGTTAGTGCTTTATCTCAGTCTGAATATGTAGAATTTTTTGATGGTTTAGCAAAGGAGGGATGGATATCTAAAGGATGGAGTTTTACTCCTGTTGAGTTGGGCGAAAACTGGATTTTTGACCCGATTGAAGTTCCTCCTGTTAAAATTTTTAAAGAAAGAGTAGGAAGGATAAAAATAAAAAAGTAATATGCCGAAAGAAAGAATTATTTGGAGAAATAAAAAAGCGGCTGAAATTTACCATAGAGAAGTTGCTCGAAAAAATCCGGGAGTTATTGATGAGAATTATATTAAAAATTATATTATCTCTAAGGGAAAAGTAAAAGTTGTTTCTTTGGGGATAGGAGTGGGGAGAGAATTATACTGGTTAGATAAATTAAATAATATAAAAGAAGTTATTGGCATAGATTATTCCCAAGAGATGTTAGATTTTTGCAAGGAAATCACTAAAAGATATAAGATAAAAGTAATCTTAATTAAAGACGATCTACTTTCTCTAAAGAAATTTAAAAATCTTATTAGAAACGAAAAATACCCTTTAATTTATATTTGTCTAATTAATACTTTTGGAGATTTTGAAGAAGAAGAAAGGGTGAAGATACTGAAGAATCTAAAATATTTAATAAAGAAAAAAGATAGGTTAATTTTATCTTTAAACAAAAGACCAGAGACAATAAAAGCTAGAACATTTTTGCCTCTTCAAATTAGATCCAAAGGAAATTCTACAACAAGATTTAAATTGAAGACTGCAATTGAATACATGTTTTATGAATTTTTCTGGCCTCCTCTTCTAGAAAGATATCACCAACTTCCAAGGTTCTGGTATGACGATAAAACGAACAATATTACAATTTATATTGGGAAAAAGAAAATTCTTATTTCCCACCGTTTTTCAAAAGAAGAAATAAAAAAACTTTGCGAAATCGCAAAGTTAAAGATTGAAAAACTAATTGAAGGAAAATTTATGTGGGTAGTAATATTGAAAACTTGATTTTTACAAAAATCCTCTCAATTCTTTTTTAAATTCTCTAAGAATATTCTCTTTTTTTACTTTCTGAATAATTTTTCCATCTCTCATAATCAAAGCTAAATTTTTGGCACCAACAATCGCCAAATTTGATTCCCTCCCTTCTCCCAAGCCATTAACTAAACAACCCATAACCGCTATTTTAAGCGGCTTTTTTATATCGCGAGTTTCTTTTTCGATTTCTCCGGCAATTTTTATAACATCAATTTCTGACCTGGCACAGGTAGGGCAACTGATAATTTTTACTCCCCTTTCTCTTAACTCCAAACTCTTTAGAATCTCCCAACCAACTTTTACTTCTTCAGTTGGGTCAGCGCTTAAAGAAACTCTTATAGTGTCTCCAATCCCTCTTAGCAGCAGGTATCCGATTCCCATAGCCGACTTAATAGTTCCAGAAAATTCTGTTCCAGCTTCAGTTATCCCTAAATGAAAAGGATAGTCAACTTTTTCCGCCAACATTTCATAGGCCTTGATTGTCCGCAAAACGTCAGGGGCTTTTAAAGAAATTACTAAATCATAGAATCCAAGATTCTCCATTAATCTAACATTTTTTAAAGCCGATTTTACCATCATTTCAGCGGTTACTCTTTCTCGTCCTCCCAATATCTCTCTTTCGAGAGATCCACTATTTATTCCAATTCTAATTGGGATTTTTCTTTTCTTACAAAGCTTAACTATTTTAGCCAATTCTGACTCAGGGAAATTTCCCGGATTTATTCTTATTTTATCCGCCCCTTGGTTTATTGATTCTTGAGCTAATTCTGCCGAGTAGTGAATATCAGCCACTAAAGGAATACTAATTTTCTTTTTAATTTCTTTGATGGTTTTAGCCGACCTTAAATCAGGGACTCCAATCCTTATTATTTCGCAACCGGTTTTTTCTAATTTTTTAATTTGCTTAACAGTTTTTTCAACATCCCAGCCGCGAGTATTAGTCATCGATTGAACCAAAATAGGGAACCCCCCTCCAATTTTTAGATTACCAATTTTTATTATTTTACTTTTTCTTCTAACCATTTTTTTATGTTTTTAATTTCCCAATCTGGAGCCGAAGTCCCCGAGACAACTCCCAAGCTGGAGATATCCTTAAAATTGATTTTTTTCAATTCCGCTAAAGAATTTATCCACCAAATTGGTTTTTTGACTTTCTTTACTATTTCCGCCAGTCGTCTAGTATTTGCTGAAGACCGAGAGCCAATCACCAAAATTCCATCAGCTTTTTTTGAAATCTCAGACAGTTCCTTTTGACGGAATACCACTTCGGGACAAACGGTGTTCACCCATTTGAACTTCTTAGCTTTGTTTTTTAAAATTTTTAAAATTTCGTTGACTTTATTTAAATCTTGAGTAGTTTGAGAAACCACTCCCATTTTTTTGGATTTAGGCAAACTTTTAGCCTGAGATTCATTTTCAATGACAAGGGTTTTACCCTCGACTTTCCCCTTTATTCCTTTTACTTCCGGATGTCCTTTATCTCCAATGATAATAACTTGATAGCCATCTTTAAAAAGATTTTGAGCTGTCAGTTGGGCATTTTTAACTAAGGGACAGGTAGTGTCTCTGATTATTATCTTTTTCTCGGTTTTCTTTAAGTCAGCAATTTCTCCATGAGCTCTAAGGATTAAGGTTCCTGATTTAATCCCGCTCTCTAATCTGGAGAGCGGGATAAATTTTCCTCCCAATCTTTTTAATCTTTCGATAACTTTTTCATTATGAACTAATGGGCCTAAAAATTGAATTGGCTTTGGGTCCTCCTTTAATGATTTTTTAGCAATGGTTATTGCTCTTTTCACTCCCCAGCAAAAGCCAATATGTTTTGCAAAAATAATCTTCATTTATCGAGCCCCGCCCCGCAGGGCGGGGCGAAGGTGGAGATGGAGCTTTAGCTTCATCGACTTAGCTGATTTTCTACAAATTTCAAATCTTCAAGATAAGTTACCTTTATATTTTTGGAACTGGCCTGAACAATTTTAGGTTTTACTCCTAATCTTTCTATCAAAGAGACATCGTCTGTTCCGTAAAACTTTTCCCGACGAGCTTTCTCAAAAGCCCTTTTAGCTAATTCATATTCTATTACTTGAGGAGTTTGAGCCAAAAAAATCTTTTTTCTATCAATAGTCCCAATAACGAATCTCTCTTTAGTTACTTCTTTTATCGTATCTCTTGCCGCTTGGCCAACTAAAGCTGCTTTATATTTCTTTGCCGCTCGAATTACGTTGGTGATTTCATTTTGAGAAACGAGGGGATTCGCCCCATTATGAACTAAAACTAAATCCCCAGATTTAGCCCCCAATTTTTCAGCCGCTTTTAATCCATTAAGGGCCGAATCCTGACGCTTTTTTCCACCCCTTACTACCAATTTGATTTTTTTAAACCCATATTTTTTGATTAGGGTAAAAAATTTTTTAGAATCCGATTCCCTTGCTACTAAAACTAATTCATTGACTTGAGGATGTTTTTCAAAGGCCCTGATTGTATAAAAAATCAGGGGTTTTCCACTAATCCGATAAAAAATTTTATTAATTCCCCGCATCCTTTTGCTGTTACCGGCAGCTAAAATAATGGCAATATTCATGGTAATTCTTCGATTTTTTCGTATACCCATTTTTCGACTTCAAAAATATTTTCTATTTTGGAAACCAATTTTGGGCGATGAGGTTTTAATATTTTTTCAATTAGTTTCGGAATGTCTAAAAATTTGATTTCATTATTTAAAAATTTTTGAACAGCAATCTCATCGGCAAACACCAAAGCTGCCGGCATTGTTTTTCCAATTTTTCCCGCCCAATAGGCGAGCTTCAGGCAGGGAAATTTTTTTGTATCCGGTTCAAAAAACGATAGATTTTTTATTTTTATTAAATCCAATGGTTCAAGCAGGCTTGGAAGACGTTTTGGATGGAAAATAGCATATTGGATTGGAATTCTCATGTCGGGAACCGAGAGCAGGGCTTTAACGCTTCCATCTTGAAATTCAACCATTGAATGGATAATGCATTCCGGATGGACGACTACTTTAATTTTTTCCAATGGAACTCTAAATATATAATGGGCCTCCAACACTTCAAATCCCTTATTTAATAAAGTGGCCGAATCAACCGTAATTTTCGGTCCCATTTTCCAAACCGGATGAGAGAGGACTTCTTTTATGGTAACCTCTTTTAATTTATTTTTTGGATAATTTCTAAACGGGCCTCCCGAACAGGTCAAAATCAAGTTTTTAATTTCTTCTTTATTTTCTCCCTTCAGGCACTGAAAAATTGCCGAATGTTCTGAATCTAAAGGTAAAAACTCCGCCTTGTATTTATCCAAGTATCTATTAATTATTTCTCCGGCCGTAATAAGGATTTCTTTATTGGCGACTAAAACTCTTTTTTTATTTTTAATTGCTTCGATTAAAGGTTTCAGGCAAACAATCCCGGAGGTTGAAAAAACAATTGAGTCAGCTTTTTGATTTGTTGAAAGTTCAATTAATCCTTTTTCGCCAAAATAAATTTTCAAACTAGGGAATAGCTTTAATAATTTACTTGCCGTTTCCTTTTCGGCAACGCTGACAATTTCCGGCTTGAATTCCCTTATTTGGGAAGAAAAAATTTCGATTTCGTCCTTTGCCGCCAATCCTAAAACCTTATAATATCCTTTTTTCTTTCTCAAAACATCTAAAGTTTGCTTACCAATCGATCCAGTTGAGCCCAAAATAACTAAGTTTTCCATATTTTTAGCCCTTCCTTTTCAGGTCGGCAAATAAAAATATCACCATTAAAATCTGGATAATTCTCAATAATTTTTTTTGCCAGTTTGTAATTATTTATTTCGCCAAAAACAGTAGGGCCGGAACCAGAAAGCTTCAGTTTAATTTTAAATTTAGCGAAGTGGTTTTCTAAATTTTTTATTTCTGGGCACAATTCTTTAGCTAAAGTGAAAAAATCTTTCCCCGTTTTATCATAAAGTTCATACATCATTTTTGTTTCGAGTCGTTTATGGGGGCGGAACAAAAGAAATAATTTTGGTAAATTTCTCTTTACCGGTATTATTTTTTCCCCAATCCCTTCCACCTTACAGGTTCCTCCGTAAAAGAAAAAGGGTAAGTCGGCACCAACTTTTATTCCGATTTCCGCTAATTCTTTTTTGGTCAGTTTTAAATTATAAAGCAGATTTAATCCAACCAGAGTAGCGGCAGCATCAGCGCTTCCTCCTCCTAATCCCGCAGATATGGGAATGGATTTTTGAAGATGAATTCGACAGAGCAATTTTTTATTTAAAGATTTTTCTAGTAGGCGTTTCGCTTTAAGAATAATATTTTGATCGTCGGGGCAAACCATAGCGCCGCTTATCTGGTCTCTTTTAGATTTTTCAATCAAAACAAAATCAGCAAGATCAATTGATTGGAATACACTTTTGATTTCATGGTAATTATCCGGTCTCTTGCCGACAATTCTAAAATCAATATTTATTTTTGAGTTTGCTTGGATTAGAACGGATTCCATAAAATTAAATTATTTTCAATTTCAAACTTGCCATCAATAAATTTTTCAATAACCCAGATATTGGTTTGGCAATGATTAGTGGTTTCTGAAACCGTGACCTGGCTTTTTCCCAAAGCCAAAGCCATATAGGGTAAAACTTGGTCAGTCAAGTGTTTATCCAGGCAAGCCCCAGATTTTTGTTCTCTTAATAATTCTAAAGCCGTTTCTTTGCCGACATCTTCGGCCCTTTTCCCCAATTTCCCCAAATTATCAGTTCCGATTACCGTATTTTCAAATTCGGCAACTAAACAGATTTGGCTTCCCGGGCATCGGGTGTCGTAATATTCGATTTTTTCTTCGGTTGGTAATTTCAATTTTCCTAGAACTTCTCTTACCCCAGCAATCTGGCGCTCAGCCACTTTTTTACCTTTTAAAGCATTTGAGGCTCCAGAAATCACTAAAATCTTTTTAAGGGAACCTCGTTCGGTAAGATTGAGATTTTTTAATTTGGCAGGAGATATTTTTACCTCAACCTTAGCACCACCTTCTGGATAATAGCCCCGTCTTAAGATATTAACTTCGATTTTGCCACCCATTTTCTCCAACGTCTTTAGAAATACATAGCGGAAATGGTCAACACTCGGCGAGAAAAAAGTATCGGTAGCCCCGCCATCAAAAATAATTTTTATTGGTTCTAGAAAGAACAAAGCTGGGAGAATTAAGGTTTGTAAAACTAAAGTAATGCTTCCCGCAGTCGGAATATTTACAGAGACCCGGTCTCTGTAAATATCTCCAGGGTAGAATTGAATTTCTTCGGAACCTAAATAATCTCCTTCTAATTTTCCATTACAAAGCTGGGAGAGAGCTTGAATTCCAAAAAGATGCTGGGTCATTAATCCTGGTTTTTCTCTACTCTTTCTAATATTAAAAACACGGCAAGGTTTTTTAGTTACTGCCGCCAATGCGCAAGCTGTCCTTAATACCTGGCCGCCAGCTTCACCAATTGATCCATCTATTTCAATCATATGGCAAAATCCTTCATATACCGAGCTTCCATTTATGGAAGCGAAGGTGAGAAAGAGGATGAAATTCTCTTTCGACTATGGAAGCGAATCGAAGAACATTCGTTCTTCTCTACCCTTCGTTGCGACTCGGGTAGCTGAAGATGAGAACGAAGTCCTCTTCTCCTATTTTAGATCTAATTTGATTTTAAATTAAAAACTTTACAAAATCAAAGAAAATTGTGCTAAAATTATTTTATTAAGCCCCTTTCAGTAAATTTTTTAAAGAGGTCTTGACAAGGTTTCTTAAAAGAATATAGTTGAAGCAGGAGAAAGGCTAATCTTAAAAATGTTAGAAAAAAATACAGAAAAAATTAGTATTCTTAGAACTCCCACCCACCTTGAGTGGTCTTATGCTACTATTGTTGTTCTATTTGGAAAAATAATTCGTTGAGGGGGTTAGCAGAAAATTATTCACTTAAAACTCTACTAATCCCCCACCAGAGGGGATTTTTCAAAAACCGAGCCCCGCAAAGCGGGGCGAAGGTGAAGAAGAAGGAAACTTCTTCGACCAATATGGCAGAAGAAAAATTTTACTTAACTACAGAAGGTCTTGAAAAAATCAAAAAAGAACATCAAGACCTTAAGAGTCTCAAACTTGCCAAAACGAAGGGCGAAATCCCCAAGATTTGGCATTCTGAAGATATAAATCCGGAATACCTTTCCTTTCGGGAAGATTTAAGTTTTTTGGAAACAAGAATAGCTGAATTAGAAAATATTTTTAAAAATGTTGAAATAGTAAAATTACCTCCAAAAGAAAAACGAGGCTTCGTTAATTTAGGAGCTAATGTTTTAGTTGAGGTGGATGGTCAGACCGACGAATTTGCAATTGTTGGCTCTTTGGAGGCAAATCCATCTCTGGGGAAAATTTCAAATGAATCCCCGGTGGGAAAGGCCCTCTTGGGACACCAAGCCGGAGATGAGGTTCTTGTATCTTCTCCAATTAAAACAATTTATAGAATAAAAAAGATAAGGTATCTATCTTCTTAAAGTAAACGGTTGTAATTTACTGAAATTTTGGTATAATAAAAACCAGGATAAAACTCCTGGTTTTCAAAACTATGGTATTAAAAGTGGGCATTATCGGGCCAACTAATATTCAAAAACTGAGTAGGCTTACCAAAAAGCCGGCATATTTTTTTCTTCAAAAAGCCAAAGAGATTGGGAAACTCCTTGCCGAAATTGGATGTGAGTTGTGGGTAAATAGCGATAAAGGCATGGCAGAGATTATCGCCAGGTCTTATAAAAAAAATGGTGGTAAAAAAATAGTTGTTCTTTATCCTGGCAAGGGCGAACCTTGGCCGAATAAACATGCCAAACCCTATAAAAAATATGCCGATGAACTTAGAAAAGAACCAAACTGGTTTTGGACAAATTATAACGTAACCGCCTTACCAGATTTATGTATTTGCGTAGGGTTAAGTGCCGGCACAATGAGCGAATTAGCGTATATTAAATGGAATTATCAGTTAAAACGAGGCAGAATGAAAAAATTAATTGCAATAAAGGAATTGATACGAGGAAGAAGGTTACCACCAGAGATCGAAACCGATATTAAAGAGATTACCTTATATATTGATCAAGTTGAAGACTTAAAACCAATTTTAGAAAAAATTTCAGGGGGACTTATTTAACCCCCCTTTTTTTTATTTATGAGAGACCTTCTTGATTTTTTAATAGAAATTGGGAAATTAAAGGAAATTAAAAGAAAAGGGATAACTTTTTATGGCGTAAAAAAACCTGATAGTGCCGTTGACCATAGTTTCCGGATGGCATTAATGGCCTGGTTTCTCGGCCGAGAGAGGAAAATTAATATTGAAAAAGCTTTTAAAATAGCTTTGATTCACGATATTTGTAAAGTTTTGACTGGAGACATAACCCCTTATGACGGGCTTTTACCAAAAGATAAAGAAGAAAGAGACGAATTTGTTAGAAGATGGCGTCGCCTACGTTTAAACGAGAAAGAAAAGAGATATACAAAAAAATTTAAGAAAGAATATAACGCTTTAAAAAAATTAATTTTAAAACTGCCTAAAAATTTAAGAAAAGAAATAACAGAAGTATGGCTCGATTATCATAAGGGAAGGAGCCCGGAAGCAAGATTTATTTCGCAACTTGATATAACTGAAAATCTTTTAGAAGCTTTTGAATGGTGGAAAAAAAATAAAAAGTTTCCTACTAAACCTTGGTGGGAGCATGCTGACGAAGTTATCGACGACCCCATTCTTCTAAAATTTTTAAAAGAAATTGAAAAAGAAGAGTTAAAAAGGAAGAAATGAGGCAGATAAAATACCTTGTCACTTTTTTAGTTATTTCGGGTGGCTTATTCTTTCTTTTCGGGCCAGAAGTTACTCCGGAAAATCTCCAACCCCAGGAGATTTTAAGTCTGGCTAAAGATAACGATGTGATTATTGTTTTTAATTCCGGCGGTTGGGGTTATACTCCTTTGGAAAAAGCCTGGGATTTTGCTCCGATTATTGAGGGAATCCAGGGGACTCTCAGCGAATGGGGATATAGTTCAGCAGTTATTCCTTACAATAGAACAAAAAATACCTTGATAGGGAGAGTAGCCGGAGCTAAAGATTTTCTAAGCTCTTTTAATTTTTCTTCAGAAACTTTAGCCGAGGAGATAGAATTTTTAGCTGAAAATTTACCAGATAAAAAAATAGTTATAGCTGGGTTATCTAATGGAGCAGCTTTTGTTAATAAGACTTACGAAAAAGTTTCCGAAGAAGTTAAAGGCTCGGTTTATGCGATTTCTCTAGGCGATCCTTTCTGGATAAAGACCTTTGAATCAGATAATATGCTTCAATTAGACAATAACGGGAAAGATAGTTTAGCCGAGGGAGAGATAAAAACCTTAATTTTTTCCTTAGTGAAAACTCCCCTTAAATGGCTTTCTGCTAAAATAAATGGCCAAAATCTGACATTTTCTCAGGCAATCCGGTCGCCGGGCCATGAGTATCTTTGGGATTCTTCTGACGTTGGTCCCCAAATTGTAACTTTTCTTAGAGATAAACTCCGCTAACCTTTGTGGTTGATTGAGATATAATATTTATAGGCGGTGAGGGTTTTGCCCTCATCTTCATCTTCGCCCCGCCACGCGGGGCGGGGCTCGATATATGAAGAAATTTTTGCTTTTTTTGATTTCTCTTTTGATTGGGGTGGGAATATTTATTTGGGTTGGCAAGATGGTTGGCTGGCAGGAAATTAAAAGGGCTTTTTTAGTTTTCACTGGTTGGCAGGGATTAGTAATTTTTGGTTTAACTCTTTTAACGATGCTGATTGGAAATTGGAAATGGAGAGAAATTTTAAAAGGAGAAAATGTCACAGTTTCTTTTAGGGGACTTCTCAGCCCTTATTTAGCTGGTTTTTCAGTAATGTTTTTAGCTCCAATTTTGCTTTGGGCTGGTGAAATTTTCCGAGGTTATATTTTAAAAGAAAAAAATCAAATACCTTGGTCAAAAGGGATGGCCTCAGTTTTTATAGATAGAGTAACAGAATGGACAGCTAATCTAATAGTTATTTTTTTTGGAGTTTTATTTTTTCTCTTGATGATTGGCCTTCCGCCAATAAAATTATTAATAATTTTCGGAAGCATCTTCTTATTTTTTGCCGGAGGAATTAGCTACTTTTACTTAAAAACTTTCAAAAGAGAAAGCATGGCAAAATTTCTTTTAAGAATTTTTGGCCTGGAAAGATTTAACCACGCCAACTCAATTTTAGATATTGAAAAAGAAATTTTCAACTTCTTTAAGCCAAAAAAGCTCGCGATGTGGAGAGCGTTTTCTCTTTCTTTTTTGAGGGCACTGGCAATGTATTCTAGGACATGGTTTTTAATTATCTTTTTAGGAAAAGAAATTTCAACTCTACCAGCCCTTTCTATTCTCGGTTTTACTTATTTAGCAGCAATGATTCCTATTCCTACAGCTCTGGGCTCTCACGAGGCCATCCAAACTTTTGCCTTTAATTCTCTTAAACTCGGAGCATCAACCGCTACCGCATTTACCATGATTATTAGGGGAGCAGAGTTAATTATAGCTTTAACTGGAGTAGCAATTTTATTTCAATTAGGAATAATATTACTAAGGAAAGCTTTATTTAAAAAAATAGATAATTTTAAAAAAAATGAAATTTAATATCTCTACCAAAGGATTTACAGATATTATTGATATAACCCCTCAGGCCTTAAAAGCAGTAAAAGAATCTAAGGTAAAAAATGGGATTTGTTTGGTTTTTGTTGCCCATTCAACCTGCGCCATAACAACGATAGAATACGAAGAAGGGGCGATGAAAGATTTAAAACGGGCTTTAGAAATAATCGCTCCCACGAATACTAATTATGAACATTGTAAAAAATGGGGTGACTGCAATGGTTAATGCCCACATTAGAGCAGCCTTGATGAAACCATGTTTAACTGTCCCAATTGAAAATGGGAAATTGATTTTAGGACAATGGCAAAATATCGTTTTAATTGACTTTGACAATCGCGAAAGAGAAAGAGAAATAATAGTCAAAATAATAAAACAATGATGGGCATCAATAGAGTCATTAGAACTTTAATTGCTTCCGATTTTTTACTCCAGTCTGGTTGGGGTTTAATTGGGCCCATTTTCGCCATCTTTTTAACCAAGCAAATTCAGGGAGGTTCCATGGAAATGGTCGGTTTTATTGCCGCAACTTATTGGATTACAAAATCAGTTGTTCAACCCTTCATTGCCCATTTTCTTGATGTAAAAAGAGGCGAGAGAGATGATTTCCGGTTTTTGGTCAGTGGTATGTATTTGGCCAATTTGATCCCCCTGGGTTATGCTTTTTCAACCCAACCTTGGCACATTTTTACTCTCGAAATCATTCATGGTTTGGCTATGGCTTGTGTGGTTCCCAGTTGGGCAGGCATTTTTACCAGACACATTGATAGAGGGTGGGAGGCTTTCTCCTGGAGTATTGAAAGCACGGGAATTGGTTTTGCGGCTGCCTTTGCTGCTGCTTTCGGCGGAGTGCTGGCTACTTTCTTAGGATTTAAAGTTGTTTTTGTTCTGGTGAGTATCTTTGGTTTAATTTCATCTTCAGTTCTGCTTTTGATTCGCCATCAAGTCTTTCCTAAAGACCATTTTGCGCCCCGAGTACCGCCTTCGGAGAAGCCTTTTTGATTCGTATATTCGTAAATATTCGTAATTCGTAGGGTTATGAAGAATCAGGAAATCGCTCAAATATTCTATGAAATTGCCTCTTTTTTAGAGATGGAAGGAGTGGCCTTTAAACCTTATGCTTATGAAAAGGTAGCCTTGGCCTTAGAAGGTTTAGAAGAGGACGTTGAGGGTATTTACAAAAGAGATGGCCTTAAGGGATTAGAAAAAATTACTGGGGTAGGGAAAAGTATTGCCGAAAGAATAGAAGAATATTTGAAAACAGGGAAGATAAAATATTATGAGGAGTTAAAGAAAAAAACGCCGGTCAATATAGGCGAATTGACGGCAGTCGAAGGATTGGGCCCCAAGAAAGTTAAGATTTTATATCAAAAATTGGGAGTTAGAGATCTGAAAGATTTGGAAAAAGTCGCCAAAGACCATAAAATTGCGTCCTTATTTGGTTTTGGTGAAAAAACAGAAAAGAATATTTTAGAAGGAATAGAGTTTTTAAAAAGAAGCAAAGGAAGATTTTTGCTGGGAGAGATTTTGCCTCAAGCCAAAGGGTTTTATAAAAGGTTTAAAAATTTGGAAGGCGTTGAAAGGGTTGATTTGGCAGGTTCATTAAGAAGAATGAAAGAAACCATTGGTGATGTTGATTTTTTAGTCATTTCAAAAAAACCATCAAAAGTGATGGATTTTTTTGTTTCTCTACCGGGAGTAATTAAAATTTGGGGCAAGGGCTCGACCAAAGCTTCAGTTAGAATGAAAGAGGGATTTGATATGGATATTAGAGTGGTGCCCAAAAAATCTTATGGCGCAGCATTGCAATATTTTACCGGTTCAAAAGAGCATAATATCGCCACCCGAAAAATTGCTCAGGATAAGGGGTTAAGGCTTTCAGAATACGGTTTGTTTAAGGGCTCAAAAATGATAGCCAGCGAAACGGAAGAGGATATTTATAAAACTTTGGGAATGGACTGGATGCCGCCCGAAATAAGGGAGAACCAGGGTGAGATCGATTTGGCCTTGAAACATAATCTACCTAAAATTATAGGTTTTAATGACATTAAGGGAGATTTGCATTGTCATTCCGATTGGAATGGTGGAGAAAATACAATTGAAGAAATGGCAGAGGCGGCAACAGAAATGGGTTATGAATATGTTGGCATTTCCGACCATACTAAATTTTTGAGATTAGAGCATGGTTTAGATGAAAAAAGACTGGTTCAAAGAAACAGAGAAATTAATAAGCTAAATGAAAAATTAAAAACAAAAAATAAAAAACTACGGATTTTAAAAGGGGCAGAAGTTAATATTCTAAACGATGGTTCTGTGGACATTAAAGACGAATCGTTAAAAGAATTAGATTTCGTCGTTGCCGGAGTTCATTCAAGCTTTAAAATGGAAAAAAATAAAATGACAGAAAGAATTATTACTGCGATGAAAAATCCAAATATTGACATTATTTCTCATCCGACTGGCAGATTAATTAAAATCAGGGACGAATACCAAATTGACTTTGATAAAATTTTAAGAGCGGCCAAAGAGTTTAAAATGGTTTTGGAAATTAATTCTTTTCCCAAAAGATTAGACTTGAATGACCAAAACATTCGTCGGGCAAAAGAAGCCGGAGTTAAAATGGTAATTAATACAGACTCTCATCAAAAAGATCAATTAAGATTTATCGAATTTGGTATCGCCCAAGCCCGTCGTGGCTGGGCCGAAAAGGAAGATATTATAAATACCCAATCTTTAGAAAAATTATTAAAGTTTTTTAAATGATCTATGCCAGTAGAAAAATCGGCGGGAGCGGTAATTTTTAGGAAAGAAGGGAAGAACATTTTCTATCTTCTTTTACGTTATCCAACTGGCTCCAGAAGGCCAAATCCTTATTGGGATTTGCCAAAGGGCCACATTGAAAAAGGAGAAAAAGCAGAAGATACGGCAAAAAGAGAAACAGAAGAAGAAACAGGATTAAAAGATATTAAAATTAGTGAAGGATTTAAAGAATGGATAAAATATTTTTTTAAATGGGAAGAAGAAAATATTTTAAAATTCGTCACTTTTTATTTAGCCGAGACAAAAACAAAAGATGTAAAAATTTCCGGAGAGCATATTGGATACGAGTGGTTGCCTTATGAAAAAGCCATAGAAAAATTAACTTTCAAAAATGCCAAAGAAATTCTTAAAAAGGCAAATAACTTCCTTTCAAGGAAAAGTAGTCAAAGAGGATAAATCCTCTTCTTCACCCGCGACTCTATCAAGAGGAGCAAGAAAGAGCGGAAGCTCTTTCGACTTCGCTGCGGCTCGGGTATATGAAGTTGTAAGAAAAATTCCTAAAGGAAAAGTTTTAAGTTATAGCGAAGTGGCAAAATTGGCAGGTTTCTCTCGGGCTTATCGAGCAGTGGGCAATACCTTAAACAAAAATCAAAACCCAAAAATTCCCTGTCATCGGGTAATAAAATCTAACGGGAAAATTGGAGGTTATAAAGGTGGAACGAAAAAGAAAATTACTTTATTAGAAAAAGAGGGCATAATTATCAAAAATGGCGAAGTTACATCAGGATTTAATAAATAAGGAGTTTTGGTATAAAGACATTACCTTAATTCCCAATCGTCTGCCTGATTTTGAAAGAGATGAGGTTGATTTGACGACTAATTTTACAAAAAAAATAGTTTTAAAAGCTCCCTTCGTTTCAGCTCCCATGGACACTGTTACCGAAGCCAAAATGGCAATTATTATGGCTCTTTACGGAGGGATAGGCGTCATTCACTATAATTTTCCAACCATAAATGAACAAATTGAAGAAGTAGAAAAGGTAAAAAGGTTTGAAGCCGGATTTGTTTTTAATCCAATTGTTTTATCTCCTCAAAACACAATCCAAGATGTTTACGATATTGCAGATAAATATGGCTTTTTCAGCGTACCAATTACTGAAGACGGAACTTCAAACTCAAAATTAATTGGGATTGTTACTCACCGGGACATTAGATACAGAAGAGATATGGAAACAAAATTGAGAGATGTGATGACTCCAAGAGAAAAGTTGATAGTAGCTCGAAAGGCAGAAACAGTTGATAAAAACGACCTTCAAAAAGCCAATGAAATAATAAGAAAAAACAACCTCGACACTTTACCAATTATTGATGAGAAAGACAGAATAGTGGCTTTGGTAACCGATTCAGATTTAAGAAAAAATGAAATATTCCCTTTGGCAACCAAAAACGAGAATAAACAACTTAGGACCTTTGTTGCTGTCGAGGGGAGATTGGGGTTGGCTAAAGAAAGAATAGGAAAGGCCTTTGATGCAGGCGTAGACGGAATTAATATTGAGGCGAGCGTCGTTTTCAAAGAACAATTTGAAATCGCCAAGTATTGCAAAGAAAACTTTCCGACTCTAGATGTGATAATGGGAAATGTTGCTTCAGCTAGAGTGGTTAGAGAAATAATCGAACGGGGGTCTGATTATTGCGATGCTATTAAAATTGGTATGGGGCCGGGAGCTGCCTGTATTACTCAGCAAGAACTTGGCACTGGAAGATCGCAGGCCTCAGCGGTTTGGGACTGTTGCCAAACAGCTAGAAGGCTAGAACCAAAATACGGTTTCCTTCCCCTCATTGCCGATGGGGGAATAAAGGTAATTGATGAGGCGAGTGAGGAAATCCAAAAACCTGGGGATATTACAAAGGCCTTAGCGCTAGGCGCTCAGACGGTAATGATGGGAAGTATTCTGGCTGGATTAGACGAATCTCCTGGTCAAGCCGAATTTGATTACGAAGAAAATCGAATGGTTAAAAAATATCGAGGAATGGGATCCTTGGAAGCAATGGAAAGCACTTCAGCAGTAAGGTACGCTGTAGATAAAGTAAAAATAAAAATCGCTGAAGGGATAGTCACCAAAGTTCCTTATCGAGGCTCTGGCTATGATTTTCTTCCCAGGTTAATTGTTGGCGTTAAGCAGAGCTTACAAAAACAAGGATTTAAAAACATTAAAGAACTCCAAGAAGAAGCCGACATCCGACCGATTTAAGTTTATGGGGAAAATAAAAATAATGGTTATTGGTAACGGAGGAAGAGAAGATGCTTTGATTTGGAAGATTTCCCAGAGTCCTTTAGTCTCTCAAGTTTTTTGTGCGCCAGGGAATGCTGGAATTTCCGTTCGTCCCAAGACAAAATGTTTGCCAAATTTAAAGGCAACTGACATCCAGAATTTAAAAAAATTTGCTCTCGAAAATAAAATTGATTTAACGGTAGTTGGTCCAGAAGTGCCTTTGGTAGCTGGAATTGTCGATGAATTCGAAAAAGAGAACTTAAAAATTTTTGGGCCAAAAAAGGAGGTAGCTCAAATTGAAGGAAGTAAGGTTTTTGCTAAAAATTTTCTAAAAAAATATAAAATCCCTACTCCTTCTTTTGCGGTTTTCGGTATTAAGGAAATAGCGGAAGCTAAAAAATATGCTAAGGAAAATCTGCCTTGTGTGATTAAAGCCGATGGTTTAGCTGGCGGAAAGGGAGTCATTCCTTGTTTTAACGAAAACGAGGTCTTGGCAGCAATTGGAAAGATAATGGTTAAAAAGGAATTTGGAGAATCGGGAAATCGAGTGGTGATCGAAGAGTTTTTAAAAGGAGAGGAAGCGACATTTAAAGTTTTAACCGATGGAGAAAAAACTATTCCTTTACTTTCTATCCAAGACCACAAACCGGTTTTTGACGGAGACAGAGGACCGAATACCGGCGGAATGGGTGCTTACGCTCCGGCGCCAGTGGTTACGAAAGAACTGGAAAGACAAATAATGGAAACCATCATTAATCCTACTCTCGGAGGGATGGAAGAAGAAGGGAAGCCATACAAAGGCGTTCTCTACGTTGGTTTAATGATTACTTCCCAAGGCCCAAAGGTCTTAGAGTTTAACTGCAGGTTTGGTGATCCAGAATTGCAACCCATTGTCCTTTTAATGAAAAGCGATATTCTTCCAATCTTGATGGCTGTTTCTCAAGGCCAATTGACCAAAGAAAAAATTAACTGGGAAGATGGGGCAGCAGTTTGTGTAGTAATGACTTCTGCTGGTTATCCTGGAGAATATCAGACCGGAAGAGAGATTCGAGGTTTGGACAAAGTGGCCAAAACGGAAGATGTGGTGGTTTTCCATGCTGGCACCCGAGAAGAAAACGGAAAGATTCTTACTGCCGGGGGAAGAGTTCTTGGAGTAACTGCCAGAGCGCAAGGCATACCAGAAGCGATTAGGATTTCTTATCGAGCGGTTTCCAAAATAAGCTGGGATGGCGAGCATCACCGGACTGACATTGGCCAGAGAGCCCTTAGTCGAAGAGATAAATCTATTCTTCACCCACCGAAGCTTTAGCTGAGGTAAAGAAGAGAACGAAGTTCTCTTCGCCTTCATTGCGACTCGGGTAGGTGGAGAAGAGGACGAAATCCTCTTTGATTCGGAGCTAAAATAGTCGAGAGAAGAGATTTAATAAACCTCGAGAATTTATAAAAAAATGACAATGAGGAAAGAAAAATGTGGAATATTCGGAATAGTTAGTAATAAAGAAGTGGCCCCGAAAATTGTTCTTGGTCTTTACGACCTTCAACATCGAGGGGAACAGGCTTGTGGAATAGTTGTTTCTGATGGTGTTGAACTTCGAGATCATAGGGAGGAAGGCCTGGTTACTGAAGTTTTTCACGAGAGAAAAAGAGAAGATCTTTTTAAGAAACTATTGGGAAAATTCGGGATTGGCCACACACTTTATTCTACTATTGGAAAAACAGGGGAAGCGAAACAACCTAAGACTTTTCAGCCATTGTTAGGAGAATTTCATGGTCAACCCTTTGCCCTTTCTCATAATGGAAACCTGATTGAGCTTGACGAATTAAGACAAGAAGCCGAAGAGAAAGGATATCAATTTCGGTCAAGAGATTCTGATACTGAGGTGATTGTTGCTCTTCTTTCTACTTCTCAAGAAAGGGATTTTCTGGAGGCCCTAATAAGGATCCTCCCGAGACTAAAAGGAGCATTCGCCTTAACTATTTTGTTTCAAGATAAAGTTATTGGCGTTCGAGACAGATTCGGGGTCAGACCACTTTGTCTTGGGCAAGAGAATGCAACCTTTATCTTGGCTTCCGAGAGTTGTGCTTTTTATACACTAGGAGCTAACTTTATCCGAGAGATTGAGCCAGGGGAAATTATAGTTTTGGGCAAAAACGGCATAGAAAATCATTTTATTTGGGCAGATAATCCCCGGCTTGCTATTTGTATATTCGAGTATATTTATTTTGCCAGACCAGATAGCAGAATAGCTGGGAGAAATGTCTATTCTTACCGGAAAAATGCTGCAGAGATTTTAGCTCGAGAATGCCCGATTAATGTCGATGCAATCATACCTGTTCCTGAATCAGGAAGAATTTACGATACTCACTATGCCTGGGCCTTAAAGATCCCAACAGAGGAGGGACTTTTTAAAAATCGCTATTTCTCTATAAAAACTTTTTTAACTCCACGGGAAACAGATCGCCGGAGCCTCCAGAGAATTAAACTCCATCCCTTAAGAGAGGTGGTCCATAATAAACGAGTCTGTGTGATAGAAGATTCAATTATCCGAGCCAATGTTTTTCCAGAGGTGGTTTCGATGCTAAGAGAGGCCGGGGCGAAAGAAGTTCATGCCAGGGTTTTTTCTGCGCCCATTCGTTATCCCTGTTTTTTAGGGATTGATATGGCTACTCGGGCAGAACTGATCGCCGCAAATCTTACAGTAGAAGAAATCGGAAGAAAAATTCTTCACGTTGACTCTTTAGGTTACCTTAGTCTCGAAGGGATGATTAGAGCTTCCGGTCTGCCAAGAGAAAATCTTTGTTTAGGTTGTTTCACTGGAGAATATCCAATAGAACCACCCAAAGATTTGGGCGAGCCCCAAAAACAAAAAGCCCTCTTTTAAAGGGCGGCTTTTTCTTTAAATCACTTTTTCACTCTTTCACCCTTTCCATTATTTTTGCAAAAATTTGAGGATGGTTGTTGGCGAGGTTGGCTAAGATTTTTCGGTCAAGCTCAATTTTGTTTTTCTTTAAGCCGTAAATAAATTTACTGTAAGAAACCCCTGCCTGGCGACAAAAAGCTGAAATTTGAATTTGCCAAAGTTTTCGAAATTCTCTTTTTTTAACTTTTCTATCTCGGTAGGCATATTCCCAGGCATGATAAAGGGCTTCTTTTGCTGCTCGATACTTTGCCTTTCTTCCCCAGCGAAAACCCTTAGCATATTTTAACAAATGCCCTCTTCTTTTTTGAGAAAATTTCCCACCCTTAACTCTTACCATACTTCGATAAGCTCAGTATGACCCTGAATTTATTGAAGGGCCATAATTAACGAATTAGTTTTTTGATTTTTTTGACTTCACTCTTTGAGACCTTAACCCATTTTCGACTTCTTCTAATTTTTTTTCCTGATTTTTTTGCCCGATAATGGTCAAGACCGGTCGGTCTTCTTAAAACCTTACCAGTCTTTGTAATTTTAAAACGTTTTAGAATTGATTTGCGTGTCTTCATGTATCAAGCCCACGAAGTGGGCGCAGATGAAGATGAATCTTTAGATTCATCGACCAATCCTCTTCGCCTATTTTTTTGAAACAATCATTGTAAAGCCTCTTGATTCTTTCTTTAACTCTCTCTCAACTTTTATCGGCAGGCGCTTTTCTAAAGTTTCCAGGAACTGGTTAATTTTTCCCTTGGCAAAATCTTGAAGCCCCCTCTCTCTTCCTCTCAATGGAAGTTCCACTCTGACTCTGTCCCCCTTTTTTAAAAATTTTTCTGCCAAATTCACTCTAGTTTCTAAATCGTGAAGAGAGATATTGAATCCCAATCTTATTCCCTTAAGCCCACCAGTCATTTTTATTTTAGCCGCTTTCTCTTTTTTGTGAAGGGAATAGAGAAATTTTCCATAATCCATTATTTTACAAACTGCTGGCGTTACCTTTTCTGTAACTTGAATTAAATCTAAATTGCGCTCCTGCGCTTTCTGGAGCGCCTCTCCTAAATTCATAATTCCCAACTGCTTTCCAGTTTCATCAATGACTCTGACTTGCGGAGCCCTTATTTGGTTGTTGACTAATGGTCTTTTTAGCAAAATTTAGTGGAGATGGTGGGTTTTGCTCCCACGTCTGAAAGTCTTTTTAAACTAATTCTACAGGCATATTCTGCTCTAATTTTGAAATACTAGACCGAACAGACAAAATCTAGTACCACTTATTTGTCTCTTTTTTTCGACAAGTTCGCGAGACAGAAGAACTATCTATCTCGATGTTATGACACCCTGTTTTACCTATCGAGAATCAGCAAAGAGGATGCTGCTTTAAGGCTTAGCTTACGCATACACCAAAGCAGGTTTTTGAAATAAGTTAGCACTTATTCTTTGCTAGAAGTTTAATGAGTTTCTAGCACACTCATCCTGCATAGTTTAGAAAGATCTTCCATCAATTCTATTTTATACATCCCCGAAATTATCCCCTTATTTTTAATTCCCGTCTTATCTCTTTTTCTACCTCCCGTTTTTTAATCAGCTCTCTTTTATCAAATTTTTTCTTTCCCTTAACTACTCCAAATTCCAGTTTTATCTTCCCCTTTTTAGTATATACCTTCAAAGGCACCAAAGTCAAGCCCTTTTGCTTGGCCTTACCGGTCAAATATTTAATTTCCGACTTTTTCAAAAGAAGTTTTCGCGAGCGCTCCGGGTTGTAGTCCAGAGGCGCATTTTTTGGCTGATAAGGAGAAATCTTTGCCCCAATCCAAAATGCCTCCCCATCCTTTAAAACAACATAACTTCCAGCTAAATTCACCCCCCTTGTTTTTATCGATTTTACCTCTTGACCAATCAAAGAAATCCCCGCCTCAAATTTCTCCAGGATTTTGTAATTAAAATAGGCCTTTTTGTTTTCAGCTAGAATTTTCATTTTTTAAATTCGAGCTTAAAAAGAAACATCCCACTGGTATTTTATCAAAAAATGAAGTAAACTAATAGAGTATAATTATGAATGAAACTAAAGGGACAGTTATTGTTGGGGCTCAATGGGGAGATGAAGGAAAAGGGAAAATAGTTGATTTTTTGGCTAAAGAAACAGATATAGTTGTCAGATACAACGGAGGAGCCAATGCCGGTCACACTGTTAAAATTGGAGAAAAAATCTTCAAATTTCATCTCATTCCTTCTGGGGTGATCCAAAGGAAAGTAGCAGTAATAGCTAATGGAGTGGCAATAGACCTCAAGGTTTTAATTGAAGAGATAGAATTATTAGAAAGGGAGGGAATTAAATTAAATTTATTGATAAGTCCTCGGGCTCATTTAACCTTACCTTATCACAAGATTTTTGACGAAGGAAAAGAGATAAAAATGGCCGGAGAAAAATTAGGAACCACTGGAAGGGGAATAGGTCCGACTTATGCTGATAAAGTAAAGAGAACTGAAGCAATCAGAATTTTAGATTTAGTTTCTGAAAAATTTTGTGAGAAATTGGCGAAGGTATTGGAATTAAAGATTCCGGAGTTGCTTGAATTTGGAATAATAAAAAACAAAGAGGAATTAGAAAATTACAAACAAAAAATAATCCAAGAATACTCATTGTATGCCGAGAGAATAAAAGAGTTCGTTTTTGATACCTCCTTATTTCTTAACAAATCATTGGATGAAGGCAAAAATGTTCTTTTTGAAGGAGCTCAAGGAACTTTACTTGATATTGATCACGGAACTTTTCCTTTTGTTACCTCTTCCAATGCCACAGCTGGTGGTGCCTGTACTGGTTCAGGTATTGGACCAAAAAGAATAGGTAAAATAATCGGAGTGGCTAAGGCTTACACTACTCGGGTTGGTTCTGGTCCTTTTCCAACCGAATTGACTGATGAAATCGGAAATTTTTTAAGAGAGAAAGGAGGAGAATATGGCACTACCACCGGCCGACCCAGAAGGTGTGGTTGGTTAGATGTAGTGATTTTAAGATATGCAAAAAGAATAAATGGCCTGGATGAAATAGCCTTAACTAAATTAGATGTTCTGAGCGGAATTAAAAAACTAAAAATAGCTACCGCCTATAGATTGGAAGGGAAGATCATAGAGGAATTTCCAACCTCCATTAGTGAATTAGAAAAATGCCAGCCTATCTATATTGAATTTGATGGTTGGGAGAGGTTAGAACAAAAAGAATGGAAAAAGATTGTGAAATTTGGTTTTGAAGTCTTACCTAAGAATGCCAAAGTTTATCTGGAAAAAATAGAAGAATTGATTGGAATCCCAATAACCATAATTTCTCTTGGTCCTTCTAGAGAAGAGACAATAATAAGAAAATGATAAGGGAAGAAATTAAAAAACTAATTCAAAAATCAATAAAAGAGCTTCAAAAAAAAGGAGTTTTTCCACAATTTCAAACGCCAGAAATTCAGATAAAGCTGTCGGAAGAGAAGCAGCACGGCGATTACGCAACGAATATAGCGATGGTTATTGGTAAGATATTAAAGCAAAACCCTATAGAAATTGCAGAAAAACTAAAATACAAAATACAAGATACTAAATACCCCGCACCAGAACAAGTTCGGTACAGGGCAGGCAAAATACTAGAAAAAGTGGAAGTAGCGAAGCCCGGCTTTATTAATTTTTGGATTAATAATAAATATCTTGAAAAATTATTTACTGATGTTATTAAAAAAGGATTAAAAGAATTTCAGAAAAAACCAGAAAAACGAGAGACGATTGTCATTGAATATTCTTCCCCCAATATTGCCAAACCTTTAGGTATTCACCATCTTCGCTCAACTATTATTGGTCAGGCGTTGGTTAACATTTTACGATTTATCGGACATAGAGTAATTTCTTTGAGTTTTCCGGGCGACTGGGGAACTCAGTTCGGTCTTCTGATCGCTGCTTATAAACGCTGGGGCGATAAGAAAAAAATAAAGGAAAGCCCTATCTCCGAAATGCTTAGCCTTTATGTTCGTTTTTCGCAGGATGCCCGAGAAGACCCAGAACTTGTTGAAGAGGGGAGAAGGGAATTTAAAAAACTGGAAGAAGGCGATCCTGAAAATAAAAAACTTTGGAAGTGGTTTTCAGAGGAGTCATTGCGGGATTTTAATCGTGTTTATAAAATCCTTGATGTTAAAATTGAGAACACGATTGGCGAGAGTTTTTATGAGCCGGAACTCAAATCGTTGGTTGAGAATTCTTTAAAACGAGGTGTCGCAGAATACGGAAAAGATCGTTCAATTGTAATTCAGATTCCGGGTAGTTCCACGCCCGAAATTATCCAGAAATCCGATGGGGCGACAATTTATACTACGCGAGAATTAGCAGCCATTCGTCATCGTATTAAAAAATGGCATGCGACAAAGCTTCTTTACGTCGCCGCCAATCAACAGACATTTCATCTCAGTCAAGTTTTTGGCGCTGCGAAGCTTCTTGGTATTGCCAAATTAGAACAATTGGTTCATGTAAAATTTGGTATGATGCTAGCTCCCGGCGGAAAAAAATTTGCCACAAGAGAAGGTCGTCTTATTCCAATGGAAGAGGTATTAAAAGAGGCGGTTTTGCGGGCTAAAAAAATTGTTGATAAATTAAATCCGTCTTTACCTGAAAAAGTGAAAGAAAATATCGCAAAAGAGGTGGGCATTGGAGCGGTGAAATTCTTTGATCTTTCTCATAACCGGATATCTGACATTATTTTTGAGTGGGACAAGATGTTAAACCTTAAAGGTTTTTCCGTTCCTTATATTCAATACACCTATGCTCGTTTTTCCAGTATACTAAGAAAGGCTGAATTTAAGAAAAAAAATTTCCCTACAATTATCACCTGTTCTTTAGAGAGAGAAATTATCTTAATAATTCTTCGCTTCGATGAAATACTTCAAGACATTGATAAAAATTATTTCCCGAATCAACTAGCTGAATATCTTTATGAGCTGAGTAACACTTTAAATATCTTCTACGAGACCCTCCCTATTCTTAAAGCCGAGAGCTTGCTTCGCCAGAGTCGTTTAAATATTGCTTTTGGTGCGAAAGAAATTTTAAAAACCGGACTAAAACTTTTAGGCATTTCCGCCCCAGAAAAAATGTAATTATATGCCCGGTAGTGAAAATTCGACTCACTGCCGTGGCAGTAAACCCAGTAGTGAAAATTTGACTTGCTTCGCAAATTAATATTTGTCAAATTTCTACTACTGGGTAAAAATAAATAATAATTTGTCGAATTTCTACTACCGGGTATGGAACTCAATTTCTCTCAAATTGAAACAAAAATATTAAAATTCTGGAAGGAAAATAAAATTTTTGAGAAGCTTCGGGAAAAAAATAAAAATAAAAAACTGTGGTCTTTTTTGGATGGGCCGATAACTGCCAACAATCCTATGGGAGTTCATCATGCGTGGGGAAGAACTTACAAAGATGTCTTCCAAAGATACAAAGCTCTTCAAGGTTTTGATCAACGATTTCAAAACGGTTTTGATTGTCAGGGTCTTTGGGTTGAAGTGGAGGTGGAAAAAGAACTCGGCTTTAAAACAAAGAAAGACATTGAAAAATACGGCATAGCCGAATTTGTTGAAAAATGCAAAGAAAGGGTAAAAAAATATTCTAAGATTCAGACAGAACAGTCAATCCGTCTCGGCCAATGGATGGATTGGGAAAATTCTTATTATACGATGTCCGATGAAAATAACTATGCTATTTGGTATTTCCTTAAAAAATGTTGGAGGGGAGGATTTTTATACAAAGGCAGAGACGTTGTACCCTGGTGTATCCGCTGTGGAACCGCTATTTCCCAACACGAAATTCTTACAGAGGAGTATAAAGAGATTGTTCATAAATCAATTTTCTTTAAATTGCCAATTTTGGGCCGCAAAAACGCTTTTTTTCTTGTTTGGACGACAACGCCATGGACATTGCCCGCCAATGTGGCTTTAGCTGTAAATCCCGACTTGGAGTATGCCGAAATTGAAAATGATAAAGGAGAGATTTTTGTTTTACTGAAAAACAAGTTCAATTTGATTCCGAATGGCAAAATAATTAAAACAATCCAAGGAGAAAAATTAAATAATTTGAAATATAGTAGTTTGTTCGACGAATTGCCCGCAGTTCAAAATAACATTAAAAACAAGGAGCACTTAACTATTTTATGGAAAGAAGTTTCTGAAGAAGAGGGAACAGGAATTGTCCATATTGCTCCCGGTTGCGGCCAAGAGGATTTTAAATTAGGTAAAGAATTTAGATTGCCGGTTATCGACCCAACCGATGATGAGAGCAGGTATAAAGATGGCTTCGGTGATTTCTCGGGGAAATTGGTAACCGAAGTGAACGACCTTATTTTTGAAAATTTATCTAAAAAGAATTTAGTTTTTAAAATAGAAGATTATCTTCATCGTTATCCAACATGCTGGCGTTGCAAAACAGAGCTTGTTTTTAGACTGGTTGATGAATGGTATATTTCAATGGAAAAATTAAGGGAACCATTAATAGAGGTTGCTAAAAAAATCAAATGGATTCCTTCTTTTGGTCTGGAAAGAGAACTGGATTGGTTAAAAAACATGCAAGACTGGCTTATTTCAAAAAAAAGATATTGGGGCCTCTCTTTGCCGATTTATGAGTGTTCTTGTGGCAACTTTGAAGTGATTGGTTCAAAAGAAGAACTAAAAGAAAGGGCGGCTGAAGGTTGGGAGGAATTTGAAGGTCATTCTCCACATAGGCCATGGGTAGATAAGGTAAAGATTAAATGCTCAAAATGCGGAAAATTAGTTTCCAGGATATCTGACGTTGGAAACCCCTGGCTTGATGCCGGAATTGTTACTTTTTCTACTATGGGTTATTTTTCCGACAGAGAATACTGGAAATTATGGTTTCCGGCTGAATTGATTTGCGAGTCGTTCCCCGGGCAGTTCAAAAATTGGTTTTATTCTTTGCTCGTAATGAGTACGGTTTTAGAAAATACTAATCCTGCCAAAACAATTTTTGGTTATGCTTCTGTCCGCGACGAAAAAGGCGAAGAGATGCACAAATCCAAAGGAAATGCTATTTGGTTTGATGAGGCGGTAGAGAAAATCGGGGCGGATACGATGCGCTGGATGTATGTAAAGCAGAATCCCGTTTATAATTTAAAATTCGGCTGGAAGGCCGGTGAAGAAACCAAAAGAAAGCTTTTGATTTTTTGGAACAGCTTTGTTTTTTTCCAAACATATGTAGATAAAAATGAACTTCCTGAAAATTTATTTCAGCCCCGAGCCGACAGTATTTTAGATAGGTGGATTATTTCCCGCTTAAACAATTTAATCGGGAAAGTAACCAGAAATTTGGATAGATATAATGTTGCGGCAGCCAGCATAGCCATTGAGAAGTTTTTTATAGACGATCTTTCGCTCTGGTACATTAGAAGGTCTCGTCAGAAATTTCAAAAACCAAGGGACAAAGAAGAGAAGAAGAAAGCAGCAGAAGCGCTTTATTACCTGATTTTAAATTTAACAAAACTTATTGCGCCGATGATGCCGTTTTTAGCAGAGGAGATTTACCAGAATTTAAAATTGAAAAATATGCCAGAATCGGTTCATTTGGAAAATTGGCCGAAAGCAGATAAAAAACTGATTAGTCAGGAATTAGAAGAAAAGATGAAAAAAATTAGAGAAGTTGTTTCTTTGGCCCTATCAGAAAGGGCAAAGGTTGGGATAAAAGTTAGGCAACCCCTTAGAAAGTTAAAAGTTAAAAGTCAAAAGTTAAAAGTTGATGAAGAATTATTGGATTTAATAAAAGACGAAGTCAATGTTAAAGAAATAGTTTTTGATGGAAAAATTAAAAATGAGACAGAGTTAGATACTAAAATTACTCCGAAGTTAAAAGAGGAAGGAATTTTGAGAGAGGTCATTAGAAATCTACAAGGGATGCGAAAATTAGTAGGTTTTAAGCCAAAAGATGTTATTTTAATTCAATTCGAGGGAGATTCCAAATTGAGTGAAATTTTACTAAACAATAAAAAATTCATTTTGGAAAAAACAAAGGCAAGAAATCTGAAATTTGGAAAACGGGGGGAATGTAAAATAGAGAAAGAAATAGAAATTGATGGTCAAAGATTATGGTTATCAATTGAAAAAATCAAAGGTCGGAAAAATAATTAAACTAAGATTAGTAATCTATGCCATTTATTAGCCCCGGGAAAAAACCAACAATCCCTCAGAGCAGATTCCAAAAAACTTTAAAACCAGTTCCCGTTCCGAAAGGACCTTTTGAAAAACGAGGCGGAATTCCGAGAGAAAAGTTTCCAGGATTTTTTAAGCAAGGCCCTTATTCGATTCCTTGGAGCAGAGGAATAAGCTCCGGAAAGCAAAAACAAATAGGGGAAAGGCTATTAAAAGAACGATTACCTCGGACAACATACGGCCCTGATATTTCTGGTGGAGAAATACAAAGAGAAATTCGAAGGTTAAGAGATGCTCGATTTAGAGCAAAGACTAAAGCTGAGCAAGATTCGCTTATGCAAGATATAGTTCGTCTAGAAGACGCAAAAAAAAGAGCAGGTTTGTAAATACTAAAATAAATATTTTAGAAATGTTTGTTCATTATCGAACCACAGGTTTAATTTTTAAGAAAGAAGATCGGGGTGAGACCGATCAATTATTTACTTTTTATACTAAGGATTTCGGGAAATTAGAGATTTTAGGAAAGGCGATTAGAAAAATTTCTTCAAAATTAAGGTCGGGAGCAGAACTTTTTTATTTATCTGAGATCGAATTTATTCAGGGGAAGACTAACAAAACCTTAACCGATGCTATTTCAATTGAGAAATTCAGTAATTTGAAAAAAGATTTTAAAACGCTATCTATTGCCTATAAAATTTCTGAAATCTTAGATAATTTAATAAAAGGCCAAGAACCCGACGAAAAAATCTGGCAACTTCTTGATGAGGCATTCCAACGATTAGATACCAACAACCTGAAGCCCATAACCTGTAACTTGATTTATCACTATTTTCTTTGGAATCTTCTGTCTATCTTAGGTTACGAACCCCAACTTTATAACTGTGCGGTTTGTCAAAAAAAATTACTACCCGAGAAACTTTATTTTAACCAAAAAGAAGGAGGAATAATTTGCCACGATTGTTTTAAAAAAGTAAAATTAGGTAAAGAAGTTAATATAGAAACAATAAAGATTTTAAGAATTATCCTTGAAAAAAACTGGTTAATCCTTTCTAAATTAAAAATAGAGGGAAAATATTTAAAAGAGTTAGCCTCATTTTCAAAAAGTTATCTGACAACCCACATCGGAGAGGGGTCGGGAGAACCCTCCGGTTCTCCCGTGTAGGAAAACAGGGAGGCCAAAGGCCGACCGTTAGAAACCGTGGGTTTCTAAGGAGCGGTGTTAGCGGAGCGAAGCGACGCGTGCCGCGACCTAGTTAGGTATTACCACTATGCGAAGAAAATTCATCATCTTCTTAATCCTTTTAGCCGCCCTGGTTGGTGTAGTAGGTTTCTATCAATGGCAGAGAAATCTTTATTCAAAGGAAGTTTTAAAATTGGAAATTTTAGGTCCAACCGAGGTCAATTTCGCTCAGGAAGTGGAATACATTGTTAAATATAAAAACAATGGGAATTTCCGTTTGGAAAATCCGGAACTTATTTTTGAACCGCCGGAAACTTCTATCCGAGATGGAAAAATTTTTGGCAGGCAGATTTTAGGAAAAGAACAATTAGGAGAGGCGATTTATCCTGGTGAAGAAAAAACCTTTCCCTTTAAAATGAGAATATTAGGTAAGGAGGGCGAGACAAAAATCGCCAGGGCCTCTTTAACCTATCAGCCAAAAAATCTAAAAGCAAAATATGAGTCATCAACCACTTTCACCACCACTATTAAATCCGTTTCTCTCACCTTTGAACTTGATTTACCTACCAAGATTGATTCGGGAAAGGATTTTAGACTGAGGGTAAATTATTTCTCAAACGTAGATTATCTCCTTACTGATTTAAGGGTTCAGGCGGACTATCCTTCTGGCTTTGAATTCGTTGAATCTTCGCCAAAGTCTATTGAAAAAAATGAATGGGAAATTCCGGTTTTAAACAAGTCTCAGGGGGGAAGAATTGAGATTTTGGGTCGTCTTTCAGGAGAAGTTGGTACAGCTAGAGTTTTTCGGGCAAAATTGGGGGTTTGGAAAGAGGGAGAATTTATTTTATTGAAAGAGGCAGAGAAAGGAGTAGAAATTATAAAACCCTCGATCTACCTGCGTCAGGAAATTAATGGAAATCCAAAATATGTTGCTCTGCCTGGCGACTGGCTTCATTATGAAATTTATTTTAAAAATATTGGAGACGATGACCTAAATGATTTATTTATGGTCTGCAAGCTTACAGGCGAAGCATTTGATTTTCAGACGATAAAATCGGATTTTGGGCAATCTGAAGCCGGGGATAATTCAGTTGTTTTTGACTGGCGCAAGGTGTCCAAACTCCAGTATTTAGCCCCGACCGAAGAAGGAAAAGCGGATTTCTGGATAAAATTAAAAGATGATTTGGGGAATGTGAAAAATCCGATTTTAACAAATAATGTTTTTATTTCCCAGGCCAAGGAGGAATTTGTCACTAAAATTAGTTCAAAAATAGAAATAGTCCAAAAAGGATATTTTCAAGACGAAGTTTTTGGCAATCAAGGTCCTATTCCGCCCAAAGTCGGCGAGAAAACTACTTATACCATAATCTGGCTGGTTAAAAATTATTATTCTGATATTAAAGATGTAAAAGTAAAAGCAACTCTGCCTCCTCAGGTGATTTTAACTGGAAAAATTTTCCCGGAAGAGGAGTTAACGAAATTTACCTTTGATTCTCAATCAAGGGAAATTGTTTGGTCAGTTGGAGATTTAGAAAGAGGCAAGGGCGTTCTTACGCCTGGTCCTAATATTTCTTTCCAGGTTGAGTTAACTCCCGATGAGACGCAAAGAGGCAAAACTCCAGAAATCATTGGTCAAGCCAAAATTACTGGAGAAGATAGCTGGACAGAGCAGACCTTACAATCTACTGCTCCAGCTCTAAATACCACTTTACCCGACGACCCAACCATAACCGAGGAAATGGGTCGAGTTCAGTGAAAAGGCGAAGAGGACTTCGTCCTCTTCTTCAGTTTCGGCTTAATAAATTAAGCCTCGTTATATGAAAAACTTAATGTCAAAAATCGTATCACTTTGCAAAAGGCGAGGTTTTATTTTTCCTTCCTCGGAAATTTATGGTGGTTTTGGTTCTTGTTATGATTTTGGACCTTTGGGCGTGGAGATGAAAAATAATCTAAAAAAGGCCTGGTGGGGTGAGATGATAAAGAATCATGAAAATGTTGTTGGATTAGATGCGGCGATTTTGATGAATCCAAAGGTTTGGGAAGCATCTGGTCATTTAGCTGCCGGCTTTGCTGATGAATTAGCTGAATGTAAGTCCTGTCACAAGAGATTTAAGGCTGACGAAGTCGAAACTAGAAAATGTCCTGATTGTGAAGGAGAATTAACCCAGCCAAGAAAATTTAATTTAATGATGAAAACTTTTGTTGGGCCAGTAGAAGATGAAGCAGCTATAACTTATTTAAGAGCAGAGACTTGTCAGGGGATTTATATGAATTTTGAGAATGTCTTAAATTCAATGCGAATGAAAATTCCCTTTGGGATTTGCCAAATTGGTAAGGCCTTTCGAAACGAAATCACACCGAAAGATTTTATTTATCGAATTAGGGAATTTGAGCAGATGGAAATGCAATGGTTTTGTCATCCCAAAGAGACTGATAAATATTTTGACTATTGGAAGAAAGAAAGATTAAATTGGTTTCTAAATTTAGGAATGAAAAAAGAAAATCTAAGGACCGTTGAAATTCCAGAAAAAGAAAGAGCCCATTATGCTAAGAGACAAGTGGATATAGAATATAAATTTCCTTTTGGTTGGCGAGAAATTGAAGGGGTTCACAATCGTGGCGACTGGGATTTATCTAATCACTCAAAATATTCTGGTCAGGATTTAAGGTATTATGATGAGGAAACCAAAGAAAAGTATTTTCCCCATATTGTTGAAACTTCGGTTGGGGTGGAAAGGTCGTTATTTGCTTTTTTGTCTGATGCTTATACCGAAATTAAAGGCGGAAGAACAGAGACAACCAAAGCAACAAAAGAAATCGAAATTTTACTTAAATTAGACAAAAGATTAGCACCGATAAAAGTCGCAATTTTACCTTTAGTCAGAAATAAACCGGAATTAGTTAAAAAAGCTGAAGAGGTTTATCAATTATTAAAACCCCATTTCGTTTGCCAATATGATGAATTAGGTTCAATTGGTCGTCGTTATCGTCGTCAAGATGAGATTGCTACCGTGTTTTGTTTAACATGCGATTTCCAGACCTTAGAAGACGATACCTTAACTGTCCGCTATCGCGATACAATGAAACAAGAAAGAGTAAAAATTAAAGATTTACCCACGCACATAAAAAAACTTATGTGCGGGGTTTACCAAAAGTTTTAAAAGAAAAACTTGAAATTTAAATGTTCAATGAATTTTCAATTCATTTAAATGTTTCAAAATTGAAACATTTGAAAAAGATATTTTTGAAGAAAATATCTTTGCCCAATCTTAGGCGAAGAGGACTTCATCCTCTTCTTCACCTTCGCTTCTTACAGAAGCTCGGTCAATAAATCTTCGATTTATTTCGATGTTTCAAAAAACCACTCTTAAAAATGGTCTCAGAATCATTACTGTCCCTATGAAAAGCACCCAGGCGGTGACAATTTTAGTTTTAGTTGGCACCGGCTCAAAATATGAAACTAAAGAAACCAATGGCATCTCCCATTTTTTAGAGCACATGTACTTTAAAGGAACGAAAAAAAGATCATCACAGATATCAGTGGCTGAAACCTTAGATAAGGTAGGAGGAATTTATAATGCCTTCACTTCGGAAGAATACACAGGTTATTTTGCTAAAGTAGCTGTTTCTCAAATGGAGCTCGCTTTAGATTGGGTTTCGGATATTTATTTAAATTCCATCTTGCCAGAAAAAGAAGTAGAAAAAGAAAAAGGGGTGATTATCGAAGAAATAAATATGATTTACGATCATCCGCTCAGCTACGTTCAAACTTTGTGGCCAAAATTATTATACGGAGATCAGCCGGCTGGCTGGGATGTTGCCGGAACGAAAGAGAGCGTGACAAAGATTAACTATCAGAAACTCATCGATTATATGAAAAGTCAATATGTATCTAAAAATACTATTATCTGCATTGCTGGAAAAATAGATGCCGAGGAGGTTATAAAAAAAATAAAAAAATATTTTTCTAAAATAGGTACCGCTCCTTTTAAATCAAAACTGAAGGTTTCAGAAGGGCAAACCAAACCCGGATGTCTTTTGCATCAAAGAAAAACAGACCAAACCCACCTTTGTTTGGGAGTGAGAGGATATAATGTTTTTCATCCCCGAAGATATACCCAAGAAATTTTGGGAGTAATTTTGGGAGGGATGATGAGCTCCCGGCTATTTATCGAATTGAGGGCAAAATTAGGAATTGCCTATTATGTCTCAACCACTATTTCCAGCGACACTGATACCGGCTATCTCGTTACTCAAACAGGGGTCGACAATCGAAAAACTGAATTAGCAATTTCAACTATTTTAAAAGAATATAAAAAAATTTCTCAAAAAAGAATTCCCCAAATTGAACTAAAAAAAGCAAAGGATAATATTAAAGGAAAATTAGCTTTAGAATTGGAATCCTCTGACGCCCAAGCTTCTTTTTGTGCTATTCAGGAGCTCTTGGAAAAGAAAATTTTAACTCCAGAAGAAATTTTCAAAAAAATTGACCGGGTTACTGTAAATGATATTCTAAAGGTAGCCAAAGAAATTTTTCAGCCTCAAAAATTAAATTTAGCCCTGATTGGTCCATTTGAAGATAAAAAACCTTTTGATAAAATATTAAAATTATAGTCAAAGAAGGTAAACTTTCTTTTCCATACTTCGTTTTTATAAATAAAAACTCGTATGAGCGATAATCAAGTTTTAGATATCTCTTGGGGGACAATTTTGAAAATTGCCATTGCCTCTCTTGGTTTTTACATTCTTTACTTAGTAAAAGATATTTTGATTTTGATTATTTTCGCCTTAATCATTTCAATTTTATTTAATCCTGCAATTAATTTTCTACATCGCCGTCGCCTGCCCCGGGTTCTGGCTGTAATTTTTACTTATATTGCTGTCTTTGGAGTCTTAGGCATCGTCATTTATTATATTTTGCCGTTACTCGTTTCTGAAATCCAACAATTTTCTCAGCTTTTCCCTCAATACTTTGAAAGAATCGCCCCTCCCTTAAAAGAATTAGGGATTAAAGCCTTTGAAAATATGGAGACTTTTGCTCAAGTCTTGGGCGGATTTTTGCAAAAGGCCTCATCTAATATTTTAAGCGCAATATCCATTATTTTTGGCGGGCTCGGAGCGACAATTTTTGTCCTGACTATTGCCCTTTTCCTCTCTTTAGAAGAAAAAGGAGTGGAAAGAGCTTTAGGGCTTTTGTCTCCCAAGAGACATGAAGCTACTATTCTAAATCTTTTGGAAAAATCTCAAACTAAAGTTTCTGGCTGGTTCGGGTCAAGAATTCTCACTTGTCTTTTTGTGGGTATTGCCGTTTTTATTACTCTCCAACTATTCAATGTAAAATATGCTTTTACTCTGGCCTTGATAGCCGGGATTTTAGATTTTATTCCAATTTTGGGACCAATCATAGCGGGAGCAATTGTTTTTTTGTTTGTCGCTTTAGATTCTTTGCCAAAGGCACTTTTCGTCTTAATTGCCTTTATTCTTATTCAACAAGTTGAAGGAAATATTTTAACTCCAGCTCTAACCAAAAAATTCGTTGGTCTTCCCCCAGTTTTGGTTTTAATTTCTTTAGCTATAGGGGGAAAGCTTTTCGGGATTTTAGGAGCAATCTTAGCTCCTCCTTTCGCAGGAGTGATTTATGAGTTTTCAAGAGATTTTCTTAAAAAAAGAAAAGAAACTGAAACAGAGGTAGTTTAAAATGAGTACTTTTTATATTGTTGCGACTCCCATTGGGAATTTAGACGATGTCTCAAAGCGTGCCCTCCAGATACTATCGGAGGCCGATTTAATTTTGTGTGAAGATACCAGGGTCACAAAGAAATTACTGGAGCGTTATAATATAAAAACCCAAACTTTAAGTTATCACCAGCACTCAAAACTTCAGAAAATCGATTACATTCTTTCTCTTTTAAAACAGGGAAAGAATTTAGCCTTGGTTTCCGATGCCGGAACTCCGGGAATCTCTGACCCCGGAAATAAATTAGTCAATCTAATTACTACGAGGACGGGCCTCGTAGCGGAAATTGTTCCTATTCCAGGACCTTCGGCAGTGACGGCGGCAGCTAGTGTTTCCGGTTTTCCCATGGATAGGTTTTTATTTTTAGGTTTCCCACCAACTAAAAGAAAAAGAAGAAAGTTCTTTATGGAAGTAGTAAACTCAAAATACCCGGTAATTTTTTACGAATCCCCCTACCGGATAATAAAAACCCTAAAAGATATTGGTTCTTTAGTTGGCGATCGAGAAATTGTCGTTTGCCGTGAATTAACTAAAAAATTTGAGACAATTTATCGAGGGAAAATAGAAGAAGTAATTAGAGAGATTGGAAAAGACAAGATAAAAGGAGAATTCGTAGTAATAGTCGAAGGTAAAAAGTAAAAAAATTTAATTAAGAGTAAATTTGTGATAAAATAAAAGGAGGTATAAACTCCTTTATTTTTATGAAAAAGAAAAAATTCTATCTTTCTACGGCACTCCCATACGTTAATTATGCTCCCCACGCCGGGTTTGCTTTAGAAATTATTCAAGCCGATATCATTGCCAGACATCATCGGCTTTTAGACGAGGAGGTCTATTTTTTAACTGGGACAGATGAGAATTCTTTAAAAAATGTTCAGGCGGCACGTGAAGAAGGAATTCCAGTTAAAAAATTAGTAGACCGAAATGCTAAAAGATTTTATGAACTAAAAGAAGCTCTTAATTTATCATTTGATGATTTTATTAGAACTACCGAACAGCGGCACATAAAAGGAGCTCAAAAGTTATGGTTGGCTTGCAAAAAAGATATTTATAAAAAATTTTATAGAGGGCTTTATTGTGTAGGATGTGAAGCATTTTATAAAGAAAGTGAATTAGAAAATGGTCTCTGCCCAGAGCATAGAAAAAAACCAGAGTTAGTAGAGGAAGAAAATTATTTTTTCAAACTTTCGAAATACCAAAATCAGTTAAGAAAAATTATAGAAAACGATGAAATAAAAATAATTCCCAAAAGTCGGAAGAACGAAGTTTTAAGCTTTATAAATTCTGGACTAGAAGATATCTGTATTTCTCGATTAGCTAAACGTGGCCAAGGATGGGGAATTCCAGTACCGGGGGATCCAAGTCAAATTTTATGGACTTGGTACGACGCCCTTAGCAACTATATTAATGCTGTTGGATATTCCGATAATCCAAAAAGATTTAAAAAATGGTGGCCAGCAGATCTGCATATTGTAGGCAAAGGAGTAGTTCGCTTCCATGCCGTATATTGGATAGCGATTCTCCTTTCGGCTAAAATTTTTTTACCTAAAGAAATCTTTGTTCATGGTTATTTAACTTCCGGCGGTCAGAAAATGTCAAAGAGTTTAGGGAATGTTATTGATCCTTTTGAGTTGGTTAAAAAATACGGTACTGATGCGGTAAGATATTTCCTTTTGCGGGAAATTCTGCCGACTGAGGATGGAGATTTTACTTATGAAAAATTTGAAGCAAGATATAATGCGGATTTAGCAAGTGGATTGGGAAATCTGGTGGCGAGGGTAATAACTTTAGCGGATAAATTCAAAATTCCCGCCTTCGCCAAGGCTTCGGCCTTCGGCCGACGAAGTCGCCTTCGGCCGACGAAGTCGGCGGGCAAGCAAAATTCAAAAATAATTAAAAATACTTGGGATAGATATAAAAAGGCCTTAGATGAATTTAGGCTTAATGAAGCCTTAATTTCAGTTTGGGATTTGATTAGTTTTTGCGATAAGCACATAGAGAAAGAACGCCCTTGGGAAAAATCGGAAAAACAGCAATTAACAATTAATAATTTACTATTTGCTATTGATAATATTGCTCAATTACTGAAACCATTTTTACCCGAAACTTCAGAAAAAATATTTAAACAATTAAAAACCAAAAAGAGTCAGCCATTATTTCCACGAATTTAATTTATGTTAATTGATGCCCACGCTCATTTAAATTTCAATGCGTATAAAAAAGATGTTGACGAGGTTATTAAACGCTCTTTAGAAAATAATGTCTGGATGATAAATGTTGGTTCGCAATACGAAACTAGTAAAAAAGCAGTGGAGATTGCTCAAAAATATGAAAAAGGAGTTTATGCCACTATTGGTTTACATCCTATTCATTTGAATGCCGGACTGGTGAAAATAAAATTAGACAAAGAAGAAATTGCCTTTAATTCAAGGGAAGAAGAATTTAATTATGAAAAATACAAAGAGTTAGCCAAAAATGAAAAAGTGGTAGCTATTGGCGAAATTGGCCTAGATTACTATTACAAGCTAAAGACAAAAAGAAAACTAGAACTCTTTAAAGAAAACCAAAGAGAAGTTCTCGTCAACCAATTGAATTTGGCAAAGGAATTAAATCTACCAGTAATTTTCCATTGCCGAATGGCTCACGACGACCTCATCCAAACGCTCCAACAATCTAACATTCCAACAGTTAAGGGAGTAATTCATTGTTTTACCGGAACGTGGGAACAGGCAGAAGACTACATGAGGATGGGGTTTTACCTTGGTTTTAATGGAATAATTTTCAAAAAAATCGAAGGAATAGATTTCGAAGAGAATATAAAAAATACTCCTTTAAATAAAATTTTAATAGAAACCGATTGTCCTTATTTAACACCTTTGCCCGCCGAAGCCTTGGCGAAGGCGGGTCGTAATGAACCTCTTTTTGTCAAATACGTGGCTGAAAAAATTGCCGAGATAAAAAAATTGAGCTTTGAAGAAATAGCTAAAATTACAACTAAAAATGCCCAAGAATTATTTAAAATTATCTAACTCCTCCACTTTTTTGATTCTTCTTTCGTGCCTGCCACCTTCAAAATCTGTTATAAGCCAGATTTCAACAAATGAGAATAAATCTTGCCACTCAAATTCCTGAGCGCCCAAACACAAAACATTTGAGTTGTTATGTTTTCTGGTGAGCTCTGCCACTTTCTTATTGTAAACAAGGGCAGCTCTGATTCCCGGAATTTTATTAGCAAGCATCGACATTCCTATGCCGCTAATACAAATCAATATTGCTCTTTCATTTTCACCGCGGGCGACACTTTGAGCAGCTGGTATCCCAAAATCTGGGTAGTCGCAGGACTCGGAACTGTGGCATCCAAAATCTTCTACCGTGTGGCCCTCTTTTTCTAATCTTTTTTTCAACTCTTCTTTAAAATTATATCCAGCATGGTCGCTGGCTAAAGCAATTTTCATATCTCCGCCTTCCATTTTAGGCTAAAATTCATCTAAAATCAAGTTTACATCAAACTTGTTTTTGGTTAAAATAATATAAAATATAGAAAAATAGATTATGATTACTTATGCTAAAGCAGGCGTAAATAGAAAATTAAGAGAAAAAGCTAAAAAATCTTTAAAGGGTTTTAAGTCAACTTTTAGATTGAGTAAGTATGGAAAGATAATAGAAACTCCCTTCAACTTTCTTTATCCTGTTGGGGAAGATATTTATCATGTAAAAACTTGTGATGGAGTAGGAACGAAAGTTTTACTGGCCCAATTAGCTAATAAACATGACACAATAGGAATTGATGCTGTGGCAATGGTTGTTAATGATTGTATAAGGTGCGGGGCTAAACCAATAGCAATTACTGACATGATTGACATAAAGAAATCAGAGCCGAAGGTTTTGGGAGAAATTCAAAAAGGGCTGATTTTGGGAGCGGAAGAAGCTGGTTGTCTAATTGTCGGGGGAGAAATAGCTGATGTGCCAGAACTCTTAAATGCTACTTATCACATAAATTGTGACTGTGTTGGTGAAGTGAAAAAACAGAAGATAATTACTGGGGAGAAAATAAAACCTGGAGATATTGTAATTGGTTTTCAGAGCTCAGGGATTCATTCTAACGGTCTCACTTTGGCTAGGAAAGTCCTTTTTAAAAAATGGGGTGGCAAATTTGATACCCTTGAAAAGCCAAAAGGTTTTAAAAAATCCTTAATTTATGAGTGTCTTGAACCAACGAAAATTTATGTGAAACCTTTTTTAAAGATTGCTGAAAAATACAAAATCCTTGGCGCAGTCAACATTACCGGCGATGCTTATTTGAAGTTTAAAAAACTAATGAAAAATTTTGGTTTTGAATTTTTCAATTTTAAACCTCAGCCGATCTTCAATTTGATCCAGAAAGTAGGGAAAATTAATTTAAAAGAGATGGCGAGTACCTTTAATTTAGGTTGGGGTTTTGCAATGATCATTGATGGGAGAGACGTCAAAGGAATATTAGACATGCTTAAAAAAGAAAAAATTCACGCTGAAATTATCGGGGAAGTAATTAAAGAAAAGAAAATCATCGTAAATTATCAAAATAAAAAGACAACTTTAACATGACGACGCATCGAATTGAAGTTGGTTTTAAGGAAGGAATTAGAGATGCCTTAGGAGAAAAGATAAAGAAAAGGATTAATGAAGATTTAGGTATCGAAGTAAGAGAAGTGAAAACAATTGATGTTTATACGATTGATGCTGCTCTTTCAAATGAGCAGCTTAATTTTCTTGGCGAAAATCTTTTTTCTGACCAAGTAACTCAGGAATTTAGCGCACAGGAACCCTTGGTAAAAGATTTTGATTGGCTGGTAGAGATTGGATTTAAGCCAGGCGTGACTGATAATGTCGGCAAAACTACAAAAGAAGCAATAAAAGACGTCTTGAAAATAGAATTTGGAAAAAATGAGGCAGTTTATACTTCAAAACAATATCTCATTTCTGGAGAAAGATTAACTAAAGAAAATCTCGAACGAATCGCTAAAGATTTTTTAGCCAACGAGTTAATTCAGCGTTGGGTTTTCGTTAATTCCGACGAATTTACCGAAAAAGGAGTAGATTCTCCTATACCAAAAGTAGCAATTCCTCATCAGCCAACCGTCACCCTCATTGATTTGAATGTTTCCGATAAAGACCTATTTAAAATTAGCCGAGAGAGAAAGTTGGCTCTAAATCTTGAGGAAATGCAAACAATAAAAGAATGCTTTACCAGGCCGGAAGTTATAAAAGAACGTCGAGAAGTTGGTTTAGGTCAAGAGGCAACCGATGCCGAATTGGAGGCTCTGGGTCAAACTTGGTCGGAGCATTGTAAACATAAAATCTTTAATGCCAAAATAATTTATAAAAACGAAGAGGGGAAGCAAGAAATAGATAGTTTATTTGATACCTATATCAAAAGCTCAACTAAAAGATTAGAAAAAGAATTAGATTGGGTCGTTTCCACTCTTTGGGATAACTCTGGCGTAATTCGCTTTAACAAGGATTGGCTCCTATCAGTGAAATGCGAGACCCATAATAGTCCCTCAAATGAGGAACCTTATGGTGGCGCAATTACTGGAATTGTTGGGGTTTACAGAGACCCCATGGGTACTGGCAAAGGAGGCAGATTGATTTATGGTACTTATGGTTTTTGCACTGGAAATCCTTTTTACAATGGCGATTTAAGACCAAAATTATATCCCAGACGCCTTCTCGAAGGAGTCCGCAAGGGAGTGGAAGACGGCGGAAATAAGCATGGGGTACCAACGGTTTATGGAATCACTTTTTTTGACGATGGATACATGGGGAAGCCGGCAATTTATGTTTTAGCTGCTGGTTTCATTCCGGCCAAAGTAAATGAGGAGCCAGGTTTTCAAAAAAAAGCTGATTCCGGCGATTGGATAGTAATGGCAGGTGGCAAAGTAGGGATAGATGGGATTCATGGAGCAACTGAATCTTCAATGGAAGCTGGCGAGTGGATATCAGCCAGCCACGTCCAGATAGGCGACCCCTTCACCCAAAAGAAGCTCCACGATTTTTTAATTGAGGCCAGGGATTTGGGATTATATAAGGGTATTACTGATAATGGAGCTGGCGGTCTTTCATCGTCGGTCGGAGAAATGGCTCAGCTTTCAAACGGCTTTGAGTTATGGTTAGATAAGGTTCCTCTAAAGTATTCTGGGCTTGACCCCTGGCAGATTCTCCTTTCTGAATCTCAAGAAAGAATGACCCTGGCCGTTTCTCCCCAAAAAATAGATAAATTTTTAGAAATAGCAAGAAAGCATGACGTTGAGGCAACGGTTATTGGCAAATTTACTGGTTCTGGAAAATTCTATTCTACTTATCAAGGAAAAACAGTCGCTTTTTTAGATATGAATTTTGTCCACGGGGGAGTTCCTCAAATGAAACTGGAAGCTGAGTGGCTGAGTCCTGAAAAACGCGGACTTTTTGAACCCGAACTTGAAGAAATAACCGACCAAGCTTCATTTTTGAAGGAAATGTTAGCTCGTTTAAATATCTGTAGTAAAGAATATATCGTCAGGCAATTTGACCACGAAGTTCAAGGAACCAATGTGATAAAACATTTAGTCGGCAAAGACAGCGATGTTTATAGTGATGCCGTCGTAATTAAACCTCTTTACGATTCAAATGAAGGTCTGGCCATAACCGCCGGAATCAACCCGAAATATAGCCAAATTGATACCTATTGGATGACTGCCTTAGCTATTGATGAGGCAATCAGAAGAATTATTGCTGTTGGTGGAAATCTAAAACAGATAGCCCTTAATGATAATTTCTGCTGGCCGAGTCCTTTACCTTCGGAACAAAATCCCGATGCTAAATACAAACTTGCTCAATTAATAAGAGCAAACCAAGCCCTTTATGATTTCACCATGTCTTTTAAAACTCCTTGCATTTCCGGCAAAGATTCTATGTCAATGGATGGGACGATTAAAGACATCAACGGCAAAGAACATCGGATTTCTGCCCTACCCACTGTTCAATTTTCTGCTGCTGGGAAAATAGAGGACATTCGAAAATGCATTACAATGGACGTCAAAAAGCCAGACGATCTGGTTTATATTTTAGGAATTACCAAAGATGAATTAGGAAGCTCGGAATATTATGAAATGATAGGAGAAATTGGTTTCAATGTCCCAAAAGTTGATGCTGAAGCAGCAATAAAACTCTACAACGTTTTAACTCAGGCGATTGAGAAAAAATTGGTTAATTCTTGTCACGGAATTTATAAAGGTGGCCTGGGCGTTGCTTTAGCTCAAATTTCCTTTGCTGCAGGTTTTGGTTTAGAAATTAATTTAGATAAAGTGCCAACCGAGAATTTAAAGGAAATTGAAAAAATTCTCTATTCGGAATCGGCCAGTAGATTTTTAGTTACAGTTTCTCCAGAAAATAAAGAACAATTTGAAGAAGTTATGAAAGGCAATACTTTTCGAGAAGTAGGAATAGTTAGAAACGATGAGGAGTTCAAAATCATTACTAAAGGAAAACCAATAATGAAAGAGAACATTTATAAATTAAAAGAATCCTGGCAAGCGCCATTTAAGGATTTTTAATATGAAACCTAAAGTTTTAATTTTATACGGATATGGAATAAATTGTGACAATGAAACCCAGTACGGTTTTAGTTTGGCGGGAGCGGACGCCAAAAAAGTCCATGTAAACGAGTTAATTAGCGGAGAGCAGAAACTTAAAGATTATCAAATCTTGGCCATTCCTGGTGGTTTTTCTTTCGGCGATGACATTGGAGCCGGAAAAGTTTTAGCAACCAAAATTAAATACAATTTAGCAGCAGAATTTTCAGAATTTATTAGAGAGGGAAAATTAGTTATCGGAATTTGTAATGGTTTTCAGGTCTTGGTAAAATTAGGGATTCTCCCGGGATTTGACAGAAATTATGACAGACAAGATGTAACCTTAACTTTTAATGATTCTGGTAAATTTGAAGATAGATGGGTTCATCTTAAAATAAACCAAAAATCTCCTTGTGTTTGGACAAAGGGAATTGAAACGATCTATTTGCCAGTTAGACACGGTGAAGGAAAGTTTATTGCGAGAGATGGAGAGATTAGAAAGAAATTAATTGAACACAATCAAATTGTTGCCCAATATGTCGATAACAAGGGAAATTCAGCTGACTACCCCTGGAATCCTAATGGTTCAGAATTAAATATTGCTGGAGTTTGCGATGAAACTGGCAGAATATTTGGTTTGATGCCCCATCCCGAAGCCTTTTTATTTCCTCAAAACCATCCCCGTTGGACACAAGAAAAAATCCAAGAGGGCGAGGGGTTAAAAATCTTTAAAAATGCAGTAAATTTTGTCAAAAATAAGATATGAATTACAAAAAATTTATTGAAGAAAAAATCAAAGAAATTAGAGAGATTGTTGGGAGAGAAAGAGCTTTAAGCGTTCTATCTGGCGGAGTAGACAGTTCAACAGTGACAGTTCTGGGGTCCAAGGCCTTAGGGAATCAACTCAAGACTGTTTTTATTAATAATGGCTTAATGAGAGAAGGAGAGCCAAAAAATGTTGTAAAAACTTTTAAAAAACTCGGGATAAAGGTGGAAATTATAGATGCCCAAAATAAATTCTTTAGAGCTTTAAAAGGAAAAACCGACCCCGAAGAAAAAAGAAAAGCAATTACTGAGGTTTTTTATAGAGATGTTTTCAAAAACATTGTTAGAAAAAATAAAATTAACTTTTTGTTACAAGGGACAATTTTAACTGATATCGAAGAAACCGTTGCTGGCGTTAAAAGACAACACAATGTTTTAGCTCAAATTGGTATTAATCCTCAAAAAGAATTTGGCTATCAGATTATTGAGCCTTTAATTGAACTTCGAAAAGATGAGGTAAGAAAAGTCGCCAAACTTCTCGGCTTACCTGAAGAGATTCATCAGAGAATTCCCTTTCCCGGACCAGCTTTAGCCACTAGAGTAATTGGTGAAGTAACTCCTGAGAAAATTGCCATTGTCAGAAAAGCCACTGCCGTCGTTGAGAAAGAACTAAAAACCTCTGGTGCCTTTCAATATTTTCCAGTCTTGATGGAAGATAAAGCCACTGGCATCAGGAATAATAAAAGAGAATTTGGCAACATCATTATCATTAGATGTGTTGAAAGTACTGACGCTAGGGTAGCCACTCCAACAAAACTCTCTTGGAAAATTTTAGAAAAAATGACCAAAAAATTAACAACCGAAATTCCTGGAGTAAATCGGGTTTGTTACGACATAACTCCCAAACCCCCAGCCACAATAGAATATATCTAAAAATATGAGCTCCATTACTATCGTTCTCGGTTCTGTTTCGGATAAGACCATCTTTGATAAATGCAAGGCAATTTTAGATGAATTTGGGATAAAATATGAATTGAAAATAGCTTCGGCTCACAGAACGCCGGAAAAAGTTAGAGAAATTGTTAAAAATTCCGAAGCCGATATTTTTATCGCCATTGCCGGATTATCAGCTGCTTTGCCTGGTTTGATAGCGGCCGAAACAATAAAGCCGATAATTGGCGTACCGGTGGAATCAAAACTCGGTGGCTTAGACGCTCTACTTTCAATTGTTCAAATGCCGCCTGGTATCCCAGTGGCCTCGGTTGGTATTGATAGGGGAGAAAATGCTGCTTTATTAGCAATTGAAATTTTAGCATTAAAAGATGAAGGTTTGAAAATCAAATTAGAAAATTATCGAAAAAAAATGAAAGAAAAAATTGAAAAAGACAATGAAGAAGCTAAGAACTGGTAAATAATATGGCTATTCATCCGATTGATTATCGATATGGATCAAAAGAAATGCGAGAGATTTTTGATGAGGAAAAAAGATTGGAACAGCAATTAAGAGTGGAGGCGGCTTTGGCCGAGGTTTTGGCAGAGATGGGGAAAATCCCAAAAGAAGCAGCCGAGGTTATAAAAGAAAAAGCAAATACTAATTTTGTAAAGCTAGAAAGAGTAAAAGAAATAGAAGAAGAGACCAAACATGATGTGATGGCTTTGGTTAAGGCCTTAACTGAGGTCTGCGGAGAAGCCGGAAAATATGTCCATTTAACTGCTACTAGTTATGACATTGTTGACACTGCCCAAGCTCTGCAAATCAAAGAAGCAATGAAAATTTTATTTGAAAAAGGAAAAGAATTATTAAAAAATTGTTTAAATGTTTCTGAAAAGTATAAAGATTTAATAATGATTGGCCGAACCCATGGTCAACACGCCATTCCGATTACTCTTGGCTTCAAATTCGCCAATTACGCGGACAAAATTGGCGAGAACCTAAAGAGGTTAAAAGAGGATGAAAAATATATTTGTGGGAAATTTTCTGGAGCGGTTGGAAATTACGCTGCTCAAAAAGTTTTTGGATTAGGTGATGAATTTGAAGAGAAAATAATGGAAAACCTTGAGATTCAAGCGGCTGATATCTCGACTCAAGTTGTTCCAAGAGAAAATATTGCCAGGATAATTTCTGATCTGGCTATTTTCGCCTGTTCTATCGAACAAATAGCCAAAGAGGTTAGAAATCTCCAAAGAACAGAAATTGCTGAATTATCCGAGCCTTTCGGCGAAAAACAAGTTGGTTCCTCGACTATGGCCCAAAAAAGAAATCCGATTAATGTAGAAAATGTTTGTAGTAATGTCAGAGTTATTAGATCTTGCGTTTATCCTGTCCTGGAAAATATTGCCCTTGAGCACGAGAGAGATCTGACCAATTCAGCTTCTGAAAGATCAATTCTGCCAACAATTTTTGTCTTAACGGATGAAATCTTAATGAGGATGAATAAGGTCATAAGTGGTTTAGTGGTTTTTCCTGAAAATATGAAAAAGAATCTGGAATTAACAAAAGGGGGAATATTTGCCGAAGCCATTATTACTGAATTAGTTAAAAAAGGAATGGGAAGACAAGAGGCTCACGAAATCCTGAGAGAAAGTTCAATGCGAACCTTTTCGGAGAGCCGTAATTTAAAAGAAATTCTTTTGGAAAACAAGGAAGTCTTGAAATATTTAAATCAAGATGAATTAGAAAAAATAATGGATTATCAAAATTACCTCGGCTTATCCATCGAAAAAACTGAAAAAATAATCCAAAAATGGCAAAATTTTAATTAATATGGAAGTCGTCTCTCAAACAAACCTCTCTTTAAAATTAAAATCAAGGGGAAAAGTCAGGGATATTTACGAATTGGACGATGATAAATTAGTTATGGTCGCTACCGACAGAATTTCTACTTTTGATGTTGTTTTGCCGAGTTTAATTCCCTATAAAGGAATAGTTTTGGCTGCTTTATCTGTATTTTGGTTTGAAGGAACCAAAAACATAATCGATAATCATTTGATTTCCTCTAATTTTGAAGATTTCCCTGAGGGGCTGAAGGGGCATCAAGAATTAAAAGGAAGGACAATGATTGTGAAAAAAGTGGAACCAGTTCCAGCAGAATGTGTAGTCCGCGGTTATCTTTCTGGCTCAGCTTGGTCTGCCTATCAAAAGAGTGAGCCAGTTTGTGGAATCAAATTACCTTCTGGTTTGAGAGAATCTGAGAAGCTTCCCCAGCCAATTTTTACTCCCACTACAAAAGCAACCACTGGACATGATATAGCTCTCACCGAAGAGGAACTCATTAATTTAGTTGGGAAGGAGGTCGCCAAAGAATTAAAAGAAGTTAGTTTAAAAATTTATAAAGAGGCAGCAAAGAGACTAGAAGAAAAAGGAATAATAATTGCCGACACAAAGTTTGAGTTTGGCATTTCTGAGGGTGAATTAATTTTAATTGATGAACTGTTAACGCCTGATTCTTCCAGATTCTGGCCAGTAGATGATTTTCAACCAGGAAGGTCCCAAAAAAGTTTTGATAAACAATTTGTTAGGGATTATTTAATAAAAGTTGGCTGGGACAAAAATCCACCAGCCCCAGAACTTCCAGAAGAAATTATTAGAGAAACGAGTAAAAAATATATCGAGGCCTACGAAAAAATAACAGGAAAAAAATTTGAAATCGAGTTTTTTACGATTTGACTCTTAAACCGCCAGCCATAATAGAATATATTTAAGATTATTTTGACAAATCTTTAAAATCTGATAGTTTCAAAAAGGGAGGGATTATTCCTCCTTTTAATATTCTCTAAGGAGGGGAAAATGTAGATTAACAATTGAATAACAGAAAGAAACTAAAAAGAGGAGGTTTTTTGAAATGCCAGTAGCTTTGTTGTCTGTCTATAATAAGGAAGGAATTACTTATTTTGCCAAAGAACTACATAAGCTTGGTTGGAGAATTATTTCTTCTGGCGGAACTGCTAATGAGATCAAAAAGGCAGAAATTCCGGTTACTGACGTTGCTGAACTAGTTGGCGGCGGCGCCATTCTTGGCCATCGAGTAGTTACTCTTTCCCGGCAAGTTCACGCTGGCCTTTTGGCACAAGATACTCCAGAAGACCGGGCAGAACTGGAACGATTGGGAATTCCCTGGATTGATATGGTTTGCGTTGACCTTTACCCTCTTCAGGAAGAGATTAAGAAGGCCGATGCAACTAGGGAGTCAATTATTGAAAAGACTGACATTGGCGGTCCAACAATGTTGCGCTCGGCGGCCAAAGGAAGGAGGATTGTCATCTGCGATCCTTATGACCGGGAGCCAGTACTTGATTGGTTAAAAGCCGGCAAACCTGACGAAGATAATTTTATTACTAAACTAGCTGCCAAAGCTGAGATGATTGTCGCTGAGTATTGTCTGGCTTCAGCCAAATACCACAGCCAAGGTCTCTATGACGGGATAATTGGCAGACGAGTGCTAGAATGTCTCTACGGTGAGAATGCCTGGCAGAAACCAGCTGCTCTCTATAGTATACGTTCAGGTGATGCTTTGGCTCTGGAAAACTTTGAGGTCGTTGCCGGTACATCTCCAAGCTATAATAACCTTTGTGACGTTGACCGGCTGCTCCAAACCGTTACTCATATTGCTGCTGCCTTCGAGGTTAATCGAGGGAAAATACCACTAATTGCAGTTGGTTGCAAACATGGTAATCCCTGCGGAGCAACAGTAAGAGATGGTCCCGTTGAGGTCATCCAAAGAATGATAGAGGGTGACACGCGCGCTATTTTTGGTGGTTTGGTGATGGTTAATTTCCACCTAGACGTTGAGGCTGCTGAAGAATTACTTACCTATTTGATGCCAGCTGGAGAGCGCCGACTTCTCGACGGAGTGATAGCTCCCTCTTTCAGCGAGCAAGCCATTAATATGCTGAAACGAAAAGGGGACAAGTGTCGATTTTTGAGGAATCCAACACTCAGTGCTTTAGGCCTCGATTCGGCTCCTCGTTTCCGCTACGTCCGGGGCGGCTTCTTGCGTCAGCCAAATTATACCTTCGTCCTTGACCTGAAGGATCCTCAAGTGACCAAAGGTGATCAGCTGACACCAGAGCAGGAAAATAATCTTTTGCTTGCCTGGGCGATTGGAGCAACCAGCAACAGCAATACCATCACCCTTGTTAAGGACGGTTACCTTATTGGTAATGGTGTTGGCCAGCAGGACCGAGTAAGCGGTTGCGTTTTAGCAGTTCGGCGAGCCAAGGATGCCAACCATGAAACGCCAGGAGCCTTTGCCTACAGCGATAGCTTCTTCCCATTCGCTGATGGTCCAGCTGTTCTAGCTGAAGCAGGAATTAAGGTGATTTTTGCCTCAAGCGGATCAGTTCGAGACGAAGAGGTTAAGCGGCTCTGCCAAGATAAGGATATGGCCTTATACCTCATACCCGATAAAGTTGGTCGCGGTTTCTTCGGTCATTAGTCCTAACTAAAAAGACTACATTGGAAGGCGTCCTCGTGCTCTACGCGAGGACGCCTATTATATTTAATAGTAAATAGACAAAATGCGAAAAAAAAGCTAAAATGAAAAATCTTATGGAATATAATCCTCAAGAGATTGAGTCAAAATGGCAAAAATATTGGGAGAAAAATGGTTTTTACCGAGCTGAAGATTTCTCCAAGAAGCCAAAATATTATCTTTTAATTGAATTTCCTTATCCCTCAGGAGAGGGTCTTCATGTTGGTCATTGTCGTAGCTATTCTGCCCTGGACGCGGTAGCTAGAAAAAAGAGGATGGAAGGTTACAATGTTTTATTTCCCATCGGTTGGGACGCTTTTGGTTTGCCAGCAGAAAATTACGCTATAAAAACCGGGATTCATCCTTCAATAGCAACCGAGAAAAACATAGCTAATTATCGAAGACAATTAAAAAGTCTTGGTTTTTCTTTTGATTGGTTAAGAGAAATTAACACTACTGACCCAAAATATTATAAATGGACCCAATGGATTTTTCTTAAGCTTTTTGAAAAAGGTTTAACTTATCAAGCCGAAATTCCTATAAATTTTTGTCCTTCTTGTAAAATTGGCCTTGCTAATGAAGAAGTTGTTGGGGGTTCCTGTGAACGTTGCGGTACTTCAGTGGAAAAGAAAGTGCTAAAACAATGGATGATAAAAATTACCAAATACGCTGACAGATTAATTAATGACTTGGAGAAGGTTGATTATCCTGAAAAAGTAAAAATTCAACAAATAAACTGGATTGGAAAAAGCTATGGGACTGACGTTGATTTTAAAGTAGCGGATTCGAATGAAACAGGCGAAGAGGATAAATCCTCTTCTTCACCTTCGCTTCCGCTTCGCGAAAGCTCGGTAATTAAAGTTTTTACTACCAGAGCCGACACTGTCTTTGGGGTAACAGCCGTTGTTTTGACTCCTGAGCACTCTTTAATTGAAAAGACAGTGAAGGAAGAACAAAAAGAAGTAGTCAAAAAATACATTGAGGAATCAAAAAAGAAAACTGAATTTGAAAGAACAAAATTGGAAAAAGAAAAAACCGGAGTTTTTACCGGCTCTTATTGTATTAATCCCGCTAATAACGAAAAAATCCCGATTTGGGTTGGAGATTATGTCGTGGCAACTTATGGCGGGGGAGCGGTAATGGTAGTTCCCGCTCATGATCAAAGAGATTTTGAATTTGCTCAAAAATATAATTTACCAATTAAACAAGTTATTTGGAATCCAAATTTTAATTTCGATCAATTAATAAAAGGTGGCCAAGCTTATGAAGGAAAAGGAGCGTTAACAAACTCAGGAGAGTTTAATGGTTGGCCATCTGAAGATGCGCGCGAAGATATTTCAAAGTGGTTAGAAAAGAAAAAATTAGGCAGAAAAACAGTTCAGTATAAATTACGAGATTGGGTTTTTTCGAGACAGCATTATTGGGGTGAACCCATTCCTATTATTCATTGTCCAAAATGCGGAATCGTTCCAGTGCCAGAAAAAGATTTACCGGTAGAACTCCCCTATGTCGAGAAGTATCAACCTACCGGAACTGGCGAGTCTCCTTTAGCGGTAATTACAGAGTGGGTGAATACCAAATGCACTAAATGCGGTGGTCCAGCTAAACGAGAAACAGATACTATGCCAAATTGGGCAGGTTCTAACTGGTATTATATGAGATACTGCGATTCTCAAAATGATAAAGCTTTGGCTGATTCTAAAAAATTGAAATATTGGCTTCCAGTTGATTGGTATAATGGCGGCATGGAACACACCACTTTGCACTTACTTTATTCAAGATTTGTTTATAAATTTTTATATGACATTAAAGTAGCTCCAACGCCAGAACCGTATCAAAAAAGAACCTCTCACGGAATTGTTTTAGCTGAAGATGGTAGAAAAATGTCAAAATCTTTTGGCAACGTTATTAATCCCAATGATATTGTTAAATCTTACGGTGCCGACACTTTAAGAATTTATGAAATGTTTATGGGCCCTTTTGATCAGACCATCTCCTGGAGTACTCAAGGCGTTAGAGGGGTTTATCGGTTTTTAGAAAAAGTTTGGAAACTAACTTTAAATGGAGCAGGTGAAAAAAGCAGTGAAAGGGTAATAAGAGCCATCCACAAACTTAATAAAAAAATAGATGAGGATCTAGAAGCAACAAAGTTTAATACCTTAATTGTTGCCCTTATGGAGTTTGCTAATTTTTGGCAGGAAAATAAAAAGGAAGTTAGTAAAAATATAATTGAAAGATTTTTAATTTTATTAGCACCGATGGCTCCCCATATTTCTGAAGAGTTATGGCAAAATTTGGGTCATAAAAAAAGTATCTTTCTGGAAAAGTGGCCAGAATACGACCCGACATTAGTCAAAGAAGAAATTGTAATCCTGATTATTCAAATCAATGGCAAAGTTAGAGATAAAATCGAAGTTGAGGTCGGAATTTCCGAAGAAAAAGCCAAAGAGCTTGCTTTCTTGAGTAAAAAGGTTCAAAATTGGATATCAGGTAAAGAAATCAAAAAAGTGATATTTGTGCCAGGTAAACTTATAAATATAGTAATATAATTAAAAATTGATAGGCGAAGAGGGATTCGCCCTCTTCTTCACCTTCGCTTCTGCGGAAGCTCGGTAATTAATTAATATCGTTATTTAGTTTATGTGTGGAATTGTTGGTTATATTGGTAAAAAACCTGCCTTCCCGATTTTATTATCCGGATTAAAGAGATTAGAATATCGTGGTTACGATTCTTTTGGTTTTTTTGTTTTGGATAAAAATAACCCCTTTTTATTTAAAAGGGTGGGGAAAGTTTCAGAAGCAGAGGGGGAGCTTTTAAATCTTCAAGTTGGGGGAGAGATTGGAGTTGCTCATACCAGATGGGCAACCACTGGCGCCGTTACCGATGCCAATGCCCATCCTCATTCTGATTGTAAAAATGAGATTTTTGTGGTTCACAATGGCATTATTGAAAATTATCAAGAACTCAGAAAGCAATTAATAAAGGAGGGTCATAAATTTAGTTCGGAGACCGATACAGAAGTTTTATCACATTTAATTGAAAAATATTTCAATGGAAATTTAGAAGAAGCAATAAGAAAAACCTTAAAAGAAGTGAGAGGGACTTATGGAATTGCGGTTATTTCCAAAAAAGACCCCCAGAAAATTGTGGTAGCCAGACTTTCTTCTCCTTTACTTTTAGGAATTGGAAGTGATGAGTTTTTGGTTGCTTCTGATCCATCAGCGGTCATAACTCGCACTAGGCAAATTATTAATTTAGATGATAATGAAATCGCTGTTTTAAAACTCGATAATTTCTTTATTCTAAAAGAAAAACCACAAACAACTGTTGAGTGGACATCAGAAGAAGCAGAAAAAGGAGGATATCCCCATTTTATGCTCAAGGAGATATTGGAGGAGCCAGAAGCAATTGAGAATACTATTAGAGGAAGATTAATGATTGATGAAGGTTCAGTAAAGCTGGGGGGATTGGATAGCGTTCGAGAAAGGTTAAGAAAAATTAATAAATTAATTCTGGTTGCTTGCGGAACAGCAAGTTATGCTGCTCGGGTTGGAGAGTATATGTTAGAGGAATATGCTGGAATTCCCACCGAAGTTGATATTGGTTCCGAATTTCGCTATCGAAAACCAGTTGTCGATAAAAACACGGCAGTCATTTTTGTCTCTCAATCTGGAGAAACAGCTGACACCTTAGCTGCTTTAAGGGAGATGAAAGAAAAAGAAATTTTAACTATTGGAATTACCAATGTAGTTGGTTCAACTCAGACCAGGGAAACCGATGCCGGTATTTATATCAGGTCTGGCCCAGAAATTGCCGTTGCTTCGACAAAAGCCTTTTTGGGTCAATTGGCAACCTTGGCCCTTCTCACTGTTTATTTAGGAAGACAAAGAGAAATGGCTTTAGTAATGGGAAAAAGAATTGTTTCTGAACTGGCGAAACTGCCTGATTTGGCAAGAGATGTTTTAAAATCATTAGCTCCAGAGTTCGCTGAGACTTCGTCTCATCTCACGCCTCGTTCGACTTTGTCGAACTCGGCAATTGAAAAATTAGCCAAAAAATATAAAGATTTTAAAAACTTCTGGTTTATTGGGAGAAAATATAATTTCCCCGTTGCTTTAGAAGGAGCTTTGAAATTAAAAGAGATATCCTATTTACATGCTGAGGGAGTAGCTGGCGGAGAATTAAAACACGGACCCTTAGCTTTGATTGATGAAAATTTTCCCACTATTGCCATTTGTCCTTCAGATTCTGTTTATGAAAAGATGGCTTCCAATATTCAAGAAATTAAAGTCAGAGGAGGGCTTGTCATTGCCATCGCCACCGAAGGAAACGAAGAAATCAAAAAAATAGTTGATGATGTAATCTATATTCCAAAAACTTTGGAAATGTTAACTCCTATTTTATCAGTAATTCCCCTTCATCTTTTCGCTTATTACACGGCAGCTTTACTTGGTAAAGATATCGATAAGCCAAAAAATTTAGCTAAGTCGGTAACGGTAGAGTAAGTTATTATGGAATTTCTTTTGAATAAACCAGGAAAGAAAATTATTTTATTGGGTAATGAGGCGATCGTCAGGGGTGCTTTGGAAGAAGGCGTTAATTTTGTTTCGACTTATCCTGGGACGCCGGCTTCAGAAATCGGGGATACTTTTTTCAAAATTGCAAAAAAAGTTGGGGTTTATTTTGAGTATTCGACTAATGAAAAAGTGGCTTTGGAAGCGGGAATTGGAGCCAGTTTTTCGGGTTTAAAAACTTTAGTGGCGATGAAAAATTTCGGATTAAATGTTTGCTTAGACTCTTTGTTTCCTCTTACATATACGGGCACTAAGGGTCCAATGGTAATTGTAGTAGCTGATGATCCTTCCTGTCATAGTTCAGCCCAATCAGAAGAGAATAGCAGGGGGTTAGTTTTAGCGACTCACATACCGACATTAGAACCTTCCGATCCCCAGGAATGCAAAGACTTTACAAAATTAGCATTTCAAATTTCAGAAAAATTTAAGATTCCGGTAATAATAAGAACTACCACCAGAGTTGCCCACCAAAAGATGCCAGTAAAATTAAACCCAATTCGAGCAACGCGCCACGGCGGCGTAGTAGGAGAGTTTGTAAAGGACCCGAAAAAATTTGTTACCTTGCCGCCGAGAGTCCTGGAGATGAAAAAAGAACTTTTAACAAAGATTGAGAAAATCAAAGAATTTTCCGAAAAATCCAAAACAAACTTCGTCGACGGGAAGACATCCCGTCCGATCGGGATTATTACTTCCGGGATCTCTTATTTATATGTAAGGGAAGCCTTACAGGAATTGAATCTTTACCCTGTTAAATCCCGCGAAGCGGGAATTTCGCCAAAGGCGAAATTATTTAACAGGGTGAATCTGCCAGTTTTAAAACTGGGATTTTTTTATCCTTTACCAGAAAAGAAAATTAGAAATTTCATTAAAAATTTAAAAAAAGTTTTAGTGGTTGAAGAATTAGAGCCTTATTTGGAGAAAGAAATAGAAAGATTAGCCAAAGAGGCAAATTGTAAATTAAAAGTTGTTGGAAAACAGTTAATACCCGAAGTCGGTGAACTAAAATCAGAAATCGTCACTTTGGCAATAGCTAAATTCACGAATGCTAAATACCCCGAAGGAAAGCCTTCGGATTCCTACGGGGCAGGCCAAATACCGTTCCCAAAACGCTTCCCCCAGCTCTGTCCCGGCTGCCCTTATTGGTTAGTTATCTCGGCAATAAAAAAGGCGGTTGACCTAAAAAAAGTAATATTTGGAGGAGAGATTGGTTGTTATATGCTTTTCGGCAACTCACCAATTAATTTGCAGGATTATCTTTCTTGCATGGGGTCTTCAGTAGGAATTGCTCATGGAATTAAAAAAGCTACCGGGCAGAAAATAATTACTTTTGTCGGCGATTCTTCTTTCTTTCATGCGGGAATTCCAGCCCTGATTAATACTGTTTTTAACAAATCAAATCCCTTAATCATTATTTTAGAAAATCGGACAACAGCTATGACCGGTCATCAACCACATCCTGGAGCGCCGGTTATCCCAAACGGCATCAAGATTGAAGAAATAGTTAGAGCCTGCGGAGTCAAAAATCTAAAAGCAATTGACCCAATAAACCAAAAAGAATTTATCGCCACAATTAAAGAATTTTTAAATAAGGAAGAAGTCTCGGTCATTATCGCCCAAAGACCATGTATCCAGATAAAAAAGTGAACCAATTTAACATCTTAATTGTTGGTACCGGCGGTCAAGGCCAGATTACACTTTTACAGATTTTAACTGAAGCGGCTTTATCCGAAGGTTATGACGTTAAAACTTCAGAACTTCATGGTTTATCTCAAAGGGGAGGTTCGGTTGAGGTTCATATTAGATTCGGCAAAAAGATTTTTTCACCTTTGATTCCTCAAGGACAAGCAGATTTAATTATTGGCTTGGAAATGCAAGAGTGTTTAAAAGCCACTTATTTTGCTAATCCCAAAACAAATTTTTTAATCAATAAGCATATTATTCCAATCCCCCTGGAAAAAACCTTATCTGAGAAAGAAATCCTAAATAACCTTAAAAAAATCAGTAAAAATATCTTTTTAATTCCAGCAACTGAAATATGCCAGGAAAAACTCGGAACTAGTGTTGTTGCCGGGGTTTATTTAATAAGTCTGTCCTCTTTTAAAAATTTGATTCCAATTAAACCCACTTCACTTTTAAAAGCAATTAAAAAAATAATTCCAGAGAAATATCTGGAATTAAACCTCAAAACTTTTAATCTCGCGAGCGACAGCGAAGCGTTGAAATGAACTTTAGTTCATTGATCTAACTAAAAGTTAAACTCTCTCAATTTGGGCTCCGAGTTTTCTTAATTTCTCTTCAATTTTTTCGTAGCCTCTTTTAATTTGAGAGATATTCTCAACTAGGGTTTTTTCTTTCGCAATTAGGCCTGCTAAAATTAGAGCAGCGCCCGAGCGGATATCATTAGAATTTACTTTATTCCCAATTAAGTCGGTTTTCCCGAAAATTAAAGCGCGATGGGGATCGGTAATCTCAATATCTGCCCCCATTTTTCTTAATTCGTGCAAATGCTGGAAACGATTTTCATAAAGAGGGTCATGAATTAAACTTTTCCCTTTAGCTTGTGTCAATAAGACTGAAATGTGGGGCTGTAAATCAGTAGGAAAACCAGGATAGGGAAGAACCTGGATTTTGGTTGGCTTAAACTCACTAGATTTTTTAACCAAAATATAATTTTCACCAGTTTCAAAATTTACTCCAATCTCTTTCGCCTTCTCTAAAAAGAAAGTTAAGTGTTCTGGATTAGCATTTTTTATTTTTCCCTCGCCACCGGTTAAAGCAAAGGCTAAAAGAAAAGTTCCTGTTTCCAATAAATCAGGACAGATTGAAAATTGTGCCCCTGATAATTTTTCTTTCCCTTCGATTTTAATAGTATGGGTTCCGATTCCTTCGATTTTAGCACCCATTTCTTTTAAAATTTTTCCAGTGTCTTGGACTTGAGGTTCGGCAGCCGCAATTTCAATTTTTGTTTCCCCAGGAGTTAGGGCTGCCAACATCATCAAATTTTCTGTAGCGGTAACCGAAAACTCTTTTAAAACAATTTTTCTACCAGTTAAATTCGTAGGTTTCTCAAAATGGTAGAATCCTTCTCTTTGTTCAACTTTTACTCCAAAATCTTTTAGGGCTTCAATATGAGTATCAATTGGCCTTAAACCAATTTTATCTCCGCCGGGATGAGGGAGTTTAAATTTTTTAAATCTAGCTAAAAGTGGCCCTATTAGTAAAACCGAGACCCTCATTTTTTCAAAAAGGTCAGCCGGAATTCTCTCTGGATTAATATTTTTAGGATTAATTTTTATCTTTCTTTCCCCCAACCACTCAATTTCAGCTCCCATTTGTTTCAAAATTTCAATTTGGTCCAAAACATCAGTTACTTGAGGTAAATTATCAATAGTTGAACTTTCTTCTGAGAGCAAAACAGCAGATAGGACCGCCCCGGCTGCATTTTTATATCCGGAAATCTCCACTTCTCCCGAAAGAGGAAAGCCGCCTTCTATTAAAAATTTATCTGCCATATTTTTGACTCAAAGTCATTTCTAGTCTAATATAAAAATTGGATTATGTCAAAAAAAATTCGCATGCCAAAAATTGTCTGCCTTGGTGGCGGAACAGGAAGCTCAGTAGTTTTATCTGGATTAAAAAAATATCCAATAGATTTAACTGCTATAGTTACAATGTTTGATAGCGGAGGCTCGAGTAGCAAATTAAGGAAAGAGCTTGGCATTTTACCTTTAGGAGATGTCAGGCAATGTTTAGTGGCTTTATCTAATGAAAGCAATCTTACTAACCTTTTTCATTATCGATTTGAAAAAGGCGCGTTAAAAGGACATAATTTTGGTAATCTTTTAATTGTCGCAGCTATAGGAACTACTGGCAGCTTGGACAGAGCAATAGAAAAAATAGCCAAAATTTTAGACATCAAAGATAAAGTAGTGCCGGTAACCTTAGAACAAGCAGATGTCGTTGCTGTATTAAAAAATAATAAAGAAATAAAAGAAGAGGAAAAAATTATAAATTGCCCAGATGTATCTAAAGTAGGTATAAAGAAACTATTTTTAGAGTCGAAAGTTAAAGCGAATCCCAAGGCAATCTCATCAATAAAAAACGCAGATTTAATTGTTATTGCTCCGGGAAAATTTTATACCAGTATCCTACCAATTTTTTTAGTTAGAGGTATTCCAGTAGCTGTCCGGAAATCTCGGGCTAAAAAAGTTTTTATTTGTAACTTAATGACTCAGGTAGGAAATACAGATGGTTTTAGCGTTAAAGATTTTCTAACAATTTTAGAGGAATATTTAGGCAAAGATGTTGTTGATTATATTATTTTTAACACCGGGAAATTATCAGTTAACCAAGTTAAAGAAGTAAAAAAAGTTTTCCCCGGAGCAGAATTCATTAAATACGATGGAGGTTTATTAAAACAAAGGAATTTCATCGGCGTTGATTTATTAGACCGCCGAATCCGAAAACCGGATCCTGCTGACATTCTTGTTAAAGGAGCAAACAAAAGAACAATGATTTTTCACGAACCAAATAAATTAGCCAAAATTTTATTAAATTTATGCAGGCGGTAATTTTAGCAGCTGGCGAGAGCTCTCGATTCTGGCCATTAAACCAAAGGCATAAATCCCTTTT
>Ga0315294_10000200_pt1 | contig 64689 bp, 50 predicted proteins | sample YL17G13_40_MG_FD_203626 | JGI IMG/M metagenome (GOLD analysis project Ga0315294, IMG submission 203626) | Sediment microbial communities from Yellowstone Lake, YNP, Wyoming, USA - YL17G13_40 | ecosystem: Environmental > Aquatic > Freshwater > Lake > Sediment | place: USA: Wyoming | collected... | reverse complement strand
GCCGCATCCGCTTGCGGGCCTGGGCTTCTTTCATCCGCTTCCGTTCGCCGGGCTTGAAGTAGACGGAATGCTTTTTAATCTCTTTGATGATCGCTTCCTGCTGGACCCTTCTCTTAAAACGTTTCAGGGCGCTTTCGAGCGATTCACCTTCTTCGATAAGAACAAACGCCAAGAAATTCACCTCCTCACATAGGAAAAAGCATGCAATTTATACCCGAGACGCGCCCGCTTGTCAAGCCGTCAAAATGAATAGCTCAGGCCGATCCTCAAGCCACGGCGCGGTTCCTCCATGGCTTCCGGGTCGGGACGGCCGAGGTAGTTGGCATCGAAGATGTTGCCGAGGACGAAATAGATATTGACCGGGTGGAGGAAGTAATTGGCCTTGAGTTGAAAGACCCGGCAGGCGGAGATGGAGATTTCGGCGGGGCCGGGATCGTCCTTGGCAGTTTGGAAAACGCCGCTCAGTTCGGCCGAAAATTTTCCCCACCAGAGCCGCGTTCCGATGACGGCGCGCAACGGCGGGATGTCGTTGATGGGCGCTCCCGTCGTCGCGCTTTCCCCCTGCAGCGCGGCAAACGTGCCGAACAGCTTCCAGCCGGAGAGCGGATAGACCTCGGCTTCGAGCTCGACGCCCTTGATCCGGCCTTTGTCCACGTTGCCGTACGTGTAGATCGACGGGCCGACCTGGTAACGATCGATGAGCCCGTCGACGGTGTAGATGAATCCATAGGCCGCGGCATAGAGGCGGGGCGAGATCCACTTCAGGCCGGAGTCCCAATTCAGACTGCGTTCGTTGGCCAGGTTCGGCTGGGCGATGATGAACCCACGCCCGGTGATCCCCGAGTAGAAACGCTCGCCCAAGCCGGGCGTCCTGTAGGCGCGGGCGGCGTTGGCGAAGAGCATGAGCGAAGGCGTGAAACGGTAGGAGGCCGCCAAAAAGCCGGTGACGGCGTCGTCCCGCTTGTCCATCGCCTCCGTCCCGCCCCCGGCATGGGCCGATTGCGACAACGAATCCCAGCGCAGGCCGCCGACGAGGTCGAGGTTGGGCACGCCCGAAAAGTCGGCGCTGATGAAGACGCCGGCGTCTGTGCTCCGGCCGCGGTCATACGCCGTCTCGTCATAGATCTTGGTGACGTTGCCGGATGCGTCGAAGGAAATCTCATGAAGCGTAGCCTTGACGCCCGCTCGGCCGAAAAGGTCGGCGCCCGCTGTCAGCCGGAAGGACGCGCCGAGCATCCTGGCGAAAGAGACCTGAACTCCGTACTCCGCGCTCTCGGTCCGGCTGAATGAATCTTTGGTCATGGCCGTCCCCGACAGAGACTTGGTCCTCGTCTCCAGGAAGTTCGGGTTGGCATAGGCATGGACGGCCAGTTCGCCGCCGGCCACGGACTTCTCCGTCCAGGCGAGCTGGACCAGGTTGTCGTTCTCGTGCGGATACCAAGTCGGCTTGGTGGCGCTGGTCCGGTTGGGCTTGCCGATATCCGTCCCTCGCGAGCCGAGGAAACTCAGGCTCACCCGGCGGGCGTCGGCATCGTAAACGATTTTGCCCAGGAGGCCGGACTGGCTGTATTGCGACTGAAGGACCTCGGCTTGAGGCGAATGGTAATTGTCCGCGTCGAGGCCTTGGTAGGAGAGATAGAATCCCCAGGTTCCTTTCCGGCCGGCCAGGCTCAAGCCGTAAGCCTTCTCGGCGTTGTTGGTTCCGTATCCGGCGTGCAGGCGCCCGGAAATGCCATCCCCGGAGGGAGGATTCTTGGTGAATAAGTTGACGACGCCGCCGATGGCATCCGATCCGTAGAACATCGAGGAGGGGCTGCGAAGGACTTCGATACGATCCAGATCCTCGGGATTGACGAAGGATGCATTGGGGCCGGTTCTCCGGTCGCTCGCGATACGGGCATTGTCCACGAGGACGAGGATCCGCCGTCGGGCGAGCCCGCGGATCGAAGGAACGAGAGAAAAACCACCCGAACCCAGAGGCGTGACTCCCGGAGTGAAGGCGAGGGCTTCCGTGATGTTCGGCGCGAGGCGTTCTTCCAGCAGCTCGCTCGGGATGATCGTCTGCGCGGCGGGGATTTTCGTGGACGGCTCCGGATACCGGAGCGCCGTCACGGAAACCTCGACCGTCTGGCGAATCAGCGGGGTGAGCTGAACGAGCAGGGCTTGGGATGCTGCCTTGGCCGAAAACGATAGTTCCTCGGCGAAGTAATCCGGATGGGTCACGGTCAATCGGATCCGTTCTCCGTCCGGGACGCTCACGGTGAAGCCTCCCTCGGCGTCGGTAACGGCCGAAGCGTTGACCGAACGAACCGAGACGACCGCCCCGGCGACCGGACGGCCGTCGAGAGACACAACTCGGCCTTTGACCTCGAGCGTCCCGACGCCCCATACGACGATGGCAAGAACGAGAAGAACTAAGCCGAACAGGGACTTTTTCATAGGATTACAGCCTCCTCCATTTATACATTTATATTAGATATATGAATGATCTTGTTTTTTCAATTGTTCGAATCGTCCGTGTCCCAAAGGCCCAGAAAAGGAACAATGATATTGAGGCTAAAATGAGACAAGGACGGTATCGGCCTGCGTCCTGGTTTCCTTGACGAGCGAGCAAAGAGATCTTCCCCTCCAAATTGAGCCCGATCGTCAGTAGCTCGTCTTGAAGATCGGGGCGATGTCCACCGGGATGTCCGCGAGCTTCTCGATCATCTGCTTCGTGATGTCATCCATTTTGCCGTAGCGGTCGATGAACTTGCGGACGTTGTCGTAGTTGCCGTCCCCCTCAAGGATCAGGAACTGCCGGGCCAGCTCGCGGACGGCGGCCTGGATCTTGCTCGAATCGAGCTTGAACTTCATGGCCGCCGCATCGTAAACGAAGGCTCCTTTTTCCCTGAGGAAGTTGAACTGGAGCAAGACGCCCAGGCCGTGGGCTTCCGTGGCGCCGAAGCGCATCGAACGGAACATTCCGGCCAGATACGTTGTGTAGATCTCCGTCTCCTTTTTTTTAGGGAACCAGCCTTTTTCGACGAGAAGCGGGACGTTGTAGATGCCGACCACGTCCGCTTTGGCTTCTGAAATGGGAGTGTTGAGGTCCTTCAAAATTTTATTGACGGTTGTTTTGGTCCCGTCGGGAAGCGTGACATAATTCACTCCGAGGACATGGCTGATCTCATGGAGGATGGTCTCTGTAAAGTAGGCGTCGAAGGACACTTTTTGGGCGTCGTCGGGCTCAAGGACGCGTTCGGAGATCGGGACCAGGCTCTTTTTGAACTTGGCTTCCATCATGTTTTTGAGGAAGACTTTTTTGGTGCCTTTCTTCTCGCGCACTTTTTCATCGTTGGGGAGGACGAAGGCCGAGGTCTGGACGCCCGCTTTTGTATCGCCCGCCGTGAACACCTCATAGACGACGTTGAGCGGAGAATCCAGGCCGCGGACTTTTTGGTCCTTGTATTTTTGTTCGACGGGAAGGTTCGTCTGCATCTCGTCCAGGTAATCCAGGTAGCCCTTGATCTTTTTCATCTCCTGGCGGTCGTTGACATAGACGAAGCTTTCGTAGGAAGCCTTGACCCCCATGAGCCCGTCCTCATAAACTTCGAACGGCCCGATGACGATCTCGGCCAAGTTGTCCTTGAGGTCGATCCACAGGCAGTCGCTCTCGAAGTAATCGTTGCTCAGAAGGTCCTGGGCGCGGCGGGTCAGGTAGTTTTGAAGCGAAGGATTGGTGGTCAGTCCGGCCGCTTCTCGGAGCGTCTGGGCGACCCTTTCCAGGTCGTCTTTGTACTCGGCCGGATAGGGGACGACGACAAGCTTCCCGGCCTGCCTTTTAACGACCGTGAACGAGCTTTCGAGTTGCTCTTTTTCACCGGGATTTTTCGCTATGTAATCTTCGAATTCCTGCTTGGTGAGGTCCGGCGGATAAAAGCCGGCCCCGGCCGGTTTTTGGGCCGTGCCGATGAAGGGCTTGTTCTCGTCCTGGCGGTCGAAAGGCCCGAAGTTGATCATGAGGAAGCGCAGGTAATCCTTGTCTTCCGGCAGAGTCGATTTTTCGAACTGCTCCTTGATGGCCAGGCCAGGCGGATAAGCCTGTTTCCAGAAGATGTTGTCGATGATTTGGGCGGCGCTGATGAACTTGTTGAGCAGCGCTCTGTCTTCGGCCGTCAAGATGCTTTTGTCGAAGGTGATTTCCGTGGGCGCGAATTTGGCCAACCGCTGTTGGATGTCCGGAGCTTTGACGAGCGGCGGCACTTGCTCAGCCGCCTTTTCGTTCTTGGCCTTGCAGCCGCAGAGGTAGCCCAGCGTCGAAACCAGAAAAATGGCGAGAGACAATAAAACGAGCCCTTTTTTGAGTTTCATGACTTCCTCCCATGTGATTCCGATTATTCCTTTATTCTATAGCCGGCCATTTTGATGCAGGCCAGGGCGCCGATCTTCATCGGCTCGATGAACGGAACAAAAATGTCTTTTGGCTCGAGGACAAGCGGAACTTCGGTACAGCCCGCAATGATAGCTTCGGCGCCGCGCTTGATTAGAATGCGGGCCATGGAGATGATGGTTTCTTTCGGCGCGCCTGTTGTGAACCCGGCCTTGATTCCTTTTTTCCCGAAAATCGCGTTCTGGATCCGCTTCTGCTCGTCTTGCCCGGGGGAGATGACCTCGATCCCGGCCTTCTCGAAAGTCTTGTGAAAAAGCTTCGAGGCGACGGTGCCGGAGCTGGCGACGAGGCCCGCCTTTTTGATTCCAGGAAAATATTTTTTAGTGTATCCCAGGCTCTCATCGAGGAGGTTGACGAACGGAACTTTGGCCCGTGCCTGGAGTTTGGGCGCGTAATAATGGGCGGTGATGCAGGGCACGACGATAAGACCGGCCCCGCCTTTTTCCAGGATGTTGATACCCTCCAGCAGCAGGGGAAGCGGACTCTTGCCTTTATGGAGAATGGCATCGGTCCGCGGCGGGATTTTTGGGTTGTTCCAGATCAGAATGGGGATATGTTCCTGGTCGCAGGCCGCTCCCGTTTTTTTTATGAGGAGTTGAAAAAAATATGCGGTCGCTTCGGGTCCCATCCCTCCCAATATCCCGATCGTTTTTTTCATCGCGGCGACCCTTTATTTAATGATGTTCTTAATTTTTTCCAGGGGCAGCGCCTGGGCGGTGCGGCCGTCCTTGCCTTTCATATTGGTGGCTTTAAACAGCGAGTTGAGGATGGCCTCTTCTGCGGCTTCGGCCGCCGCCAGAAACAGTTGGGACATTTGTTCGTTGCGCAGGAGTGTCACGGTCTGGGTCGGCCCGGAAGCGCGGTGCGGAATCCGGACGTCTTTGGCCGTGGAAAAGGCGATGGCATAATCGCCGCTCGAGCCCGAATAATATCCGCCGGTCCTGGCGATTCCGAGCAGGGCCCGCTTGGCCAGCCGCTTCAGGTTGCGGCTGTCGAGAGGCGCATCGGTCGCCACCACGACCATGCAGGAACCCTCCGAGGCCGGCTCAAGCGTCTTGTCCCCTTCGAGCGCGCTCGTCATCGGAGATTCGCCGGGCTCTCGATCGACGGGAATGCCGTTGATTTGAAAAACGCCGCCGTGGTTGGTCTGGACGAGGACGCCCACCGTAAAGCCGCCGCGCTGGGCGGCCAGTTTTCTCGAAGAGGTCCCGATGCCTCCCTTGTAGTTGTAGCAGATCGTGCCGGTGCCCGCGCCGACCGCGCCTTCTTCGACCGGCCCGGTCTTGGCGTTCTTGATCGCCTCAAGAACATGGTCTTTTTTGACGTGCCGGCCCCGGATATCGTTCAACCAGCCGTCGTTGGTCTCCCCGACAACGGGATTGACGGATTCGACCTTCTCGTTCTGCGGCAGAGACAGGATGTAATCGATGACGGCGTCCGCCGCCGTCGGCACGCTCAATGTGTTCGTCAGGATGATCGGCGTTTCGAGGTTGCCGAGCTCTTCGATCTGGGTTGTGCCCGTGATTTTGCCGAAGCCGTTGGCGACATAGACTGCAGCCGGAACTTTTTCCTGAAAGAGATTGCCCTCGTGGGGGATGATGGCCGTCACGCCGGTCCGGATGCTATCGCCTTCGATGAGCGTCACATGGCCGACCTTGACGCCGGCCACGTCCGTGATGGCATTTAGCGGGCCGGGTTCGAGAATGCCCGTCTTGATGCCGAATTCCCTGAGGCGCGGCCGTTCCTGGAGGGAAAGACTGACCATAGTTAAAATAAAAACCGACATAAAGCCAAGGGCGATTATTTTCATGGCTTCCCTCGTCATCTATTATTCACTAGAAAAACATTTTCGGCAACGGAGACATCCAATATATGATACATGTTGGATTCTCATTGGGCAAGATGAATAGCCCCAACGAATTTTTTGGCGAGAGAGAATCGCTAGGTGGGTCCTGTCACGGAACGCTCGGGGCGGCGGGGGGCCCTCGAACCAGGCCACCCGTCAGGTGTCGTCCCCCCCATTGTATTTAATGGAATGCTCTGAGCTTTTTGCTGATGATTAGCCCCTATCGGTAATTTTTGGGAGTCCTTAATGATTGAAAAAAAGTCGCCGTTATGTATCATCTGAAAAGATGAATGCGGAGAAATACCTGACGATCCCGAGGCTCGACCGGATCCCCTGGCTCATCCACGGCTTCGGAACGAAAGATTGGCGGCTCCGGGATTTTCGGAGCCGTCCAGAGTGGCGAAAATTCAAGATGTTCTGTCTGGACCAGGTCCATTCTCATGAGATGCATTTTATCGATGCTCTTCCCGACCGGCGGCGGAAAGGGGACGCCCTGGCGACGCGGCTGCCCGGAATTTTTCTGATCATCAAAACCGCGGACTGCCTTCCCCTTTTTCTTGTCGATGAGTCCCGGCGCGTCGTCGCCGCCGTTCACTCGGGCTGGAGGGGCACTCAAAAGCGGATCGCCGAGCATGCCGTCCGGGAACTGCAGGCCCATTACGGTTGTCAGCCTTCCTCTCTCCTGGCCGCGCTCGGCCCCTGCATCGGTCCGGAATGCTACGAAGTGGGGGAGGATGTGCGGCGGGAATTCGGAGCCGCGGGACTTCCCCTCGATATGCTCCGGCCTCATCCTGAGCTCCGGGAAAAATATCTTTTGGATCTCGTTTCCGCCAACCGCCGGCAATTGGAGAGTCAAGGCTTGAAGGGAAAAAATATTTTCACGGCCGGAATTTGCACCCATTGCGACAGCCGCCTCTTGTCCTACCGACGCGACCGTAACAAGACCGCCCGACTCTTCAATTTCATCGGGGTCAAACCTCAACATTCAACATTATGATTCGATGGGGGAGATCGCCCAAAAGGATGCGCCTATTGATAGGCGAAAATGTTGAATGTTGAGGTTTGACCCCATTTTATGGATTTGTCAAGGAGTTAGATAAGTCCCTGCTCAAAAAACGGTTGCGGCCGTGACGGGGGTGTTGAAAATGTTCTTGGCTTTCATTAAGATAAGGACGCTTCCAAAATCCCAAAGGCCTTGGTGACACATGAAACAAGCATTTTCGGACATTCTTATTCCCGAATTAACCCTTTTTAAAAAAGGAAAAGTCCGGAACGTGTTTGAATTAGAGGACAAGCTCGTCGTCGTCGCCACCGACCGCATTTCAGCCTTTGACTTTGTCCTTCCCTCCCTCATCCCGGACAAAGGAAAAATTCTCACCCAGCTATCGTACTTCTGGTTCGATTACACCCAGCTGGTCTGCCCCAATCATGTCATCACCGCCGACGTCAACAAGTTTCCGCCCGTCCTTCAAAAATACCGGGAGATGCTGGACAAGCGGACGATGCTGGTCAAGAAGACGAGCGTCGTTCCCGTGGAATGCGTCGTCCGAGGCTACCTATCCGGTTCCGGATGGAAGGAATATAAAACGACCGGAAAAACGAGCGGGGTCAAGCTCCCGGTCGGGCTCAAGGAATCGAACCGGCTGGAGGATCCGATCTTCACGCCCTCGACGAAAGCCGAAGCCGGGCATGACCTCAACATCTCCTTCAAAGACATGCAGAAGCTCATCGGGGCTTCGCTGGCCACAAAAATCAAGAAAGTCAGCCTCGCCCTTTATCAGAAAGCATCCCTTCATGCTCTGTCCCGGGGGATCATCATTGCGGATACGAAGTTCGAATTCGGCCTGGACAAGGACGACCTGATCCTGGTCGACGAGATTTTCACGCCCGATTCCTCCCGGTTCTGGCCGCTGGCCACGTACGCGCCCGGGAAAGGGCAGCCGAGCCTGGATAAGCAGTTTGTCCGGGATTACCTCGAAAGCACGAGTTGGGACAAACAGTCGCCGCCGCCGCCCCTTCCCGAGGACATCATCCAAAAAACCTCCGAAAAGTATTTTGAGATCTACCGGCTTCTGACCGGAAAAAATGAGCTTTGATGAGAAACGGTTTCGTCGACCTCCATATCCATTCCAACAAAAGCAGCGACGGCGATTTCTCTCCGCTCCACATTGTCCGGCTGGCCAAGGACAACGGGTTTACGGCGATCTCGATCGCCGACCACGATACGGCGGCTGCCTATCCGGAAGCCCTGGAGGCCGGCAACGGCTCGGGAGTCGAAGTCATCCCGAGCATGGAAGTCACGACCCTTTTCAACGGCCGGGAGTTTCATCTCCTGCTCCCCTTCCTGAATTGGGAAAAAGAGGTTGTCCGGAGGATCATGACCCGCGTCTCGGAGGGCCGGCTCGAGGAGGCTCAGGAGCGTGTGGACAAGCTTCGCAAGCTGGGGTTTGACCTGACCTGGCCGGAAGTGATCCGGGCGTCCAAAGGCCTGCCGCCGCTCGGCGTGACCATCGCCCAAATTTTGTTGGATAAGCCGGAATCGAAAAACAACCCGGCTCTCGCGGAATATTTGGAAGCGGCCAACCGTCCCTTGGCGCCTTACCTTTTTTATAGAGATTATTTCATGGAAGAAAAACCTGCCTTCGTTCCCAAACGACATATTCCCTTGTTAGAGGTTTTAGACTTGGCCCCCGAGGCGGAAGCCGTGCCCGTCCTCGCCCATCCGGGGGCCTATTTCGAGAATGCGACCAAAGAGGACCTGGTTCAATTGAAAGAGAGGGGCTTGGCGGGGCTCGAAGTCTTCACGTCCTACCACAAGCCGGAGCAGACCAGGTTCTATGCCGAGGCGGCGAAAGAGCTTGACCTTGTCCCGACGCCCGGGTCGGATTTTCATGGCCGGATCAAGCCTCATGTCACCTTCGGGCTCATCAGAGACGGGCATTACGGGATGGTGGAGGAGCTTCAAAAAAGGAGGGGGAGATCATGATCGGCTGGCTGGATATCGTCTTGGCGGTCATTTTATTGGTCACGGTCATTATGGGTTTGGTCCGCGGGTTGATCAAGGAGGTGATCGGCATCGTTGCCATCATCGTCGGGTTCGTCCTGGCGGCCCGCTATTACAACACTTTCGCCGACCTCATAGGACGCCTGATCCACCAGCCCAGCCTGGCCAAGTTTTTAGGCTTTATCATTTTATTTTTGATCGTGATCGGCGTCGGATCGCTGATCGCGTTCCTTCTGTCCAAGCTCATGAAAGGGCCCTTGAAATTCATCAACCATCTTTTAGGCGGCCTCATCGGTTTTTTCGAAGGCGTTCTCATCTGCGGTGTGTTTGTCTTTGCCCTCCTGGTGTTTCCTCTCAATAAACAGGCCTTGCTCAACTCGCGGCTGGCGCCGTATTGCTACGGACTGACGAAGGCGATGATTCATCTCATTCCCCAGGACCTGAAGGATCAATTCAAGGCGGCCTACCAGGACGTCGTGAAAGGCGGGACCAAAAATGGACAAAAAATTTGACGACCTGAACATCCATCAAAAAATGGAGCACCTGATCAAGGACATGGTGGAAAAGGAGATCCGCTTCCGGGATGCCCTCCGGGAATTCGAAAAGATCTACATCGAGATAGCCGCGAAAAAATATAAGGGAAACATGACGAAAATGGCCAGGGCCCTCGGAATTCACCGTAATACGCTCCATAATCGGGCGAAAACGCTGAAAATAAAGAAATTAAAGTAATAATTGCCTTTTTAGCAATTAAGTCTAAAGACTGCTAATTTTGCAACTTTTTTCTTGACAAGCCCTTTGTTTTTCCTTATAATTAGCACTTAGTTGTTTAGTCTGCTAAATAAATCAAATTTAGGAGGTTTCAATGAAGATTTCCCCATTATACGACCGTGTTCTTCTCAAGAGGATAGAAGAACAGGAAGTTCGGAAGAGCGGAATTATCATCCCCGACACGGCCAAGGAAAAACCCCAGGAAGCCGAAGTGATCGCTGTGGGCAAAGGCAAAATGACCGATGAAGGGAAGGTGATTCCCCTCGAAGTCAAAAAAGGCGACAAGGTCTTGATCGGCAAGTACAGCGGAACGGAAGTGACCGTCGACGGCGTCGAGCACGTCATTCTCCGCGAAGAAGAAATTCTGGCCAAACTCAGTTGATCCGCTAATTTAAGGAGGAACAATGGCAAAACAAATTATGATAGGCGATGAAGCAAGACAGTCTCTGTTAAGAGGCATCAACATTTTATCGAACCTGGTCAAGGCCACCCTCGGCCCCCGGGGAAAGAACGTCGTGATCGACAAAAAATTCGGCTCCCCGACGAGCACTAAAGACGGTGTGACCGTGGCCAAAGAGGTTGAGCTCAAAAACAATCTCGAGAACATGGGCGCCCAACTGGTCAAGGAAGTCGCGTCCAAGACGTCGGATGTGGCCGGCGACGGGACGACCACCGCCACCGTGCTGGCCCAGGCCGTCTATTCGGAAGGGCTGAGGTATGTCACGGCCGGCGCCAACCCCATGCTCATTAAAAAAGGCATCGACAAGGCTGTCGATGAGGTCGTCAAAGAGCTCAAGAAGTTGAGCCGCGAAGTCAGCGGCGAGATGATCGTCCAGGTCGGCGCCATCTCGGCCAACAACGACGAGTCTATCGGCAAGATCATTGCCGAAGCCATGGAAAAAGTCGGCAAGGACGGCGTTATCACGGTTGAAGAAGCCAAGAGCATGGATACAATCCTGGATATCGTCGAGGGGATGCAGTTCGACCGCGGCTATCTCTCCCCCTATTTCATCACCGACCCTGACCGGATGGAATGTGTCCTGGAAAATCCCCTCATCCTTCTTCATGAGAAGAAGATCTCGAACCTGAGGGAAATGCTTCCACTGCTGGAGAACGTAGCCCGGATGGGCAAGCCGCTCGTCGTCGTGGCCGAAGAAGTCGAGGGCGAAGCCCTGGCCACCCTGGTCGTCAACAAGCTGAAAGGCACGTTCCTTTGCGCCGCGGTGAAAGCGCCCGGTTTCGGCGACCGGCGGAAGGCCATGCTGGAAGATATCGGCATCCTGACCGGCGGCAAAGTCATCACCGAAGATATCGGCGTCAAGCTCGAGAAGGTCGATATGGAGTGGCTGGGCGAAGCGAAGAAAGTCGTCATCGACAAGGACAATACGACCATCGTCGAGGGCAAGGGCAAGGCGTCCGACATCCAGGCCAGGATCAAGCAGATCCGGACCCAGATCGAGGAGACGACTTCCGATTACGACAAGGAGAAACTCCAGGAACGGCTGGCCAAGATGGTCGGCGGCGTCGCCCTGATCAAGGTCGGCGCGGCGACCGAGACCGAGCTCAAAGAGAAAAAGGCCAGAGTCGAAGATGCCATGCACGCCACCAAAGCGGCCGTTGAGGAAGGCATCGTTCCCGGCGGCGGCGTCGCCCTGCTGAGGGCCCAGAAAGCCCTCGACGCCGTCAAGGCCGAAGGCGACATGAAGATCGGCGTGGATATCGTCAGACGAGCCCTGGAAGAGCCGATCCGCCAGATCGCCAACAACGCCGGCTGGGAAGGCTCGATCGTCGTCGAAAAAGTTAAGGACATGAAGCAGGATATGGGTTTCAACGCCCTGACCGAGAAGTACGAAGACATGATCAAGTCCGGCATCCTCGACCCGACCAAGGTCGTCCGGATCGCGCTCCAGAATGCCACTTCGATCGCAGGCCTGCTGCTGACCACCGAAGGTTTGATCACGGATCTTCCTGAGGAAGACAAGGCTCCCAGGTATCCCACCCCGCCCGGCGGCGACATGTATTAAGTGTCATCGCGAGGAGCGGAGCGACGTGGCGAACTGACACGAAGGGTCGTTCCGAGCGAAGCGAGGAATCTCCGCTTTTGTCGCGAGAGACCTAAGCGGAGATTGCCACGCCAAGAGGCTCGCAACGACAGGGTCGGATTGCCACGGCACAAAGTGCCTCGCGATGACAGCCTGAACTTTAAAAGGGACGGTCTGCGGACCGTCCCTTTTTTATTACCCGAAACCCCATAAACGCTCTGGATGGGTGGCGCGGAGCATGGCAGTCATTTCTCTTTTGTGTTATATTTTTCCCAATGCTCAAGCTCTTTGACCGCTACATCCTCAAGGAGATCTCCCCGCCGTTTTTGTTGGGCCTCCTGATCTACAGCTTCGTCCTGCTCATGAACCAGCTCCTCCAGCTGCCGGCGCTGTTCATCGCCAAAGGCGTCACCCTCGGAGTCACCCTGAAGCTCCTTCTCTATCTCGTGCCGGCCATCCTGGCCTTTACCGTTCCCATGTCCGTCCTCATGGGCATCCTGGCTGGCATGAGCCGTCTTTCTTCGGATTCCGAGATTACGGCCTTCAAGAACCTGGGCATCAGTCCCCGGCGGATGCTGCGACCGCTCCTGGTCTTTGCCTTCGGCGGCTGGCTCCTGACCTCGGTCTTGACCCTTTATCTCGCCCCGTTCTTCAATTTCAAATGGGTCCAGACCCTGACCGAATCCGTCCTGGACAAGGTCCAACTCCAGATCAACCCCCGGGAGTTTTTCGAGGGCATCCCCAACACGGTGATCTTTATCCAGGACATCGTCGAGCAAAAAAATTGGCAGAATATCATCATCTATTTGACGGATACTCCCGAAAAGCCCCGCCTCGTTTTGGCCCGGAGAGGCCGGCTGAATTTTTATCCAAAGGCCAGGCGGGCGACGCTCGAATTGTACGATGTCCTCGAGCATGCCAATGCCCATGCCAACCCGGACGATTACACCGTTTCCTCGACGGCGCGCATGGAGCAGGAGATCGACATCGAGAATTTATACGCGACGTTTTCGGCGGAAAAGCGGGTGAGAGAGAAGAACATCCGGGAGCTCGTGGCGGGGCTGCGGACGATCGAGCAGGACCTCCAAAAACTCGAGACGGAGAAGGCGGAAATCGTCCGGAAAAAACTCCGGAAGGACGACATGACGAGGGTGAGGAATGAATTCGCCCTGCTCCAGGCTGAACACGAACGGCGGTCCCACAAAGTCGAGATCCACAAGAAGTTCGCCCTGCCCTTCGTCTGCTGGATCTTCGTCTTTCTCGGTCTTCCGCTAGGGGTTTCGACGAAAAAGGGAGGGCGGACGAGCGGCTTTACGCTCAGCCTGATCATCATCCTGGTTTATTACGTGTGCATCACGGCCGGCGAAAAGTTCGCCCTCGAAGGGCGGATCTCGCCTTTCCTGGGAATGTGGGGAGCGAACATCCTGTTGAGCGTTTTGGGCTTGTATCTTTTCCGCAAGACTTCTCAAGAAACGTCTCTGCTGAAGTCTCTGGATCATTTTCTACGGCCCCGCCGGAAAAATATTTCCAAGCCAAGGCCGCCGGTCGTGGTCGTGAAGGTTCCTCGCTTGTCTTTTGCCTTTCCCAACATCCTGGACCGCTATTTCATTAGGAAGTACCTGGTCATCGCCAGTCTTGTGATCTTGAGCCTGATCTCGATATTCGTCATCATCACGTTTTTTGATCGCTTGGGCATCCTCTACGAGCATCGCAAGCCGATGAGCATGCTGCTCGGATACATCCGTTTCCGGATCCCCGAGTTCATCCATTTCAGCCTGCCGATGACGGCCCTGGCGGCCACGCTTCTGACGCTGGGCCTTTTCACCAAGTCCAACGAGGTCACGGCCATGAAAGCCTGCGGCATCAGCATCTACCGGGCGGTCCTTCCCGCGGTGTTCCTGGCCGGGCTGATCGGCTGGCTGGCCTTTCATATCCAGGAGCGCGTCCTCCCCCAAGCCAATAAAAAAGCCGAGGAAATATGGAACAAGATCACGGACGTCTCTCCCCGGAGCTACGGCTACTTGAACCGCCGCTGGGTCGCCAACAAAAAGAGGGACCGGTTCTACCACTACAGCTATTTTGACCCCGAAAAGGCCGCTTTCAGCTGGCTTTCGATCTTCGACCTGGACCTTTCCAACTGGTCTTTGAAGCGCAGGATTTATGCGGAAAGGGCCGTCTTGAAAGAAAACCTCCTGCATATGGAAAACGGCTGGATCAGGGAATTCGCCGGGGAGGCGCCAAAAAGCCCGGGGGCCCAGGTCTTCAAAACGATGGACCTGGCTTTGGAGGAGGGGAAGGGCTATTTTTTAAAAGAATGGAGAGAGCCCTCCCAGATGACCTACGGTGAGCTCCGGCAATATGTCCGCGAGATCAAGGAACTCGGCTTCGAAACCGTCGGCTTCAGAGTGGACTTGAGCTCCAAGATCTCTTTCCCGTTCGTCGCCCTGATCATGACGCTCTTGGGCATCCCCTTTGCGTTTTCGATGGGAAAGCGGGGGGCCCTCGTCGGGATCGGCGTGAGCCTGGCCATCGCCATGGTCTATTGGGTCGCCATCGGCGTTTTCAGAAGCCTGGGCGATGTCGGTTTCCTGAATGTTTTTTTTGCCGCCTGGGGGCCCAATCTCGTCTTCGGTCTCATCGGCCTCTACCTGCTCTTCCGCCTGCGGACGTAATTTTTTTTATTGGCTGGGCGAGTGGGGATACGCAGATAAAATAAAGGAAAAAGAGGCACCTATCTTTAAATGGGTGGCACCGACCGGGGCGCCCACTAAGATGGCTCGGATGCTAAGAAATTAAGCCGGGGCGAGGGGGGGCGGATGGAGCGACCATGAGGGATTTAGCCTAAAAATTTCAGCTTTTGAGGGGAGCCTTTCTTGAGGCCGGCGAGCATGTTTGAGCTGGGATGATAATGCAGATAGGCCAAGGTGTGGACAAGGACATCTTTTACGCGGCTATCAAGCATGCGAGAATCGCAGCCGCCGAAAAAGCTGAAATTTTTATGGCGTGAAAAATCCCGGTTTGGGAGCGATGCCGTCCCCCCGAGCCCTTACATCTTGTACTTGCCGAAGTCTTCCGGCTTGAGCGTCTCCAGCCACTTCCTCAGGTTCTCGGAGTTCTCCAGGTTTTCATCCAGTTTCAGGCCGTGGGCCCGCTTGACCACTTCGTCCTCGACGAAGATGGGAGAATTCATGCGCAGGGCGAGGGCGATGGCGTCGGAGGGGCGAGAATCGAGCAGCAGCTCCCTTTCCTGATAGCGGCAATGGATGGTCGCGTAAAAGGTGTTGTTCCGGACATCGTTCACGACGATCCGGTCCACGGAGATGCTGAGCTTGTTCAGAAAATTCTTGATGAGGTCGTGGGTCATCGGCCGGGGCGTGGGGATGTTCTCGATGGTCAAAGCGATGGCGTTGGCCTCGAATACGCCGATCCAGATCGGCAGGATCTGGTCGCTCATGGGGTCTTCGAGCACGACAATGGGCATCTTGGAAATCGGGTCCACCACGAGGCCCTTGATTTTCATCTCAATTTCCATCGCTTTGCTCCTTCCTTCAGGATAAATATAAAATGCCCCCTTGCCAAAGTCAAGGAAACCCCGGGGTCAAACCTCAACATTCAACAAAATACTAGAGGTGGGCGCATTGTCGAAAGTTGCTTGTTTCTTGGGGACGATGATGTTGAATGTGAAGGTTTGACCCCGAATCCTTTTTGATGGTTTTTTGGATGAAATTCAATTTTTTGGATGAAATTCAAGGAATTGGATGATTTCTGGGCACTTTAAATATTAAATACTTGAAAACAAATGAAATAGAAAGCAATGCGGGTTGGTATGTTTTTTGCTTGTAACAGTGGTTTGAAAGGCTATTTGCATGACAAATAAGGAGGTGAGAATCACAAAACGCGAATCCTATGCCTGTTGGGTTCGGAGCAGAGATTGCTTCCTCTGCTCCAGGGTTTCGGTATGTTTCGCTCAATCCCTGAAAGAGGAGGGGCGAACAACTTTTTATCTTGGATCCTGCTTTTGAGGGGAATTCAAGGAAAAAGGAGAAAAAATCGATAATGACTAGAAAAATCTTTTTCACAGCACTTGCCGTTCTCCTGACGATCGGCCTGTCCATGGCTCAGGTTCCAACCGGAAGAATGGTCGGCAGAGTCACCGATGCTGAAGGAGCACCGCTTCCCGGCGTCTCCATCACCTGCGACAGCGCGAGAATGGTCGGTTTGGCGAATGCCGTCACCGACGAAACGGGCACCTACCGTCTGTTTTCTCTGCCCTCCGGCACGTTCTCTGTCCGGTTCACGCTGCCCGGCTTCAAGACCCTGACCCGGCGCGAAATCGTCGTTCAGCTGGAACAGACCCTCACGCTCAACGTCCAGCTGGAACAGAGCGCCCTTGCCGAAGAAATCACGGTCGTGGGCCAGAGCCCCCTGATCGACGTCAAGAGCACGACTAAAAGCAGCACGATGACCAAGGAAGTCTTCATGCAGCTGCCCAGGAACCGGGACTTCACAGGCCTCCTGAGCACGGTTCCGGGCGTCCAGTATGAAGGCAACCAGGGCGGTCTCTCCGTCGACGGCGCGTCCGGAACGGAGAACATGTTCTACATCGACGGCACGAACGTCAACAACCTCCGTGTCGGCACCCAGGCCCAGAGTATCGTCATGGAGCAGTTGGACGAGGTCAAGGTCACGGCCTCCGGCTATAACGCCGAGTTCGGCGGGTCGATGGGCGGTGTGATCAACGTCATCAGCCGCTCGGGCGGCAACGAGTTCCACGGCGACATCTTTGGCTACTACAACAACCAGACGCTGCTCTTCGTGGGGAAAGGCAAAGATTATCTGCGGATGAGCCCCTATGCCGCTTCGCCCTACGATTGGTCGGACTATGAGTATGTCAACAGCGACGACATCTACTGGGACGGCGGAAAGAAGCGCGACGACTACCAGCGGATGGAGGGAGTCTTCAACCTCGGCGGCTTCATCTTCAAGGACAAGCTGTGGTTCTTCGGCTCCTTCAACCCGATCTATTCCAGGACCTACGGCGACCGGTGGTTCACGGTCGACCCCACCAACCAGGCCAACGCCAAGGTTTGGGGAGACACGATCAAAGATCCGCAGCAGGGCCGCGGGACCTACAATTTCTACAGCAAGAGCTGGTACTATTACTGGCAGGCCAAGATCACCATCGCCCCCTTCAAGGGCATGCGGATGGCGATCAGCACCAACAACAACTTCAACAAGTACCGCGGCAGCATTCCGAGCATTGCCGGGACATCGAACAAGTATCAATCTTATCGAACAGATTGGAACCCCATCAATCCTTCTACCAATTTGGGCCTTCTTTCAGCTGGTAAAGAGCCCGGCTTTGATTATCCGAACTGGTCCGGAAACGCCAATATCGACTACACGGTCAGCAACAACTTCCTGATCAGCGCGCGCGGCGGCTTCTTCCACACCAACACGACCAACCAGCAGCTCTTCGTTCCCGGCACATCATACAGCTTCAGCGGGTCGAACATGAATTATGCTGAGATTCCCGACAGCCTGAAACACTTTTCCGGCTGGTCGAATGGGACAAACCAGACCGTCACCCAAAAATACATCAACGAGCGGATGAGCGGCAACCTCGACTTCACCTACTATCTCACTCTGGCCGGCGAGCACGCCTGGAAAGCCGGCGTCCAGTACATCCGCCTCCATGAGGACGTCGACCAGTCACCCAAGCATCCCATGGTAACCCTGAACTGGGGTACGAACTATTGGATGCCCGACGGCAGAGAAGTAAGGGGCACGTACGGATATTACGGTATCCGCAACGACTTCATGTCGCCCTACGGGTCCTTCTTCAACGTCGCCAGCAACAACTGGGCCATCTACATCCAGGATTCCTGGACGATCGGCCAGAAGCTGACCTTGAACCTCGGGCTCCGCACCGAAAGCGAATACGTTCCCTCCTTGGCCACGACCGATCCCCTGTATGCAGACTACAAGCCGATCAAGTTCGGCTTCGACCAGAAGTTGGCTCCACGGCTGGGCGTCGTCTATGACTTCTTCGGCGATTCGAGCCTGAAGCTGTTCGGAAGCTTCGGCATCTACTACGACGTCATGAAGCTGTACATGGCCGAAGGCGCCTACGGCGGATTCAAGTGGTGGACAAGCTATTACACGTTTGACAACTACGACTTCACGAAAATCGCGGCCAGCGGCGACATCACCAACAAGGCCGACCAGGCCGCCGGCGGCACCTACATGGGCTCCCGGAACTGGCGGACGGTGTCTTGGGACACGACCGACCCCGACCTGAAGCCTGTTTCCCAGAGCGAAGTCACCTTCGGCGCCGAGAAGAAGGTCACGGAAGAGATTTCCTTCAGCGCTCGTTTGGTGTACAAGCACCTCATCCGGACGATCGAAGACGTGGGCGTGCTGCTTGAGGACCCGCCGGGCTCGGGCAACTTCTCCGAGCAGTATTACATCGCCAACCCGGGTGAAGGCTGGACGCTGCCGGTTTCGCAGGGCGGAAAGTTCTCCGATGTCTTCTGGCCTGCCCCGAAGCCGAAGAGAGAGTACTGGGGCCTGAACCTGGCTGTCGAAAAGCGCTTCAGCAACAACTGGCAGGGCGGCTTCAACTACACCTGGAGCCGAATGACGGGCAACTGCGGCGGTCTTTCGTCCTCGGACGAAGGCGGCCGCAACTCACCCAACGTCGAGCGGTACTGGGACCTCTACTTCGAGCGGTATGACATCCACGGCCGTCCGCTGGATGGAGTCCTGCCCTCGGACAGAACCCACTACCTCAAGGCCTACGGCTCCTATGCCTTCCCGTTCGGCCTGACCGTGGGCGTCGTCGCCTACGGCAGAAGCGGCCTGCCCTTGACCACCTCCCTTTCCTTCAACGACATGCAGATCTTCCCGGACGGCTATTTCGACACGGGCAAGCGCTATCCCTTCCTGTTCACGATGGACCTCTATCTCGAGTACAACCTGAGAATCGCCAAGAAGTACACCGTCAACCTCAATGCGACAATCTACAACGCCACCAACACCTCGACCATCAATAGCTATTCCATGCAGGCCAACTATAACATGCTCCGGCTGACGGACGACGAACTGCTCGGCCAGAAGGACCATTACAAAGATTGGAAGCAGTGGATCGATGAAAAGATCACCATCAACAAGTGGAATCCCCCCTGGAACAACGGCAATCCTTATTGGACGGGCAAGTACGGCGCCTGGTCCGCCAGAGTCGGCGCCCGGTTCTCCTTCTGATGTTGGAGTTCGCGTAGAAGCAAGTATCGCAGAATAAGATACAAAGGCCCGGTCCCCGGACGGGGACCGGGCCTTTTTTGTGTGCCGGGCGGGACCTGTCGGACACTCTTGGAAGGAAACCCTTGCCTAGGGTTTCCTTCCAACGCTCGCATCGCTCCCTGCCTTCCTTCCAAGGATCATTAGGCAATGAATCTTCAAGGGGGACACTCTTGAGAAAAATTTGTTTTCGGGGTCAAAGCTACTTTTTGCGCGATTGCGTAAAAAATAGCTTTGACCCCCGTTTATATTGGAAGGGAAAGCGATTACAAGCGCCATCAAAGTTAGTTCCATACGGAAAAGGACCGAGGAATGTTCACTTTTGCGTAATGAGTAGGTTTGACACCAGACTAAGCGGGGCCTGTCACCGACCGGCCGATCGGGGGCAAGGGGGTCAAGGGACTCATCACAAAAATACTTGTTTTATCGGCAGTTTTGTCATTGCGAGCCGCTCTGGCGGCGTGGCAATCTCATAATTTTTCCGCAAGATCATTCCAACCTGGATTCGTATTCTCGATCAGCTTGATTTTCTTTTTCCTGGTGGCGGCTTTAATTTGTTTTTCTCTCTTAATCGCCTCGTCAATGATCTCAAATATCTCATAATAGACGAGTTTGTTGACATTGTACTTTTTTGTGAAGCCTGCGATTAGTTTCGATTTATGCTCATAGATCCTTTTTTCCAGGTCAGACGTGACGCCGGTATAAAGGACCGTATTTCTTTGATTCGTCAGAATATAGACATAGTATTGATTATTCATGGACGACTTAATGGACGCAAAAAATATTGTCAGATTTTCATCCTGATCAAAAGATAGCCATTTATCTCATTCTCAGGAACAATCGATGTGGCGCTCTGACACGAAATGTCATTCCGAGCGAAGCGAGGAATCTCCGCAGCATGTCATTCCGAACGAAGCGAGGAATCTCCGCTTTTATCGCGAGAGACATAAGCGGAGATTGCCACGGCACTTCGTGCCTCGCAATGACACGTTAATCTGTCATTCCGAGCGAAGCGAGGAATCTCCGCTTTTGTCGCGAGAGACCTAAGCGGAGATTGCCACGGCACTGCGTGCCTCGCAATGACACGCTAATCTGTCATTCCGAGCGAAGCGAGGAATCTCCGCTTTTGTCGCGAGAGACATAAGCGGAGATTGCCACGGCACTCCGTGCCTCGCAATGACAGGGTCAAATTGCCACGGCACTCCGTGCCTCGCAATGACGAGGTTGGATGGCCACGCCGCAAGAGCGGATCGCAATGACACGCTAATCTGTCATTCCGAGCGAAGCGAGGAATCTCCGCTTTTATCGCGAGGAACCTAAGCGGAGATTGCCACGGCACTCCGTGCCTCGCAATGACAGGGTCAAATTGCCACGGCACTCCGTGCCTCGCAATGACACGTTAATCTGTCATTTCGAGCGAAGCGAGGAATCTCCGCTTTTGTCGCGAGGAACCTAAGCGGAGATTGCCACGGCACTCCGTGCCTCGCAATGACAGGGTCAGATAGCCACGGCACTCCGTGCCTCGCAATGACAGGGTCAGATAGCCACGGCACTTCGTACCTCGCAATGACACGTTAATCTGTCATTCCGAACGAAGCGAGGAATCTCCGCAGCATGTCATTCCGAACGAAGCGAGGAATCTCCGCTTTTATCGCGAGAGACATAAGCGGAGATTGCCACGGCACTTCGTGCCTCGCAATAACAGGGTCAGATAGCCACGGCACTTCGTGCCTCGCAATGACGAGGTTGGATGGCCACGCCGCAAGAGCGGATCGCAATGACACGTTAATCTGTCATTCCGAACGAAGCGAGGAATCTCCGCTTTTATCGCGAGAGACATAAGCGGAGATTGCCACGGCACTTCGTGCCTCGCAATGACAGGGTCAGATAGCCACGGCACTCCGTGCCTCGCAATGACACGTTAATCTGTCATTCCGAGTGAAGCGAGGAATCTCCGCTTTTGTCGCGAGGAACCTAAGCGGAGATTGCCACGGCACTGCGTGCCTCGCAATGACAGGGTCAAATTGCCACGGCACTGCGTGCCTCGCAATGACAGGGTCAAATTGCCACGGCACTCCGTGCCTCGCAATGACAGGGTCAGATAGCCACGGCACTCCGTGCCTCGCAATGACACGTTAATCTGTCATTCCGAGTGAAGCGAGGAATCTCCGCAGCATGTCATTCCGAACGAAGCGAGGAATCTCCGCTTTTTTTCGCGAGAGACCTAAGCGGAGATTGCCACGGCACTCCGTGCCTCGCAATGACAGGGTCAGATAGCCACGGCACTCCGTGCCTCGCAATGACAGGGTCAGATAGCCACGGCACTTCGTGCCTCGCAATGACAGGATTTTTCTTATTTAGTTGGACGAGGATTGATTAGCGACAAAACCGAGTGCCTTATTTGAGGAGGGTTCTTAAATATTTCAACCCCGTTTCGGCGCTGCTGACCCTTGTCTCGGGCTCGCCCCTTGTATCTTCGACATATAATTCAAGATAGCGGACGGCTTCGGCGATTTCGCCCTTTTCTTTATAGGCCATGGCCAAAAAATAATAAGCGGTCGGCGTCGGCTTGAGGTAGGTCGCTTCCTTCAGGAATTCGGCGGCCTTGTCGAAATCGCCGGCCATGGCATAAACGATTCCAAGGTGTTGAAACGGCGTGTAGTCCTGGGGATAATCCTGGGTCAGCTTGGTGTAGACGGCGATGGCTTCGGCCAGCTTGCGAAGGTCGGCCAAGGCCTGGGCATAGCTCATCCGGAGAAATTTATTCTCGGGCTCGATGGCCAGGGCCCTTTCGAAGTAACTCAGGGCCTCTTCTTTTTTGCCTTGATTGATTATAATCATGGCCGAGGCCGTCAGGGCGTCCATATTCCTGGGGTTGATCTTCAGGACCTCGGCCATCGTGTCAGAAGCGTCTTGGGCGCGCTGGGTTACGAGATATGTATAGCCCAAGCGGGAAAGCAGGAGCTCCGAGCCGGGGATCTTTGCCAGTCCCAGCCTCAGCGTTTGAATGGCCAGATCGAAGTTTTTCATCCGGGCCTGGGCCAGGGCTAGGTTGATGTAGCTCGACGCGGAGTTCGGCCGCAGGGTGAGCATTTTTTCGTGGAGAGCCGCCGCGGCCGCATAGTGGCCCTCGAACTCGGCCTTTTCCGCCTCTTGGATCATCCGGAGCTCATCGAGCTTGTCCTTGGGGTCGGCGGCTTCCCCCGTCGCCGTTTTGTCGGAATAGTCCACATAGCCGAGGGATCGCAGCCGGGCCTGCTCTTCGGCCGTCAATGCCCGCTTGGCCGAGGCGCCGGGAACGATGCTCTCTTTGATCAGCGCGTCCAGACCGGCCTTCAATTTCGCGGCCGCTTTCCTATCGGAGGCAAATACATTTTTGGCCTCGTTCGGGTCGGCCTTCAGGTCATAGAGCTCCTCTTTGGGGGCCCGGACGTACTTCCAATCGCCGGCGATCATGCCGACGAGCGGCGACCATCCGTAATTCTCCTTGGGATAATAGGTTTCTATATAGGAATCCAGGTTGCTTTTCTTTTTTTTCTGGATATAGGGAATGAGGCTTGTCCCCTGGACGGATTCGGGCTTCGGAAGATTCAGCAGGTCCAGGACGGTGGGCAGGATATCGATCAGCCGGACCCGGGCCGGGATGAGGCTCGAGGCGGGAAGATGATTTTCGGCGTAAAAAAGGAGCGGCACTTTCATGGCCATGTCGTACAGGAACATGCCGTGGCCGGCTTCGCCTTTCTCTCCGAACGCCTCGCCGTGGTCGCCGGCCACGATGATCAGGGTCCGGCCGAGGAGGTTCTTATCCTGGATCTTTCTCATCAGCTCGCCGATGATGTAATCCATGTAGGCCACTTCGCCGTCGTACAGCCGGTCCTTGAAATCCTCCCGATAGGGCGACGGCGGGTTGTAGGGAAGGTGCGGGTCGAAGAAATGGACCCAGCAGAAAAACGGCTCGTCCTTGAGCCTGTCGAACCAGGGCAGGCAGGCGCTGTAGACCTGCTCGGCCTTTCTCTCGGAGTTCAGGGCTTTGAAGGGCAGGTTTTCCTGAAAATTATCGTCATAGACATCGAATCCCTGGTCGAGGCCGAAGCGAGAATCGACGGAGAACGAGGAGACAAAAGCGGCCGTCTTGTAACCCTGGCCCTTCAAAAGCTCGGCCAGGCTGACTTTGTCGGCGGCCAGGGTGTACGTGCCGTTGTTGTGGACCCCGTGAGAGACAGGCAAGGCTCCGGTCATGATCGAGCAGTGCGAGGGAAGGGTCAACGGGACCTGGCAGTAGGCGTTAGAGAACAAGACTCCGTTTCGGGCGATGGCGTCGAGATTGGGCGTTCTCGCCTTGGCATAGCCGTAGGCCCCGATCCGGTCGGCTCTGGTCGTGTCCAAGGTGATCAGCAGGACGTTCAGCCGGCCGTCCCTTGTGATGGGAACCCGGCGCGGCCGGACGAGGACGACGAGCGCTGCCGCTCCGATCACGATGATCAGGGCGACGAGAACGATCCGGAGTTTTCGGGGGCCTTTTTTGTCGGCAGGCTCGAGCTTCGCAGCCTTGTCTTTTATTTGCGGCCGGCTGGCGACGGCCTCGGGCGCGGGGGAAGGCCGCGGCTGTCGAATCCCCTGCTTCTTTTTCCGGGATCGCTTTTTCTTCGACATCGACTACCCTAAAAGCTTAAACACGTCTTTTTGCTTTATTTTCAATAGATTGGAAAAAGACGGGCTCTCTTTATTCATTCACTTCTTGAGGATGTTGATGATGTTTTTAGCATTTGCCGCGCGCTCTCCCTCCAGCTCCAGGCTCAGGAATTTTTCGAGCTTGCTGATGGCGTTGGCGTTGTCCGCCTTGTTGAGAAAGACATATCCCAATTTCAGGTAAGGATCGGGCCAGTCCGGCTTGATCTGGGCGGCCAGGTCGAAGTAGTGGAGGGCGTCGTCGAACTTCCCGTTCTTAAAATAAATTTCTCCGACGTTATAGGCCAGGATCTCATCGTTGGGGGAATTGTCGACCGACTGCTTGAAGAAGTCCTGGGCTTCCTGGAGCTTGTTCTGCTTCAGGTAGCAATTGCCGATGCCGGCCTGGGCCTTGGCGGTCATTTCCTTGCCCATGGTCTTGTCGGCCTTGGCCTGCTCGATGATCTTGTTGTAGAGCTCTATGGCTTTTTCGATCTCGCCTTTTTCCTGGTAGCAATCGGCGATGCTCAGCGAGACTTGGTAGGCGGCGGGGTTCTTCTCCATGAACTGCTGGTAGGAGGCGATGGCCTCGTCATACTTCTTCTCTTTGAACAACTGGTTGGCTTTCTCCAGGAAGACAAATGTCGTCTCGTCCTGGATGATGCCGCCTCCGCCTGTGGACGTCTTCTGAAGCCTGACCGTCACTTTCGGGTTGATGGACAACTGGCTGACGTAGAGAGGTTTGCTGACGGGGAGAAATCCCTTGACCGTCGCCGTCATGTTCCAGTTTCCGGTGCCCAGGCCGAGGAACGCCCATTCGCCTTTCTTGTTGGTGGTGGTCTCGTGTTTCAAGTTTTCATCCGCAGAGAAAACGATCATCACCTTGACCCCCTCGATGGGCTTATCCTCCGTATCGACCACGACGCCCCCGATCCTGCCGACGCCTCGTCCAGCCTGTGAGTAGGCCAAGCTGGAGGCTGATAAGCCGAGGATAAGGATAAATACTAGGTTTTTCATGAGATGAGCCTTCATTTTGACCTCCGAAAATATGAATGCAAATTGTGTGCCAATATTGTCCCAAGATATCATAAATAGCGCGGCAATCTCAAGCCTTTCGCCGGGCAGGCGATAAAAAAAGGGATCACCCGCCAGGCTCGGACTGATCTTTCAGCTCAGTTTGATCCTTTTAAAGGCCTTGCTCCCATCGGTCGTGTTTTTCAGGGTCAGGTTGAGGAGCGAGTATTCCGGCTTCAAATCGACGGGGATTTCGATGACATAATCTTCCTTGATGATCTTTTCCAGCTGCTCTTCGGTGAAGGACAGGGCGTAGGATTTTTGTTCCGCCCAGAGTCTTTTCTCCGAGGAGCTGAGCATTTCGATGGTGGCTTCAAGGCTGGTCAGGAGATTCTGGCCCTCGGATTTCAGCCAGATTTTTTTTAAAGGAACGGACACGCGGACCAGGGCCTTGCCCTCGGCCTGCCTGTGGAGTTCCAGCTTGCAGTCCAGGGCGCCTTTTTCCGTCAAAATGGCGGGCTTCAAGTACATCTGGACGGACATAATCTCGACCAGCTGGTTGGCGCTCATCGGGTCGAGCTTGTAGTCGCCGTTCCAGGCTTCGTCGACGAAGACGATGGGGAAATATCCGTAGTACCAGATCTCGGTCGGCTTGCCGTAGAAAGTGATCCCCCGCGGGTAGGTTTCCCGGTTCCACGGCGGGCCGAGAAGGATGTAGATCCTTCCCCTGTCCTGGAGCCATCCCGGCGAGCCCTCGGTAAAAAGGTGATTGGCCTCTTCGATCCTTTTGAAATACTCGTCCTTGAATTCGTTTTCGTCGGTATCCGGGCTTGGGTCGCGCTTTTTCCAGAACTCTTCGATGAAGGGCTTCCGTTCGGTCAGCGGAAGATTGAGAAACGTCTTCCGCTCCTGCTTGGTGATGACATAGCGGACCTTGGATAGAAAATCACGGCTGTCCGGGTCCAGGCTTCTCTCCAGCTTGTAGGAAGCGCAGGAGGCCGGCCACAAAGCGGACAGGAGCAGCAGGAGGAAGGCCGTTTTCTTCATTTTTTTTCTTTCAGGGATTTGACCAGGGCTTTGATTTTCTCCTGATTGGGGTTGAGCTCGAGAGATTTTTCCCATGCGAACAGCGCCTCGGCCGCGTTGCCCAGCTGATAATAACATTCGCCGACGGCATTCAAAATGAAAATGTTCGTGCCGAAATGTGACAGATAGTCTTTATAGAGGGCGGCGGCTTCGGCAAGCTGCCCGATAGCCTGCAGAGACTGCCCGGCGATTTGGAGGAAATCGTATCGCGTCTCGCCCTCGAGGAAAGGAGTGGCGGTCTGGATGACGCCCTTGTAGTCTTTCATCTCGTAGAGGACGCGGCAGAAGTCGAGGGCAAACGGAGGATAGCTGGGTTTTGTCCGGTGGGCAATTTCGATCAAAGCCTTGGCTTTCCCCAGATCCTGTTTGTTTAAATATTGATTGCCCAGGATGTTGGGGAAAGAGGGGTCGTCCGAAGTCGGCTGCGGCGTCGACAGGATCCACGGCCTGGGCAGACTGACCCTCGGCGTGACATAGAAGAGGAGCTCTGCCGCCATGATTTCCTGCCTGGCCGGGCTGAGGAGGGCGACCTTGATTTTATAATTTGCCGGCGAATAATTGGCCAGTGAAAATTCCTCGAAAAAGTTGGTCTGACTCGGATACTCCTTGAGGCCTTTAGTCAGGGATTGGATTTTTTCAGCCTCTTTGAGGATGGTGTATTCCAGAACTCCGCCGTCCCTGACATTGGCCGGAAGGCCGTGAAGCTGGAAGAATAGATAAAGGGTTTCATCCCTCTGGAAGTCGTTGCGCGGTGAAGGGACGAGCTGAACGTTCCCCAGAAGGAACGGCTTGTTCATGCCTTTGTATTTAGATTCCCGGTTGATCTTGTTGGCCAGGACCGGAGCGTTCATGGACAGCTGGGTCGGCTCGGGGATGAAAAGGTCCGCCTCGACGGAGGTAAACTGCTTGGAGACGATGTTCTTGAGGAGCAGGTTGAATTTATACCGGCCGGGAATGAGGGGGAACATGTCCTGATAGCTGAAGAGCTTGGATTTGATCTTGGCGAACTGGTCGTCGAGCATCTCGATCGGGACGTTCCGGTTGAACTGATAGATCATTTTTCCCTGGGGGTCGGTGACGCTGCCGTTGATTTCGAAGGTCGTGCGATAGCGGCCCTGGATTTCTTCAAGCGTCAGCCGCTCCGGCGCGAGCTCCACGCTGAAATGGACGAAGGCGTTCCCCTTCGGGTCCTGGAAGACCTTGATCAGAGATTCGTTGTCGATCCAGTTGGCGGTATAATCCACCTCGATCACGCCCTTGTACTTCAGGAGCTTTTCGGCATAGGCGTCTTTCACCTTCTCGTAGGGCGCCGCCGGGATTTTCTGATTGAGGAGGATCTCGGAAGAGAGGGATGGCGTCAGGGAATATCGCGTCTCTCCTTGGACAAGGGACAGCGAGAGATCGGCCAGGCTGGGTTCGATGTCGAACAGCTGGTTATAGGCATCCACGTAGTTGGCCTGATCGCCCTTGTAGTGGATCAGGAGATACTGGGGACCGTATCGGATCGGAGAATAGAGGATGTATTCTCCCGCCCCTTCCCGTTTGAAGTAGACAACGCTGAAGGCGTTGGGGAGTCCGAATTCGGCCATCCCGTCGTAAAACCAGACGATCATCGGAAAGACTTCGGGCAGGTTCTCGAATTTCTCGATTTGTTTCGGCTCTCCCAGGATAATATAGATCTTCCCCATATCGGTCCGCCAGCCGGGCCCCGGCGAGTCTTTTCCGAACCATTGATTGGAGTACTGGATCCTCCGGTAATGCTCTTTTTTGAAAGCGTTCTCGGGTGAAGTCGGGTTCGGGTTTCTGGCTTTCCAAAAAGCGTCGATGAAGATCTCCCGCTCCCTGTCGGACTCGAGCTGGAGAAAAACATCGCGTTCCTTGGCCGTGATGATATAGACGACCTCTTCCTGCAGCCATTTTTGGTATACGGGGGGCAGGTCCTTGGGCGATTTTTTCTTCTGGGCGGGCAGGAATAGGACCAGGAACACGAGCAGGCCGACGAGGATAAGAACGGTCGGTTTTCTCATCGTATTATTATATGCCAGAGTGTCCTTTTGGGTCAAACTCCCCCGGAGCGGTTCATCCAGAGATTTTGATGACATGACCAGCCTCCTTAAAGAAATCAGGCGATGCTTTCGGGGGCCAATCGACCCGCTCGATAGACAAAGCCCCCGGCCAATTTTCCTGGCGACTTATAGAACCTTCAAGGGGCTGGATTTCGTTGCAGGGTGCGTGTTAAAACAGCGAGAGCTGGCCTCCCGCGGCGGCCTGGTCCTCTTCCTCTTCGAAGAGGCTGATGATGCCGTAGAAGCCGTCGTAGCCGGGCAGGATCTTGACTAGATTTTTTCTCATGCGGTCGATGCCGCGGCCGACCTTTTCCGGAGGGATACGGCGCAGCTCGGAGGTGGGGACCTCGGCCAAGATCTTTTGCTCATTCCCGAATTCGTGGATGAAGCGGAAATAGAGGTCCCAGACGCTCTGGCAATCGGGAGTCTTTTGGCAGGCCTGGGCGATGATTTCGTTCAGAGGGATCAGGTTCTTGTAGGGGATTCGCAGACCGCGATCCCTGACCTCTTCCCGGTCCGCCAGCTCTTCGATGCGGTGCATGACGCCGATAGTGAGCCTTTTTCCGCATTTCGGACAGAGGTCCCGATGGGCGATCGATTCCCGAGGGGAGAGGAGAACGCCGCATTTGCGGTGGCCGTCATAGTGGTATTTGCCCTCCTCAGGGAAGAATTCGATGGTGTAGAGAAATTTCGCGGGGTCTTTGCTGCGGATGGCTTCGACTAATCCTTTATAGCTGCACTCGGTATCGAAGGCGTTGGCTTCCCGGCCGATCTTGGAGGGGGAATGGGCGTCCGAGTTCGAGACGAGGGTGTATCTGTCGAGGGCCGAGAGGCGCCAGTTCATCGGCGGGTCCGAGGAGAGGCCGGTCTCCAGGGCGAAAATAAACGGCGTCATTTCTTCAAAACACTCCTCGATGGCGTCAAAGCCGGAGTTGGCCCCAAAGAGAGAAAACCAGGGCGTCCAGATATGGGAAGGGATGACCACGCACCTCGGACAGAGGTCGGCCACCATCTTGACGAAGGCCTTGGCATCCATGCCCAGGATCGGCCGGCCGTCCGACCTCAGATTGCCGCCTAATTGAACCAGCCGGCTGTTGATCTTTTCCACGGATTCGAAATCGGGAGCCAGAAGGAGAAGGTGGACTTTCCGGACCTTGCCTTTCTTGGAATAAATGAAGCTGATCTCGGTGGACAGGATGAACGAGACATCGCTTGGCGAAAAGGCGACGGCCCGGAGATATTCGTTTTCGGGCCTCTGGGGATTTTTCAAGTGAAAAAGGCCGTTGCCCGCCGGCTCGAGTTTTTGCTTCGTCAGGAAGAACCACTCCGGATGGGTGAAGTCGGCCGTGGCCAGAAGCGATATCCCCTTGATTTTCGCCCACCAGGCCATCGTGTCAAAGGTCATGTCCCGCGACGTGGCCCGCGAAAACTTGGAATGGAGGTGAAGGTCGGCGATGAATTTCATTGTGGCGGAGGTTCAAGTTTATGGAATCTTCAACGGGATTGCAAGAGAAATGTCGCGGAAAAAGAGGGATGGCTTTCCTGCCGGTCCCTTTGCGGCAGGATCGGTTTCCGGGCGTGAAGAATAATTCTCAATCCAGGCAAAGTTCCGTGATCATGGAAGGATCTTCAGATATGTGATTTCAAGGAGGCATTGGCATCGCCCCCCGGCCCCCTGGGGAACCAGTCCCGTCGGACACTCTTGGAAGGAAACCCTTTGGCGGGGTTTCCTTCCAACGCTCGCTTCGCTCCCTGCCATCCTTCCAAGGAGCATCTGGCGATGAATTCATGGGAGGATGCTCCTTGGAGGGGTGTCCGGGGACCCCCTCCGCTATGGGGCCTCAGGGGCGATGCCAATGCCTCCTTGAAATCACACAGACGGAGATGCTTACCGTGACGATCAAGAGCTTTTTTTTTACAGGTTTCGGTGCTACAATGATTTTTCGATGGCTCCGAAATAGCTATCATTGGCACGGAATATGCATTTTCGATAGACGAGGAGGTTCGAAATGAGGAAAGCCGCCTTGATCATAGCTTTGGCCTTGGTCGTCGGCGTTTTTTTATCATCCCAGGACTACAAGGGCAAAGGCAGGATTTTTGGGGTCGTCTTTGACGAGGAAGGGAAGCCCCTCGAGGGAGTGAGGGTCAAGTTGGCTTACGCGAAATCCAACGAGGGCTTCGAAGTCAAGACCGACAACGAGGGAAAATGGACCGGCGCCTGGCTCCGGGGCGGCAGCTGGAACATCGATTTCGAAAAAATCGGCTTCGAGACCAAAAAAATCGTCTTCGAAGTCAGCGAGAACGAAAAAAAGCCGGAGATCAAGATCAATTTGAAGAAGGCCGCCGGGCTTGTCCTCAGCGACGAGCTCAAAACGAAGCTGACCCTGGCCAATCAGATGTTCGAGCAGAAAAACTATCAGGCTGCACTCGAAGCCTACAAAGACCTTTTAGAGAAATTCCCCGAGGCCTATATCCTTTGGAAAAACGTGGGCCATTGTTATTTCGCCCAGGAGCAGTATGACCAGGCGGAGGAATCCTACAAAAAAATCCTGGAGAAGAATGCCGACGACAGCGATGCCATCCTCCTCGTCGGGAACTGCTATTCCAACCGCGGCCAGACCGACAAGGCCATGGAATGGTACAGCAAAATCCAGTTCGACAAGATCACGGACCCCATCGTCCTTTATAATATCGGGAACAATTATTACAAACTTTCCAAGTTCGAAGAGGCCCTCAAGTATTACCAAAGATCCGTGGAACTCCAGAAGGACTTTCTGGACGGCCTGTATCAGCTCGGCCTGGCCTACACGACCCTGCAGAAAAACCAGGAGGCGATCGCCACCTTCGAGACGTTCCTGAAATACGACTCGACGTCGGACAAGGCCACCCAGGTCCGGACTTTTCTGGATTATCTAAAGAAAAAATAAGATGTGCATACGGCGATGAATCCGTCCGGGATGGGCGCTGCATGAGTCGCAGAGCGGGCGGGCAGCAGCACACCCTTCTCCCCTTTCATAGCCCGTGCGGTCATAAAGGAGGGATATGACCCATAAAACCGTCAAAACGCTTCTCGTCATGAGCATGGCGATGTTTTTGGCTGGCTGCGCCTCCACGGAGAAAATCGCCCTGGACCCGGAGAGTCGCGATTTTTACGAAACGGCACGGCTGGTGATGACCGAGGCCGAGAGAGACATATTCAATCATCTGCCGGACGCCGAGTCGCGCCGGGAGTTCGTCACGGATTTCTGGGCCAAACGGGACCCGGATCCGGACACGGAAAACAACGAATTCAAGGAGGAATTCGAGAAGCGCCTGGACTATGCCAACAAACACTTCAGGGAAGGAAAAAAGGGGTGGAACACGGACAGGGGGCGGATCTATGTCTATCTCGGCTCTCCCGAAAAAACCGAGGAGATTTTCCCCCAGCCGACAGCCGACTTCCGGGGCTCCGTGATCTACTGGATCTATTATCGATATGACCTGGGGATCGAGTTCACGGATGAAAGGGGAATCGGCACTTTTACGATCGCCGAGATTGCCGGCGACCTTTTAGGAGCGATTGAGGCGGCTAAGCTCGGCGCCATTTATCGGGAGGATGGAAGCGACTCGAAAAAATTCGTGAACTTTGACCTGGCCTATGAAAAGGAGAAACGACAATTCGTCCTGTCTCTTCCCATCAAACGGCTGAATCTCAGAGATGAACAGGGGCTCCTCAAGGCCGAGTTTGAGTTTGAGTTTGAGTTTTTTATTTATCAGCCGGGAGCCGCCGATAAGCAGATCTTCAAGGAATCCCGGAGCTTCGCCGGCCGGCCGGAGGATCTCGAAAAAACGAAAGCGATCTCCTTTTCCTTCCCTTATAACCTCGGCCCCGGGAAAAATTATGTCGATGTGATCGTAACCGGCAAGGACATCGGCAAGACACGCAAAATATTTTTGGTCAAGAACTAGAGCGTTTTGGACTCCCGAATGAAAACCTGGCCTTATTTGACGGTGAAGTCGAGCGTTTTCGTGCAGGCGTTTCCGGAGATCTTGTCCGTAATCTTCAGATTCAGAGTGTAGCTGCCCGCGCCCAAGTCTCTGGTTTCCGTCCGTTCTTTGTCGCCATCCTTGATGATGAGAGTCTGTTTCATCGGCAGAGGGTGGCTGACCAGAGGATTGTCGTAATTGGCGGGCTGAAAGCGGATGGCGGGTTCCTTGCCTTTTGTCACTTCGTACTGGACTTCGATGTTCCACGTCGGCCGTTCATTCGGCTGTTTCGGGTCGATCGACTGAGCGCCGATGACATAGTAGAAAACATCCAGGAGCTCCCCAACGCCGATGGTGTTGTCAAGATTGGGCGTGATCTGGCGGACGGAATACATGAAATAGCCCTTGTGCAGCGAAGCGACGGTCTCGGGCGTACTCAGGTCTTTTTGGTCTTTGGACAGGAAGATGGGCGTTATATCCAGCTCTTTGGAGAGGTTTTTCACGTCGGGAAGGGTGAATTCAAAATACTGGGTTCCGATCTTTTTCAGGTCGAGCGAGGTCACGGCCATGGCCAACAGGTAATTGCCTGGAAACAGGGCGTAGCCGATGCTGTAGACGTCCTCTTTGTTCGGGTCATAGCCCTCGCTGTCTACTTCCACGCTGGCCGGAATATAGACCTCTTTGACGATCTGGGTGGGCAGGTTGTTTTCCATCTTTCGGAACTGGAGGAAGACGTTGAAGCCGGCTTTGAGCTTGGCCGTCGCGGGCGCGGCCGCGGCCACAGCGTCGACGGCCGGTATCTGGGAGGCCACGGCGGGCGCATAGCCGAGGTCTCCATTTTTTATTTTCAAGAAAAAGACTTCGTAAAACGCGGTCTGGGCCGGAAGAAATGTCGTCCGGAAAATACTAAAAGGAATATCCTGACGGCCCTGGCGGGATGTGAGCCCCTCGTCGAGAATGGCCTTGATCTCCTTGGGGATAAAAACTCTTTGACTCGCCTGGGGCTTGGCTTCCTGTTTGTCTTTTTGGGCGGCCAAGCCGGGAGCCAAGACGATGCTGAAGATCAATCCTGCAACGAGAACCGGAGCGATTAATTTTCGTGTGTTCATAGATCCTCCTCTATTTGAAGCACAAAAAATTTCACATCTTAAATGATGCAAATATTATGCCAATTCGCCTACGAGCTAATTGCTTATTTATCTGCAAGTTATCTAAATGTTCTCCGTAAAGATACTTTACTTGGCGCTGCTCCCCGCGCTGCATTCAACCGGATCTCAAAATGAACCAAATAATATATCAAAAATGATTTTTTTTCGCAACTCAATTTCGCTGCCCGGCCGCTCCACATTTCTGCGAAATCCAAGATTTCAGAAAATCCTCAATTTGCGTGATAAATCTCGCCTGCCCCCCTTGGAGGAATCAAAAAGGTCGCTGATATTTCCTGACGGCCGCCTGATGCTCCTTCAATGTCCGGCTGAAGATATGGCTTCCGTCGTTCCTGGAGACGAAGTAGAAATAGTCATCGGAGGCCGGATAGAGGGCCGCCCGGAGCGATTCTCTTCCTGGGTTGCAGATGGGGCCGGGGGGGAGACCGGGATAAAGATAGGTGTTGTGGGGATTGTCCAGCTTGAGGTCTTTGGTGTGAAGCCGGCCGTCGAATAGGCCTTTTTCCTTGAGGGCATAGATAATGGTCGGGTCACAGTCCAGCTTCATGCCCCGGTCCAGCCGGTTGTGGAAGACTGCCGAGACGAGCTTTTTTTCTTCGGGGAGGGAGGTTTCTTTTTCGATCAGAGAGGCGAGCGTCACGACCTCGCGGACGCTCATCCGCAGCTCCTCCGCCCGGCGGCGCCAGGACTCGTCGAAGACGGCCTTGAATAGGGAAACCATTTTCCCAAAAATTTCTTTGGCCGGGAGCCCCTTGGGAAGGGAGTAGGTCTCGGGGAAGAGATAGCCTTCCAGGTTCCTAGCCTTGGCATCCCATGGGAAGATCAACTCCGCCTCCCCGAAGGCCTTGAAGAATTCCCCTGAGGTGCCGAAGCCGGCGGAAAGAAAAACGTCGGTCAACTCCCTGGCGGTCAATCCCTCCGCGACCGTGACGGCATGGAGGTAGATTTTTCCGCGGATCAAGTCTTCCAGGATTTCCTGGCTTGATTGGGAAGGCTGGAACTGGTATTCGCCCGCCTTCAGGCTCTGAGGAAAGAAAAAGAATTCGTACTGAAGCACGAACGGCCATTGTTTCCGGATAATCCCCTTGAGTTTGAGGGTTTCGGCGATAACCCGGACGCCCTTGCCTTTCTCCACGTCGAACAGGACGGGTTGCGCCTTTGCCGCCAGCGCTCCCCGGGATTCCAAGATGAGCCAGCCGGCCAAGCTGAGGATGAGCGCATGGGCCAGGATGAGGGCGGTCTTAATGATTCTCAGAAACATGGGCATCGGCTCGCTGGCTGTCCAGGTAGGTCTGGAGGATGATCGTCGCCGAGATCTGGTTGACCACGGACTTTTTGGCGCTGAGCTTGACCTTCTGCTCGTGCATGACATGGATGGCCTGGCGGGTCGTCAGCCGCTCATCCCAGAGCCGGACGGGAACGCCGACGGCCTTTTCCAACCAGCGGGCGAAAGCCCGGGTTTTTTCCGCTCGTGTCCCGGAGGAGCCGTCCATTCGCAGGGGGATGCCGCAGACAATTTCGCCGATCTCATGCTTGCGGATAAGGTCCCCAAAAAATTTCTTTTCGGCGTCCTCCCGGTCTCTGAACTGATAGAGGCCCAGGGGCTGGGCCGTCAGCCGGAGGGAGTCGCTCAGGGCCAGGCCGATGTTGCGGTCGCCGAAGTCAATGCCCAGAATCCTCATGACCGGTCTCTGTCGACGCACCGTTTTTTCGAACGGTGTCTCTCGAGCCCGAGCTCGATCAGCCGGTCCACGAGCTGCGGGAAGAGAAGGCCGCTCACTTCCCAGAGCTTTGGATACATGCTGATCTCGGTAAACCCGGGAATGGTGTTGATCTCACTCAACAGGATCTTCCGGGGGCGGGCTTGGAGGAAAAAGTCCACCCTGGCCATTCCCGAGCAGTCACAAGCTCTAAAGGCCTCGATGGATAGCCTCTGGACTTCCTTGATGATCGGAGCCGGCAGTCCGGCGGGGATGCCGAATTCCGTCTTGCCGTCGAGATATTTGTCGTCGTAATCGTAGAATTCGCGGGAGGGCATGATTTCCCCGGGAAGGGATGCCTGCGGGTCGTCGTTTCCAAGAACGCTGCATTCGATCTCCCGGCCCAAAATTCCCTCTTCGACCAGGATCTTCCGGTCATAGACAAACGCGGTCTTAAGCGCGGCTTCCGTCCCGCTATAATTTTTCACCTTGGTGATTCCCACGCTCGATCCCAGGTTGGCCGGCTTGACGAAAAAGGGAAGGCCGAACTCCCGGCGGATGCGCTTCAGCGAGGCCTCGGGCCGCGACTTCCATTCTGTCTCGTGAAGGACGATGAACTTCACGACCGGCAGGTTGTTGGCTTGGAATATAGTCTTCATGACGGCTTTGTCCATGCCGACGGCCGAGGCCAGCACGGCGGCCCCTACGTAGGGAACATCCGCCAGTTCAAGAAGGCCTTGGATCGTCCCGTCTTCACCGTAGGGGCCGTGGAGAACCGGAAAATAGATGTCCGCACGGACGGGCTCGGCCGGACTTTGATTTGTCCAGGGAAGAAAGGAGTGAAAGGGTCCTTGGGAGAGATCTTCCAAGGGAAGAAAAGGCGAAGCCGCGTTCTTCCATTCCCCCTGCTTGTTAATGTAAACGGAATAGACTTTGTATTTCTTGGGGTCCAGGTTCAGATGGATGGCCGCCGCCGAACGAATGGATACCTCATGTTCTGCAGAACGCCCCCCGAAAAGCAAAGCCACAGCTGTTTTTTCGGCCATAGGATCGCCGGCTCCTGAGGAGTATTGTATAGAATGCTTTCTCTTTTGTCCATCGTCGATTGGGGTTAAGAAGGTGGGTAGGCAGTGGGGCGCCCGTTGGAAGGAGTCTTCCCTTCCAAATGGATCTGCCGCCGGGCCCAGCTACAGGCTGCCCTTGAACATCCGGCTGGGATTGAACTTAATCCTCTTCCGTCTGGGCACGTCGATCGCCTGCCCCGTCTTTGGATTGCGGCCCCGCCTGGCTTCCCGGATTCTCAGCTCAAAACTTCCGAATCCCGACAGATTCACCTTGCTTCCCTTCCTGAGGGACGTCTTGACGGACTCGAGAAGTGACTGGAAGGCTTTTTGTGCCTGGTGGAGTGTGACGCCCGAATCCCTGGCCATCTTGGCCACGATCTCTTTTTTGCCCATGGCTGACCTCCTCTCCTTTTTGCTGTTGAGTGCAGAATTTATAAAGCCGCACAATGAATTATTAAATGATAAGTTAATATTAGGAAGAATACGGATCGTTGTCAAGTTATTCATATTATCCATGACTAAATATATGGGGTTGGGCCTACCCATTTGGCAGGCACCGTCCCTGTCCCGGCCCCCCGGAGGTTATTCTTTTTTAGAATGTCCAATGGTAAGCCTGAGTCCGTAAAGGAATGAATTGACAGCAAAATTATTGCCCACTATAATGAGTTTATCCGGAGTGGGTAAAATCAGGTTTGAGAGGTGATTATGAAAAAACATTCTCGGCTTCTCATGTGTTTGATCCCGGTTGTTATCTTGATGGTTGCGGCAAGCGGGCAGGACGTCCAGAACCAGATTGAAAAGGCGAAGATTTTTCGAGATACATATCCGCTGATCGCCGAATCAGACCTCTATTGTTCGTTTTTTATCTTAGAGGAATTCCCTAATATCAAGATCATCGCCGCCGAGCGCGCCTCGGAGAAGACCATGTTTTCCGACGGGGACGCTTTTTATGTGGACAAAGGCAAGGACGACGGGCTTCAGGAAAACCAGGCGTGGACGATCCTGGAAATCGGGGATAAGATCAAATCCACCGATTTAAGGCTTACGCTTGGTCCTTTAGCCTTCAAGCGGGGAAGGGCCCGGATCGTCCGGACGGAGGCGGGCCGCAGCCTGGCCAAAGTGGAGCGGTCCTGCGGGCGTGTCATGATCGGGAGTTTTCTCGCCCCCTTTGCGGAGAAAGAAGGCCTGTTGGGGAAAGACCTCGGCTTCAATGTTCTCGCCAAAGAGGGAGCTCAGACAGGCAGGCTCGTTTATCTCCAGAATGAGCTCAATCAGATCGGCACGGGCAACTGGGCGATCATCGACATGGGGAAAGCCCAGGGGATCCAGATCGGCCAGCAGTTGACCATTTTCAAGAGCTTTAACAAGAACATGCCTCTGGAGGCGATCGGCAATTCGGTTGTCATTGATCTCGGAACCCAGAGCGCCACGATCAAGATCCTGTCCTGCAGGGATACTGCCCGGCTCGGCTATCCGGCCCAAGTCAAATAAATCGCGGCCCATCAGGGTCCGGGTTTTTCCCTCAGATACAACGAAACACAAAAGGAATCGTCGAAACGCTCAGATCTTCTGCCGGTTTATATTTATGGTTCTCTTCCCTTTCCTCCCCACACGAAAGGAAAGAGAACCATATTTATTGACAGAAACCCGGGTTTTTGTTAGTTTAAGCCCTTCTTTCTCCCCGCAGAGCTGCGGATGGCCAAAGCGGGCGTAGTTCAGAGGTAGAACGTCTGCTTGCCAAGCAGAAGGTCGTGGGTTCAAGTCCCATCGCCCGCTCCAGTTTTTGAATTTCTACGCCGGGCATTTAGCGTTTCATGAGACGGAGGGCGCGGTACCCAAGTGGCTAAGGGAGAGGTCTGCAAAACCTCGATTCGTCGGTTCGAGTCCGACCCGCGCCTCCACTACAAATGCCCTGGAGGAAATTTGATTTGACAGGGAATGTCAATTATTATATTGTCTTTTCAATTCGATAAAGGAGGTTCGGAATGGATCTAGTTGCAAGAGCTCAGGCCATCCTCTTAAAACCCAAGGAAGAATGGGTCAAGATCAAGGGCGAATCCACCCCGATTGCCCAGCTTTTTACCTCGTACGCCGTGCTCCTGGCCGCCGTCCCGGCCGTGGCCCAGTTCATCGGCAACGGTCTCGTCGGCAAGAAGATTCCTTTTGTCGGCTTGGTGAGATTCCCTATCGGTTCGGCGCTTTTCCAGGCCATTCTCTACTATGTCTTCACGCTGGTCAGCGTGTATGTCTTCGGAATCGTCATCAATGCCTTAGCCCCAAGCTTCGGCTCGAAACAGAGCATGGAAAATGCGATGAAGCTGGCTGTTTACTGCATGACGCCGATGTGGATCGGGGGTGTTTTCTATATCATTCCGTTCTTGGGATTCCTGGCCATCCTGGCCAGCCTGTACGGCCTCTATATCCTCTATCTGGGGTTCGACAGTCCTTTGATGGACACTCCGAAGGACAAAGTCGTCGGCTATTTGCTCGTCTGCATCGTGGTGGTCGTGGTCCTCTCGTTGGTCGTCGCCCTGGTGCTCGGAGCGATTTTCACCGTCGGCACAATCAGCGGTATTTAATCCGATCGGTTCTAAGTTTTTTCGATTTCTTCGATAATCCTTAGAAACGCCTCTTGCGGGGAGGTCGCCTGGGTGACGGGCCTCCCCACAACCAGATAATCCGACCCCTTTTGGATCGCCTGCGAAGGCGTCATGATTCTTTTCTGGTCATGGACAGCGGCCCAGGCCGGCCGAATCCCCGGCGTGACAATAACGAAACCCGCCCCCAACTCCCGCCTGGCGATTTCGATTTCTTGGGCGGAACAAACAATACCGTCCATGCCCGACTTCTTGGCCAATCCGGCCAGGCGCAGGACCTGGCCAGGAATATCCGGGGCCATCCCGATTGCCTGAAGGTCGTCGCTCCTCAGGCTGGTCAAGATCGTCACTCCCAGGAGGAGCGGCCTGGCCGTCTTTGTTTTTTCCGACTCTGCCGACGCCGCCTCCGCGGCCTTTCTCATCATTCCCTCTCCGCCGGAGGTATGGATGGTCATCATAGCGGCGCCCAGCCTCACTCCGATGCGAACGGCTTCGGCCACCGTGTTGGGAATGTCGTGAAGCTTCAAGTCCAGAAAAACGCTTTTGCCGAGCTGGCCGAGCGCTTTGACGAGCGGCGGCCCTTCGGCGGTGAAAAGCTCCAAACCCACCTTGAAAATCCGGGCGTCCTTGAGCTCGCGGACAAGGGCCAAGGCCTGTTCTTTATTCTCCACGTCGAGGGCGATGATGACCTTCTTTGTCATGTCCTGACTTGACGGCATCGAAATTCCTCCTCGGGTCGGTTTCCTGTTCTTATTTTAACAAACTTTTAACAGATTTTTGACAGATTTTTGACAACTCTTTTCGAAGAAAAAGCTAGATTGTTATCGATGTTGATGTTAAGGAGGCTTGAGATGAGCAAGAGCAAATTCAAAACCTGCAAAAAAAAACTTGGTGGAGCAGCGGCCGGCTTGATTTTGATGGTCTTTTTCGGGATCGTGATCGGGGGGATCTTTTTCAGCAATTAAAAAAGGTGGGGGCTTTCTCCAGCCGGACGTGAGAAAGACGATGCCGGGATTTCCCGGCCGCGATTATGCCTTTAGCGTTCCGACCAATCCAGCGATTTTTTTGATGTTGTTCCTCCGGCAAAAATCCTCGATCTCCCGGACGATTCTCAACGTGGCCGCCGGGTCGACGAAATTGGCCGTCCCGACTTCGACGGCTTTGGCGCCCGCCATCATGAACTCGAGCGCGTCGGCGCCCGTCATGATGCCGCCTATGCCGATGACGGGGATCTTCACGGCCGAAGCAACCTGGTAAACCATCCTCAAAGCGATCGGCTTGATGGCCGGACCGCTGAGCCCGCCGAAGGTGTTGGACAGCTTCGGCCGCCGTGTCTCGATATCCACAGCCATGGCCAGGATGGTGTTGATCAGAGACAGGCCGTCGGCTCCGCCTTCTTCCGCGGCTTTGGCGATCGCGACGATGTCGGTGACATTCGGGGAGAGCTTGGCGATGATCGGAAGACGGCTGGCTTGTTTGGCCATCTTGACGAGAGAAAACGTGTGGTCGGAGTTGAGGGCCGGACACACTCCGTTTTTTTCTACGTTCGGGCAGGAGATGTTGAGCTCGTAGGCCGCGATGCCTTGGTGGCGGTTCAGGTGTTCGATGACTCTGATGTATTCTTCGTCACTCGCGCCGCAGACATTGACAAAGACGGCCGTCTGATATTTCCGGAGCCGGGGCAGGATTTCCTCGGCAAATTGTTCCACGCCGACGCCCTGCAGCCCGATGGCATTGATCAATCCGCCCGCCGTTTCAACGAGCCGCGGCGGCGGATTCCCTTCGCGCGGCCCGAAATAAAGCCCCTTGACAACAAACCCGCCGATCGAATTCAGGTCCATAAAAGGCTCAAACTCGAGGCCGTAGCCGAAGGTGCCGCTGGCGGCGAGGACCGGGTTGCGCAGCTTTAAAAAACCCAGGTCCACGGAAAGGTCAACCATCAGCCTTCCTCTTCCCAGACGATCTCATCGCCGGAAAACACGGGGCCGTCTTCGCAAATCTTCCTCCACGCTCCGTCGTCGCCCTTCCGGATGCGCTTGACGCAGCCCCAGCAGGCGCCGAAGCCGCAGCCCATCATCGATTCGAGGGAGAATTGGGCCGGAATCTTTTCACGGGCGGCGAATTCCGCCGTTTTTTTCATCATCGGGTCGGGACCGCAGACAAACAGCGCTGCCGGATTCTGTTTGTTGGCTTCACTCTGAAGCAGCCCGGTGACCAAGCCGTGAAAACCGCTGCTCCCGTCATCCGTAGAACAGGCGACGTCCAGGCCGGCCTGCTCAAATTTGTGCCTGAGAGGCAAGTCCGGCAGGCTCTTGCCTCCATACAACACTTTAACTCTGGCCCCGGCCGTCCGAAGTTCCCGGGCTAAGAAATACAAAGGAGCGATCCCCCTGCCGCCGCCGACTAGAAAAACCGCTTTTCCTTTCAGGCCGGCATCCAGGCGGAAGCCCGCTCCCAGCGGCCCCAGGATATCGAGCCGGTCTTCTTCCTTTTTTCGAGCGAGGAGTGATGTGCCCTGGCCTGCGATCTTGAAAAATATTTCGAGCGTATTCCGTTCCCTGGCATGGATGCTCAGCGGCCGGCGCAGAAGCGGATCGATATGATCGCTCACCCGGACCATGAGAAACTGGCCGGGTTTGGCCTCGCCGGCCAGCGCCGGCGATTCGACGCCGAAAAGAAAGTAATCGCCCCATTCTTGCTTATGGACGATTCTGGCCGCGGGGTCCTTGGTCATCGACTCTCCCGATTCTTAGGAACAATAGCAGAATATGGCCCCTTTGGCAACAGGCCGAACGGATCCCAAAATTGCCGATAGAAATGGAAAGTCGTTGATCCTCGCGTCGATTTTGGGACGGATCCTGTCAAACACGCGGACCGGGTTTAGCGAAAAGTACGCAGAGCGACATCAGAAGCAGGACACCGTCCTGTAAAAGGAGCCACCAGTCCGCTCTGTGGCTGAGGCTTCCGAAGCAGCCGCAGTCGGTGTCGATCCCGCGGGCCATGGTAATCCCCACCAGGATGATGAATCCAATGAGGAGGCCGGAGGCAAGAAGGGCGCTCGGCCGGCGCAGGATTCCCGTGATGAGCAGGGCGCCGCAGAGGATCTCGATCCAGGGAAGGATGAGGGCCGCCATGAAGGACACCTCGTGAGAGACGATCCGGAAGTTCTTGATGTCTTGGGCGAACGCTAAAGGATCGCCGACCTTGAGGAGGCCCGACGCAAAGAACACCCCGCCGACGATCAGTCGGAACGCCAACAGGAAATATTTATTGCGGATCATGTCCTTTGGCCGTCGGGTGACCGGTGCCTACCCATTCGGCCCAGCCTCCCGTAAAAACGCGGATATTCTTATAGCCCTGGCTGTGCAGGACCTTGGCCAAGGCCAGGCTCTCCTGGCAGTCTCCCCCGTCGCAAAAAACGACGATTGTTTTATCCAAAGGGACGTTGAGCGGCGACTTCAATTTTTTCTTGTTATCTTCGAGAGGGATGCTCACAGCGTTCAGAATGTGGCCTTCCAAGAATTTTTGCTTCGGCCGGCTGTCAATAAACAAAGCGCTTCCGCGGACGAACAACTCCTCGGCCTCGGCCAGGCCGATCAGGATGATGCCGGGATATTTGTCGGACGAAAAGAGGCTCTCCCGGAATTCGCCCTTGAGGAATTTCTGGAGCAGGGGAAAGTTGGCAGCCAAGCCCAAAAGAACGGCGGCCAGGACGATCAGCGCTGCCCCCGCGACGGTCTTTTTAAAATTCATGGAGAACAACGGCTATGGTCGGCGCTCTGAAGACCTCGGCAGGTCGAAGGGGGCTGTCTCATGTCTGATGCGGCTATTTTTCGACCGTGCTTTTATATTTTTCCAGCCCGGCTTTGAATATTTCAACGGCGCGTTTCAGGTCTTTTTCGTTGAGGACATAGGCGATCCGGATTTCATCCTTGCCTTTGCCGGGCGTTGAATAGAATCCCGGGCCCGGCGCCACCATGACCGTTTCCTTGTTGACTTCGAAATCGGTCAGCATCCACACCGCAAACCGTTCCGTGTCGTGGATGGGAAGCTTCACGCTCATGTAAAAAGCGCCCTGGGGTTTATGGACGACGACTCCCGGAATGGCGCTCAGGCCTTCGAAGAGGATATCGCGTCTCCTCTGGTATTCCAGCCGGACCGGCTCGAAATAGCCCATGCCCATCTTGTAGGCGGCCAGGGCGGCTTTCTGCTCGATCGTCGGCGGACAGAGCCGGGCCTGGGCAAAGCGGAGCAGCGCCTGGTAGACGGTCTCGTTCCTGGAGATGGCAGCGCCGATCCGCGCTCCGCAGCAGCTGAACCGTTTGGAAATGCTGTCGACGACGATGACGCTATCCTTGATCTCTTCAAACTCCAGGACGCTCTTGTGCCTTCCGCCGTCATAGATGAATTCCTTGTAGACCTCGTCGCCGATCAGGAATAGGTCATGCTTGCGGACAAGGGCAACAACCCGCTCCATCTCCTCGGGCGTATAGACGCTGCCGGTCGGATTGTTGGGCGAGCAGAGGACGATCGCCCTGGTCTTCGGGGTGATCTTGGCCTCGATGATGCCTTTCGGAGGCAGGCGGTAGCCGTCTTCCGCGTGCAGGGTGAGGGGTACAATGTTGATACAGGAGGTGGAGGCATAGCCGTTATAGTTCGTGTAAAAAGGCTCGGGGATGATGATCTCATCTCCCGGGTCGGCCACGACGCAAAAGGCGAAAAGGATCGCCTCCGAGCCGCCGCAGGTGATGATGACATTTTCCGAATCCAGGGGGATTTTGTAGGAATTGAAATACTGGGCGATGGCCTGCCGCAGTTCCAGGAAGCCCTGGGCCGGCCCGTAGGCTAGAATCTTTTCATCGTAGCCGCGGACGGCATCGAGAATGGGCTGGGGTGTGGGGATATCCGGATCGCCGATGTTCAAAAAATAGATATGGATGCCCTTGGCCAGGGCCTGGTCGGCATAGGGCTTCAGCTTCCTGATGGGAGACGCCTGGATTGTCCGGCCTCTATGAGATAATTCCATATAAGACTCCTCGCTACCGATTTATGAATGCTATAATGATTATGGCCTAAATTCTCGGGAGAAGTCAAAGCCTGTCGGCAAAAAACATTTTCAAATTCCAGGGGGCCGGGGGCAATTCCGGCGCCGAGAGAAAATCAGACAAACGGAAATGCTTATCTATCGGCTGCTCGACTTGAATTTATTGCCGCATCTGGTGTATAAATTACAGTTTATATTCTCGTTTATAGATCAAGGAGCTATATTATGGGCAAAAAATACGTGTACTTTTTCAGGACCGGCGCTGCCGAAGGCCATAAGAACATGAAGGACCTCCTCGGAGGAAAAGGCGCCAACCTGGCTGAGATGGCGGGGATCGGGCTGCCTGTCCCTCCGGGTTTCACGGTTTCCACGGAAGTCTGCAATCTTTTTTCCAAGGCCGGGGGAAAGCTCCCCGAGGACATTCACAAATCGATCCGGGCGAACTTGAAGAAGCTGGAGAAAATCGCCGGCCAAAAGTTCGGGGACGAGGCGAATCCCCTGCTCGTCTCCGTCCGCTCGGGAGCGAAATTTTCCATGCCCGGCATGATGGATACCATCCTCAACCTGGGGCTGACGGACAAGACCATCCAGGGACTCGTGGCCAAAAGCGGCCACAAGCGGTTCGCCCTCGACTGCTACCGGCGCCTGATCCACATGTTCGCCGACGTCGTCCTCGATGTCTCCAAGAAGAAATTCGAGGAAATCCTGAGGGCGAAAAAAGAGAAATACGGAATCAGGAAAGATGCGGACATTTCGGAAAAAATCCTGGAAGAGATCATCGCCGATTACAAAAAGCTGGTGAAAACGGAGACCGGCCGGGATTTTCCCCAGGATGTTCACAAGCAGCTGGACATGGCCGTCAGCTCGGTGTTCAAGTCCTGGAACAATCCCAGGGCCATCACCTACCGGCGCGAATACCATATCCCCGATAATCTGGGGACCGCCGTCAATGTCCAGCTCATGGTCTTCGGCAATTTCGGCGATCGATCCGGCACCGGCGTCGGCTTCACCCGGAACCCGGCCACCGGCGAGAAGGAAGTCTACGGCGAATATCTGTTGAACGCCCAGGGAGAAGATGTTGTGGCCGGGATCCGGACGCCGTCGCCCCTGCTTCACCTGAAGGACGAAATGCCCAAGGTGTTCAAGGAGCTCAAGACGACGACGGACCGGCTGGAAAAACACTACGGCGATGTCCAGGATTTCGAGTTCACCATCCAGGAAGAAAAGCTCTATATGCTCCAGACCCGGAACGGAAAACGGACCGGGCAGGCGGCGGTCAAGATCGCCGTGGACCTAGTCGAAGAAGGCCTCATCAAAAAGGAAGAGGCCCTGCTCAAGGTCGAGCCCGATGCGCTCAATCAGCTTCTCCATCCGGTCTTCAACGTCGAAGAGAAACAAAAACGTGCGGTCCTGGCCACGGGGCTGGCCGCTTCACCCGGAGCCGCCGCGGGGCAGGTCCTTTTCACGGCCAACGAAGCGGTGGCCTGGAAAGCCGAGGGGAAAAAGGTCATCCTGGTCAGAGAGGAAACATCGCCCGACGACATTCACGGCATGAGCGCCGCCCAGGGCATCCTGACGGCGACGGGCGGCATGACCTCCCATGCCGCGGTGGTCGGACGCCAGATGGGCAAGCCGGCCGTGGTCGGCTGCGGCGCCGTCAAGGTCAATGAAGAGCAGAAATATTTCCATATCGGAAAGCAGAAGATCGCCGAAGGCGAATGGATTTCTATCGACGGCGGTACGGGCGAAGTCTTCTTAGGCGAGATCGCGACCCAGCCTTCGGAGATCATCCAGGTCGTGCGCGGCGAAAAGAAGGCCAAAGACTCCAAGATCTACCGATATTTTTCCAAGCTCCTGTCCTGGGCCGACCAGGTCCGAAAGCTCAAAGTGCGGGCCAATTCCGATACGCCGGCCGACGCCAGGACGGCCTTTGCCTTCGGCGCCCAGGGGATCGGCCTGGCCCGGACCGAGCACATGTTCTTCGGGCCGGACCGGCTGCCCATCGTCAAGGACATGATCCTCTCCGAGACCGAGGAAGACAGGCGCAAGTTTTTAGACAAGCTTCTGCCCTTCCAGAAAAAAGACTTTTACGAATTCTTCAAGGAGATGCATGGCAATCCCGTCACCATCCGGACCATCGACCCGCCGCTGCACGAGTTCCTGCCCAACAGAGAGGATTTGATGGTCGAGCTGGCCACGCTGAAGGCTTCGGGGAGCAGCGATAAGGCGAAGATCGAGGAGTTGGAAAAATTGCTGGAGCGGGTGAAAGCCCTGTCCGAGTTTAACCCGATGCTGGGCCACAGGGGATGCCGACTCGGCATTTCCTACCCGGAGATCACGGAGATGCAGGCCAAGGCTATCTTCGAAGCCGCCTGCGAGATCGTCAAAGAAGGGGGCAAGGTCTTTCCCGAGATCATGGTCCCTTTGGTCGGAAATGTCACCGAACTCGCCAACCAGAAAGAGATCATCGTCCGCATCGCCAAGGAAGTCATGGCCAAGCACAAGGTCAAGTTGGACTTCTTGGTGGGGACGATGATCGAGATCCCGCGGGCGGCCCTGACGGCGGATGAAGTCGCCCAAGAAGCGGAGTTCTTCTCGTTCGGCACCAACGACCTGACCCAGGCAACCTACGGCGTCTCCCGCGACGACGGCGGCAAGTTCCTCAATTATTACCTCGAAAAGGGAATCTGGAAGGACGATCCGTTCGAGACGATCGACCAAGACGGTGTGGGGCAGCTGATGAAGATGGCCGTCGAGAAAGGCCGCAAAACCAAGCCGAACCTCAAGGTCGGAATTTGCGGCGTCCACGGCGGCGACCCGCGGTCGATCGTCTTCTGCCACAAGATCGGGTTGAACTACGTCAGCTGCTCGGCCTACCAGATCCCGATCGCCCGGCTGGCGGCGGCCCAGGTGGCGCTGGCCAAGAAAGAAGACGCCGCCGATTGATGCGAGGAGCTCTCGGGATGATATCGGCCTGTCAATATCTTCCTCTGAATAAATGAAGCGTTCAGAGCCTTGAAAATTTTGCCACTCAAGAAGTTTTAAGAGGTTTTATGAGTGGGTGCAAGGTTTTCGGAAATTAAAGGAGCGGAAGAATTGACGGAGCGTTTGACACCCAGGAAGCTTAAAGCTTTTCTCGGCAAAGAGATCGGAACATCCGACTGGTTCGTCATGACCCAGGACCGGATCAACGCCTTCGCCGAGTGCAGCGAGGACAGGCAGTGGATTCACGTTGATCTGGAGCGGGCGGCCAAGAGCCCTCTCCGGGGAACAGTTGCCCACGGCTTTCTCCTCTTGTCGCTTGTCGCCCATTTTCTCCAGCAGCTGCCGCTGTTTAAGATGAAGTTCAAGATGGCCGCCAATTACGGCTTGGACAGGGTCCGCTTCATCAACGCCGTCCGGCCCGGCGCCCGAATCCGCAACCGGGCCGTCCTCAAGGACATTCAGAAAAGAGGATTCCGGAAAGTCCTTCTCAAAATCGAGAACACCCTGGAGATCGAAGGGGAGGAGAAACCCGCCATGGTCTCCGAGCTCCTGGTCCTTATTTATTTTTAGCTATTGCCAACACATGGAAGAGGTTTTTCCGAGCGAAATCTGGGTCAGATGCGATCGTTCTACACTGGTTGGGAGATTGTCCAGACACCGTCTGGACAATTCAAGGCCCGAGCAAAACGCCCGATGTTATCGAACGAGAACGTTGATCAGCAATTGAAGAAACCGTTAGTTGACTCCGATGAGTCGCTTGAGATTGTCCAAGCGTCAATCCGCCGAGATATAGAGCTTGCACAGCGGATCACTTCTGTCTCTGCGTTTGTCGGAAGTCGTGCACGATTTTCTCTACGTCTTCTTCCGACGTGATATCGAATTTCTTGGATATCTCCCGCCCCATCTTTCTCAGCCTCCGCCAGCGTTTTTCATGGAGAAAATCTTCATAGACCCTGATCATGCCGCGGAAAAGTTCGCTTTTTGTCTTTTGCTCAAGCTTCGCCATTTCCTCGATTTCTTTGTAAATTTGAGGCGGAAGGGAAATCGTCACTGTCTTCGTAATGCGGCTCATATTGAGGGCTCCTTGATGAGTCTTACAATGTCTTACTATAGACCGTTCTGTTTGAGCCGTCAAGCGATAGTTCCTTTGAAAAGTTCTCTTGAATAGACGAACGGAGGGGCGCCGAATCTCATTTCTCTGCAGGATAAATTAAATGTAAAACATGTCTCCCGTTCTAACGGCATTGATTAAACGGAACGCTTCGTCTGGCTATAACGCAAGCCTTAATGGAGGTCGGGGAATTTTTCCGGGGGGCGGCGGTGCTTTGTCGCCTGTTCATAGGCGTAGGCGATCCGGATGAGTGTCGGCTCGGCGAATAACTTCCCCACGATCTGCAGCCCGGCCGGAAGATTTTTGTAAGTGAATCCCATCGGTACGTTAAAACCGGGAAAGCCTGTGTGGGGCGGGATGATCTGGCTGTTGTCGCCGGCCGGGCTTTCCATGTCGCCCACCTTTCTTGGCGGGTTGCTCCAGGTCGGATAGATGATGGCGTCGAGGCGTTGCCCATCCATCGCTTTCTCTACGGCTTCCCGGAATTTGATGTTCCGCGGCTCATGGTAGAGATCCTGACAGGGGGGTTCTTTTTTCTCGTCAGCCGCCAAAGCCTGCTTGAGCCGGCGCTCGATATAAGGCGCATACATCCCCGAATTGACGATTTCGGCCAACGTCTTAAAGGGGACGGTCCCGCCGCGGGAGGCGAGATATTCCTCGACGTCGTGCTTGAACATGTCGCACCACAGGTTCTTTGTCAGCGCTTCGAAATTGGGGATGACAAAAGGATCAACGATCTCGGCCCCCTGGGCCGTCATGTCGGCGATGGCCTTCTCGACGAGGGCTTTGACCTGGGGATCGGCCTTGGGCGTGTCGATATAGGTCCGGAAGACGCCGATGCGCGCTCTCCTCAGGCCGTTTTTGTCCAGGAACTGGGTGTAATTTTTGGGGACTTTGCCGCGGCAGGCTTCGGTGATGGGATCGGCCGGGTCGTAGCCGGCGATCACCTCGAGCACTCTCACGGCATCCTCGACGGAGCGCGATATCGGGCCGCCGATATCGTTACGCAGATAAAGCGGCACGATGCCGTCGCGGCTGGTCAGGCCCATGGTGGAACGGATTCCGACCAGACTATTATGGGACGAGGGCCCGCGAATGGAATTCCCGGTGTCGGTGCCGAGCCCGACGGCGCCGAAATTCGCGGCCACTGCCGCGGCCGTTCCGCCGCTAGAGCCGGCGGGAACGCGCTCGAGGTCATAAGGATTTCGCGTAATCCCTGCCACCGAGCTTTCCGTAAGGTACGGGCTGAAGGCCCATTCCGCCATGTTGGACTTTGCCAGAATGACAGCTCCCGCTTCCCGGAGTTTCCGGACCTGGAAAGCGTCATCCGGAGGAACCCAGCCTTTGAGGGCCAGCGAGCCGCCCGTCGTCGGCAGGTCTTTCGTATCGTAGTTGTCCTTGACGATGACCGGAATGCCATGGAGCGGCCGCAGTTTTTTCGTTTGTCGGAATTCCTGATCGAGCTTGTCCGCTATCCTCAGGGCCTCCGGATTGACGACGACTACGGCATTCAGCTTTGTCGGCTGGTCGTAGGCTTGGATGCGTCTGAGGTAAGTTGCGACAAGGGCGCGTGAAGTCAGCCGGCCCGCCTGCATGGCGTGGTGGATTTCGCTGATGGTGGTCTCGACGACGTGAAAAGGCGCATTGTTCTTCGGTGCCGCAGGGGGAGTCCGGCTAAGGCAGGAGGTTGTGAGGGCGGCGCCTAGAGAAAATAAGCCCAAGGAAGCGAGCAAAACAGATAGCTTTTTCATTGTTTGATCAGCTCGATAACCGCTGAGGACCTGGAAACCTTGAGCTCGATGGTCGATTCCATGCCGGCCTTGGCCATTCCGATTTTTTTCCCATCTTGATAGACGCTGTAGGTTGCTTTGCCCATCGGGAAAATATTGAACATTGTGGCGTGCGCATCGCCGGTCCTGTTTTCCATGGTGAAGCGAACCTTCCTTAGGTTTTTATCAGTATCGATCCGCTGCCCGGCGGCAAAGCCGTCGCGGTCGAGCTCGATCTTGAGCCTCTCCTCGGCCAGCACGGCATAAAACCTCTGGCGCAGGCCGTCGCGCGGAATGATCGACAAGCCGTCTCGGTCCGCGGTCAATGTTCCTCCGTAGGCCAGCCAGTCGAAGAGCGGATCCCGGGTCAGGACCGTCGCGGCCGTCCGGAGTCCGGCGCCGTATCCCAAATCGATCTCTCCGTCATAATGCCATGCTCCTCTCGGCATCTCCTTGCGGATCCAGCCCCGGCCATACTTGGCGGTCAAAAACTGCCAGCCGGTGGCGCCGTCGTTTTCTTTCCCGGGAAACCAGTAGCCGTAGTTTGTCTCGGGCCGTCCCGTGTTCATGAGCGACCAAGAACTCAGGTAGGAGGCGTAGCCTAACTGCAGCCAATCGTAGGGGACGGGAGCAAAATTAACGGCATAATCCAGGATTCCCCAGCCGCCCATGGCGGCCATATAGCTCATCGACCCGGTATCGGATGAGGCCGTGAAGTCGGCGCCTAGCAGATAATAGGCCGTTTCGAGCCAACCCCGCACCGCCAAGCCTGCCTTGAGCTGGCGGACCATGAAAGCGCGTGAGTCCTCTTTCTTAACGACGGGGTGGGAATACCACTTCTCCAATCTTTTATCGAACCAGAGGTTCGTATCCGGCTTCATTTCATAGGTGGCGCCGTATTTGGCCAGGGCGTAGCTCGACTCGAAGGCCGTCCGGTCGACCGCGTATTCCGACCGGAAGGGATATTTTTCGTCATAGACGAAATACTTGACCTTCTTTTCCCACTCGGCACGCAGCCAATCCGCCCTTTCCTTGAAGCCTTCTTTCTCTAGCGCATCGATAAGGCTCAGGATCACCAATTCGTTGTAGCATCCCCACTTGTATGTCTCGTACCAGGGAAGGATCTCGTAGGGATAGATGAAATAGGCCCGGGCCGTCTGATAGGCCCGCTCCAGATATCCCGCAGCGTCGAGGTACTTGGTCATGCCCGAGTATTTTTTGGCGATCTCATACATATGGAAGTAGAGCATAACAACATGGGGGTAATCGTAGGAGCGCCAGATTTTCATTTTATCCAGGTTGCGGTTTTCGATGGCGGCCCGCTTGGCCGGATCACGGCTGACCATCCAGTTCGGTACGCCGTGGATGCCGTAGGGATAGGGCGTTTCTTTATCTGTCCGTTGCAGCTTGCCCCAGACGAAATGCTCTAGGTAGTACTCCACCGCCGCGATTTCTTCCCTGACCGGGAAATGTACATTCTTTGTGGCGACAAAAGGGGCTTTGCATAAGGCCGGGTCGTCGCAGGCCAGCACGTAGCCCCACCAGAAATCGAACCCGTCGGTGTTGTCCGGCCCGCGGAGGACTTTATTCTTCATGTCGTAGACCGAAAATAGTCCATCGTACCATTTGGCCGGATCGCGATGCTGCTGGCGGCCTGTGATGAAAGCGCTTCGCTTTTTGATCAACGTTTCAAGCGGCTCGGTAGCGAAAAACTCAAGGTGCGTCTTGCGGCCGCCGTCATGGGTGATGGTCAGCAGGTTCTCGCCCAGACGCTTGAATTCCACCTGGTAAATATGGGCGCCAGGCTTTTTCTCTCCCAGGTCGATGAGTCTCGTCTCCTTGGGAAATTCGGGCGCGACCGATTCGATCCTGGCTTTTGTGTGGAGGGCGAACAGGGCCGAGAGGTCATCGGGGACGGTCATCCCGGGGACGACGCGGACATCAAACAACCCCTCTCGATAGAGAATTTCCCTGATCTCGTCGTAGGAGTTCGCCCAATGAAACCGGATCCCATAACTCGCCTTGTTGTCCGGCGCGCCGGCCGGCCCGAGTTTCAAGGAGGTATGTTCCTGCCGCCATGTCCCGCGCGTTTCGTTGCCGCCTGTCAATGCCGAATGGACAAACGCCCGGTAGCCGCTCCGGCCTTCGCTGGCATAATATTCGAGCTTCGTTCCGGGATGAACGGTGACGACAAGAAACGGCGGCTCGCCGTTGGGCTTGACGAAATAGAGGAATGAGCCGTGCCCGGATATGAAATGGTGCTTGGTGTAGCTTTTTTCAAAAATGGCTTGCGGATTCTCGCCAAAGGGGAAACGCCAGGGCAGCAGGAAGGCCAGATCGCCCATGACGACGGGAAAGCCCATAACCGTTTCTATTTCGATCGTCCAATCCAGGACCGAGCCGTCGGTCCTGAAGCGCTGGACCATCTTTATCGGAGCGCCTTTGACGATATCGGCATAAGTGAGGGAACCGGCCTGCGCTTCGGCCGTGAGCGAACGCTCGTTCGTGTAGATGTCGAGCCAGTCTCCTTGGCCGATTCGATATCTCACCACGGGCTCGCCGAGGCGCCCGCCGGGCGGCAGGAATTCGGCGGCGTAGGGATCTTTCGGATTGGACAGCCCGGTTATGCCCCTCCCGTCATAGCTGAGGATGAAATTGGTATTCGTGATTTTGCCGATTGCTCTCGGGCTTTCTTGTGCTGGCGAGGCCGTATAGCTATCCGCGAAAATCGCGAAGACTATAAAAACTACGGAAAGGAAGAAGGCCTTTTTCATGGTCGGAACTCCGACTTTTCTAACACCCGCTTTCACTAGCTTGGCAGGAGTCGGCTTACAATGCCCCCTGAATCGTCCCCGGCAGAATGGGGATGAATTATAATCGTTTTAAAATTTTCTCGTCCCTTTTATTCGCTCTCTATTTGTTCAGCACCAGGTTCTCGATGAAGAACTCCATCATCCGGTCCGGGCGAAGGCCGGAATGGCCGGCGTCGGGGCCGACCTGGACTTCGAAGCTCTTGCCCGCCTTCTGGAGCGCCTGGATGAGCTGCATGGCGTTGGTCGGGTGAACGTTGTTATCCGCCGTTCCGTAATAGATCATCAGCCGGCCTTTCAGGTTGTCGATGTACTTCATGGCGTTGCCGGCCTCATACCCGTCCTTGTTTTCCTGGGGGATCCACATGTAGCGCTCGGTGTAGATCGTGTCATACTGATACCAGGACGTCACGGCCGAGGCGGCGCTGGCCGCGGCGAACGCTTCCGGGTGGCGGAGAAGACACAGCGCGGAGGCGTATCCGCCGTAGGACGTGCCGTAGATCCCGACGCGATCCTTGTTAACGTAGGCACGGTCCCAAAGCGATTTTACTCCGGCCGCCTGGTCGTCCATCTCGACAACGCCCAGATGCATATAGATGGCGTCCATCGCTTTCTTGCCCAGGCCGGCCGACCCCCGCGTGTCAAACGAGGCGACAAGGAAACCGTATTCGGTGAAGGGGTTGGACGTGGCAAACCGTTCCGAGGCGCCCGCCCAGCCGGGACCGGCGTAAACGCTCACCAGCAGCGGGTATTTTTTGTTCGGGTCGAAGTTGGAGGGGAAGTGGAGGACGCCGAAGAGATCGCGGCTTCCGTCGGCGGACTTGAATTTGATCAATTCGACCTTCTTGAGTCCGAGCTGTTCGAACTTCGTCATGTCGCTCTTGGCCAGTTCGGCCACCGTTTTACCCTTGGCGTCGATCAGGCGGGTGAAGGGCGGCGCGTCGTGGGTTTGGGCTGTGTCGACGAAATACTTATTGTCAGGCGAAATGTTGGCGGCCGCAACGGAGTGGTTGTAGGCCGGGTCGGTCAGGCGGACGTCCTTCTTACCGTCAAGGTTGACGCGGTGGAGCTGCATCATCATATGGTTCGCGCCGTCGCGGGCCATATAATAGAGGAGGCCTGCGTCCTCGTCCACCTTGATGATATTGGCGACTTCGAAGGGATGTTTTGTGAGCGTGGCCAGGAGCTTGCCGCTCAGGTCGTACAGATAGATGTTTCTGAAGCCGGTCCGCTCCGAGGTCCAGATGAAGCGCTTGTTGTCCTTGAGATACTGCATGGGCGGCGAATTCTCGGTCCAGCTCGGCGGCCATTCTTCGCGGATGATGACCCGGCATTTGCCCGTCTCGGGATTGGCCGCGGTGAACTCCATGATATTCTGACGCCGGTTGGTCCGGTTGAAGAGCAATTCCTTTCCATCAGGCGACCATGACACGCGATAGGCGTAATGCCCGACCACAGCGTCCTCGAACGGCTTGCCGTCGCGGACGTCGACCTGAGTGATCTTCTTCGCGGCGATGTCGTAGATGTACATTTCGGCGATCGGGTTCGGCTGCCCGGCCTTCGGATAGGCCTCGATATCGGCCTTGCTGTAGAGCTTGGTCTGGTCGAGCTGGAGGAAATAGTCGGGCGCTTTGCTCTCATCGAAACGGTAATAGGCGATCTTTTTGCTGTCGGGCGACCACCACATGGCCGAGTTCTGGTTCAACTCCTCGCCGTACACCCAGCTGGCCGAGCCGTACTTGGTGCGCGCCTTCTCGTTGCCTTCCGTCGTGACGGCGAACTCGTTCTTGCCATCGGCATCGCTCAGCCAGAGGTTGCGGTCGCGGCAGAAGGCCTTGAGCTTTTTATCGGGCGAAACCGCCTCGGTGAACTGCCGGCCGCGCTCCGGCATCCCGGCGGGTCGGCCAAAGCCTTCAGGCTTGGCGGGGGGTTGAGCCGCACCAACCTCGGTCGTTTTCTTGGACTTGATGTCGTAACGCCAAATTTTGCTATCCTTGGTGAACTCAAATGTTTTTCCCGCATCCTTCCACGTCACCTGCTGCAAGGTCCCAAGCTTGACCGCGCCCTGGATTTCCTTGCTCATTTTCTGATACTGCTCGTAGCCCGGGTACGTTTTCAGCCGGTCCTGGGCGGCGGAAAACGCGGGGATCAGGACGCTGAAAGAAAATACGAGAAGGATGAAAGCCGTCTGTTTCCTCATTCTAGACATGATAAGAAACCTCCTTGAGTCTAACGATGACTTATACAATATTTATTTTTTTGCTTTTTGACAAGCGACAAAATTCATTTCAGCTTTTCCATAGCGGCAAATGTCCGATAGGGCGAAAGAACCTCGAGAAGCTCCCCGTCCTTGGCCGTGAGATCGCCCTTGACCAAGTGGACGAGCATCTCGCCGAGTCCCGGGCCGATCATGAAGCCCTGGCCGCACATGCCGACGGCAAGAAGAAAGCCTTGGACTTCCCTGGCCCAGCCGACGAGCGGGGCGCCGTCCGGCGTCATCGGGTACAGGCCTCGCCAGGTCCTCCTGACCCGGATGTTTTTGAGCCTCGGCATGATGTTCACCATCCGGTTGGCCACCAACGGCAGGAACGAGCTTGTTTCCCTGGTGTCGAACCCCCAGATACTCGGGTTCGGCGTGATGCAGAAGATGACCTGTCCCGTGGCGTGCTGGAAGAAATAATAGTTCGTCGAGGCATCCGTCGGATGGATGTCGACGACCATGGGATCGAGGAAGCGGGCCACCGGCTCGGTCACGGCCCCTTCGTGGGAGTCCGGGCGGACGGGAACATCGATTCCGGCCCATTGGGCCACCTCCGCTCCCCATGGCCCGGCGGCGTTGATGACGATCTCGGCCCCGTATTCGGCCTGGTCCGTCCTGATCCCGCGGACACGGCCGCCTTCGATGATCAGGCCGGTCGCGGACTCACGGAAATGGAATTCCGCGCCCGCCCGCTTGGCGTGCGTGTAAAAAGCGTGGGCGGAGAGGAGCGGCGATGCATGGCCGTCATCGGGCGAGAACGTTCCGCCGATGAGATCTTCCGGTTTCAGGTCCGGTATGATGTCGAGGAGTTCCTTTTTATCGAGCCAGTCGATGTTGAGCCCGTGCTTTTTCTGGGCGATCAGCAGCTCCTTCAGGATCTTCTCTTCCCGCTCGGCATAGGCGACGAAGGCATATCCGCCCTTGCGCCATTCCAGGCTCTCTCCCGTTCGGTCGTCCCACGTGCCGAAGATCTCCAGGCTCCGCAGGCAGATGCGGATCTTGGCCGGGTCGGAGTGCGTGGCGCGCAGGCCGCCGATGGCGTGCTTGTTCGATCCCTGACCGGCGCTCGAGAACTTGTCGATGACGAGGGTTCGGATCCCCGCCTCAGCCAGGAACATGGCGGTCGGAGTTCCTACACTGCCGGCGCCGATGATGATGACGTCAAAGGACCTCTTAGAACTGGCCATGGTCCATCTCTTTCTTGTCTTCGCAGCCGGCAAACGTGCCCAGCGGCACCTCCATGAACAGTGGACGCTGGGGCTGATCCACGATGTCTTTTTCCGGAATGCCTTCCTCCCGGAACAGGCGGTGGATGAGCGGGGTGCAAGTCTTGGCGCCGCAGGAACCCATGCAGGCTCGAGTGACGGCCTTGATCTCGTTGATGTCGCGATAGCCCTGTCTGATCAGCGTCCGGATCTCGCCGGCCGAGACGCGCTCGCAGCGGCAGACGATCGTGTCGTCGGCCGTGCGCTCGACATAGCGGTCCATGGGTTTTGTGACCAGGTCTTCCTGGACGCGGATGCCCGCGATCTTCTTGGCGTAGGCGCGCGGGACTTTGAGCTTGACCAGCACGGTCCGGTCGTTGACTTTGATCGCCCGGACGCCGATGACCTCGACACGGCCGAGTTCGTTTCCTTCCGTGTCGAGCACGGTGACCGTATCGCTGGCCTCGAGGCTGTCTTTGAGGAATTCGTACGGGATGGTGACCGTGGGAAATTGGGGGTCTTTACGATAGTCGACAAGGGAGACGGCAAGCCCCGGGCAGATCGTGACGCACTTTTCGCAGCCCGTGCAGCCTTTATCGCCCTCTGGGACCGCGAAATAGGGCAGGCAGCGGATGTCGCTCGAATCGATATGGATGAGATTCTGTTTGCAGACCGTTGTGCACGGGTCGCAAGGGATCTCCTGGACGCAATGGAGGACCGGAAAGACGCCGCCTTCTTCCTGAGAATATTCTTCCGGGACCGTTTTCCCGGGCTTCGACTTAAGAACCTTGGCTGTTTCGTACAATTCTTTCCGGATCTCGCCGACGTCATAGCCAAGGATGCGGGCGACTTCTAAGCCTTTGATTTTTCCGGAAAAGATGGCGGCCGAGGCTTCGGTAATCTCCTCGGCGTCGCCGGCGGCGAAGGCCTTCATCCCGAATTCTTCCGCCTTGAGATAAAATTCGTTGACCGGATCGAGGCCGATGGCGATGAGGATGGTGTCGCAGGCGAACGATTGTTCCGTTCCTGGAACGGGCTGGAAGCGGTCGTTGACCTTGGCGACGGTGACGGATTCGACCGCGTCTTTTCCGTTGGCGCTGAGGATCGTATGGGATGTATAGATGGGAACGCCGAAGCGGTAGAGCTTGTCTCTATGGACCTTGTAGCCGCTGCATTCGGGCAGGGCTTCGACAAGCCCGACCACAGGAATGCCGGCCTGGAGGGCGTGATATCCGGCGATGAGCCCGACATTCCCGCCGCCGACGATGAACAGTTTTTCGGCGGAGCGGACGAGGTCGCGGTTGACGAGCGTCTGGAAGGCGCCGGCCCCGTAGACGCCGGGAAGCGTGCTCCCCGGGAAGGCCAGGGATTTCTCCCGCGCCCCGGCCGCGACCAGCACGACCTGCGGCCTGACGAGCGTATAGCGCCGGCCTTCGGCCAGGATGCCGACTTTCTGGTCGCTGAAGACGGCCAGGGCCGCGCTCTGGAGCCAGATGCGCACGCTCGGGAAGCCGCGGACCTCGCTCTCGAGCTTGGTCGCGATGTCGATGCCCCGCGTTCCAGCGTAGACCATGTCGTAGGAGCCGAAGAAACGGTGGGTTTGGAGGACGAGCTTGCCGCCCAGGCGGTGCTTATCGTCCACAAGCAGGGTTTCGATGCCCCGCTTGCCGAGCTCGATGGCTGCGGACAGGCCGGCCGGGCCGCCGCCGATGATCAGAACCGGCACGCTCAGCTCGTCGATGGAACACATAGGTACAGGCTCCCTGACGGGCGGGAGCTCAGGAAGGCCATCGACGGGTTCGACGCGCATCTCCGGCCGGACCAGCTCCATGCAGGCCTTGACCGGAAGGCCGTCGGCCAGGACCAGGCATTGGGCGCACTGGCCGTTGGCGCAGAAGATACCCTGGGGAGCATGATCTTTATAATGATAGCTGAAGATTCTCTCCCCTTGGGCGAAGAGGGCGGAGGAGATCGTTTCGCCCTTTTTGGCGCTGACCGGCCCGCCTTTCCAGGTGAACTTGATGTCTTCGACGGGAGCGGGCGTCAGGATGGGATGCCGTTCGATGCGATAGACGGTCAAAAAGGCCTCCTTGATGATGGATATCGCCACGGGCCTTGGAAAGCCGTTTTTAAGTCGGGTATTATATCACATTTCAGCTTACGCGCTTGAGTTTTTCTGGGGCTGTGGTATGCTTACTGGCCCATGGGACTGCTCGATCTTTTCTTCGGAAAAAGATTCCCTTTCAAGTTCATCTACAGCGAGGACTACTGGATGGTGGACATCGGAAAACACGTTTTTCCGGTCAAAAAATACAGGCTCGTCTATGAAAAACTCCTGTCCTTGGGAGTGAAAAAGGAGAATTTCGTTGTTCCGCAGCCGGCGAGCGACGACGCCCTCCTGCTCGTCCATTCGCCGAGATACCTGAAAAAGCTGACGACGGGCGGGCTGTCTCACGCCGAGATCCAAACCCTTGAGCTTCCCTATTCTCCCGAGCTCGTGAAATTCGCCCGGCTGTACGTCGGGGGCACGATCGCCGCCTCGGAGCAGGCTGTGAAAGACGGCTTGGCCGTCCACATCGGGGGCGGTTTTCATCATGCCTTTCCGGACCACGGCGAGGGATTCTGCATTTTGAATGATGTGGCGGTGGCGCTCGAGAAGCAGAGGGTCGAGGGAAATATAAAAAAGGCCATGGTCGTGGACTGCGACCTTCACCAAGGGAACGGGACGGCTTTTATTTTTGCCAAAAAAGATTATGCCTTTACGTTTTCCATCCATCAGATGGATATTTATCCGGCCGACAAGCCCTCCAGCAGCCTGGATGTAGGGCTTTGGGCGGGTGACGGAGACGAGAAATATCTGGCCTCCCTCCGAGAGCATTTCCCCCGCCTGTATCGCAAATTCAAGCCCGACCTCATTTTTTATCTCGCCGGCGCCGACCCGCTTGAGAGTGACCAATTGGGCGGATTGATGATCACCAAGCACGGGCTCATGGAAAGGGACTGGATCATCATCGAGGGAGCGAGACGCCTGAGCATTCCTCTCGTCGTGCTGTTTGCGGGGGGCTATGCCCGGGATGTCGAGGACAGCGTCGCCGTCCATCTCAACACCATCAAGGCCGCCCAGAAGGCCCAGCGAAAATATGCTTTTTAAAGGGGAAAGTCTGCACCGTTTTTTCTAATTTAAACGCAGTAAATAAATTGATATTGTATGGGCGGCGCTTGGGCCGACCTCAAGCCCCCGTAGCGGAGGGGGGCCCCGTCGGCTTTCCCGACGGGGGGAACCGACGGGACTGGTTCCCCGGGGCGCGGGGGCTACGGGCGGCCTAAGCGCCGCCCCAAAGGGGATGCCATTTTAAAATTATCGCGTCGATATTAGACGTCCAGCGTCTCCTTGTTCATCCATTTCAAATAGGATTCAAAACCGTGATCGATGGGAAGGGCGATGATTTCGGGAACCGTGTAGGGATGGATCTCCTTGAGCCTGGCCTCGAGCCGGGGATAGAGCGCGGATCTGGTTTTCACAAAAAGCATGCATTCTTTTTCCTCGGAAATGCTGTCTTCCCACCAGTAGAAAGACCGGCAGACAGAAGAGACCGTGACGCAAGCCGCCAGTCTCTCTTGGACTAAAGTCCTTGCGATTTCCCACCCTTTCTGCTCGTAGGGGACTGTCGATAGGACGAGGATGTGATCAGACATGCTAAGCTCCTTGAATCGGGGTCAGTCCTGCCCATCTGACAAACCAGAGAGATAAATGGGGCATCTTCTCCTGGGGCTTGAATTGTCAAATGCGGCGGCCGGCCCCCTTCTCATTCTTGTAAGAAAATGTGGGCGAAGACTTTGGCGTCTCCTACCATATTGTCGATGATGCAATATTCATTGGGCTGATGAGCCGTTTCATCGATCCGGGACCAGCAGGCGGCTTCAAACCCGGCTCTTCGAAAAAGGGCGGCCACGGTTCCTCCGCCGATCCCCATCGCCTTTCCGTCTTTCCCATAGACTTTCTTGACGGCCTTTTCCAAGGCCGTGACGACGGGTGCCTTGGCGGAGGTGGGCGGGGCGGCCAGGGCCTTCTGGTGCTCCTCGATGGTGATTCTGACCTTGAACCGGTCTTCGATCTTGGCGGAAAACTCCTTGATCTTGGCCTCGACCTCTTCGACCTTGTAATTGGGAAGGATCCGGCTGTCCATGTAAAAGATATCCTCGCCGGGGATCGTGTTGATGTTGGGAACGTTCGCCTCTTTTTTGGTCGGCTCGAACGTAGAAATCGGAGGGTCAAAGAGAGGATCATTGGTGGGGAATACCTGGTAAAGATTGTTGAGCTCGGTGACCAGAAAAGAAGCGGCCTTGAAGCTGTTGATGCCTTTCTCCGGCATGGACCCATGCGCCTGTTTGCCCAGGGTCTTGAATTTCAGCCAGAGAATGCTTTTTTCGGCGACCTCGATCAGCGTCCCGTCTTCGTTTCCGGCGTCTGGGACGATGATGATGTCCTTATGCCGAAAAACATTGGAATGATGGAGGACGTAGCCGATGCCTTTTTCGCTCCCCGTCTCTTCATCCGCGACCAAGGCCAGGCCGATATCGAAATTGGGCTTGATGCCCTCTGCCTGAAAGGCTTTGACCGCATAGATCGAAGCCACCATGTCCTGCTGGTTGTCTTCGACGCCGCGGCCGTATATTTTTCCGGCTTCGACCCATGGCTTGAAGGGGTGGCCGCTCCAGAGCGACAATTCGCCCGGCGGGACGACATCCGTATGGGTCATGATCCAAACGGTCTTGGCCGAGCTTTTTCCCCGGTTGTAGGCCAGGATGTTGGGACGGGATCCGGAGGGGGCATCGAGATCCGGGGCCCTGATGACCTCGATGTCCTGGAACCCGTTTTCCTGGAGGAATTTGACGAGGACGGCTGCTTTCTTTTCCTCTCCTTCGCCGCCGCTCGCGGGCGCAATGGCCGGGACCGCAGCCAGCTTGATCTGCAAATTGACCATATCATCGCGGAAAGAATCAATGCGCTGAGAGATTTTGTCGAACGACATATAATGACTCCTTGGTTATGAAGGTCATTGGAAAAAACTATAGCACTGCTGATTTAAATAAGCAAGATGAAATCGGCGGCCGACCCAGCACTCCCTTTATCGCTGGGCGAGGGGTATGCCGCCCGGCTCTGTGCGGCATACCCCGAGCGAAGCTTCTTTAAATATGTGATTTTCTATCGGTGCCGGCATCGCCCCGAAGGCCCCCATAGCGGAGGGGGGCCCCGGACACTCTTGGAGGTGGACCCTTTCACAGGGTCCCCCTCCAACGGGCGACGGGAATACCCGCCCGCCCTGCCACCCCTCCAAGGAGCATCCTCCCATGAATTCATCGCCAAATGCTCCTGGGAAGGAAGGAAGGAAAACCCTACAAAGGGTTTCCTTCCAAGAGTGTCCGACGGGACTGGTTCCCTGGGGGGCCTGGGGCGATGCCGGCACCGATAGAAAATCACACAAACGGAGATGCTGAGTACCCCGAGCCTTGATTTGACAAGGGGAGGGCTTTGAGCATACATTTAGACAAAATGCGCATCGGGTTTGACATCCGCCCCTTTCTCAAGCAAGAAACGGGCGTCGGAGTCTATTTCAAAAACCTCCTGACCGAGCTGGCCCGCCTGGATTCCGAGAATGAATACTATCTTTTTTCCGCGTCCTGGAAAGACCGATTCGATCCGTCCAAGATCCCGTCTTTCAAAAAGGGCGATTTCCGAGATCTGCGCTGGCCGGTGAAGGCCGTCAATTTTCTCTGGTATAAGCTGGGCCGGCCCCGCCTGGACTCTGTCTTCAAGACCGACCTGGACCTGACCCACTCTCCGACCCCGATCATCCTTCCGACCAAGGGGAAAAAAATCGTCACGGTCTGCGACCTGTTCTTCATGGATTTTCCGGGGAAGGCGGACCGGGAAGCCAGGAGGCATTTCTTAAAAGGCACGAAACGCTCCCTGCGGATCGCCGATGGTGTCCTTACCATCTCCGAATACACAAAGAAGGCCTTGATCGAGAAGTTCGGGCTTACCGAAAACAAGATTAAGGTGACCTACCTGGGACTGAACGGCATTTATCTGAAGACGGCCGCCAGCCGCGGAGAGCTCGAGGCGGCCCGGCGGGCTTTTGATCTTCCTCCGGAGTATCTTCTTTTTGTCGGGGCGACCGAACCGCGCAAGAATCTTTTGAATTTGATGGATGCCCTGATCCTCGTTCATCAGAGATACAAAAAGATCCCGCTTGTCCTGGTCGGAAGAAGGGGCGATGACCATGACAACCTCCTGGCCAAGATCATCGCCCGCAACATCGGACCCTGGGTCAGGATCCTCGGCTACCGGCCCGACCATGAATTGAGAATTTTTTACCAGGCCGCCTCGGCCTTTATCTTCCCCTCACTCTGTGAGGGATTCGGCCTGCCTCTCCTCGAGGCCATGGCCAGCGGGGTGCCCGTCGTCGCCTCGGGCGTTACGGCCATGCCCGAAATCGCCGGAGATGCCGCTTGTTTTTTTGATCCCGAGAACCCGGAGGATATGGCCGAAAAAATGATCCGGGTCTTGGAGGATGAAGACATGAGGCGGGATTTGATCGAGAAAGGCAGGACGAGGGCGCTGGATTTTCGATGGGAAAAAACCGCGGTGGAGACCCTGGAATTCTACCGGTCCGTGTCGGGGCGGGCATGAAAAACATCCTTTTTGTGTCGCATTCCTCCGAACTCAACGGCGCCGAGCTCTGGCTCCTGGACACCCTCAAAAACATCGACCGGCAGAAGTACGGCCTGCATGTCGCCGTGCCCCGGGCCGGCCTTCTTGAAGAGGAATCAAGGCTCTTGGGCGCGGACACCGAAATCGTGCCGATGAAGTGGTGGATTACGGAACCTACGAAAGCCTGGAAACAGCCTCTGGCCTGGCTCTTCAATCTCCGGAGCGTTTTCCGGCTGTCGCGGCTGATCCGCAGCCGAAAAATCGACCTGGTTTTTTCCAATTCCGCAGCGGCCAGCGTCGGCGCCTTGGCCGCCCGAAGAGCGCACGTTCCTCATGTCTGGGCTATCCATGAGATTCTAAGAGGAGAACGAGTGATCCTCCGGTTTCTTTTCGGCCGCCGCGCCTTGGCCGCGCTCATCACCCGGTATTCCTCGAGAATCATCGTCAATTCCCGGGCCACGCTGAAAGCGTTCCGGGACCTCGAGCGGATTGTCCTCATCAATAACGGGATCGAGACGATCGGCAGGGAACGGGATGTGTTCCGGGAGACGATTTTGAGGGAGGCTCTGGGGATTCGCGCGGACGACGCCGTCATCGGCGTCGTCGGAAAGATCTATGAGGGAAAAGGACAGCGAGAAGTCATTCAGGCCGTGGCGGACCTCTTGCCCCAATTTCCGAGAATCAAGCTGCTGGTCGTGGGCGATGTCAAGGACGCCCGCTATTATCGCAGCCTGCAAAGCCTGGTCGGCCGGAGAGGCCTTGAGAATCACGTCAGTTTCCTGGGCTACCGGCGCGATCTGCCCGACCTCATGAGCCTGATGAGGGTGATGGTCATCGCTTCCGTGGTGGAATCGTTCGGCCGGGTGGCGCTGCATGCCATGGCGGCCGGAGTTCCCGTGCTGGCCGTCAGCGCCGGAGGGATTCCCGAGATCATCCGGCACGGGGAGGACGGATATCTGATCGAGTCGAGGCAGCCCCGACAGATTGGGCAGGCCTTGGCCGACATATTGAACAATCCGGGCAAAGCCCTCCAGGTGATACATCGGGGGCTGCAAACGGTCCGGGAAAAATACTCGCTGGAGGAACAGGTCCAAAAAATCGAGAGGGTGATCGATGAATGCCTCGGATCCGGGAAGCCCAACGGATAATCACGGCCGAATGATGGAACTCTCGGTCGTCCTGGTCAATTTCAATGATCGGCCGCACCTGGGCGAATGCCTATCTTCCATAGAAAATACCTCGGGCTCCCTACATTATGAGGTCATTGTCGTCGATAACGACTCCGCGGACGGGAGCCAGGCCTATATCGCCCGCCACTTTCCGAAGGTCAAGCTGATCGCCAACAACGTCAACCTCGGCTTCGCCAGGGCCAATAATCAGGGGATCCGGGAAAGCCGGGGAGAATTTATACTGTTCCTTAATACGGATACGGCCGTCCAGCCCGGAGCCCTGGGCCGGCTGCTGGAAGAGCTCAGATCCGATCCTAAGGCCGGCGCCGTCGGCCCGGCGCTCTTGCGAGGGAGCAATTCTTACCAGGTTTCTTTCGGCCGGCGGGTGAGCTTCTTTTCGGAGCTGCTGCAGAAACTTGTCTTGAATCCATATTACAAATTCGCCCTGAAATGGAGCCGGAAAAAGAGGAACGTCGGCTGGCTGAGCGCCGCCTGTCTTCTGGCCCGGCGGCCGGCGCTTCTCGACGCGGCGGGCTTCGACGAGGACTTTTTTATTTATTTTGAAGACATCGATCTCTGCCTCAGAATCAAAAAAGCCGGCTGGACGCTTGTCTATCTGCCGCAAGCGAGAGTCCTCCATGTCGGCGGCGCGACGACCTCCACGCCTCTTGTCGCGGGCCGGTTCGAATATAGAAAAAGCCAGCTGGTTTTCTACAATAAACATAGTTCGAAGGCCTCCCGGTTCCTGCTCCGCCTTTACCTCAGGCTGAATTTCCGGCTCATGGCTTGGCGCGGAAAGTTCCGGGGCGAGTCCGGGCAATGGCTTCGGGAACAATATGGCCGATTGCTCGAAGGCCGCCGAAAGGGCGCATGAGAAAGATCAGAGTCCTGGAAATGATC
>Ga0315294_10000199_pt1 | contig 64852 bp, 51 predicted proteins | sample YL17G13_40_MG_FD_203626 | JGI IMG/M metagenome (GOLD analysis project Ga0315294, IMG submission 203626) | Sediment microbial communities from Yellowstone Lake, YNP, Wyoming, USA - YL17G13_40 | ecosystem: Environmental > Aquatic > Freshwater > Lake > Sediment | place: USA: Wyoming | collected... | reverse complement strand
CTCGGCCACGCCGTCGAACTGTTTCTGGGCCATTTCAAAGGCGTTGAATGGCTTGGTGTCCACTAACTTCCTCCTTTGGGTATGATCAATGATAATGGCGTTAGTCCCATAATATATTCTTTATGGGTCTTTCCTGTCAATTCAAAGGCCCGTTTCCCAAAATTGCCGATAGGATTTTCAAGAGAATTGGTTCATGTCCCGGAATTCGGACTCACGTCCAATCAACAATTATGGGCCCCTTTCAAGCCTTGGACGGAAGAAGCGGGGCTTATGCGGCTATTTCTTCTCTTCCGGCCGGGGTTTGAGCCCGTTGTACTCCACGAGCAATTTAAGCCACCAGTCCGGGAACACGAGGGGTCCGCGCTTCCTGGCCTTGGCATCGAAGACCCAGAGGTGATTGTACCTGACCAGCAGGTCGTCCCCCAGCTTCCACCAGGCGTCGATAACGCGCTCGGCGTTCCCGAGGCAATAATCCGTAAGGAACCGGCGGGCGAGTTCCGGGTCCTTCTTGTGGAGGTCCAAGGCGAAGGCGTCGATGACGGGCGTCCTGTCGACGGCCGGTTTTTCCCAGGCGGCTTGGGCTATCCGGACGTCCTCGATGGCCTTGGAGTAGACGACCTGGGTGTGGAAGTCTACATAATCGAAGGCCCAACGCGCCGAATCCCTGTTGAACTCCCAGTGGTCCCCGATCTCGAAGGAACGGGGGATCGATGTAATCCCGGCGTAGAGGGGCATAAAGCAGGAGGTGTCCTGGGTCCCCCAGGCCAGCCAGACGATTCCCCCGACGGGGTCGGGCAGCCATCCGCGGCTTTGGGTAACCGTCACATACTCGGCCCGGTTGACGCCGATGATGCGCGGCGTGTCGTACTTTTTCCCGTCCAGCTCGAATCCGTAAGGGAGGTAGTTCGGGTTCTGGAACGGCCCACCTTGGATGCCACGGGCCGGCCACCAGGGCGTCCCCTCGGTCTTGTCCCGCGTCATCTGCATGACGTCGTAGGCGGAGAGCTCCTTGTCCGGCTTGACCGAAAAGGGAAAATCCACATTCTCGGTCTCGGGGCTGAACTTCTTGGACGGCGCCACGAGATCTAAGAACCGCCACAGCCGGACCCGGGCCCCGTTCGTCGACACGGTGCTCCCGAGCTCGGGGTTGTAGGCCCTCTTCCAGTTGAAGGCCTTTCCGGCCTTGGGGTCGTAGAACCCCATGCTCACGGCGAGCGAGACGACGTTGGGCGAGGCCATGAAGAAGTCAGGGTTCGCAAGGTCGATCTCGCCGATCCGGGATTCGTTCGGGCAGACGGCGACCTCGTCGTCGGGCACGCGCTGGGCGCACCAGACGGCCCCGGGCTTCCCGCTCTGGGGCGTCCACAGCGGGCCGACGGGCATGATCTCGAACAGCCAGACCTCGTTCGGGTCGGCCACGGCCAGCATCTCTCCGGTGTCCGTCGCCCCGTAGCCGTGCTTCTCTCCGAGTTCGCCCATGATCCGGACGGCCTCCCGGGCCGTGTTCGCCCGTTCCATGGCGATGAGCGTCAGCATCGTGATGTCGAACTTGGCCGATGGCGTGGGATTCTCCATCTTTCGCCGGCAGCCGATCGTCGATTCGCCGATGGCCACTTGCCTGTCGTTCATGTAGCCGAAATCGCCGTGGACGTAGGCGTGGGTGTACACGACCTCGGGGATCTCCAGGCCGGTGAAGTTATTGGCCTTGACGCTTTCCCACTTCAGGCCCTGGTCCGGGGGCCAGCTGTCGTACTGGTCGATGTGATAGATCCTCCGCGTCGACCCGGCCGGATGGTCGGCGGCCGGGACCCAGCGCCACGTCCAATCGCATTCTCCGCAGTCGCAGGTGTGCGTCGTCAGGACCGACCCGTCGGTCGAAGCGCCTTTCCCGACCATGATGACCGTGCAGTTCTCGGGCGTCCCCTTTCCGCATACCTCGCAGCCGGCTGTGTCCTGGCCGCCCAGGGTCAGTGCGGCGGCGAGGGACAGCAAGGCCAGGGGAAGGAGCCCGGCGAGCATAAGTCTTTTTAATTTCATGCGTGCACTCCTTTATGCCGTTTCCACTGAGAGCTCATTTATAAAGAAAGCCTGCGGATATGTCAATCGGAAGACCGCCGCCCTGAAGATCCCATTGGGGCGGTCGCGACGGTGAGTTTACCAGGTCCCGTCCCTTAAATAGTCGTCGATCGCCTTGGCCGCCTTTTTGCCCGCGCCCATGGCCAGGATGACCGTCGCGGCCCCGGTGACAATATCACCGCCGGCGAATACGCCTTTTTTGTTTGTTTTGCACGTTTCCAGGTCGGCGATGATGTTGCCCCATTTCGTCAGCGCCAGGTCCGGCGTCGTCGAGGTCAGAAGGGGGTTGGGTCCCTGCCCGATGGCCATGATCACCATGTCCACGTCGATAATATGTTCGGACCCTTCGATGGGAATGGGTTTTCGTCTCCCCGACGCGTCCGGCTCGCCCAGCTCCATCTTGATGCATTCGATGCCCTTGACCCAGCCTTTGTCGTTGCCCAGGATGCGGATGGGATTGGTCAGCAAGCGGGGCCGGACGCCTTCCTCGAAGGCGTTCTCGATCTCCTCCGCCCGGGCGGGCATCTGCTCCCGGGCCCGGCGGTAGATCAGATAGACGTTCTCCGCTCCCAGGCGGAGCGACGCCCGGGCCGCGTCCATGGCCACGTTCCCGCCGCCCACGACGGCGATCGTCCGTCCGAGATGGATCGGCGTATTGTATTCGGGAAAGAGATAGGCTTTCATGAGATTCACCCGGGTGAGGAACTCGTTGGCGGAATACACGCCGTTGAGGTTTTCGCCGGGGATCTTCATGAAGTGGGGCAGGCCGGCCCCTGTCCCGATAAAGACGGCTTCGTAGCCTTGTCGGAACAGGTCGTCGATGGTGAAGGATTTTCCGACCACGTGGCTGACCTTCATCTCCGCGCCCAGCTTTTCGATGTATTCGCTCTCGCGTTGGACGATCCACTTGGGCAGGCGGAACTCGGGAATGCCGTACACCAGGACGCCTCCCGCTTTATGGAGGGCTTCGAAGACGGTGACGCCATGTCCCTTTTGGATGAGCTCGCTGGCCGCCGTCAGGCCCGCCGGCCCCGCCCCGATCACGGCCACTTTCTTTCCGGTCGGCGGCGGGAGGTTCGGCAGCCGGACGTCGCCCTGCTGGAACCCGTGGTCCGCCACGAACCGTTCCAGGCGGCCAATGGCGATCGGCTGTCCTTTTTTGGCCAGAACGCAGACGACCTCGCATTGATCTTCCTGGGGACAGACGCGGCCGCAGATGGCGGGCAGGAGGTTCCTTTCCTTGATCTTGTGAATGGCCCCCATGAAATCCCCGTTCCGGATGAGCTTGACGAATGCCGGGATGTCGATATCGACGGGACAGCCCGTGATGCAGGGGGATTTCTTGCAGTCCAGGCACCGGGAGGCCTCGCGCATCGCCTGGTCCCGCGTGTATCCGAGGGCGACTTCCTCGAAGTTTTGCACCCGGAGCTTGGGGTCCTGTTTGGGCATGGGTTCCCGCTTGTTGGCCCGTTTCAGTTTCTTCTCGGATTCCTGGAGCCGGCATTCGTGATCCCAGAGGGCCCGATGCTCCTCGCGCCGGTACATGTCGGACCTCTTGAGGAACTCGGCGAAATCGACCTGGTGGCCGTCGAACTCCGGGCCGTCCACGCAGACGAACTTGGTTGTGTTTCCCACGGTGATCCGGCAGCAGCCGCACATGCCGGTCCCGTCCACCATGAGTGAGTTCAGGCTGACCAGGGTGGGGATGCCGAGCGTTCGGGTCAGGTCGGAGACGGCCTTCATCATCACCCCCGGCCCGATGGCCACGACGAGATCGACCGGCCCGTCCTCGGCGATCAAGCGCCGGAGTTCGTCCGTCACGAACCCGCGGCGGCCTTCCGTCCCGTCGTCCGTAGTGATGAACAGCTCGTCGCTGAGGGCCCGCATCTCCTGCTCCAGGATCAACATCTCCTTGGTCTTGGCCCCGATGATCGAGAGGATGCGGTTCCCGGCCGCTTTGAAGGCCTTGGTGATAGGATAAATGGGTGCGACGCCGAGTCCTCCCCCGATGCAGACGACGGTTCCCACGTTTTTAATCTCCGTCGGTTTGCCCAAAGGTCCGACGACGTCCAGGAACGCCCCTCCGACGTTCAGATTGTCCATTTTGCGGGTTGAAACCCCGACGACCTGGACGATGAGGGTGATGGACCCGCGGTCGGGATGGCGGTCGACCACGGTCAAGGGGATCCGTTCCGCGTAGTCGTCGGCGCGGACCACGACGAACTGGCCGGCCCGGACCGTCTCGGCGACGAGGGGCGCGTGGACCTCAAAGAGGGTGACGGAGGGGGCGAGTCGTTCCTTTTTGAGGATTTCATTGGGCTGCTTTTCCATTCTATTTTTTCCGTTTCTGGTATGGAAGGTACACGGAGAAAGTGCTGCCTTTGTCCGGTTGGCTCTTCACCTCGATATGCCCGAAATGCGAGTCCGTGATCTTTTTGGCGATCGTCAAGCCCAATCCCGTTCCGCTGATCTTACTCGTCCGCTTGTCCTCGATGCGGAAGAAGTCGTCGAAGATCCGGGGAAGATGCTCTTGGGACATTCCGATGCCCGTGTCTTTGACATGAAAACCGACGTAGTTGGCGTCGACCGTCGTTTCGATGGTGACGGACCCATTGCCCACGTTGTATTTGATGGCGTTGCTGATCAGATTGGTGAAGAGCTTTTCCATGTCCTGGACGTCGGCCTGGACGGACGGCAACGAATCGGAGAGTTTGAGAAAGAACGAAACGGCCTTCCGGTCGGCCTCGGGCTTCAGAAAATCGACGATCTTGCGGATGATGTCGGCTACTTGGACGGATTCCATCTTCTGGGCGACCTTGCCGGCCGCGATCTTGTTGATCTCCAGGAGGTCGTTGACGAGGGCCAGCAGGGAATGGGCGCGTTCCTTGGCCCGTACGAGCCAGGCCTGTTTCTGCCGCTCGTCCCCGCCGGCCGCCCCGGAGATCACGACCTCGAGCCATCCTTCGATCGCCGCCAGGGGGGAGCGGAGCTCATGGGCCACCATGGAGACGAACTGGGATTTGATCTTTTCGATCTCCTTAAGTTTGGTGATGTCCCTCAGGACCGTGACGGCGCCGAGAAGCGTGCCTTGCTCGTCACGGACGGGAGCCATCTGGGCCATGAGGACGAGGTTCGGATCGTCCAGGCGGATTTCCTGGCTGATCATCGACAAGCCGTCGTCTTTGGAAGCCAGGATCTTTTGGAGGGCCTCGATGATGGCCGTGTTCTTGATGTAATGGGCCAGCGTTTGGCCGGGTTCGTCCGTTCCGCCGAGCCTCAGCATTTTCACGGCCGAAGCGTTCCAGAGGACCAGACGGTTCTCGAGATTGGTGACCATGACGCCGTCGGCCATGCAGCCGATGATGGTCCGCAGCCGGCTCTTTTCCCCGGCCAGCTCGAGAAGCCTCTGCTCCCGTTCACGGTGCAGCCGCTGGGCCTCCAGCCGGAGCTCGCGTTTCTCCAGTCCTCTCTTGACCAGGACCGCCAGCGTCTCCGGTTCGAAGGGTTTCGGCAAATAATCATAGGCGCCCCGCTTGGTCGACTCGACCGCCGTTTCGATCGTCGCGTAGCCGGTGATGACGACTACGATGATCTCGGGATCGATGTTGTGGACCTTTCGGATCAGGTCCAGGCCGCCGATGCCGGGCATCATGAGATCCACGAGGATGAGGTCGTAGGCGTTGGTCAGGATCTTCTCGAGCCCGACCGTCCCGTCTTCGGCCAGATCGATGGCGTAGCCTTCCGTGACCAGGGCGCGTTTGCAGCCTTCTCGGATTCCCATCTCGTCGTCGACGACAAGGATCTTGGCGGGGGAGTTCACCGGGCGTCCCTCCTCTTCTTGAGCAGGGTATCCAGGCGTTCCAGGAGCACCTCCGGCTTGACGGGCTTGTCCAGAAAGTCATCGGTTTTCATCCAGTACCCGTCGTCCTGCAGCGAGAACCGGTAGCCGGTCGCCTCGGCGACGGACGTCACCATGAGGATGGGGATCTCCTTGAACAGCGGGTCCGTCTTGATCTTTTGGCTGAACAAAAATCCGGTGTCGTGCTTCTCCATCATCAGGTCCAGGATGATCGCGTCCGGCATCTCCGTCCGGACGCGCACCAGCCCTTCCCGGCCGCTGGTCGCCGTGAAGACCTCATAACCGTGGTTCTTCAGCACGGCCGTATGCATGTCCAAAAAATCCAGATCGTCGTCAACCAATAAGATTTTTCCCTTGGAGCTCATGGTCTTTTCCTTCCGGGGCGTTTTTCAGATCGGGGAGGGGCTGTTCGTTATTCAACCATTGCTTCTGACCCAGGACGGGCAGGGTGATGATAAAGGTCGCGCCCTGCCCTAATCGGCTTTCCACGGACACCGTTCCCTTGTGCTTGGCCACGATGCTGTAGACCATGGACAATCCCAGCCCGGTGCCTTTCTCCTTGGTGGTGAAGAACGGGTCGAAGAGCTTGGGGAGATGCTCTTCGGGGATGCCCTTGCCCGTGTCCTGGATGCGGATCTCGATCTTTCGGCCCTCCTCGGCCTTTTGGCTCTCGATGGTCAGGATCCCTTTCCCGTCCATGGCCTGGGCCCCGTTCAGGACGATATTGAAGAGGACCTGTTTGATCAGGTCGGGATCGGCGAACGTCGGCGGCAGCGCCTGGTCCAGTTTCGTCCGGACCTCGATATTGTGGAAGAGCGACTGTTTGACCAGGAGCGAAAGGGTCTCTTTGATCACGTCGTTGATGTTCACCAGCCCCGGCTTGATCTTGGTTTCCTTGGCGAAACTTAGGAGGTCCTTGACGATCTTAGCCGCCCGGTCCGCTTCCTGGACGACGAGGGTGATGTCGTTCTTCCAGCCCTCGTGGTCGCTCAGCTCTTTCTGCAGGATCCGGCTGAACATCATGATCGTTCCGATGGGGTTGTTGAGCTCGTGGGCCACACCGGCGGCTAATTGACCCAGGGAGGCCATTTTCTCGGTCTGGATCAGCTGCCGTTGCGCCCGCTCCAGCTCCTCGTGCGAGATCTTCAGCTGAAGATGGGACTTCTCCAGGCTCGAATACAGACCCTGGAGCCGCTCGAGCAGGTAGTGGGGACACATCTCCATTTCGGCCAGCCCCTGAACCACGGCCTTGGCCTTTTCCCGGCAGGAGCTGTAACCGCAGGCCCCGCAATCCTGATTCCGATCGGGGTATGTTTTTCCCAGCTGGGTCAGGATCGCCTGGATCTCCGCCTCCTTGGGATCGGGCAGGGACACGTCCCGGGCTGCGAAGCTTCTACTCAAATTCAGGGGGGACGGCTTGTCCAAGCCGTCCTTCCCGTCCGGGGGACTTTTCCTATCCTGGGCCTTGATATAATCCACGACGATCTGCTTCCGGCTCGGACCAGAGATCTTTTTGTCCGTGATGGGCCCGTTGATACAGCCCTTGCAGAACAGGAGGTCCAGGAAATTCGAGCGGATCTTTCCTTCCTGAAGCTGCTTGAGCGCCCGCATGGCCTCGTCGGCGCCCGCCTCGACCACGTAGTCGAGATTGAGGAGGTCCTGCTCGAATCCCACGCATTTGCTCATCCCTCCGGAAATGCTCAGGATCCGTCCGAGGTCGCTCCCCGGCCCGTCGAATTCCGAAGGCTCCTGGTCTTCCCGCTCGATGCCCTTGGCTTTGAGCATGTTCGTGATATCGTGGTAGATCAGGACGTAATCGATAAAATTTTTCCCGAAGCGGTTCATGCGCTCCCAGATCCTCGAAATGCAGGACCCGACGAAGATCACTTTCGCGTCGGCGCCCCGGAGGCGTTTCACGGCCATGCCGCAGGCCAGCATGGGCGAGACGATAGGCACCAGCCGGTCCTTCAAGTGAGGGACGAACTTTTCGATGTAATAGACCACCGAGGGACAGAACGACGAGATCCAGGATGCGTCCCTATGTTCCTGGATCCAGGCATTGGTGGCTTTGGTGACCAGGTCCCCCCCGACGGCGGCTTCCCAGACCTCGTGAAATCCTAATTTCTTCAGCGCGGTCACCAATTGGCCGGGCGTTCCCTTGTCCAGGACCGCCGGGAAGGTGGGGTCCAGGCAAACGATGACCTTTTGCCCGGAATCCAGGAGCTCCTGGACGCGCCGGACGCCCGTGTGGGCGCTTACGGCGTCGTGCTGACAGTGCTTATAGCAGATGCCGCAAAGAATGCATCGGCTCCAGATCCGCTTGACCTTTCCGTGATCGATCTTGAGGGCGTTCGTCGGGCACTCGCGGACGCACCGGTAGCATTGGCGGCATTTGGTCTCGGAGATGCTCAGGAGGTCCATGGGTGTCGCAGTCCGCTCAGCTCTTTTTATTTGGAACCGGTCAGTTTTTCGATCTCGTCTATAAAGACCTTGGGGCTGACCGGCTTGTCCAGAAGCACGTCCGCGCCGGTGGCCTTCAAGAGGTCCTGATTGGAGGAAAATTCCAGGCCGGTCTGGGCGCCGATGGACGTCAACAGCATCACCGGGAGATCGCGATGCTTGTCCTTGATCTTTTTGCTCAACTTGAAGCCGGAGTCGAACTGCTCCATCATGACGTCCAGAACGACCACGTCCGGCCGGGCCTTATCCAATTCCTCCAGGCATTCCTTGGAGCTCCGGGCGGTGATGACGTGATACCCCCGGTGTGTCAAGACGGCGGAGTGTATCTCCAGGAAATCGACGTCGTCGTCGACGATCAGGACCTTCTTTTCCTTCCTTTTGGCAGTCGTTTTAGCTTGCTGGATCACCAGGGCGAGGATCCGGCGCAGGCTGTCCTGGTCCTCGACGGACTCCTCCACCTTTTCCACCAACCGGCCGTCCTCGTAATACTGATATTGGATCTTGGAATCGCATTGAACGTGACAGCGGAAGATCTGCTTCAACGCCTCTTCGGTGTTGGAAACATCCAGTTTCTGCCCTCGGAAATACGGGCAATCCGTCCATTCTCCCGGATTGATCATCGCCATCAATTCCGGACAATAGACCTGGATGAAAGATGTCGTTTTTTTCCCCATGATCTTGAGTTCCATATTCTTAATGAGACTCGAGTATAAGATAAAATCCTAGAGCGCGTCAACCGGACACATTGACGAAATTTTTGCCTTTTGATATGAATCCCCTTGAAGGCAGTTGTCATGATCCAAAAATCCGGCCGGCGACTCGTCTTTTACGTCCTTCCCGCCCTTGTCTTCTTCCTGGCCTCCTGCCTCATGATCGCGGGGCCGGAGCGCGGGCGGGAACGGGACGGGGAAACAGAACGCGTTTCGACGCGACGGGCCTTCCAGAAGGGCATCGCCTTCACGGGCTACTCGCGCGATACATACGTCGGCGAGATGCCGAGGGCCTCCCTCCGGGCGCTGGCCGCGACCAACGCCGAGTGGATCAGCCTGCTGGTCACGGCCTACCAGGAAACCGTCGATTCCACGGCCATCGACTTCTCGTCCGAGCCGACGCCCTCGGACGTTTCGGTCATCGACATGATCCGGTATGCTCACAGCCTCGGCCTCAATGTCATGCTCAAACCCCATATCGACCCGCTTAAGGAAAACCAGTGGCGCGGAGAGATCGGGCCGGGCTTCACAGAAGCTGATTGGGTCGCCTGGTTCGACTCCTACCGGGCTTTCATCCTCCATTACGCCGCAATGGCCCGGGACCTCGACGTCGAGCTCTTCTGCATCGGCTGCGAGTTCGACGCCACGGTCCAGCGCGCGGCCGAGTGGCGCCGGACGATCGCCGCCGTCCGCGAGGTTTTCCCGGGTCCTTTGATCTACGCCGATGACCAGGCCGAGACAAACCCGGACGCCGTGACCTGGTGGGATGCCCTCGACTACATCGGCATGGACGCCTATCCGACCCTGACTTCCGAGCGCCATCCTTCGATCTCCGGCCTCTGTTACGGATGGGAAGGCTACCTGGAGAAGCTCCGGGCCCTGTCCGAGCGCTGGGGAAAGTCCCTTGTCATCACGGAGATCGGCACCCGCAGCGTCGAGGGCGGTGCCCAGAATCCGTGGGACTGGCAGCGGCAGGGTCCCGTCGACCTCAGCGTCCAGAGAAAGTGCTATGAGGCCGCCCTGCGGATGGTCGCCGGCCGGACCTGGCTGGCCGGCATGTATTGGTGGCAGTGGTCGCCCGACCCGTCGGACGGCGGCCCGAACGACAACGGCTACTCGCCCCGCGGCAAGCCGGCCGAAAACTCCCTCCGCCTCGGGTACAGGAAACCGCTTTAGGCCCTTCGGACCGGATTGACTTTTCCCGGGCAAGCTGATATTCCTCTTTTGTTCGATTCTCGGTAGAGGAGCCGAACGACGATGCAAGCCATTGGCCTGACCTTTGTCGATTGGTTGATCATTGCCATTTATTTCGGGTTCGTCCTGGGGATCGGGTTCTATCTCAGGGGCTATACGAAGACCGAGGAGGACTTCTTCCTCGCCGGCCGCAAGAACAGCGCCTGGGTGGCCGGGCTGGCCTTCCTGTCGGCGAACCTCGGCGCCCTCGAGCTTCTCGGCATGACGGGAAACACGTACAAGTACGGAGTGTACGTGGCCCATTTCTACTGGATCGGCGCCATCCCGGCCATGCTCTTCCTGGGCATCTACATGATGCCCTTCTATTACAGCTCGCGGATCAAGTCCATCCCCGGCTATCTCAAGCTCCGATTCGACGAGAAGACGCGCGTCTTGAACGGCGTCTCCTTCGGCGTCATGACCCTTCTTGTCTCCGGCATCAATCTCTACGCCATGGCCCTCGTCCTCCACACCTTCCTCGGCTGGAACTGGGACGCCAGCATGTTGGCTTCAGCGGTGACCGTCGCTCTGTACGTCACCATGAGCGGCCTGATGTCAGCCATCTTCACCGAGATCATCCAATTCTTCCTGATCTGGTTCGGGCTGTTCCTCGTCTCCATCCTGGGGATCATCGATATCGGCGGCGTCAACGAGGTCTTCAGCCGCATCCCGGAGGCCTTCTCCAAGCTCTGGTCCACTTCGGGGGACCCCACCCAGAACGGGATGATGGTCACCTGGGGGGGGATTGTCCTTGGACTTGGGTTCGTGCTCTCTTTCGGCTATTGGACCACGGACTTCCTGGTCGTCCAGCGGGCCCTGTCGGCCAAGGACCTGCGCTCGGCCCGCATGACGCCCATCCTGGTCTCGTTCTTCAAGATGGCGGTGCCCTTCATCGTCATCATGGGCGGTCTGATCGCCCTGGCCCTCGCCCGCGACCCGGGGACGGGCTTCGCCCTGCTTCAGGACGGGGGCAAGATCAACTACGACTCGGCCCTCCCCATGCTCATCGCCCGCTACTATCCGCCGGGCCTCGTCGGGCTTGGCGTAACGGCCCTGCTGGCCGGCTTCATGGCCGGGCAGGCGGGCAACATCAGCGCCTTCAATACCGTCTGGACCTACGACATCTATCATTCGGTCTTCAATAAAAAAGCCTCCCCCCAGAACCTTCTCTGGATGGGGCGCGCCGCCACCCTGGCCGGGATCGTCCTCAGCGTGGGCACGGCCTACTGGGCCAAGAGCTTCCCGAGCATCATGGACTATATGCAGGCCATCTTCTCCTGGGTCAACGCCCCGCTCTTCGCAACCATGCTCCTCGGCATGTTCGTCAAATGGATCACCCCGAACGGCGCCTTCTGGGGGCTCATCGCGGGCATGGGATCGTCCTTCACCATGTTCCTGGCCGTGAAGTTCAGCTGGATCGATCCCCGGTTCATTACGATGTCGTCCGTCCAGAGCGACATGGCTGCCAATTTCTGGAGGGCTTGGTGGGCCTGGCTCGTCTGCTTCGGGGTCACGATCGTCATCAGCCTCTTCACGAAAAAGAAACCGGATGAGGAGCTGGTGGGGCTGGTCAAGGGGCTGACCCCGGAGACCTTGGGACAGCCGGTCCCGCTCCTGCGCCGGCCGGGATTCTGGGCGGTCCTTTCGCTCATCATCCTTGTCGCGCTCAACATCTGGTTCTGGTGAGGCAAGGAGGGACGCCATGAACGAACAGACAGAGCCCAAAGAACAGAAAAAGATGAGACCCATCTGGTATTTCGTCGGCCTCGTCCTCTTGACTATCGGGGTCCTGGTCCTCCTGACGGGGATCTATATGCTCGCCTTCGGCATCAAGAGCCCGACGGCCCTGGCCGGTCTTCACCCGAATATCTGGTGGGGCGCGATCATGGTCGTCGCCGGCGCGGTGTTCTTCTTCAAGAACAGGTGAAGAAAGGCCGCGACGAAGGGAAATCCTCGTGCATGATTTGATCCAGCAGATCTCGGACAAGTTCCGGGCGCGTTTCGGGGTGGAGCCGCTCCTGGTGATGTCGCCGGGCCGGGTGAACCTGATCGGCGAGCACACGGACTATAACGAGGGGTTCGTGCTCCCGGCGGCGATCGATAAGGCCGTCATCTTCGCGGTCGCGCCGCGGCAGGACACCGTCTGCCACTTCGTCTCGCAGGATTACGGTCAGGAATTCCGCTGCGACCTCCATGAGCTCGGCCGGTCGCCCCTGCGCTGGCCCGATTACCTTGAAGGCGTCATCGACCAGTTCGTCAGGAATGGGTACGCGGTGCGCGGCTTCCAGTGCGTGTTCGGGGGGAACATTCCCATCGGCGCCGGGATGTCGTCCTCGGCCGCCCTCGAAGGCGGCCTGGCTTTCGCCGTGAACGAGATGTTCCGCCTCAAGATCGACAGTCTCACCCTGGTCAAGCTTGCCCAGAAGGCCGAGAACAAGTTCGTCGGCGTGCGCTGCGGCATCATGGACCAGTTCATCAACATTCACGGCCTGGAGAAGAAGGTCCTCAAGCTCGACTGCCGGTCGCTCGAATTCGAATACTTCCCGTTCGAGCGCCCGGACCTCCGCATCGTTGTCTGCGATTCCCTGGTCAGGCGCGAGCTGGCCTCATCCGAATATAACGTGCGGCGCCGGCAGTGCGAGGAAGGGGTGGAGGTCCTGAAAAAATACGCCCCCGGCATTCGGAGCCTCCGGGACGTGGGCTTCTGCCTCCTCGAGGAGCACCGGGCCGATCTCGACCCCGTGGTCTACAGGCGCTGCGATTACGTCATCCGGGAGAACATCCGGGTGGAGGAGGCCTGCCGGGACCTGTTGACGGGAGACTTCAAGAGCTTCGGGGAGCGCATGGGCGCCTCGCATGCCGGCCTGAGGGACGGCTATGAGGTCAGCTCACCCGAACTCGACGCCCTGGTCGAGGCGGCCGCGAAGGTCGAGGGCGTCCTCGGGGCGCGGATGATGGGCGCGGGCTTCGGCGGCTGCGCCATCAGCCTGGTCGAAGAGGGCGCGGTTCCGGAGCTTCGGGAGCGCGTCAGCCGGGACTACCAGGCCTCGTTCGGCAGGACGCCCAACATCCATGTCATCAGGATCGAGGCCGGGACGCACCTCATCTGACCTGCTTGGATTGGCTTCCCTTGACTATCTGACCTCGGCCGAATACTATCAGGGCTGGTTGAAAACTCATCCTCAGCCCAGCGTGTCACGAATGGAGTGGACGAGTTCAAAATGTTGCCATGGTGCATATCTAAAGTATATAATTAACCCGTATTAAGATTGAAAATGAAGAGAGTGCCTATTTATCCACTATTGGTTATTTTCATGTGGGGCTTGACCGCATCATGCCGACTGTTTCATAGATCATCGCCGCAATATATTTTTTTTATTACCTTGGATACCACACGGGCTGATTCTGTTAATGTTGATGATAATAATAATCTTATCACACCCAACCTGGCAAAAATCGCGTCGACAGGTATCTCATTCAAAAATGCCTATTCTCTTATTCCCATCACCTTGCCGTCCCATTTTTCCATGTTTTATTCCCTCCCCCCCAATATTTTAAAGATTTACAACAATGGTCAAACCACCAAGATTCATTATCCTTCCATGACGCAATTGCTAAAAGAAAACGGCTATCAAACGGCGGCTGTCATCTCTTTGGGAGTGCTGAAAAGCCAATTTGGTTTAGCTAAAGGATTTGATCATTTTCTGGAGGGCTTTAAACCTCAACACTGGGGCAAGACCGCAGAGGAAGTCAACCAGGAAATTTTTCCCCAAATAAAAAAGATGATAGGGAAAAAATCTTTTTTCTGGATTCATTATTCAGATCCTCATGGACCCCATTTTCCTCCGGAATACCGGGGCAGGGTCCGGGCTATTTATAATGGTCAAGAGGTTTATTCGGCGCGTTTATCTGAATTTCCGATTTTTAAATATGATTTGAACGTCAAACCAGGCAAAAACGTACTTCGTATAGAAACAGAAATTCCTGACAATCTTAGAAAGAGAACGATGGGCATGCTCAATAAATTTCAGTTTTACGGTTTTTCTATAACTCCCAGGAAAGAAAATCAGAAATGGGAAGTCAAAATACCCGACTATTGGATTCCTATGCCGGCCAAAGGTTATATCAATTACCTTAGCAAAGAGAGAGATAATGACGTCATTGTCTTCAATAATAGTAATAAAGAAATAGAGATCAATGTCAGTTTTCTTTTTAAAACCCAGGTTGATCCGAAGTTCATAAAGCGCGTTTATACGCAAGAAGTTCAATATATGGATAAACAAATTGGAAAATTGGTTGATTTTTTAAAAGAGAATAATATCTACTCTCAATCGGCCTTTGTCATTATGGGGGATCATGGTGAAGGATTAGGTGAATACCATGGTCACGTTGGTCATATTCATTACTTGAATAAAATTTACACCCAGGTGAATATGATCTTGGCTGGCAAAGGAATTCCCCAGGACGTTACGCGAAATGAAGTGGTATCCAACCTCAATATTGCCCCCACCATCCTGGAGCTCGCCGGGATAAAAAAACCTGATTTCATGATCGGCAGCTCGCTGTTAAAAAGAAATGATAATAAGAAAGTGATCCTGGAGACGTATTCTCCCGCTGCCTATTTTGATGCCTTTTCAATCATCGATTTTCCTTACCAGATGATAATATATCCGGGGAACTTGCTTGACAAGAAAATAGAATTCATTAATCTGGAGAAAGATAAGTTCGGGGTACATCCAATCCCTAAAGATAATGGGGAAGAAAACCCGGAAATTAGAGCAAAATTGTATGATGCGGTTTTGGCCATTGCCAGAAGATTAATTGCCATCAAAGGTAAAATAGGCAACAAAACTCAAGAAACCATTGAAATGCTGGAAACATTGGGTTATTTATAGATAGCCATAATATCCGAATCTTACCTTTTTTCGATTCATCACCAGGTGACGCTCATACCGGCACAGTTCAATCCACGGCCGATTCCCAACAGGGCAACATGGCTTCCTTTTTTTATCGACCCGCTTTCTCGGCCATGGTCAGAGCTATGGATCTGGCGGCTGGTCCAATATTTCCCCGCGTGCCAAATATGTGACGAGATTGACTGAAAAGCGCTGAAACTACGGTATTAAAATTGAAAGATAAAAAAGGATTTTACAAGCAAGAATAAGGAAAAAAGTGGCTGGGAAGCAAGGATTCGAACCTTGATTGCATGATCCAGAGTCATGAGTCCTGCCGTTGGACGACTTCCCAGCAAAGACCCCGTTATGATATAGAAAAACTCCGGGAATTTCAAGAAAAAATCGAAGAGAGAAGAGATCAGGTCTTGACATTGGACAAATCTTTCCAATGTCAAGACCTGACCCCTTCTCTCTTGCCTAAGTTTATGATAATATGGGCGGCCAAAGATGAAAAAGAACGCCCTCCGGCTGGGCCTCATGCTCCTCCTCAGCTTCGTCTTCCTCTTCTTTTTCCTGCGGAGCGTCGATTGGAAGGAGGTCTTCCGCTACCTGGCCGGCGTCAACGTCTTCTTTTTCGCATTGATCGTTCTGCTTGTTCCCCTGCACCTCCTCACCCGGGCCGCCCGCTGGCACTTCCTCTTGAGGCACGAGAAGAAAGGCGTCCGTTTCTTCAACATGTTCGCGGGCAACGCCATCGGCTTCACCGTGACCAATATCTTCCCCGGCCGCCTCGGCGAGATCGTCAAGCCCCTCTACCTCGCTAAAAAGGAAGGCATGCGCAAGGGTTTCGTCATGGGGACGATCGTCGTCGAGCGCATCTTCGACATCTTCGCCATGTGCTTCCTCCTCGGCGTCTTCCTTCTGGCCAGGCCGCTGTATGCCTCGATCTTTCGCGTCAACCCCGAGGCCTACTCCAGCCTCTTTTTTTGGGGCAAGGCGGGCGTCGCCCTCGCCACGGTCCTCCTCCTCCTTTGCCTTTCCCTCTACTTCTTCAAGGACAAGACGCTCCGTGTCGCCTCGTTCTTTCTGAAGCCGCTTCCGGCCGGATGGACCAGGAAGGTTCTGTCGCTGGCCGACGAGTTCATCGAGGGTTTGAAGTTCTTCCACTCCGCGGGGAACGTCGTTGTTTTCGCCCTCATGTCCCTCGCTGTCTGGCTGGGCATCGTCTTTTATTACTGGCTCCTGTTCTTTGCCTTTCATATCTCGATGCCTTTCTTTGTCCTCGTCCCCTACGTCTTTCTGACCATGGTCGGGGCTTCCATCCCCACGCCGGGAATGGTCGGCGGCTTCGATTACTTCTCCAAGCTCGCCATGACCTCTCTTTACCGCCTCGACGCCAACCTGGCCGTGGGCATGACCATCGTCATGCACGCGGTCCAGATCCTAGTGACATGCCTGATCGGTTATGCTATATTATGGAAGGAAGGTCTGTCACTTTTTCAGCTGAAAAAATTGGGAGAGACGGAGAGTTTATGAGGTGTCCGTTTTGCGGTTTCCTTGAGAGCAAGGTGATCGACTCGAGGGAAAGCAAGAAAGGCCTCTCCATCCGCAGGCGCCGGGAGTGCCTCTCCTGCAAGCGGCGTTTCACGACCTACGAAAAGATCGAGGAGATCCCCTACATGGTGGTCAAGAAGGACGGCAGCCGCCAGCCCTTCGACAGCCAGAAGCTCCTTCGAGGCATGATGAAGTCCTGCGAAAAGCGGCCTATCCAGATCAGCCAGCTCGAGGAGATCGTCGAGGAGATCGAGACCATGCTCCAGGAGCGGCCCGACAAGGAGATCGACGTCTCCGAGATCGGCCAGATCGTGATGGACAGGCTGAAGGCCCTGGACAAGGTCGCCTATGTCCGTTTCGCCTCCGTCTACAGGGAATTCAAGGACGTGGTGGAATTCAAGAACGTCCTGGAACATCTCCTGAAAGAAAAGTAACCCCGGCCTCCATGATCCGAAGAATCCGGCCCGTATCAAGAATTCTCAAGATCGAGGCCGAGATCCGAAGGCCGGGAGCGGGGGCCTTCGTCCGCGGGTCCGACCTGCCGGGCCTGGACCAGGTCTGGGTGCCGGCCGTGGACATCTACGAGAAGGATGACGAGATCGTGGTCGAGGTCGAGCTCGCGGGCGTCCTCAAGAAGGACGTCCGGATCATGCTCCACGGCAACCGCATCGAGGTCAAGGGCCTGAAGAAGGAGGTTCCGGCCGAAGCGGTCCCGCGCTACCATCGCCTGGAGCGGGAGTACGGGACGTTCCGGCGGACGATCTTCGTCCCGTGCGCCATCCAGCCCGAGAAGACGGCGGCCACCCTGGAGAACGGGATCTTGACGATCGTCCTCAAGAAGCGGTCCGGACCAAGCCCGGAGGTCGAGGTCAAGATCCGGAAGAACGGCGGATGAACCTGGAGGAACGAAACCATGGCCAGCATAGATGACAAGTCCGACGATCAGATAGACGGCCTGATCGAGGAACAGAACCAGAAGCTCCACATTCCCGCCAAGCTGCCCGTGCTGCTGCTCCGGGACATCGTGGTCTTCCCTTATATGATTGCCCCCCTTTTCGTCGGGCGCGAGAAGTCGAAGAACGGCATCGACCAGAGCCTGTCCACCAACCGCATGATCCTCCTCCTGACCCAGAAGGACATGGAGATCGAGGATCCCAAGCGGGAGGACGTCTACGAGATGGGCACGGTGGCCCTGATCATGCGGATGCTGAAGCTTCCCGACGGCCGGGTCCGCGTCCTGGCCCAGGGCCTGATCCGGGCGAGGATCGAGAGCTTCGAGGAGGACGGGCCCACCATCACGGCCAAGCTCCAGGTCGTCCATGAGCCCGAGAAGGCGGACAAGACCCTGGAGGCCGAGGCCCTCATCCGCAATGTCCGGAACGGCATCGAAAAGGCCACCTCGCTCGGCAAGAACATCCCTCCCGAGGTCCTGATCATCGCCACGAACATCGATGAACCGGGAAGGCTGGCGGACCTGACGGCCAGTAACCTCGAGCTCAAAGTCGAAGAGGCCCAGGAGATCCTGGAGACCGTCGACCCCGTCCTGCGTTTGAAGAAGGTCCATGAGCTCCTGACCCGGGAGCTTGAGCTCCTGGACGTCCAGTCCAAGATCTCGACCGAGGCCAAGGGCGAGATGGATAAGCTGCAGAAGCAGTACTACCTTCGCCAGCAGATGAAGGCCATCCAGAAGGAGCTCGGCGAGGGCACCGATATCCAGGAGGAGATCAAGGGCTACCAGGACAGGCTGAAGAAGCTCCGGGTCGCAGAGGAGGTCCGGGAGGAGATCGATAAGCAGATCGCCCGGCTGGCCCAGATGCATCCGGAGTCGGCCGAGACCGCCGTCGTTCGCAATTACCTGGACTGGATGTTCTCCCTTCCCTGGAACAAGATCACGATCGACAATCTCGACCTCGTCAAGGCCAAGGAGATCCTGGACGAGGACCACTACGGCCTCGACAAGGTCAAGGAGCGCATCCTCGAATACCTGGGCGTGCGCAAGCTTTCCAAGAAGATCAAGGGTCCCATCCTCTGCTTCGTCGGGCCGCCGGGAGTTGGCAAGACCTCGCTCGGCAAGTCCATCTCCCGGGCCCTAGGCCGGAACTTCATCCGCATTTCCCTGGGGGGCGTGCGGGACGAGGCCGAGATACGCGGCCACCGGAGGACCTACGTCGGGGCCATGCCCGGCCGCATCGTTCAGGGCATCCGGCGCGCCGGTTCCAACAACCCGGTGTTCATGATGGACGAGGTGGACAAGATCGGCGCCGACTTCCGGGGCGACCCGTCGTCGGCCCTCCTCGAGGTCCTTGACCCCGAGCAGAACAATTCCTTCCGCGACCATTACCTTGGGGTCCCCTACGACCTGTCCAAGGTCATGTTCATCACGACCGCCAACCTCCTGGACCCCATCCAGCCCGCCTTCCGCGACAGGATGGAGGTCCTGGAACTCCCCGGTTACACCGAGGAGGAGAAGCTCGAGATCGCGGTCAAGCACCTCATTCCCAAACAGATCGCCGAGAACGCTCTGGACGGCAAGTTCATCGATTTCAGCGAGGGTTCGGTCAAAAAGATCATCTCCCTCTATACCCGTGAGGCCGGGGTCCGGAACCTGGAGCGCGAGATCGCGTCCGTCTGCCGGAAGGTCGCCCGCAAAGTGGCCGAAGGGCGCAAGACCCTGACCCGGGTCACCTCCCAGAACATTGAACCCTTCCTCGGCCCGGCCAGGATCTTCAAGGACCAGCTCCTTCACAAGGACCAGGTGGGCGTCACGACGGGTGTCGCTTGGACCGAGGCCGGGGGCGAGATCCTCTTCGTCGAGGCGACCAAGATGCAGGGGAAGGGGAACCTCTCCCTGACCGGTTCCCTGGGGGAGGTCATGAAGGAGTCCGCCCAGGCCGCCCTCAGCTATACGCGGGCCCACGCCGGGGAGCTCGGCATCAGCAACCGGCTCTTCCAACAGAACGATTTCCACATCCATATCCCGGAGGGCGCCATCCCCAAGGACGGACCCTCGGCCGGCGTGACCATCGCCACTTCGTTCATCTCTCTGTGCACGGACACAAAGGTCCGATGGGACGTGGCCATGACGGGAGAGATCACCCTCCGGGGCAACGTCCTCCCGGTCGGCGGCATCAAGGAAAAGGTGCTCGCGGCCCAACGGATGGGAGTCAAGAGGATGATCCTGCCCCTTCACAACAAGAAGGACCTCTTCGATATCCCCAAGAAGGTCATCAAGAACATGGAGTTCATCTACGTGGAGGACATCAAGGAAGTCCTGAAGAACGCCCTGGAAAAGAAAACAGAAACGGGGAAAAATGGAAAACGTGCCCGAAGAGCCAGGCCCGGGAGGGCCAAACGCTGAGCCCTGACGGGAATGGACGGCGGGACATGCGTTTGCGAAAGCTCGGCGAAAGGGAATTGCTGGCGGTCATCCGCAGGAACTTCACCGTTCGCCGGAAAGACATCCTCTTCGGCATCGGCGATGATGCCGCCGTCGTCAAGCCGGGGACGGGGCGGCTCCTTGTCACCAAGGACCTTCTGGCGGAGGACTACGATTTCATCCTGCCGTTCCAGGACCCCCGCTTACTGGGCCGCAAGAGCCTGAACATCAACATCAGCGACATCGCGGCCATGGGCGGTCATCCCCTCTATGCGGTCCTCGGCCTGGGCCTGCCCCGGGAGATTGTCCTGGACTGGGTCGTCGACTTCTTCGCGGGATTCAAGGAGGCGGCCCGGAAAGCGGATGTGGTCCTCATCGGCGGCGACCTGTCCCAGGCCCGAAAGGTCCTGATCTCGGTCACCGTGATCGGCCGGGCGTCCGGTCGTGTCATCCTGAGGAGCGGGGCGCGGCCGGGCGATCGCATCTTCGTCTCAGGCTTCCTGGGGGACGCCAAGCAAGGGTTCCTCCTTTACAGGAAAGGGCTCCGGCTCGGGGATGATCCGGCCAAGGATTTTTTTCTTAAGGCGTTTCTGGACCCGCAACCCCAGACGACCCTGGCCCGGGAGCTCTCGGGGCGAAGGGCCGCCTCGGCCATGATCGACTGCTCCGACGGGCTGTCGGTGGACCTTAACCACGTCTGCGAGGCGAGCGGCGTGGGCGCAGAGATCGACCTGGCGAAGATCCCCCTGTCTCCGGCCATGATCTCATTCCAAAAAAAGCCCCTCCCTCTGGCCCTCCACGGCGGCGAGGATTACCAGCTGATCTTTACCGTCAAGCCGCGGGACCTGCCCAAGATCGCGTCACTCCGGCGGAAGTACAGGCTGACGGACGTCGGGCGGATCACCCGAGAGAAAGGGATCTGGACCGTTGACGCCCGCGCCCGCCGGAAAGTCCTGGAGATTAAGGGATTCGAGCACTTTAAATAAGGACGGTCCCGAACGCGGATTCAGGTCAGATAGTCGCCGTTGAAGACGACCTCGGCGGGCCCCGATTGGAAGATCTTGTCGTCTTCCCAATCCACCGTAAGCGATCCCATGCTCGTCCAAACCTTGACCTTGCGATCGGTCAGGTCCTTCAGGATGGAAGCCACGGCGGCCGCACAGGAACCGCTTCCCGAGGACAGCGTCTCGCCCACGCCGCGTTCCCAGAACAGGACTTCTATCTCCTGCCGGTTGATGACGCGGATGAACTCGACGTTCGTCCGGTTGGGGAAGAACGGGTGGGACTCGATCTCCTGGCCGACCTGGTTCCAGACGATACGGGCGGGGAAGAAACGCTCCACGAAGATGTCGCAGTGCGGATTCCCGACGTTGACGCAGGTGATGGCGAAGACTCTCTGCTGGATGTTCAGCGGGTAGTCGACGATCCTCTCGTGGAAGGAGCCGTCGTCAAAAGGGATGGCCTCGGAAGAGAACCGGGGCGTCCCCATCTCGAGCCGGAGCAGGAAGCGGTCGCCCGAGGATTCGAGGAGGTGGCAGGCCCGTTCGCCGGCCGTCGTTTCGAAGAGCATGCGGGGCGCCTGGACCTCCTTGTGGTGGTAGAGGAACGCGGCCGCGCACCGCAGTCCGTTGCCCGAGATCTCGGCCTCCGTCCCGTCGGCGTTGAAGATCCTGAAGCCCACCCGGCCCTCGTCCCGGTCCTTGAGGGAGATGAAGAGCAGGCCGTCGGCGCCCGCCCCCGTGTGGCGGTCGCAGATCTTCCTGGCGAGGTCCGCGGGCGGAAGACCCGCCGGGGCGTCCCCGAAGATCACCAGAAAGTCGTTGCCGAGCGCGTGGAGCTTCGTGAATCTCATCAGGGCACTCTTAAGGTGATGATGGTGTCCTGGACCTGGCCGTCTCCCTCCCGCCGGATGAGGAGGATGATCTCCTCGCCGGAGGGCGTCTTCTTCAGGATGCTTTCGAACTCCCGGACCGAGGCGACCTTCTTCCTGTTGACCTCGATGATGATGTCGCCTGTCGCGAGCCCCGCCTTGGCGGCTTCGCTGTAGTTCCTGACCTCCGTGATGAGGAGGCCCTCGGTCGTCCGGTAGCCGTAGCGGCGGGCCAGGCTGGGCGTCATGGGCGATACCGACAGGCCCACGTCCTTCTCGGAGCTCGCCGCCTGTCCCTTCTCACTTTCGGGGTCCATCTCCTCGATGGCCGGCGTGAGCGTCATCTCCTTGCCGTCGCGGATGACCCGGACGGTGGCCTTCTTGCCGGGTTCGATGTCGGCGATCTTGAACCTAAGGTCGTTCGCGTCCTCCACCGGCTGGCCGTTGACCTCGACGATGACGTCATACTGCTTGAACCCGGATTTTTCGGCCGGGCCCTCGGGCTCGACGGTCGTGACCACCGCGCCCTTGCGGTCCTTCAGGTTGAGCTGCTTGCGCAGCCCTTCATTCACGTTCTGCATGACGACACCCAACCGGCCGCGGGTCACCTTGCCCTTGTCCTTGAGCTGGGCGACGATATTCCTGGCGATGTTGGAGGGGATGGCGAAACCGATGCCGATGTTCCCGCCGGTCGGGGAGAGGATGTTGCTGTTGATGCCGATGACCTCGCCCTTCATGTTGACCAGGGGGCCGCCGCTGTTGCCGCGGTTGATGGCCGCGTCGGTCTGGATGAAGTCCTGGTAGGTCGGGACGTTGAGCCCCGTGCCCAATTGCCGCCCCTTGGCGGAGACGATGCCCGCCGTCACGGTATGCTCCATGCCCAGGGGATTGCCGATGGCCAGAACCCACTCGCCGACCTTGACCTGGGCGGAGTCGCCCAGCTCGATGAACGGCAGGTCCCTGGCCTCGATCTTGAGGAGGGCCAGGTCGGTCTTCGGGTCGGTCCCGATGACTTTGGCGTCATAGTCTTGGCCTTGAAGGATCGTCACCGTGTTCTTGACGGAGTTCTCGGCGATGTGGTTGTTGGTCAGGACATAGCCGTCGGGGCTGATGAAGAAGCCCGTCCCCTGGACGGCGCTCCGGTATTCTTCATCTCTCGGCGCTGGCCGGTTGAAGAAGCGGTCCCAGAAATCCTCGAAAGGCCACTGGTCGTCGGGCCCCTGCTGCCGGGCTTTCTCCTTGTGCTCGCTGACGATCTTGACCACGGCCGGTCCGACCTTCTCCGAGATCTTGATGAAGTCGAGGTCCGTCCGGACCTCCGGTGCCGACGAAGCGTGAAGGTTGGTGGAGATCTCTAAGGCGGCCGGCTTGCTGACGACATCCCCGGCGGTCGTATGTTTTTCCGGCAGGTAGACGAAGACGTACCCCGCCAGAAGGAGTCCGAACGCGAAACCGGTCAACGCGACCCATACATATTTTTTCATCTTTTTCCTCCCGGACGCGAGTCGCTAATTTATCACATTTACCCTCGGAATTCAATCCGCCCAACCTTATCCAAACGCCCCGGCCGCCTAAAAAGTTGCATTCGGCGGGCCCCCGGGATATGATGCTTTTCCGCATGCTGAAAAAGGGCTTGTTGATCGTCTTTGAGGGCATCGACGGCTCGGGGAAGACCACCCAGGCGAAGACCCTCCTGAGGAGGCTCCGGGCCAGGGGACTTGCCGCCGTCTTCTTCCGCGAGCCGACGGGCGGGAGGTGGGGCCGTGAGATCCGGAGGAAGGCCCTCCGTCGGGGTTCCCTGACGCCCGGCGAGGAACTCGAACTCTTCGTCAAAGACCGCCGGGAGGACGTCGCCAAGAACCTCGGACCCGCCTTGGCGGCCGGAAAGGTCGTCGTCCTTGACCGCTACTACTTCTCTACGATCGCTTACCAGGGGGCCAAAGGGATCGACCCCGGCCGGATCCGGAGGATGAACGAGGCCTTCTCCCCGAAACCCGACCTCGTCCTTATCCTGGATATCGAGGCGGGGAAAGGGCTGTCGCGTATCGGGGACCGGAAACGGAAAGAGGAGCTCTTCGAGCGCAAGGATTATCTGGCAAAGGTCAGGGAGCTTTTCAACGGCTTTCGCGGCCGGAAATTCGTCCATATCGACGGCACGGGGGATAGGAAGACGACGAGCGACATGATCCTCGAAAAGGTCCTCCAAGTCCTGGGCGGTTGAGCCTTCTGGACGTCCCCCTGGTCCTATGCTATATTTTATTGGCTGAGATCATGAAGATCCCTGATTTAAAAATAAAGGTCCGCAAGTTCAGGAAGATCCGCCTGCGGAGGGTCTTTGCCTTCCTCCTCTTCGCCGGCGCCGCCTGCGTCCTGGGGGCCATTTTCGGCGCTTATATGGCGGTCCGCAACAACCTCCCCTCCGTCTCCGAGCTCGAGTCCCTCAAGCCCAAGATCATCACCTCGATCTATTCCGACAAAGGAGAGGTCATCAAGGAGTTCGCCGAGGAGCGGCGGATCGAGGTGCCTTACGCCAGGATCCCCGACATCTTGATCAAGGCCATCATCGCCACCGAAGACCCCCGTTTCTACAGCCATAAGGGCGTGGACACTATGGGGATCCTCCGGGCCGTCAAAGAGGACGTCATCAAGATCGGCCGCGGTTCCCTGCGCCGGCCCCAGGGCGGAAGCACGATCACCCAGCAGCTGGCCCGCTCCCTGTTCCTTTACTCCCAGAAGACCATCCGGCGCAAGCTCAAGGAGATGTTCCTCGCCCGCCGGATCGAGAAGCAGTATTCCAAGGAAAAGATCCTGGAACTCTACTGCAACCAGTTCTACCTCGGTCACGGCGCATATGGGGTGGAGACCGCTTCCAACCTCTTCTTCGGCAAGAGCGTTTCGGACCTGAACCTCGATGAGGCGGCCCTCGTCGCCGGCATCTTTCGGGGCCCCTCGATCTACTCGCCTTATTCGAATGCCGAGAGGACCCTTCAGCGCCGCAACCACGTCTTGAATCGCATGGCCGAGGAAGGCTACATCACGGAAGCCCAGGCTGAGGCGGCCAAAGGCAGGCCGATAAGCGTCCTCCCCCTCCGGCGCGGCAGTTCCGAGTTCGGCGCCTATTTTTTTGAGGAGGTCCGGAAGGCGATCGAGCGGGACTACGGCAGCGACGCCCTCTACAACGCCGGCCTCAAGGTTTACACAACGCTCGACCCGGACCTTGAGAAGTTCGCCGAAGAGTCCCTGCGCAAGGGCCTCAGGGACAGGGACAAGAGGAAGGGCTGGAGGATGGACAAGAAGAACCTGATCTCCGACGGCAAGGGCGACCTGGAGAAGATCTGGCTGGACGCCTGGACGAACTCCGGGGTCGAACCCGGCGAGGTCACGGACGCCATCGTCCTCCTTGCCGGGCGGACAGAGGCCGTTGTCCGGGTCAAGGGTTATACGGGCCGGCTGAAGAATACGGGAATCGAGTGGACGCGGACGAAGTACCTGGATGCCCTCATGCGTCCCGGGGACGTCATCCAGGTCCAGGTGAAGTCCATCGACGAAGGGGCCAAAGAGCTCTCCGTCACGCTCGAGCAGGAGCCCCTCGTGGAGGGCGCGTTCCTGGTCATCGATCCCGTCACCGGACAGATCAAGGCCATGGTCGGCGGCTACTCCTTCCGGCGGAGCCAGTGGAACCGCGCGACGCAGGCCCTCAGGCAGACCGGGTCTGCGATCAAGCCGTTCCTCTACACCGCCGCCGTCGAGAACGGCTTCACCCCGGCCAGCATCATCGTGGACGAGCCGGTGACGTTCAATGACAAATGGACGGGGGAACCGTGGACCCCGCGAAACTATGACCGGGAGTACAAGGGGGCCGTGACCCTGCGCAAAGGCCTCGAGGAGTCGCGCAACGTCGTCACGGCCAAGCTTCTGGACTATATCTCCCCCCAGGTCGGTGTTGACTACTGCCGCAAGTTCGGCCTGACATCGACCATCTACCCTTATCTCTCGCTGTCCCTCGGGACCTTCGAGGTCACGCTCCTCGAGCTCGTCTCCGGATTCACGGCCTTCCCCAACAAGGGCGTCCGGGTCAGGCCTTACTTCATCACCCGCATCGAGGACAAGGACGGCAACGTCCTCGAGGAGAACAAGGTCGAGTCCGAGGAGGTCATCCCGCCGCAGACGGCCTACATGATGACATCCCTGCTCCAGGGCGTCGTGCGCGAGGGGACGGCCGTGGCCGCGTCAACCCTGGGCTGGCCGCTGGCGGGGAAGACGGGGACGACGGATAAATATACCGATGCCTGGTACATCGGCTTCTCCCCGACGCTTTGCGCCGGTGTCTGGATCGGAAACGATGCCAAGGTCACTCTCGGGGAGCGGCAGTCGGGCGCCGTCGCCGCCCTGCCCCTCTGGATCGATTTCTTCGCCAAAGTGATCGAGGCGCGCAAGAAGGCCGCCGAGGCGCAGGGGGTCGAGCTCGTGCCCGAGGACTTTGAGGTCCCGCCCAACCTGAGCTTCGTGGACATCGACCGGAAGACCGGCCTCCTGGCGACATCGATCTGCCGGTTCCCTCTCAGGGAGGTCTTTTTCCCGGGGACCGAACCCGTCCGCTACTGCACGAACCAGGACCACCTCCGCATCCTGGACTACTACTCCCAGGAGACCGCGAAGGAAGAGCACTAAAAAAATCCCCCTCTCTCTTGTCGGAAAGAGGGGGGCGATTTTATAAGAAAAGGCTAATACGAACGCAATAAAAGAAATTACAATGTATGAACGGCACTGAATGCCGTCCTCAAGCCCCCGTAGCGGAGGGGGGACCCGACTTGCTTGGAGGGGGAATCCGCTTCGCCTTCCCCCTTCCAACGGTCGCTTTGCTCCCTGCCTCCCCTCCTCGGTCGCTGCCGCGTCCTGCGGCCAGGGAGAGATATCCCCCTGGACCCCCTTCCCAGATCGGCCTTGTCGATGGGGGGAACCGACGGGACTGGTTCCCCGGGGGCCGGGGGAGTGAGGGCGGCTTCAGGCCGCTTAAAGTCAGATGTCAAACTATAAAATGCCTTCGTATTAGCTCTTTTTCCGGATGCTCCCCGATGAATGCGAGCCGGAGCTCGAGCTGCCGTGCGAAGATATGGAACCCCGCGAACCCGAAGAGGATGATCCCTTGGCAGAGGAGCTGGAGCCCGACTTGGATGAGCTCCGCGACCCCGAATAATCCTCCCTGGAGAACGATCTGATGATCCGATCGAGGAACGAACCCTTTCCTGTAGGACCGTAATCGTAATCCCTGATGCTCCCGCCGCTGTGAATCGTGGGGGAGGCGGGATAGCCGTAAGCGCTTCTCCTCGTGATCAGGCCTTCAGACTCGTCGTTCATGCCCGGAACGGAGCCGGCGCCGTCCCAGGGGCTCCCGAAGCGGATCGATGAGCTTATTTCGTCCTTCTTGGGGACCTTCTTTTCCTTGACACCCGTGGCAGGTTTGGTGGACTTTGACTCTCCCTTGACGTCGCCCTTGCCCTTGTCCAGGGACTTGGGGTTGAGCGTCCGGGGCTCACCGCCGCGGTCGTCCACCTGGATGCTGCCCAGAGACTTTTCCCCGGAGCGGAGGAGGACCTTTCGGCCTTCGATGGGCTGGACGAGGGTCCGGCTGCCGAGCGGCTTCACTTCCAGGCTCTGGTTGGAGAGGCTCATCCGGTTCAATCCTTTCAGGGAATCGCCCCTCAGCGCGACTTCGGAGAGGTTCCTCGCCCGGAGCTGGTCACGACGGACCACGGTCAGGGCGTGCGAGTTATAAGGATAGGTGTCCCCGTAATGGCGTCCGTAGAACGTACCGTCGATGATGACCACCGGGTAACCCCAATAGCTCAGCGGCGCCCAAGCGAAGTAGTCGTTATCCCACCACCAGTCCACCCAGGCCGGCCCCCACATCGAGGTCGGGATCCAGTACCAGCCGAAATCCGCGCTCCAGTGCCAGCGGCCGTAATGGAAGGTCGCCCAGCCCCAGGGTTCATAGGGAAGCCAAGTCCAGCCCGTCATGGGAAGCCAGGTCCAGCGGCCGTTGCTGTATGGACGCCATCCGGCATCCATGCCGCCGGGGACCCAGACGTAACCGTAGGGAGGCATGTTCACCCAGTCGCCGTACTGACCCAGCTCGTATTCGAAATCCTCCATCTCGTTCGGCAGGTATTTCTTGGCCAGGCGCTTGGACACCTCGGTGTTCCTCGTGTCGTTCCAGCGGTCGAACGTATCGCTGGCGGCGGCCACGAACTGGGAAGGCCGCGAATCGAACCGGCCCTCGACCGCTTCCAGCCGTTGACCGGCCTTGATCAGGATCGAACCCTCCTCGCCGGCGGCTTCGAGGAGGCCGCGGAAGACGAGGACTTCGGTGTCCTTGTTCTCATGGACGTCCACGCGGTAAAGACCTTCGTCCAGGACGTAGAATGAAGTGTCGGCCGTGTGGATCTCGATGTTCTTTTCCTTGGCCAGGTTGGCGATTTCCAGATAGACGTGGCCGGCCCAGACCCTGATGCGGACGCTGTCGTCGCCTTTCTTGGGCAGGTTCAACATGTCGATCTTGGTTTCGTTGTCCAGGCGAATGTAGTTGCCCTGTCCGAAATGGACCTCGGCCCGGCCGTCGGTCGTCCCCAGTCGGTCGCCTTCCGTGATAGGCGTGTTCAGGACGCACTCCTCGAAACCGATGTCGGAGGCCCTCTGGATGAACGTGTTCCCGGTGAGATGGCTCAACCGGGCGACGGAATCGTTGGTGTAGTTCGTTTCTTCTTCGGCGAGAAGCGGAAAGACCAGCAGAAGAACCAGCAGTGTTCCGAATAATCTCTTCATGGTCGGTCTCCTTACACTCATCATCATAGCAAAATCCATGCCAAGGCGCCCGCCTGGAAAGACGCGGCGTAACTTTATTTCCTGTCCTAAAAAAAGGACGGCTGACACTTAAAAAAGGCGCTACAATTTCCAGGTCTTCCTGACGACCTGGACCATGGGCTCGATCTCCCGTTTGGAGGCCTCCGTGATCGAGGCCGGAGACACCGGTGTCCGGACCTCCCCGGCCAATCTCAGGAGCACCTCTTTCACCCCGGCCTTGAGAGAAGGCAGGTCATATCCACCCTCGAGGAACAGGGCCAACCGGTCTTGGGCGGAGGTCCCGGCCGCCGTCAGCAGCGCCGCCGTGAGTCCTCCGAATCCCTCGCGGCTGGCTCTCATCCCGCCCAGCGGATCGCCTTCCGCGATGTCGAACCCGGCCGAGACGAGGATGAACTCCGGCTTGAACTGGCTCGCGACGGGCAGGAGGACCTTCTGGAAGATCCAGAGGAGATCCTCGTCGCCTTTCCCCGGCAGAAGGGGGAAGTTCAGGGTGAAGCCCGCACCCTTTCCCCGGCCGGTTTCGCCGGCCCCGCCCGTTCCGGGGAAGAGGGGGGTTTGATGGAACGAAAAATAGAGGACGTCGTTACGGTCATAGAAGGCGTTCTGGGTCCCGTTTCCGTGGTGGATGTCCCAGTCGACGATGAGCACCCTCCGGCAGCCGTACTTGTGGACCAGGTGCTCGGCGGCGACGGCGATGTTGTTGAAGAAGCAGAAGCCCATCGCCCGCCCGGCCTCGGCATGGTGGCCGGGAGGCCGGACCAGGGCGAAGGCGTTCCGAATGCGCCCTTCCATGATGAGCTCGACGGCCTTGAGCCCTCCCCCGGCGGCGAGCAGGGCCGTCTCGAAGGTGCGGGGCGAGGTCGACGTGTCCGCGTCGAGCGTGACGGGTTCGTTTCCCGACGTTCCCCTGAGGAATTCGATGTAAGCGGGCGAGTGGATCCGGGCGATCTCCTCCTCGAGAGCGGGCCGGGGCTCGACGAGGAGGTAGGGAAAGAGGATCTCGTCCTCGACCATCCGGTTGAGGACCTCGATCCGGCGGGGACTCTCCACGTGGAAGGGGCCCATTTCGTGGTCCGCGAAACGCCGGTCCTTGACGATCCCGGTCCTCACATGACCTCCTTGCCCTGGAAAACCTGCCGCTGCCGGGCGAACATCAGCTTTTCTTGGGGAAGAACCTCTCGAGTTCTTCCGGCTTGGGTTTCTTTGTCAGGAGGCTGACGATGATCAGGGCGCCCATGGAGACGATGACCGCGGGATAGATGATCGGGACGCCCCAGGGGTCCCCGTCGGGGGCCAATGCCGGCGGCATCCGGCCGGAGACGATCTTGAGGATGATGGTGACCACCGTGCCCGAGATGATCGAGGCCAGCCCGCCGGCCTTGGTCGCCCGTTTCCAGGCCAGGGCGGCGATGAGGGCAGGTGTTATGGCGACGCCGTAGATGGTGTAAGCGAACTGGGCGCTGTTGAGGACCGACTTCGATTGGGTGGCCAGGTAGAACGCCACGAGCCCGATGATGACGATCAGGACCTTCTGGAGGGCGATCAGGCTCTTCTGGCCGGCGTCTTTCTTCAAAAAGCGCTGGTAGATGTCGCGCATCAGGTTGGTCGAAGGGGAGAGGAGGTAGTTCATGCCGGTCGAGATGACGACAGCGCAGGCAGCGCCAAGGAGAAGGACGCCGACGGGTGCGGGCACCAGGCTTTTGGCCGCCATGAGGACGACCTTGCCGCCTTCCTTGGGGATGCTCAGGTCGATCTGCCCCTTGAGTTTACTGTAGGCGAAGACGGCGATGACGACCACGACCGTCTCGACGAAAATCGTGCCCAAGGTCCACCAGACAACGGCTTTCTTGGCGTCCTTGGGCGTCCGGGCGCTGTAGAATTTCTGGTACATGCTCTGGACGCCCAGGAGGAGGAGGAGGGTTGAAAGGAAGTAGCTTCCCGCCTTGAGCGTCGGGTTGGCGCCGAACGTGGAATTGACCAACTTGAAATAGCCGGGGTCCAGGACCTGCGTTGCCTGATGGATGCCGCCGGCCGCCATGTAAACGAAGGGGACGGCGAGGAGACACGCCAGGACGATGATGATGCCGTTTGGAAGGTCGGTGTAGGCGATGGCCACCATCCCTCCGAGCGCGGTGAAGAGGATGACGAAGAGCGCGGCGATGGCCGTTCCCGACTGACTGGAGATCGCTCCGTCCGTGACCACGTTCAGGATGAACCCGCCGGCGATGAACTGGTAGGAGACGATGACCGTGAAAGAGATGATCAGGGCGATGGCCCCGACGACCCTGGCCACGGGCCCATAACGGACCTCTAGGATGTCGCCGATGGTGTACTGGCCGAACGTCTGGATTTTGCCGGCCAGAAAGTAGATGAGGATGATGCCGACCCAGGCCCCGGCCGCCAGCCAGATGGCCGAAAAGCCGGCCTTGGAGGCGAATTCGGCGCCCGCGATGAACGTCCCGGACCCGATCCAGGTGCAGATCAGCGTGAAGACCATGACCGAAGTCTTGAGGCTCCGGCCCGCGACCATGAAGTCCTCCTGGCTTTTGATCTTCCGGGACCGGTAGAAGTTGAACCCGGTCAGAACGAGGAGATAGCCGAGGATGATGTAGACATAGAACGGCATTTACGCCTCCATAAGATCGTTCATTTTCCGACGAGCTTTCGCACTTTAAGCTTGATGAGAACGAAGGCCATGATGGCATACCTCCGCAGTTCCCCGAAAGAACGGATGTGGCGGAGAGCGCGGGGCGCTTTCCGGAGGAGGGAGACGTTCCCACCGCTCATCGACCAGCGGAACAGAAGTTCGCTCGTCTGCGCCCAACTCAGCTTATCGAGAAAAAGAGGGACGTCGCCTTGAGCCGTCGGCAGGGTGACGATCCCGGAACGGTATCTTTTCGTCCAGGTGAAGTCCCGGGGCAGGAGGCCCGTCTCGAAGGCCGTTTTTTCCAGGGGCGTTCCGGGATAGACGTGGAGGACGGCCACCGATGCCTCGACCCGGCCCCTGTACCGCTCGATGATGCTCACGGTCTCCTGCGCTTCCTCCCATGTCTCCGTCGGGTGGCTGAAGATGAAGAAGACGTTGGGGATGATCCCGAGCTCAAGGCACCAGCCGACGAGATTGTGGAAATCCCCGAGTTCGATCCTCTTGTGGATGACCTCCCGGCGGACGCGCTCCGAGCCCGCTTCGATGCCGAACGAAATGTGGAAGAGGCCCGCCCTCTTCATCTTTTCCAGGAGGGGCCGGTCGATGAGGTCGAGCCGGACCTCGGCCCTCCAGAAGATGTCGAGCTTCCGTTCGAGGATGAGGTCGCAGATCCTTTCGACCCGCTTGGGATTTGCGTTGAAGGTGTCGTCGTAAAAGAAGATGACCCGGGCGCCCCGCTCCCGGACGTGCTCCTCGATCTCGCGGACGACGTTCTCCGGGCTCCGCATCCGGACGTGCCGGCCCCAGTTGATGGGCGTTGCGCAGAAGTTGCAGTCGAAGGGACAGCCTCGGCTGGCCATGATGTTGACGGCCTGGAGCGGCCCGCGGCCGGGGACTTCGATCCTGAAGTTATACTTCTCGAAGGGCACGAGGTGGAAGGCGGGGAAGGGGAGGGCGTCGAGGTCGAGGACCGGGGCGCGCGGCGGATTGGTGACGACCCGGCCATCCGCGTCCCGGTAGGAAATGCCGTCGATCCCGCTGAGAAGAGGCCTCAGCCGCTCCCTGTCGCCTCCGGCCTTCTCGAACGCCCGGAAAAGCTCGAGCGTCGTGATCTCTCCCTCGCCCCGGACGATGAGGTCGAGCTCGGGGATGTGGGCGAGCGTGTCCTCGGCGGCCATGGATGCGTGCGGCCCGCCCATGACGGTCAGAGCGCCGGGGTGGGCCTTGCGGGCGAGCCGGATGAGCTTGAAGCTCTGGAAGCGGTTCTCCGTGGTCGACGTGACCCCGACGATGTCCGGCCTTTCTTCGCGGATCCGGGACGCGACGCCCCGTTCCTTGAGCCCGAGGACGTCGGCCGGGACGATCCCGACGTCGGCCCCTTCTTTCTCCAGAACGGCCCCGATGTAAAGAAGGCCGAGGGGGGGCATCGAGGAACCTTTGGACCAGCGCTCGGCGAAGTAGCCGCCGGGAGGCACAAAGAGCCGGATCTTCATAAGTCCGCCTTGATCTCCTCTTTTTTCTCGATCTTCACCGAGTAGAGCTTGGTGATGTTGGGCTCTTCCATCGTCGTCCCATAGATGTAGTCGGCGACCTCCATGGTCTTGTAGTTATGGGTGATGATGATGAACTGCGTCTGGTGCTTGATGGCCTTCATCAGGTCCAGGAACCGGGCGAGATTGACCTCGTCCAGGGCGGCGTCCACTTCGTCCAGGAAGCAGAACGGCGACGGCCGGTAACGGAACAGGGCGAACATGAAGGCCATCGAGGTCAGGGACTTCTCGCCTCCCGAAAGGAGCGCCAGGTTCTGGAGGCGCTTTCCGGGCGGCTGGGCCACGATCTCGACGCCGCTCTCGAGCGGATTATCAGGCTCGAGAAGCTTGACCTCGGCATTCCCGCCCTTGAAGAGCAGGCCGAAGACGTCGCGGAAGTTCGTGTTGATCTCTTCGAGGGCCTTGAGGAACTGGGTCTTGCTCTCCTCGTCGATCTTGCGGATGGCCGCCTCGGTCGAGTCGATGGACTCGCGAAGGTCCTGCCGCTGCCGGGTGAGGAAATCGTAGCGCTTTTTTTGCTCGAGGAATTCTTCCTCGGCCATGAGGTTGACGGCCTTGAACCGCTGGATGGCGTCGCGGAACTCTTCGAGTTCCTGCTCCACCTCCTGGTCGGAGAGCTCGAGGACAGGCCGGAGCTTCTTGAGAAAGCGGCGGGGCTTGGGGGCGGCCCCTTCTTCGGCAGCGGGCCGCGCCTCCTCGGCCCCTTCCTCTTCCTCGGAGAGGGCCTCTTCTTCTTCGGCTTCCTCGACGCGCTCCTCCGCGGGCGCGGCGGGCCCCGCGGCCGTGCCTGCCCGCAGGACGGCCTGGACCTCCATATCCGCCCGGAGCTCGGCCAGGGTCTTCTTGAGGTCCTGCCAGCAGGTTTCCTCGAGGTTGACCAGGTCGCGATCGATCTCGGCCTTGTGGACCTCGGACTTGATGCGGGCGTCCTTGGCCGCTTCCTCCTCCTCCCGGAGGGCTTGGAGCTTCCGCTCGAGCTCGTCCTGCTCCTTCCGGACCTTATGGAGACCAGCCTCCTTCTCCTCGAGGGCCTTCTCGCCGATGCGGTGCTCGGACGCGTGGCCCTTCGCCCTCTCCGAGAGGCCGAGGATATCATCGGCCAGGAGCGATTTTTCGGCCTCGCCCGTCCGGATCTCCTCCTCGAGGGAGGAGATCTTGCTCTCGGTGGCCTCCTCGCGACGTGTCAGGCCCTGGATCTGCTGACGGAGGCCATTCATCTTCTCTTCGAAGATATCGCGGCCCGACTTGAGCTCGAAGAACCGCCGTTCGTCGGCGCTATCCTTTTCCCGGACCTCGGCCAGTTCCTTTCTGGCGGTTTCGATCCGCTCGTTGAGGGAGCGCTCTTCGCACTCCGCGGCGGCGAGGCCGGCCTTGAGCGCGCCCATGTTTAGGGACATCGACTTCTTGTCCCGGAGCAGGACCTCGAGTTCTCCGGCCAGGATGTCGACCGAGGTCTGGGCCTTCTCTTTTTCGAGGAGGCCGAACTTCCGCTCCCGGAGTCTGTCCTGGAGGGCGTGCTCTTCCTGGACATGGCGGGCTCTTTCGGCTTCGAGGGCGGTTTCGAGGGCCTGTCTTTGCGCTGTTCTTTCCTCGAGGACGGCTGCCAGGGGCACCATCTCGCGTTCGAGGCGGGCTGCCTTTTCCGCCAGGCCTCGGATCTCCTGGGCAAGGACGATCATGCCCTCGCTTTTCTCGCCGAGTTTGAGGAGCCCCGATGCGAGGAGGAGGTCGCCCGTGGGCGTGATGAAGTTCAGCCGGGGGAAACGGAGCCAAAGCCGGATGGCGGCCGCGGCGTCCCTGACGATGACCGCCTCGTCGAGGCGGGGGAGGAGGTCTTGAAACCGCTCATCGGCCCAAACGCGGCCCTTGAGGAGTCCGGTGACGTCCGTGTCGTTGAGGACCTCCGGCGGGACCTCCGACCTGACACGGCCGGGGACGAGGAGGTAAGCCCCTCGAAGGCCGGGCCGGAGGGCCTTCAGGAACTCCTCAGGGAGGATGACGCGGGCCTTGGCTTCTTCCTTCCAGAAGACGTCGACGAGCGGGGCGTCCTCTGCGCTGGTCCGGACGAGGTCGGCGAGGAGCCCGAACGCGCCCGGCACGTCCTCGGAGAAGACCGCGGAGCGTTCCTTCTCGTCGACCTTTCGGAGGGCCTGGAGCTCGTAGGCGGCCTCGTCGCGCTTCTCCTTGAGGGCGGCGATCCGGGACTGGAGCTCTGTGATGTCGGCATGAGCTTGGGAGACGCCGGACCGGAGGGACGCGATGGACAATTCCTGTTCTTCCTTGGCTTTCTGTCGGGCCTCGATCTCGGACTCGAACCGGGCGAGATTGGCGCCTATCGCTTCGAGGAGGGATCGCTGCTCGGCGGCCTGGGCGAGGAGCTTCTCTTCCTGGCGGCGGACGAGCTCGAGCTCCTTTTCGACCTTGACCGACTCGTTCCTTTTTTCCGTCAGTTCCTGGAATTTGAGGAGGTGCTCGTCGCGGAGGAACTGGACCTCCTGCGCGCGGGCGGCGGCACGCTCCTTGGCTTCGCCGACCAGGGCCGAGGCCGCCTCGACATCCTTCTCGCGGTCTTCGAGCTCGCGGGACATCTCCTTGAGAGCGGTCTTTGCCTGGATCGATTCGAGCTCGAGGGCGAGCATCTCCCGCCGAAGCTCCTCGCGGCCGGACTCGGCCTTCTTCTTCGACCCCTCGAAGAACTCGGCCCGTTTGGTTTCCCTATCGATCTCGCTTTCCAGGCGGGCGGTCTGGGACTTGAGAACGAAGACCTTCTCCTGGTCCTCCTTGAGGGTTTTTTCGAGGTCCCAGAGGACCTTGCGCGTCCGGGCAAGGTCTCGTTCCTTGATCTTGATCCGGGAGACGACGTCCAGCTCCTTTTCCAGGCAGGAATTATAGAGGACGGCGACGTCCCGCTGGCTCATCTCCAGGTGGACGAGTTTCCTCTGGAAGTGGACCGAAGTCAGCTCGCGGACGCGTTCGCGGAGCCTCCGGTAGCGCGTCGCAGCCGAGGCCTGGCGCTGGAGGGAGTTCTTGGCCTTCTCGACCTCGATAATGATGTCCTCGAGGCGGGTGAGGTTCTGTTCGCTCAGTTCAAGCTTGTTCTGGGCCTGCCGCTTCCTGTCCTTGTAGAAGGCTGTGCCGGCGGCCTCTTCGAGAAGGGACCGCTTCTCGATCGGCTTGGACGTGACGAAGGTCCCGATGGCGCCCTGCTCGATGACGAAGTACTCGGTCTCGCCGATGGAGTGCTTCCAGAGCTCGTCCTGGATGTCCTTGAGGCGGACGGACTTTCCGTCCATCCGGTATTCGCTTTCGCCCGAGCGGAAGACCCGGTGGGAGACGGCCATCTCGGCGTCGTCGCCGCCGAGGGAGAGGACGACGTCGGCCATGCTGACGGGCGTGCGCTTGGCGTTCCCGTTGAAGATGATGTCGTCGGTGCGGTCGCCCCGGACCGTTCTCTGGCGGCGGCCGCCGAGGACCCAGAGCATGGCGTCGACGAGGTTGCTTTTGCCCGTGCCGTTGGGGCCGACGATGGCGGTGATCCCCGGGTGAAAGACGATCTTGGTGCGGTCGGCAAATGACTTGAACCCCAGCAGTTCGAGCTTCTTGATGATCATGCTGTCGTTTTCTCGCTTTAGGACAAAGGGGTATTGTAATCAAATCGCCCCGATTTTGGAAGGGGGCAGGTCCTGACCCCTTCTGCCTTGTTGCCGGAACGGGGCGTTTTGTGGGAAAATAAGGCGCCATGGACGCCGAAAAACGGAAGTACCTGCGATTCGAATGCACGCTTCCTGCCGAGGTTACCCGGATCGAGGACCAGAACGGTCTCGAAGAAAAGGCCCGGATCGACGATTTCTCCCGGGAGGGCCTGAGAATCGTTTTGAACGTGGAATTCAATTTCGCGCCCGGATCCGTTCTCGAGCTTCAGTGTTCGCTGCCCGGGAAGCAGGCGACCGCTTGGGCCTCCGCCGAGGTCATCTGGAGCCGGAACGAGGGAGGCAAATGCGAGCTCGGCCTGCAGATCAAGGACATGGCCGCTGAAGCCCGCAGCGAGATCCTGGATTCCTGCTACGAACAATGGCAGAAGAAGAAATCCACCCTCAAAGACTGACCTGATCGGCAAGCCTCGCGATCTTCTGCAGATGCAGGCTGAAGTCTGCGACTCCAAATGCCCCGATTACGGAAGCCCGCGATTCCAAGGGACGCCGGCTTCGGTCAATAGGATTGGGGTAGGGTTCGTAGACCGGGGGGGCGACCTGGAATGACGGCTGGACACGCCGCTCCGTCTTGGCTATAATTCTTTGCCGGTCTTTTCGGACGCGTCCATCGGGCCAGCGTAGCTCAGTCGGTAGAGCGGCTGATTCGTAATCAGCAGGTCGAGGGTTCGAGCCCCCCCGCTGGCTCTCCTTATGAGGAGGGGTCGGGTCTTGACATGGGACATTATTGTCCGATGTCAGGACCTGACCCCTTAAGGCGAGGAATATCCCCCTGAATTTCACCCCTAAAGGGCATTGCCAATCCTGCCCCCCGGCCCCATATTATGTCTGAAACGAGTAAAGAAGGGACCCATCAAGAAGGCATGGAGGACAAAATGAGGCGCGACATGAGTTGGGGGAAAAAGATCACGATCATCATCGCAACAACGTGTTTGATGCTCGCCCTGCCGCTTTCGGCACAGACGAAAAAGCTCCAGGTCATCACCGAGCAGGCCAATCTTTACCTCGACGCCGACGAGCGGAGCCCGATCGTCGAGACCCTATGGAAGGGCGCTACGATGACCCTCGCCAGCGCCGTCAAAACCCGCAAGAACTGGTTCTACGTTTATTACATCTCGCTCCAGACGGGGAAAACGCGCTCCGGATACATCCTGGACTCCCTAGTCCGCAAGCTCTACGCGGACCTCAAGGTCGTCAACATCAGCTCCGAAGACGAGGTCACCCGGCCCGGCGACCTGGACTTCAACGACGGCTACCAACCGAACCTCGCCTGGGGCGCCGCCAAGGACAAGATCATCAGCCTCGAGGGAAGGCCCTCCGGCCAGGAGAAGACCAACGGCCTCGAGGTCATCCGGTACAAACGCTCGATCATGGCCAAGAACTGCCTCGTCGAATACGTCTTCGACAACAATCGCCTGGTCACGGCCCGGTACCGTCTTCTCGAAAAGTACGCCGACAAGAATCGCTACATCGAGGACTACCTGAAGATCAAGGACAACCTCGTTTCCAAGATCGGCGCGCCGCGCACGGACACGGTCACCTGGCAGGACCCGACCTACAAGTCGAACAACGCGTTCTGGGGGACGGCCCTGAGCATGGGCCACCTGGAGTATCACACGGCATGGGAATTATCCGGCACCGAACTGCAGTTGACACTGGCCGGCAGCGCCAACCAGGTTTCGTTCGGCGCCGAATTCAACGGCTTGAAATTCAAATCGGCCTCTTTTTAATCCCTTCTTTCTTTGTCCCCCCGTCCCTGCCCCCACGGGGATGGGGGGCTTTTTATCGGGGTTATTCCTCGTTCTGGACGAAGCTCATGCTGACCTTGTTGCGGCCGCGCCACTTGGAGTGCATCATGAGCTGTTCGGCCCGCTTGACCAGGCTCTCCACCGCGTCGTAGCGTTGGACGAGGCAGGCGCCCATGGAGATCGTGGCGCTCAGGACGCCCGTTTCCACCGAGATATAGGATTCCGCGACGAGCAGCCTCAGCTTGTTGGACACGATGTCGAGGCGGGTTTCGTCGATGTTGAGGAAGACGATCAGGAACTCTTCCGTGTTCCAGCGACCCACCATGTCGAAGTAGCGGATGTTCTTGTGGAGCGTCCGGGAGATCATCCTCAGGGCCTTGGCGGCGTTGAAGCGGCCGTAGCGCTCGAGGAGCTTGTCGTAATGGTCGACGTCGGCGTAGATCAGGCCGAACGGCAGGCTATACTTCTGGAACTCGTCGAGCCGCGCCGCCAGGTGCATTTCGAGATACTTCCTGTTGGGGATCCCCGTTTCGGTGTCGATCAGGGCCATGCGTTCCAGCTCGTTCACGTTGAGGGGGATGGTCACCTTGGGCGATGTGTTGGTGAAGACCTCGGCCGTGCCGATGATCTCGCCGTCATCCTTGAAGACCGGGACGACGCGCAGGGAGACGGGCAGACGGTAACCCTCCTTATGCTGGATGTAGAGCTCGGCTGAATGGATCGTCCCGTCCTTGAACGCGGCGATCGTCGGGCACTTCTCCGGATCGATCGAATGGCCCTCGTGGTCCACGATGAGAACGACGTCCTCCGGGCATTGCTTGCCGAGGACCTCTGACCGTTCGAAGCCGGTGGCCGTTTCCGCCCCCTTGTTCCAGAGAACGATCCTCCTGTTCCGGTCCAGGCAGTAAACGGCGTCCTGGGTTTGGTTGAGGAGGGTGTTGCAGAAACTCTTGGTCGCTCCTTCAAAGACCTCGCTGATCCGTTTTTCCGCAGTCATTGATGATCCCCGTTCCTGCTCAAGATCTCAATGCCCCCAGAGCATTGCCTGGATACTATATAGCATGAAACAAGTAGGGGGCACAAGACCCATTTTCGAATCCCCCCATTTCTCCTATCGCGTCTCAAACGACAGGATCATCGATTGTCCGGGCGCCGGCGGGAATGTCTTCATCGAGACTGTCCGCCGCCGAAAAGACGTCTCAAGAAAGCTCCGGCGGCGGCTTGTGATCCTCCTAATGACCGCGACGACGGGGCGCCGACTGACTTCCGGCAACAAATCCTCTGCGCCTTGACATCCGCCCTGACTTCGCGTTAATCTTCGCTCGGAGCGCCTCAGGGGGTGCGCGAGCATGCAACAACTCATCGGCTCCCGACTTAAAAAAGCCCGCGAGGAGACAGGCCTCCTGCAGAGCGCTTTCGCCAAGGCCGTCGGTCTCTCCTCCGAGTACATTTCCCTCCTGGAAGCCGGCAAACGCACGCCGTCCTTCGACACGCTCGAAAAGATCGCCAAGTTCCTCAACAAGGAGATCGCCTACTTCTTCGAACAGCGCGAGTCCGCCTTCACGATGCTTTTCCGTGACGAATCGCTCGACGAACGCTCCCGCTCCGAGCTTCAGAAGTTCCGCCGTTACTGCGAGAAGTATCTCGAGCTCGAGGAGACGACCGGCCGCCGCCTGGAACTCGCGCCCCTCTACGCCAACGTCTCGGCCGAGCGCATGGCCGACGAGGAGCGCCGTCGCCTTGGCCTGGGCAACGAGCCCATCCGCGACATCTTCGCCCTCTTCGAGCTCGGCGGCTGCCGCATCCTCCGCCACCCTCTCCCCGATGACTCCAAGGTCTCCGGTGTCTTTGTCTTTGTCGAGGAGAAGGGCGCGGCCTTTGCCCTGGTCAATTCGGCCGACCCGCCGGGACGCCAGGTGTTCACGGCCGCCCATGAATACTGCCACTACCTTAAGGACCGTCTCGACAGCCCCGTCATCGACAATCCCGACGTCTTCATCGATGAATACGTCTCCCTCTACCCGCCGCGCGAGCAGTTCGCCCAGGCCTTCGCCGCCCGCTTCCTGATGCCGCCGACCAAGGTCCGGGAGATCGTGGAGAGGGATATCCGGCCCCACCGTGTCGGCTACGACGACGTCCTCTTTCTCAAACGTTATTTCGGCGTCAGCACCCAGGCCATGCTCCGGACGCTCCGGAACATGAACTTCATACGCCGCGAGCGGTTCGAGGAGTTCTTCCAGCGCGATCCCGGGCCGCGGGAGAAGGAGCTTTTCGGCAACGTCGCCGATGGGGAGGGGAAGGGAGGCCGGGGGCACGGGGGCGTCAAGGGCCTTATCGTCAAAGCCAGGGCCAGGGCCATCACCTCAGACCGCTTCAAGCTCCTCGAGCATGAGGCCGAGGCCGTCCTCGAGATGCGCCGCGGGGGGGAAGAGTTGGGGCCCGAAGAACCGCCCGACGGCCAATCGAATTTGCCGACGGAGGATTAATATGAACAAGGCAGTCAGAATCCTCATGATCTTCCTGGCCATCGACGCCGTGATCGCGGGCTTCTACTTCGGAATTAAAGCGATTTCCTCGAGTTCCGGCGAGTCCCCCACGGACGCCTATGAGTGGAAGACGATGGACGTGTCTTACCAGCCCGTGGACTACGTCGAGCAGTTCATCAAGGACGACGCCTCCGAGAAGGGCATCTTCCCCGTCCAGATCCGGAACTACGGCCGGAACGGCGATGTCCTCAAACGCTTCAAAGGAAAGAACTTCGCCCGTTCGTCCGAATCCAGCCTGAACCTGGCCTTCCCCGGCCTCGACGACTGGACCCTCATCGATGTCAAGTACAAGAACGAGAAGGAGATGGAGGTCGCCCGGACCATCCTCTACGTCAGTATCAAGAACCAATGGCGCGTCGGCGACAGCGGGAAGCTGATGAAGTGAGCCTATGCGGACATCGGTATATATCTTGCATGGTCGAGCGGGGAGATTCATCGAATATTCCTAGGAGGGAACGATGTCATTTAAGCAGATGGTGATTTTATACCTGATCACCCTGGCCGTGTTTTTCCTGATCGACATGGTCTGGCTCGGCGTTGTGGCCAAGGACTTTTACCGCCGTCATCTCGGGACAATGCTCAGCCCTAAGGTGAACTGGGGCGCGGCCATTCTTTTTTACCTCCTCTTTATCGCCGGCCTGCTCATCTTCGTCATCCGGCCGGCCCTGGCGCACGGCGCGCTCCTAACCGCCCTTTGGCTCGGCGCTCTGTTCGGGTTGATCTCCTATGCCACCTATGACCTGTCCAATCTGGCGACGCTCAGGGACTGGCCTCTGATCGTGACGGTTGTCGACCTTGTCTGGGGCACGACCCTGGGCGGCCTGGTGTCCCTCATCAGCACCCTCCTCGGCCGCTGGCTCCTCCGTTCTTGATGAATTCGAAACGGAAGGGAGGGGACCCGGAGTTCAGAATCTCCAGAGGTAACTGATCTTGAAGAATAGGCCGCGCTTGGTTTCGAGGAAACGGTCGCTCGTCACGTACTCGCCGCCGTTCCACTCCTGCCGCTCGAAGGCCGAACCGTAGCCAACGTAGAAGACCGTCCCCGGGATGTAGGTGAACGACACGAGCGCGTCGGCGGTCAGCCGCTTCCGGTAGAAGTTGTATTCGACGATCCCCCGCAGGAACAGATATTTGTTGACCTGGAACGTGTTCCGGCTGCGGAGGATCGTATAGTCGTAGATCTTCTCCCCGCCGGCCCGCCTGAAGAAATCGACATAGTTCAGGCTCAGGTTGAAGTCAAGCTTGTCGACGGGCTGGTACCGCACGCCGACGCTGAAGCGGGTTTCATCGCCCTGGTACGGGGCGTCCGGGTCGTAGTAAATGCCCCCCCAGCTCCGGATCGCCGCCTGAACGTAGACCTGATTGAAGATTTGGGACTCCGTGCGGAACCCATAACCGGTCCGGTCGAACCGCCCGCCGGCGAATATCTCGTTGCCCAGGATCCCTTCGAACCGGACCTGGGTGTTCCGCGGCAGGTAGAACCGGAGCACAAAGAAGTTCATCGTCTCCCACATGTCGTCAATCGTGTCGTAGAGGTGGTAACTCCAATAGAAGGGCTCGATCTTCTGGAAAAACTTCGACTTGGGGTAGATCTGGTGCATGGCGAAGGCGGCGAAACGCCGCACGCCGGTCCGTGTGAGGAAGCCCGTGTCCACCTGGAAATTCCGGGAAACGTCCTGGTAGCCGAGGTCGATGAACCATTTCCGGCTCTGGTAATTGTAATAGAGCGAAAGCGCGTGGTCCTTGTTCGTGGACTCCGCGTCCGCCGGCCGTGTCAGCGAACCGAAAGCGTGGAACGAGAAGAGGGAGGCTTGGCTCAACCGGAACCGGCCGTCGACGCCGCCGACGCGGTTATACCCCTGGCCATACTCCCGGTCCGTGTAGAACGCGCCGATATAGGCGTCTTCTTTCAGGGAATGCTTGTAGCGGACGATGGCGAAATCCGGGTGCACATCCACCGCGTCGCCCGGCAGGCGGTCCTTGGCGTAGACGGCGGCGATCGTGTCGCGGCGGCCGAGCTTTCCGGTCAGCCTGAACCCGTAGGTCGGGTCGATGATCGTCCGCGTGTAGACGACGGCCGACAGCGGGGCGTCCTCCATTTCGCCGCCGAATCGCCAGAGGTCCTGACCCTCGAGAAAGAACGGCCGCTTCTCCTGGTAATAGAGGGCGTAGCGGAGGTTGATGTCGACCTGGCCGGCGTCGGCCTCAACCTGGCTGAAGTCGGGGTTGACCGCCCCGTCCATGGTCAGGTCCGACGTCAGGCCGACCTTGCCCGTCAGGCTGATGTCCTTGTTCTCTTCGTCCCTGACGAGCTTCCCGGCGTCGGCGCCGTAGCGGGCCCCGTAGGTAAAGGCGGGAAGGATCTCGACGACCCTTTTGTACTTGAGTCCCGAAACCCGGATGGACTGGGCCTGGGAGATGAGGTTGCTGTTGTCGGGGTTTATGGGAGGGAAACTCGCTTGCTCGGATGTCCGGGTCAGGAACCGGAAGAATAAGATGCGCATGGTCAGGGCCTTATTGTCGGGGAAGCGGATGCTTTGGAGTGGGACGCGCGCCTCCACGGTCCAGCCCGTGTCGTCGATCAGGCCCTTGCTGTACCAGACCATGTCGTGGCTGTCGTCGACGTTGCCCTGGACGTTCATGATGCCGTCGCCCTGGATGCCGAGGGGGTTGAGCATGAAGGTGAAGCCGCTCTGGTTGTCATTGAAGGTGTCGAGGATGACCCCGACGAGGTCGTCCTGGCCCATGGCGTCCCGCTTGCAGACGGAGGACTTGATCTTGACGGGTTCGGTATCGTTGCAGCGGAAGGCGAAGTAAAAGTTATCCGGGTCGTAGGCCAAAAAAGCCTCTGTGCGCTGGGACAGATCCTTGCCGTAGTCGGGCTTGAAGGTCTTGAAGGCGTCGAACTTGGCGGCCGTCTCCCAGATCGGGTCGTCGAGCCGGCCGTCGATCGAGGGAGGGGTGGCCGTCGGGGGGATAACGAGCGGGGCGGGGGGTTCGGCCGAGGGGCCGCGGGATCGCCTGGCCGGGTCCGGGCCGGGGCCGGCGGCGGATGATGCGGCAGGCATGGCCGTAAGCGTCAGCGTCAAGGCGGCTATTATCGTGAAGCGGAGCGATTTACTATTGAGGGAAAAACCAAAATTCATCTTGTTTCTCCAAATCCATCACTCATTACTACGCAATGACGCGGCTAAAGGTTCCCTGCCCCGGGGAGGAGGCCCAAACAATCTTGATTTCGAGGACATCCCCTTTTATCAATGTTTCAAGGAATCAAAGGACTGCTCAAGGGCGATTTATATCGCGTACATCAGCGCGACCCCGGCCCCGGAAGCCGGAAGGCGAACGGATTCTCATTGCCGATGAGGACGGCTGCCTGGACTCCCCCAGGCGGCCCCAGAGATGAATTTCCGTGTCTCCGTAATCCTGGGGGGCTCCGATCGGACCTTGGGCGTCAAGGCCTGGGCACTCGCCATGGTCCCCGGCCTCAGCCTCTACGAAAGTGGCCATTCCCGGAGTCGGGGGCTTCCGTTTGGAGGTCGTGCGACTTTTGAATAAATATTTCGTATAATGATATGGGAAATTGGGGTTTATTAAAGGATTTGCGATAGGCAACATGAAGAAGGTCGAATCCCTCCCAAAAAGGAATGGAGGAGGTGGCAGGCATGTGGAAGAAACGGGGAACATCACCCTGATTGAAAAAGCTAAAAGGGGCGACGAGGAAGCGTTCAACGACCTTTTCGAAAGGGAACAAAAATGTCTTTTCAACCTGATGCTTCAATTGACCGGGGACGTCGCCGCCGCGGATGACCTGACCCAGGAAGCTTTCGTCAAGGCGTATCGAAAGCTGGCGAGCTTTCGACTCCAAGCCAGTTTTCGGACATGGCTGACCAAGATCGCCATCAATATCTTCCGAAACGAACTCCGGAAAAAAGCTCGACACAGCACCCTCTGCCTGGAGGAGATCCCGGTTCCCGCCGACGGAGACAGACCTGAGCGCGTGGTCATCAAGGGCGAGCTCCAATGGTGCATCCTCCATAACCTGCGGTACCATTTACCGAAAAAATACCGGGAGGTCTTGGTCCTCAGAGACCTTCAGAACCTGAGCTACAAAGAAATTTCCGGAGTCCTGGGCTGGAGCTTGAGCCGGACCAAAACGAACCTCCACCGGGCCCGCCGGATGTTCCGGGGGCAGTTCATCAACGGCAGATGCAAGGCTTTTACCGATGATTACCTCTGCATCTGTGAAGGGATCCTAAGTCTATGAATTGCAGCGAAGCGAAGGCCTTTTTTTCGGAACACCTTGACGGGACTTTGAACAAAAAAAGCCGAGCAGCCATAAGAAGGCACCTGGAGAGTTGTTCGAACTGCCGCGCCGATTGTGAGAGCCTTATGAAAAGCCTCAAGATTTTGAAGAAGCTTAAAGAGGTCAGCTGCCCTCGGGATTATCGGACCGCCGCCTCGAAAAAGAAAAGAGGCAAACGCTGACCGTCGAAGCCGTTCACGGAAACCGGGGGAGATCCCGTCGAATGGCCGGACCGTCCGGCGGTCGCGATAAGCCGACCTGACGGAAGACGGGCTCTTTCAAACCGAAAGGCTTCGGGGAAAAAGCGGATCATACGATTATTGAGTATTTTCCTTCGGGACACTGGGCCGGCTCTCCGGAAGACATGGCGGTCAGGACCTTGTAATGAGCGACTTCGGATTCCAATTCGATCAGGTAGTCTTTGTCTTCGGCGAAGTTATAGACCGCTTTATCGATATCGGGACCCGCAAAGGCCCGGATGGAACTCTCCGAATCCCAAAGGGACAAAAGGAGAAATTCCGATCTTCCCTCCTTCATCCTGCGCAAGACAAAGACGCCGCGATTTCCGCTTAAGGACCGATACCAGGGGACGCCGGTTTCCATAAGGTAGTTGCCAAAGGCTTCGCTCCGGGGAGCCTCCGTGACGCCATGCCAGATTCTCATGATCATGATCATTTCTCCGGATCAGGGGATTCTTTGTTTAATGAGGCCAAAACGGCCCGAACGTTTCGCGGCAAGAGTTCGACGTATTCCATGAGGTCCAGATCTTGAAGCCTTTTATGGATTGAAGCCGGGAGTTTTTCATCCATGTCGCCGAGCAGAAGGAGGCTCTCTTCCTCCGAGAATTCTTCGCCGGGTTCGACCCACTGCCGGAAGGGCGCGTTTTCCGGGCAGACATCCTGGCACGTGAGGCATCCTACGAGAGCGTTATGGAAGGAGGGCTTCACCCAATCGGGAAAATCCCCCGGCTTCTCGTTGAGATAAGTGAGGCACCGGTCCGCGTGCAGGAGGAAGCGGTCCGCCGTGATTGCTCCCGTTGGGCAACTCTGCAGACAGGCCCGGCAGTTTCGGCAGCGCTCCATGAGCCCGGCCTCCTGCCAGGAGTCCTCGGCGGCGGGATAATCCGAATAGAACGCCATCAGCCGGTGATAGCTTCCCATTCCCGGCACATAACAGATGTTGTTCCTCCCAAATGATCCGAGCCCGCTCCGGGCGGCCAGAAGCTTCAAAGGAAGGTTCGTTCGGGCCGCCCGAAATCCCTTCGGGCTGAGAATTCTCTTCAGGAGTTCTTCCGCGCGCAAGTTGGGGTAATAGAGATACGTGGGGGGGATCAGGAATGGGAACGACTTGCCGTGGAAGCGGAAGACGACCTGAATTTTCGGCTGGGGGAAGGCTGCGATGATGATGGTGCGGGCTCCGGGGAGGGACTCCGAGGGCGCGAAACTGAAATCGGCCAATCTCTCCTGATAGAATTCTTCGGAAAACTCGCCCTTGTCATGCCGTCCTTTGATGGCCTCTTGAAGTTCAAGCAAGTGGGCGATGGACACCGTTCGAACCTGAAAACCCTGTTTTTCGAGTTCCCAAAGAACGTGCTTCATGAATTCTCCTGTCGTATAACGTGGGTTCTTCAAGTTATTTGATGTCAGCAGAGGGTTGAAAGTTTCAGGAAAGTTAAAAATGGAAGCCGACCCTCATCGTCTGCCCTGGCAGGACGGCCTTCCTGAGGTCCTCGAGTCTTCCCTGAAGCCGTTCCGTGAACGCCTTGAGGCGAGCTGCAGCCGCATGACGAACATGTTCGAGATCTCTTACGAGCGAAAGTAGGGGTCAGGTCTCAACATTGGACAAAATTGTCCAATGTTGAGACCTGACCCCTTGTTCGTCCCGTTTACGGGGCCTGGGGAAGAGCGTATACTGGCTTCAAGAAATCCCAAGCTGGAGAAGCGTGCCATGGACATCAAAGTCACGAAGGAACAATACGAGAAGCTGCTCCACCTGACCTACCTGGGCAATTGGATCGTCAATGCTTACCGGACCGAGGACTTCCTGGAAGAATACAATGCCGAAGCCGAGCGCATCTATTCCTACGCTCCGGCTTTCGGGTTCAAGGACAAAATCGAATTTGACGAACTCGAAGGCCGCACGTTCCCCGCGGCCAAGCTCGAGGAGGATCTCGATGAGCTCGTCGAGGATTACGACGATTGGTCGTTCTGGGACCTGCTCATCCTGAAGCTCGCCGAGCGCGACACGGTCCGCGAATACGGGCAGACCGCCGTGGACCACATGACGGATGAGGAGCTCGAAGCGAAACGTGCCCCCTACGTTAAAAAGTATGAGAAGGAGATCGATGCCCACGGCATCGAGAACCTCGAGATCTACAAGATTTCCTGAAAATCACCTCTCATTTCTTTTTAAATAAAGAATCAATATCTCGCTTCCCCCGTTCCAGGTAGGGGACGCCGTTTTCCGTCCAGTCCGGCCTGGATGTACCCATGAGGAAGTGATCGAAGAACTCGTCCTGGTGGACGGTCCAGTGCTTCTGGTTCTCCCGCTCCCGGAGGCCGTGTTTCTCCCCGTTGTAGTTGAACATGTAGGCCTCTTTGCCCAGACGCCGGAGGGCGCTGAAGAACTCGATCCCCTGGTACCAGGGCACCGCGTCATCTTCGTCGTTGTGGATCGAGAGGTAAGGCGTCCGCACGCGTTCGACCCAGAAAAGGGGGGAGTTCTCAATGAACTGGAGGGCCCGCGACCAGGGCGGAGCGCCGATGCGGCTCTGCGATTTCTCGTACTGCCAGGCCCGGGACATGCCGGTTCCCCAGCGGATGCCTCCGTAAGCGCTCGTCATGTTGGTGACGGAGGCGCCCGCCTGGACGGCGGCGAAGATGTTTGTCTGGGTGACGAGGTAACTGATCTGGTAGCCGCCCCAGCTGTGGCCCTGGATGCCGATCCTTTTTGGGTCGATGAACCCCATGCCCAGGACCTTCTCAACCGCCGGGAGGACGCACTTGACGGCGCTTGAACCGGGATAGCCGACCTCGTATACGATGTCCGGCATCAGGATGACGTATCCGTTGCTGACGTAGCGCGTGAAGTTGATGCTGGTCCCCGGAGACGGAGGATCATAGCGATGAAGGCCCGAAGCCAGGGTCTCGTAGATGTAGACCATGAGGGGGTATTTTTTTACCGGGTCGAAATCCTCGGGCTTGATAAGGACGGCCGGGAGGGTCTTGCCGTCGGCGTTGACGTAATCGATGAGCTCGGCCCTGCCCCAGTTGTACTCGGCCTGCTGGGGATTGCCCCGGCTGACCCTGCGGGCGCCGGCGAAATCGGGACCGCTCACCCAAAGGTCCGGGAACTCTTCAAAGCGCTGCAGGGTGAAGACGTAGACATCCGCGCTCTTCGCTTTCTGGAGGCTGTCGAAAAGCTTGTCCAGCATGACGACCTTGGCGGGCCCGCCGTCCGCGGCGAGCGTCACCCGATAGATCCCCGTAGCCTGGGTTTTGTCGTTCGTCACGGCCAGCAGAATGGGCTCCTTGACGGGGACCGTCTTCAATTCGGGGTCGAGGTTCCGGGTGCGGAAGACAAGACCGTCGCGGCGGCCCGCGCCCTTGGTGACCATCCGCGCCTTGAGCCCGTCCGGGCTTATGTCCCAGATGTCGTAGCGGTCGTAGAGGAGGACGGACGCATCGCCTTCGGTCCAGCCGGCCGGCCCGTAAGGAGATGGATCGATGGGCTCGTCCCACGTCTCCTCATCGAACCGGACGCCGAGTTTCCCGGTCAGGTTGAATATCCTCCCGTCGGCGATCCGGTAAGTATAGTAGTTATTGTCCTCGTCGTTGTAATAGAGGAGGTGCGTGCCACCCGGGGAGATCTCGGCGCCATACGGCGACTTCTCCAGGACCTTTTTCCGTAAACCGTCGGTCAGGCTGACGAGGTAAATGTCCATGTATTTCCGGTCCCAGGAGGCGAGCCGGCGGTGGGGGACGTCGGATGTCCCGACGGCGAGCATGGCATCCTCGGAGAGCACGATCTCCGGAAGGTCGGGCGCGCCGAGACGGACGAACTTCCGGTCCTTCTCTTTCGGCCCGAGGTGCATGACGCAGAGGTAGGAACGCTTCTTCTCCTCCTCGGCCTGCACTTTCTGCATGGGCTGGAGGAAGGGGTCCTTCCAGCTCCAGATGTCCACTTTGATCGGCTCGGGAGCGTCCTTGGGCCCGGGCTTGGGCGCGTCGGCGATCCCGAAAAAGAGACGCAGGCCGTCCTTGGAGAAACTGAGTTTCCCGTTCTCGCTGACCGCCTGGCCGGACGGGAAGCCTTTCGCGAAGGCGGGAACGAGCTCGAGCGCGGCGACCGCGGGGGTGGCCCAATGGTAAAGCTTAAATGCGGGGGCGTCGGCTTGATATTCGTCGCGGTCGCTCACGAAGGCGATCCGGGCGCCCTTCTCGTCGAAGGCAAGGGCTTTGTAGTGACCCAAGCCTTTGAGGAGGGCCGTTGTCCCGGCGGATGCCGCTTCCCAGACGTAGGCGCCGTCGTTCTCCGGAGTCTTGGAAGACACGGCATAGGCCATCCGGGTCCCGGGCTTGTTCCAGGCATACTCCGCGACTTCCGGGACCCTGATCTCTTTGCCCGTGGCCAGTTCGCGGATAAGAAGGTCGGTGCCGGGCTCTTTCTTTTTCTCTTCTTTCTTGATCGCATCCTTGCCGGCTTGTTTTTCGGGTTCTTCTTTCTTCGGTTCGGCGGCGGGCTTCGCTTCGTCCTTTTTGTCCTCTTCTTTCTTGACCGGCGGTTCGAGGAGGAAGGCGACGAACGTGGACGCTTCTTCCGGGAGCTTGAAGCTCTTGACCCGTTCGACGGTTGTCACCGTGCCGGTCGCCAGGTCCATGATACCCAGGCCGCTCTTCGGCTGCTCCTCGGGTTTCTTTTTGTCCTTCTTGGCCTTGTCGACGTCGGCCTTGAGGGGAGCAACGCTAAAAACGACGAACTTTCCGTCAGGTGTGACGGCGGGCTGATTGCCGCGGGCCGCCCGGAATTCTTTGTCCGTTTTAAGGTTGAGAGAAACGAGCTCGCCGTCGCCGTCCTGGGGGACGAGGCTGTAGACGAGCCAAGTCCCGTCCCGCGAGAGCTGGGTCCCCTGGATCGATCGCCAGGAATCGTAGATGTCGTATGTGACGGGTTTCTTGGCCGCGGCCGCTTGACCGTCGGGAAGCGTCATGGAAAGAAGAATGAAAAGGATGATGACCACAAGGCTGGCTTTCCCCGGATAACTTTTCATTGGGCCTCCTTGAGACGGCTTGATCCGAACGGAAGGGCGGGAATATATCAGGCGTCTAAAAAGTTGTCAAATCGAGCCGGGGTCACCCGAAATTGCCGATGGGAGTCTTTCTTCTCAAGCGATGATGAGATGAAGAAGGGGACCCCTACTTTTTTCCGGTGACGGTGATGCTCAGGACCTCGAAGCCGCTCTTGCGGATTAGGGCGATCTCCGCGTCGTTGAGATAGCTTTTCAGGACGCTGTCGGGGAGGGCGATCGTCTTCGACGCTTGGACCTCGACATCGGAGAATCCGGCCCCACGGATGATCCCGAGGTAATCCTCCTTCTGAAGCGCTCCGGCGACACAGCCGGCGTACATCTCGGCCGCGGACCTCAGCTTTTCCGGCAGCTCTCCTTTGAGGACGATGTCGGAGATGCAGAAACGGGCGCCGGGCTTGAGGACGCGGAGGATCTCCGCGAAAGCCTTCTTTTTATCCGGCACGAGGTTGAGGACGCAGTTCGAGACGACGACATCGATCGTATCGGTCTCGAGCGGCAGGGCTTCGATGTCCCCGAATCGGAACTCGACGTTGGCGTAGCCCATCTTTTCATTGTTGCGCCGGGCCTTGTCGATCATGTCCTGGGTGAAGTCCACGCCGATCACCCGGCCGGACCCGCCCACGATCTTGCGGGCGATGAAGACATCGTTTCCCGCTCCCGATCCCAGGTCGACCACCGTATCGCCTGGCCGGATCCCGGCGTAATTGATCGGGAGGCCGCAGCCGAGGTTGAGGTCGGCCTCAGGGACGTAGCCGTCGATGCCCTTGTACTCGTCGTTCATAACGGTGTATCCAACCGGCCCTTCGGGCGGGTTGCAGGAGCACTCGCACGAACAACCCGCGCCCGCGTCGGCCTGACGGGCGATCTCGCCGTATTTCTCCTTGACGATTTTCTTGAGTTCTTTCTTGTCCTTCACTTTGAACCTCCTTCCCCTCGATTTAAGCGCCGACCGCTATTTTGTCTTTTTGGCCGGCCGTTCGATCTCCAATGGGATCGGAAGGGGCTTCCTGGGCAGCATCTCGTCCCTCATGGCCGCATGGTATACGAAACTGGCCATCACGACGGCCGACTGGATGAGGTCCTCCGGCACGCAATGGTCATAAACGTCCTGGTTCGTATGGTGGAGGTTGGGGACGTAGTCAAGCGGGTCCTGGATGAACTGAAAACCCGGGATCCCGATGCCGTCAAAGGGGAGGTGGTCCGTCCCATCCGTGCTCTGGAGGGCGATCGTCTTCACCCCGAGGTCCTGGAGCGGCTTCATCCATTCCTCGAAGATCGGCTTCACCTGGAAGTTCTCCTGGATGTAGATCCCCCGGACCCGTCCCGACCCGTTGTCGTAGTTGAAGTAGCCGGAGATCTTGTCGTATTCGGGCTTTGCCAGGAGCTTGGTGGAGTCGCCGAGCGGGTTCCGCCAGTTCTTCGTTTCGTCATCGAAGTCAAACTTGGCGAGGGAAGCTTTGTCCGTATCGCCGAAGTGGCGGGCGACGTAGCCTCTGGAGCCGTAATAACCTTCTTCCTCGCCCGTCCAGAGCGCGGCCCGGATGGTCCGTTTCGGCTTGACGTTCAGGGCCTTGAGGATGCGCATCGCCTCCATGACGACGGCGCAGCCCGCGGCGTCGTCAACAGCTCCGGTGCCCCCGGTCCAGGAGTCGAGATGCCCGCCGAGCATCACCAGTTCGCCGCTCTTGTCCGTTCCCGGGATCTCGGCCACGACGTTATAGCCCTGCCGGTCCTTGTCGTAGATCGTGTTCCGGATCTCGATCTCCAGGGTCACCGGGACCTTGATATCCATGATCCGGCAGACCCGATTGTAGGACTCGGCCGCCATGATGAGGCGCGGGCTTTGGCCGGGAGTGACGTGGTCCTTTCCGTTCCCGCCATAGGCGTCGACCTTGACCGCGCCGTAGTCCGCCCGGCTCTCGCTCGAGGGCTCGACGAGAACCCCGACCTCCTCCGTCCGGAAGAACTCCTCGACCTCTTCCCACTTGAGTCCGGCCGACTTGTCGCCTTCGCCCGCGTCCTTCGGTTTTATGGGAATGGGTGTTTCCTGAAGGTTCTTGAGGTCCGATTCCGTATAGCGGCTGGCGGCCGGTTTGAAGGACGGGGGGGTCGCCCGGGCGGGCCGGGTGAAGACAATGGCGCCCTTGAGCTTGCCGCGGTACTTTTCGATGTCGGCCTTCGTGTTGACGATCGCGAATACCGGACTGCCGGTGATCTTGCCTTTCGTGCCGCTTGTCCAAGGCCTCGGATATGCGAGGATCGGCATATAGGAGGGCGCGGTCATATGGGCCGAGATATAGTCGTTCGACCAGCCAAGTCCGAACTCTCCGCACGGCTCGACGGCGGCGTTCGCCATGCCGAATTCCGTGAACCTCTTCGCGGCCCACTCACAGGCTTTGTTGTAGGCCGGCGATCCCGGGATCCTCGGGCCGAAGACGTCTGTCAGGTAGCTGAGGGTCTCCATGAGGCGGGAGTGGTTCGCCCCCTCCAGCCAGATACGGTTGATCATGGCCGCGTCGGCCTTGTCCTGCTGGGGCAGGGAATAAGAGAAGGAAAGAAGGAAGAATACGGTCAGGAAGACCGCGAAAAAAAGGCGGTTTCGTTTCATGGAATGCGCTCCTTTCGGATTCTGGGATGATATCCGGACTCCCGGGAAAATGCAACCGCCCCGCGCTTGAAATTCCCGTTTCGGCCTATATAATGGCAACAGCGCTTCCTGCTATGGCTGCCACGCCAAAGGCGTAGCCGGCGATTGAATTCGGGTGCGAACCTGAAATCTTGACAAAATTGTTATAAAATACGCACGGGAGGCGACCCATGCTGAAGAACATCAAGGCGGACATCCTCATCATCGGCGCCGGCCCGGCCGGCTTGACGGCAGGGATCTACGGCGCCAGGGCGGGCAAGACGACCGTCATCCTGGAAGGCCGGTCGGCCTCGCGCCTGGCCCTGGGATACGAGATCGAGAACTACCCCGGATTTCCATCCATCAACTCCCTGGACCTCCTCGGAAAGTTCAGGACCCAAGCCCTTCACTTTGGGGCCAAGTTCGTCGCTGGCGACGCCATCGCTTTAGGCCTCGACTCCGACCCCAAGTCCGTCACGACAAAGAACTCCTTCATCGAGGCCGGTGCGGTCATCATCGCCACGGGCAAACCTTTCTCCAAGGAGCGGATGATCCCCGGCGAGGACCGCCTCACAGGCTTGGGCGTGAGCTATTGCGCGACCTGCGACGGGCCCCTCTTCAGGGGGGCCGACGTCGTCGCCTACGGGCATTCCGAAGAGGCCCTCGAGGACCTCCGGGCCCTCGTCCAGATGGGCTGCCGGGTCCATTGGGTCCCCGGGGCCAAGGGAACGGACCGGTCGCGGGCCGAGGCCGATGACCTCGTCCGAAAGGGCGTTCAAGTCCACATCGGGGCCGAGGTCCGGGAGATCGTCGGCGAAGCGCGCGTCGAAAAGGTCATCCTCGAAAAGGAGGGCGTCCGGGAAGAGCTGGCCGTGGCCGGAGTCTTCATCTTCCGGGAAACCCTGACCGTGCCGTTCTTCAGCCGGGCCGGCATCTCGCTCGACCACAAGTCTTGCGTCGCGGTCGACCGCGCCCAGAGGACGAATATCCCCGGCGTTTTTGCCGCCGGCGACGTGACCTGCGGCGGCCTCCAGATCGCTTCGGCCGTAGGGGAGGGCTGTGTCGCGGCGATTCGGGCGCTGGGGTATATTAGGAAGAGCTAGACAGGCTAGACAAGCTGGACAGGTCGGAAAAGCAAGAAAGGCGAGGCCGGAGATGCCGTTTGCGGGCTGGGCAAGGGAAGAAGACCGAATAGGATCACAGACGAAGACTTCCGGTGGATCTGCCCGGCAAGCCGGAAAGGAATAAGCGGCCGGAGTCGCCGGATAATATGGCGTCCCGGACGATCGGCGACGAGGCGTGTGATGAAAGCAGGTGACATGAAAAAAAACCGCGTTCTTGTTCTGGTTCTTGGGATCGTTACGGCGGGGACATTCGGACCGGCCGGGTGCCGGCAAAAAGCGGCGGGACCGGACATGGACCGGCACGTCATCCTCATCGGGATCGATGGCATGGGCGCCGAGGCCTTCCAGGCGGCCAGGACCCCGAACCTCAAAAGGCTGGCCCGGCAAGGCGCCCTCTCCCTCAAGGCGAGAAGTGTCATGCCGACGGTGAGCTCGCCTTCCTGGGGCTCCATCCTGACAGGGGCCGGGCCCGAGCAGCATGGGATGACATCGAACTCCTGGCTTGTGGACCGGACCCATATTGTGCCCACGGACAAGGACGAGGACGGTTTCTTCCCCTCCATTTTCACGGTCATCCGCCGGCAGATGCCCGGCGCCGAAACCGCGGTCTTCTACGATTGGGACGCTCTGGCAAACCTCTTCAACAACAAGGTCGTGAGCCGGGTCGAGTTCAGCAAGACCTATCCCGAAACCTTCGCCAAGGCCATTCCCTACATCCTCGAGAGACGGCCCCAGCTGGCCTTCCTGTATGTCGGCCGCCCGGACGATGTCGGCCACGAATTCGGCTACGATTCCGAGGAGTTCTACCGGTCCTGCACCGAAGTTGACGCCAAGGTCGGCGAGCTCCTGGACGCGCTCGGCAAGACGGACTGGGGAGGCCGGTCGACGGTCCTGGCCGTCGTCGATCACGGCGGGACGGGGCGCGATCACGGCGGCGAAAGCATGATCGAGGTCGAGGTGCCCTGGATCATCTCCGGCCCGGGCATCATCAGGGACAAGCTGATCGAACAGCCGGTGAACATCTTCGACACGGCGCCCACGATCGCCCTGGTCCTGGGGATCGAGCCGCCGTTCTCATGGATCGGCCGGCCCGTCCTCGGGGCCTTCGAAGCGAACAAGGCGCTCGCGGCCATAAATACGCGGGCCTTCGTTCCGAAGCCCAAGAGTTCCCTCAGGAGCGGGCTTTACGCGGAGCCCCGGGATATCTCTTTTACGGTGGACGACGCGGCGGCCGAGATCCGATACGTGGTGAGCGGGAACGAGTCGAAACCCGACTCTTCGTCGGCCCGCTACGACAAGCCCGTGCCGCTCGCGGAATCCTGCGTCGTCACGGCGGTCGCCATGAGGGATGGAGCGGAGAGCGAGCCGTCGGTCATCAACTTCGAGCGGATCTTCGGGATCAAGGGCGTGACCCTCGGCAGGGCCCCTGATGAAAAACACGCGGCCCAGGGCCCGCTTTCGCTCGTCGACGGCACGTGGGGGCATTCGGACCCGGCGGACCGCTCCTGGCTGGGGTTTTCCAAGGACGGCCTCGAAGCGGTCATCGATTTCGGGTCGCCCAGGGAGGTTCATGAGGCCGGGATCGACGTTTATGAGGACGAGACGGCCTGGATCCGACTCCCCATTGAGGTCGATTTCCTCCTATCCGACGATGGGAAGGCTTTCCGGGAGGCCGGCCGCCTGACGGAAAAGGACATCCTCGAAGCCCGGACGAAGGAGGAGGCGGTTGCCGGTCCGGTGAAACTCCTGGCCCGGAAGTTCAAGCCGGTGAAGGCGAGGTTTTTGAAGGTCAGGGCCAAGAACGTGGGTTATTGCCCGGCGGGGAGCCCCGGGGAAGGCGAAAAGGCGTGGCTGTACGTTGACGAGATCATCGTGGAATAGACCGAAAGGACATGGCCGCGGCGCTCTCAGGCAGGGCGTCTCGGCCTGTGCATCCGAAAGAGGATCTTCCGGCTCTTGAAGATCGACGCGTAGCCGCCGATGGGGACGGCCATGAGGTTGCGCGTGATGTTGTGGCCGAAATTGGAGACGGCCAGGATAGGCAGGGGATACCCGTGCTTCCGCCTCCAGCGGATAACGTCGCCGAGATAGGTCCGGAAGAACTTCAGGGCTTCCTTCTGATGCTTCCGGTAATTGTTGTTGCCGTACTGGCTCAAAGAGCCGATGACGATGCCGCGGATCTCCCGGAAGACGCGGTGGCGCCGCAGGGCCGCCAGCAGCCGGTGCAGGTCTTCGACGTCGATCTGGATGTCCTCCAGGAACAGGATGTGGCGTTTCCAGTTGAACCGGGGCGGGTTGTCCCGGTTAAGGAAGTTGACGAAGGTGGACAGGTTCCCGCCGATGGGGGTCCCGGAGAATTTCCGGGCCGGAGGAGGGGTCAGCCAGGTGGAGCCTTGGTACTGGACCTCATCTCCCATGATCAAGGGGAGGAACTTCTTGATGTTGCCCTTGCCCAGTTTGAGCGAGGGGAAATAGACGACGGGGACCCGGGAATAGTAGTAGAATTCGTTGAGGAGGAAGGTAAAGTCCGAAAAGCCGACGAAGACCGGCTTTCGGGCCCGGATGACCGCGTAGTCCTTCCGGTCGATCTTCGGGGCCAGGTCCTCAGCCCCCGTGCCGCCGGCTACGGAAAAGATCAGGTCCTGCTCCCGGATGACCTTCTTGAAATGCGCGGAGCGTTCCTCGGCGGATGCCGTGACGTGGTCGATCTGTTCGTCGCTCGAAAAGACGAACGGACTGAGATAGACATCATCGATCCCGATCCCCCTTTTCAGAAGGTTGATCGTCCGGGTCAGCGTGCCCTTCTCACACCTGGAGAGGCATGTCGAGGGGGCTATGAAGCAGACTCTTTGGATCTTGTTGCCGTTCATCTTGGGCCAAATTGGGTCCGAAAATATACACACTATCAGAAATCAAGCCGGCCTTCAACTCTCAAGCAAGCCAAGGGTGTCCTCGAAATTTGGTATCTTATAGATAATAAACTAATTATATACAATCCAGAGAGATTTTTTGGGATTCCCTGCGGAGAAACAGGAGAAATGTCCTGAAATTGAACACTAATCCTGTAAGTGATAGATTACAAATAAATAAAGAACCAGAATGAGCACGGCCCGGATGCGGCCCCCCGGGTGTCTGCCTAAAAGGACCGAAGCTTCTGTCCGGGTGCGCTATGCTGCAGCCGCTTGAGTGCCTTGAGCTCGATCTGGCGGATGCGTTCCCGGGTCAGGTGGAAATGCTGGCCGACCTCTTCGAGCGTGTATTCGCGGCCGTCACCGAGCCCGTAGCGCATCCGGAGGACTGTGGTCTCCCTCTCCGGAAGCTCCCGCAGGGCGTCCTCGATCTGCTCTTTGAGGCTGATGTGGATCACGGTATCGGGCGGGGAGAGGAGGCTCCTGTCCTCAACGAGGTCGCCGAGAGAGGTCTCGCCATTCTCCCCCAGGGGGGTCTCCAAGGACACGGGCTCCTGGGCCGTGGACATCATGTCGATGACCTTGCCCACGGGGAGCCCGACCTTCCTGGAGATCTCCTCGGGCGATGCTTCCTTGCCCTTCTGCTGGACGAAACCCTGGGAGATCTTGTTGAGCTTGTGCATGGTCTCGGTCAGGTGGACGGGGATCCGGATGGTCCGGCCCTGGTCGGCGATGGCCCGGGTGATGGACTGGCGGATCCACCATGTGGCATAGGTCGAGAACTTGTGGCCGCGACGATAGTCGAACTTGTCGGCGGCCCGCATGAGGCCGATATTGCCCTCCTGGATGAGGTCGAGAAGCTGAAGGCCCCGGTTCTGGTATTTCTTGGCGATGGAGACGACGAGCCTCAGGTTGGCCGCGACCAGCTCCTTTTTGGCCTTTTCCCGGGCCTTGAAACCGCGGTTGATGGCTTCGAGGATGTTTTCGGACTCCGTCCGCAGGCGGGTCGAGCCCTTGTCCACGATGGCCTCGAGCCGTTCCCGGATCCTCACGATGACCTTTTCCCTGTAGTCCGGCCGGATGTCCATGCCCTGTGCGAGCTTGATCATCCGGATGAGGAGCCTGCCGCGGGCGAACCTGTTGGCGACCCTGGGGCGGAACTTGGACAGCCTGGTGTTGAGAGCCTTGATCCTCTTCATCTTGCCAAGGATCTCCGCTTTCTTCTGTTCGATCGATTCCGGCGTGAGCTCTTCGTCGCCCAAACTGAAGAACCTGTTCACGAGCTCAGGAGACTTCCGGATCTGCGTCTCGACGGCGAGCAGTTCGTCCAAAATGGCCGGCGTTCTGGCCAGAGTCTTGTTGATGGCCTTCTCACCTTGTTCGATCCTCTTGGCCAGGGCGATCTCCTCTTCCCGGGACAGGAGCAAGTAGGTCCCCATGTCCTTCAAGTAGATCCGAACGAGGTCGGCGGTTTGGTCCCCGTCATAGATCCTCGGAACGCCGTGGCCGTTCCCCTTGCCGTTGCCGGGCTTCAGAGCGGGAGGAGCGGTCTCCGAATGGTCGGCGACCGGGACCAGCGGCGAAAAGGCTTCCATTTCCTCAGTAAAACCGTCCTCGGTCCTCCGAAGGGGGAGGAGCTTCAGGACGGCCTCCTCATCATACTTGTATCCGTTCGACATCTTGATCTCCCTTTTATTTTACTATATCTATCAATTATATAGAATAACTGTAATTATAAGCCTTTCGTTGCGTCTGTCAAGAGCTTTTTCATCCTCTGTCTTAGCCTATACTTGGAACTTCGACTGTAACAGAACCGATGCATCACCCCGGGAACTAGTACCTTGCTATCTAATATATCTTATATCACCACTTAGTTTTCAATATAATTTATACCCGTTTATGATCAAATGCAAGCTTTTTTTTCGCTTTTTTCAAAATATTTATTTGGGGGGAGTTGGAGGGTTTTGGGAGGTTCTAAACGGAAGCTAGGGCGATCGGCGCCGATAGTTTCGCAAAAAAACCCGGATATGGGTGTTCTTGTGGCGAAGATCGAAGGCCTTATAAAGGGTGATTGACGACGGGCCGTCAGAACACGCAGCCCTTCTTCTTGTTCTTTTCGTAGTAGCGCTGGTGGTATTCCTCGGCCCGGGTGAACTTGGAGGCGGGGACGATGCCGGTGGCGATGGGCTTCGTGAAACGGCCGGAGGCCTGCAACTCGTCCATGACCTTTTGGGCCGTTTCCTTTTGGGGCTCATCTGCGGTGAAGATCACGGAACGATATTGTGTCCCCACGTCGGGTCCTTGGCCGTCGACCTGGGTCGGGTCGTGGATTGTGAAAAAGAACCGGACCATGTCCTCGTAAGGGATGATCGAGGGGTCGAAGGTGACGCGGACGGCCTCGGCGTGGCCGGTCTTGTCGGTGCAGACCTGTCCATAGTCGGGATTCTCGGTCATGCCGCCCGTGTAGCCGACCTCGGTATCCTTGACCCCCTTGATCTCGCGGAATTTGTATTCGACGCCCCAAAAGCAGCCGGCGGCGAAGACGGCGGTCTCGGACTTGGACGCAGAAGCCTTCTCTCCCGGGATGAAATCCAGGGAGGCCGAGTTGACGCAGTAATCTTCGAACGACGGCGCCGGCCCGTCGTCGAAAACGTGACCGAGGTGGGCGCCGCAGGCCGCGCAACGAACCTCGATCCTTTTCATGGAGAAGGAGAGGTCTTCCCGGTATTCGATGCTGTCGTCGCTCATGGGAGACGTAAAGCTCGGCCACCCCGTCCCGTGGTCGTACTTGGTGTCCCAGCGGAAGAGGGGAGCCTTGCAGGCGGCGCAGACGTAGGTCCCTTTTTCGAAGTGGTTGTTGAATTTCCCGGAGAAGGGCAGCTCCGTCACGCACGGCCTCGACACCAGGTCCTGCTCGGACGTGAGGGATTCCTTCCATTCCGTATCGGCTTTCTTGATTTTTCGTGCCATCTGTGTATCTCCTTGGGTCCAGGCAACCCGCCGCCCCGGCGTCGGTCTCAGCAGCGCGTCGAGGCCTTTCCAGCCCGCGAGCGTGATCAGGGACGCGAAGGCCAGAACGAGGATCTTCAGGGTCCTGGTCATGAGACCTCCTTTATTCTCAAATTCCTATAGAATTAGTATACATTAAAGGCCGGAAAAAAACAAGGCCTTCCGCCTCGCTTTTAGATTGACATTTCAAATCCGGCTCAATTATAATTATGGCGCTGGCTGGAGAGGGTCCTCCTTAGCCCCGCTTCCTTTTTTTGAAACCTTGGCGCCTCGCCAGCCAGTCTTCTTTTTCCCCTTGTGCGAGGGAGATAAAACCGGGATCGAGTCCTGCGCCTAGCGGTTATCTTTCTGGCTGACGATCCAGGCTTCGATGCGGGCGATCTCTTCTGCGGCAAGCGGGGTCCTCCCGGGCGGCGGCATGATCTTCCCCGCGATTTCCTTGTCGCCTTTGATCTTCTTCAGCAGGTAGCTCGCTTCAGGAGAGGCCGTGTCCACGAGCATGAATTCGGGCTTCTCCCGGCTGGGGACGTTGAGGACGGCCGCGGGCAGCTCGTTCGGTCCAAGTTTCAGATGTTTCGGCGCGAACACCCCTTTGTGGCACGCGGCGCAGTTCTTCTTGAAAATCGACTTGACGTCTTCGGGTATCCCCAGGGCCGTCTGGGAGGCTTTGAGCCGGCCGCCGAGAACGTTCAAGCCAAGGATGGAAAGGATTGACCATGCCACGAAAACCGTTCTTTTCATTCTTCGCTCCTTCCGGGGGCCAACGACCCTCGGTTTCCTTCTATACTTAGAAATTATATGGGAATTGTAGAGAAAAGGCAAATCGCGATAAAGGATCGTCAGCATTTCCTTTCGCAGGAGAAGGAATTTTCGGTCGGGGACCGGTGCCTGCTCCGCTCTTCAGCGACATCCTCCGGGCATCGCCCCTGCGCTTTTACCCCATATCACACGAAAAAATATTTCCTGAAAGATCGGTCATTGAAGGTCCGGGGCATAACCGCTGATTTCCTTCAGCTTTTATACTTGAGCTCCGACCCCAGCAGGCCGTGAGGGATCATGTTGATGAGGAGCGTGATGACGGAAGCGGCCAGGACCCAGCCGCGGGCCGGTTTCCCTTTTTTCCCGGCGATGAGGGCGGCGATCCAGGCGAACATGGCCAACAAGGCCTTGTTGTCAGTAAGGTCGGTCCCGAATGGGAGGCCGGTCCAGTAAGCGCCGAAGGCGAGTTTCTGGACGATCGGCCCCAGGATGAACCCCCCTACGAAGAAGAGGGCGGCGGCCAAGATCACGTATCTCCCGGGATGGCTCTTTTTGTCCAGGGCCAGGATCCCGGCCATGGCGGAGAAGAGCATGGACAGGAAGATCACGATGACGTGGATGATGACGACGGCCGCGGGGACGGGGCCCTTGAACCGGATGATGACGGGGTCCTGCCCCGTGATCGAGGTCTTTTGGTTTCCGGTCCCCAGGAAGACTCCGTAGGCGAGCTTGCCCGCGGCGGGCTGTTTGGGAAGGCCGGCGATAAGCGTATCGCCTTTCCGTTCGAACGCGACCTCGGTCCAGGGGTCATCGGTTTTGAACCTCTTGTAGGACACATGCCCGGTCAGGCCGGGATCCGTGACCTTGAGGGCGATCTCGCAGTTCCTGACGTTCTCGGCGCTCCGCGGCAGGCGGAAACGGACCGTCTCGCTCCCGACGAGTGCCTTCCCGCGCACGGGATAGGTCGGGCCCGTCATCCGTTGATAAACGGCCGAAGCCGCGGTGATGATGACGGCCAGCGTCCAGAAGAGAAATCTTTTCATGCGTTCGCCCGCCCCTCTTAAAAGTCGCTGGTCATGATGAAGAACGGCTTCTGGCTGAAACTCTTGTAGAGCGGCCTGAGGCGGTCCTTGTCGTAGTATTTGTCCACATCGATGACCTTCTTGGTGCTGGTCACGACCTCGATGGGGACGTTGTCATAGATCCCGTTGCGCAGGCAGACCATCCGGCCGGTCCGGTTGTCCATGACCAGGTCCAGGGCCAGGTTCCCGAAGGCCATGGGGACGATGGAGTCGATGGCGTCGGGGTCGCCGCAGCGGACGAGATAGCTCAACCGCTGATTGATGACGTTGATCCGGCGGCCCTTGTTGAACCTCGGCGACAGCTCTTTCAGGTCGTGGGAGACCCGGTCTCCGATCCCTCCCAGCTTCTTATGGCCGAACATGTCCTTCTCGTCGCTCTCGAAGATCATACCGCCGCCTTCGTACATCGCCCCCTCGGAGATGATGGCGACGGAATACAGGCTCGGGTTGGTGGAGCGGTCCGCGGTCAGGAGTTCGCAGAGGTGCTCGATATTGAACTTGGACTCGGGAATGAGACAGCGGTTGGCTGCGCCGGCCATGGTCGGCAGAAGGGCCGTGAACCCGGCGTAGCGGCCGAAGACCTCGATGACCAGGAAGCGCTCGTGGGAGCCCGCCGTAGTCCGCAACGCGTGGGTCATCTCGATGGTGCGGGTGACGCAGGTCGAAAAGCCGATGCAGTAGTCCGTCCCGGGGACGTCGTTGTCCATGGTCTTGGGGATGGCGATGACCTTGACGCCTTTATTGTGGAGATGGACACTGTAGCCCAACGTGTCGTCGCCGCCGATGGGAATGAGATAGTCGATCCCCAGGAAGTCCAGGTTCTTGAGGACCTCCTCGGTGAGGTCGTTCGCCTTGGCCCGGTAGACGTCCCGCAGATGTTCCGGGATGTTGACGTCCGGAACGGTGCTCGGACGGGTGCGCGAGGTGTGGAGGAAGGTGCCGCCCGAGCGTCCCACCTTGTTCACGATCTCCTCCGTGAGGACCTGGTAGTGTTCGTGGTTCGGAGCGTCCTTGTCCCTTTGCATTTCGATGAGGCCCGCCCAGCCGCGGCGTATGCCGATGACCTCGTAACCCTCATGGAGGGCGCGGATGGTCACGGCCCGGATGGCCGGGTTGAGGCCCGGGACATCGCCGCCGCCGGTCAGGATACCGATGCTGCCTTTTCGACCTTTGATAGAGGACATGGCGTTCTCCTTGTTACGGTCAAATTATAAGGAGCGGGCCATGAAACGTCAAACGCAAAAACGATCGGCGGGGCCGGACCGTTCGTGACGGGCTGTGAGCGGTTATATTCGGCCCTCTTCGACGATCCTCCTGACGGCCCTGAGGCCCCTTTTTACGCGGCGTTCGCATTGCTCGGGCCATCGTTCCCGGTCGAGGACGGCGATCCGGCCTTCGTCCAGGAGACTCTGGCTCTTTTGGGAGAGCTTCACGAGCGCCGCCAGCTCCACAGCCGTGAGGTCGGGGAACCGGGCGAGGAAAGCGGGGTCAAAGATGGGGACCGGGAAATCGCCGCCGTGGTCCTCCAGGCAGAGGTTGACCGGCGTTTCGAGTGTCGAGAGACGCTCGAAGACGGCGGCCAGGTCCACGATACCCGTCCCGGCTTCCGTCGGGAACGTGACGAATCCGTCGCCCGTGATGAGGAGGGCGCCGTCCTTGACGTGGGTCGTCACGACCCAGGGCAGGACGCGCTCCGTCGCGGCCACGGGGTCCTCGAGCATGGTCAGAAGGTTCATGGTGTCCAGACAGATGCCGAAACACTCCCCCGGCCTGACGCCGCACATGTCGAAGAGGCGCAGGAGCTCGAACGTCGTGAACTCGAAGTGGGTTTCGAGGGCCAGGATGACGCCGAGGTCACGGAGCATTTTTTTCTGTTCGTTCAGGCCCTTGGCCATCAGACGAAGGATCTCTTCCGTGGGCCGGGACTTCGCGTTCCATCGCATCAGGCCTCCCGACGAGGACCGGACCGTCGCGACACCCAACGCGCGCGCCTGCTCGGCAGCCTTCTTGTTGATGGCAAAGATGTCCCTGGGCTTTCCCGTGGCCGGGTCGAGAGGGATGTGCTCGCCGCCGCCCCATTCCAGAAAGAGGCGGTTCTCCCCGGCGTACGCGGAGAGCTCGTTGAGTAATGCCCTGTCGATGGACTGGCCCGGGGCCATTTCGGAAAACTGGACGCCGTCGATGTCGTTGATGATGGCCCAGTCGAGGAGCTCGAACGGCGAAAGGCCGAGGGGTTTGAGACTGCAGCTCTCGATCCCGATCTTGAAGGGTCTCATGTCGTTGCCGCCCCTGTTCCCTCCGGATTCTCCCATCATATCAGAAGTCGGTGGCCGTTGGCTATCTTTTCCGTCGGCATCCGTTCCGGGCGGCGTCGGGCCCGAACGACGGGACGCCGCCGACTTCGGGCGATACCTGGAATTCCGACTCACGTCCCGTCGGCAATTTTGGGTCGCTTGACAATGCCCGATTTTTATTGTGTGATATTGAAAATTCGGAGCAACGAGGAAACGAAGATGTTCCAGACAATCCAAGAGGCCTTGTTGAAGGGAAAGAAAGCCGAGGTCGAGGCGCTCGTGGACAAGGCCCTGGCATCCGGCCTTCCCGCCGCCAGGATCCTCAACGAAGGGCTGATCAAAG
>Ga0315294_10000198_pt1 | contig 64891 bp, 50 predicted proteins | sample YL17G13_40_MG_FD_203626 | JGI IMG/M metagenome (GOLD analysis project Ga0315294, IMG submission 203626) | Sediment microbial communities from Yellowstone Lake, YNP, Wyoming, USA - YL17G13_40 | ecosystem: Environmental > Aquatic > Freshwater > Lake > Sediment | place: USA: Wyoming | collected... | reverse complement strand
CCCAATTGGCGACCAGTTGCCGAGTAGCTTTGACCGCAGGTCTTCCATGTCTCGATGATGGTTCTAATCGGTACTCGGGGCATTGCTCATTCTACATCCCCTGTACCATAAGTTGTGAGAGACTAAGGTAGGCTTGCGGGGAATTGTAGTGGAGAATGGATGAAACCAACCTGTGGGGTGCCAATATTCCATCCGTCTCTCCGCAGGTCAAGCACGCCCTCGGTCGCACTCACCGAGTTGGATCGCGATGAGGGCATAGTGCCTCAAGGCTGGCCCAAGTAGCTCACCGCGTCAACCCTCTGAATACGGATGACATTTTGGCACCCCACAGGCGATTCCCACGATTCGGATAATGGCTGCCCGCTAGCCCGACCTCGCTTGAAGGCTGCCGCCTGACCCACCCTGCGCCGTGGGTGAGCTCCTGCCCGCGGAGCAGGTGATCGCTCAGCGGCACGCAACCTGTCTTGAGCGTCATCACCCAAAGCTCTGCTGGCGCGGCCGACATGTCGGCTGGCGACTCCGCTGCCCTGGCTGTCAAGTTTGCAGCAGTGCTGGCTGCATTCACCACAGGCGCCTGGTGCGTCAGCAGGCGCTGGGGAAGGTAGGCGGCTGTGGCGCTTCAGTTCCTTCCTTGCCAGCCCTCGGTCCCGGCATGTAGGGTGGTGGGCGATATCCCGCCCCGATCGGAGATTATGGACGGCGCGTCTAGGTGCGGCCTCCAACGGTTGCGGAGGTGGTTGTCGGCTGGGCCTGATAGAGAAGGGCGAGGAGAATCTGAGGCTACTAGTCGCTTGGCAATCCGGCTAGCGCTTGGATTCTATTAGGCGGATGATTCCGGCGTGTTTCGCAACACCCGTTAGCTCGAATCCGGCGGCCCTCACGTTGTCCACGGTTCGCCGGTTGATGTTGGCTCCCATCATACGGCTGGCAACAGGATTGAGAAGGTCCATGAGGGCACCAATGAGGGGCTGTTCCGCTCGAACATGCTCCAGCAGAAGGAGCTGTCCGCCTGGCCGCAGCACTCGCCTCAACTCTCTCAGGCCGGCGACCGGATCGGGTACCGAGCAGAACACGAAGGTGGCGACCACAGTGTCGAAGCTTCCGTCCTTGAAAGCCAACGCCTGCGCGTCCATCAGGGCGACGTCCGCTCTGACGTTTGACTCGGCTATTCGCCTGGCGGCGCGTGTCGCCATCTCCGGCACGAGATCGATGGCCACCATCCTTACATCAGCGGGATAGTAGACGGCGTTCTTGCCGGTTCCCACTCCCACCTCGAGGACCGTCTGTCCCCCTACCCTCGACCAAAGCGAGCGCCGCAAACGCGCGAAGAGCAACCTCTCCAGCAGCGCTTCCTGCGTATCGTATACACCGGCGATCCGCTTGTACCGCCTCTGCACAGTCCGTGTCGCATCGAGGTCGGAATGACCCGCGGCGTGATCACCGTGGTCCATATCGTTCCTCCTACGAAGAGACCCGACGCATCCATTCTCGTCGGGTCCGCTTCAGATCCAGCGTGTTTAGACAAGCTGGCGCTTGATGCGCTCGAACTCCTCCTCCGATATCTCGCCTTTGGCCAGGCGCTCCCTGGCGATATCCAGCGGGGTTCTACGGACCTCACGCGGCCCTGCTATGCTTCGGACCCCCCACACGACCAATGCGATGACGACCGCCCAGAAGATCACCATCATGAACACCATGGCAATCCACCAGCCTCCTCCCCAGTCCCCCATGTGGTCGCCGTCGTATGCAAAAGCAACCCCGCCGTTTGCCGCCAGGGCGATGCCGGCCGCTACTACGGCTGAGATTATCACTCCGAACCCCACGTGTCCACTCCCTTCAAGAAGCTACTCCTACAGATGTGATCTTAACATTCCTCTCGAAGGTTTGCTTGCCGAAACCCTGATGCCTTCGAGTCGCCCCCGGCCGCGTGCTGGTATTCGACCATCCCTTTTGTTGAGATGACAGCAAAAGGGGTTTGGGAGGTCGAATGATGGTGAACTGGCGCGCTTACCAAATCAGCTCGCTGATCTGCGCCACCGCCCAGCACTTCTGCTTCCGGAACACGGGCGGTGCCGCCGCGACCGAGACGCGCAGGCGAAGAGCACCGGCTGGCGTGGCACAGGGTGTATGGGCCAGGCGCGTGCGGCCGGTGGTAGCGATTAGGCTACCAACACCACCCTCCCATCATACCGCCACCCATCATGCCCTGCCACCCGGGACTGTTCCCTCCACCGTACCAGCAGTTCTGGAGCATGGCATCGAAGGCGCCCGGCCCCCAACGCCTGTGGGGTGCCAATATTCCATCCATCTCGTATTCGTGGTGCAGACCACCTAGCACCGCTCTAGCGGTGATCTGGTCCGCCGATGGCGGGGCGGCCCGGTGAGACTCTGGAGGCCCAGTGTGCGATAAGGCCGCGCACCATTGTAGTGGGCTGCGTACTCCCACAGCCTGCCGCAGTAGGCCAAGCGAGCCCCGACGACCTGCCTGAGAAGCAGGAGATTGTCGGTCGGCGATCAGCGCCGGCAGGTGCCCCGAATTGTCAAGCAGGAAGTCGCAAGCATGGCAGTCGGGTGGGCACCCAACAGGCTCAACGCTGATCCAAACGGCTCAGGCGTCAACCGTCTGGATACGGATGTCATTTTGGCACCCCACACCCAGCCGGACGCCACCGTCGGCTGGGTACGCCCGAGCCAAGGAAGAAGAACGTTCAGGCGCCGAGAGGTTCAGGAATCAGGGAGTGTATCCCTCGCAGGGCCCCACGGTATCTCCATGCCCAAGGTGGGCCGCGACGGCCGGCTGGGGCAGCGTCATGGTGTGTTCCGCGGGCGTCCCCGGCTTGTGGCAGATCACAACCATGTCCTGCAATCCATCCCCGTGGCTCGCCACCACAGGTATGGCACAGGCGCCAGCCACAGCGGCGCCAAGCAAGAGGCCAAGCAACAGCTTTCTCATCGCGTTCATTTCGGCTACCTCCTCTGCGTCATCAAGCGACACATTAGGTTAAGACGCGGAGATCACTTGACACGTTACATCTTTCGTCAATCATTCTGGCACTCGCTAGTGCGCTAATTGGGCCGTCAAACGATCGTTGGTGAGTTATGTAACGAACGCCATCCCTCCGCGTCGTTAGTATCGTCACATGAGCACGCAAGTTTTCACGAAAGAACCACGGCCTCCCGACTCGACGCCTGAGCAGCAGCTCGCCGCGGATTTGGATGTCTCTGTGGTGATGCCCTGTCTGAACGAGAAGGAGTCCGTGGCCTTCTGCGTGCGGCAGGCGCGGGGGTGGATCGAGAGGTCCGGCCTTCGCGGCGAAGTGCTGGTGGTAGACAACGGCTCCAACGATGGCTCGGCCTGGATCGCGGAGCGCGCCGGTGCCCGAGTGGTCTTCGAGGATGAGCGCGGCTACGGCGCGGCCTGCATCCGCGGGCTCCAGGAGGCCCGCGGGGCCTGCGTCATCATGGGCGACGCGGATGGGACGTACGACTTCGACGAACTGGACCCTATATACCAGCCCCTGCAATCCGATGCGGATATCGTGCTGGGGAACCGCCTGACAGGAAAGCTTGACCGGGGGGCGATGCCCTTCCTCCATCGCGCCGTTGGCACTCCGATCATCACCTTCCTCTTGAGTCTGTGCTCAGGATATCGGGTGGGGGATAGTCAGTGCGGCCTGCGAGGGATACGGAAGGACGCGTTTCTCCAGCTCGGCCTGAAGGCAAGAGGCATGGAGTTCGCATCCGAGATGCTGCTGAAGGCTGTTCGGCGGAAATTGCGGATCGCGGAGGTGCCGATAACCTACCGCTGCCGGGCAGGTGAGAGCAAGCTCAGCACTTTTCGTGACGGCTGGCGGCACCTACGGCTGCTGCTCCTGTCCAGCCCCACTTACGCATTCGTTGTCCCTGGTTTCGTGTCCCTTGCTCTGGGGCTGCTTTCTCTTGCGATCACGCTGTTTCAGGACGATGGGATCATAGTCGGCTCTCTGCATTGGCAGCCGGTGTTCGCGGGCACGATCTTTCTCGTCGTGGGCACGAACGCGTCGTTGCTCGGCCTGGTGAGCAAGCTGTTCGCTGCAGGTGTGCACCAGGAGGAGGAAGAGGAGGACTGGCTTGTGCGAACGTACAGGCGCTACCTGGGCTTCGAGGGCCTTCTCCTGATAGGGGCAGCGTTGGTGGCCCTCGGCGTGGCGGTCGACGGCCTGATCCTGGTGCGCTGGCTGATGGAACCGTCTGTTCCGGAGTTGCTGAGGCTCGCCGCCGTGGGCCAGACTCTCATGATCATCGGCGGCAACGTCGCATTTGGCAGCGTGGCGGCGGCCATCATCGACAACGGCAACTGACATGGCAGCCCATGAAGATAGCCTATATATACGATGTGCTCTACCCCTTCATTAAGGGCGGCGCCGAGAAGCGGTATCACGAGCTGGGGAAACAGCTGTCCGCTGACCACGAGGTGCACTTCATCTCGTGGAAGTTCTGGAGCGGACCGTCGAACTACAGGCGGAACGGAATCACTCTGCACGGCGTAGGTACTCCCAGGCCGCTGTATACGGCTGGTGGGAGGCGTTCCATCAGGGAATCGTTGGACTTCGCCTTAAGTCTGCTAAAGCTCTACGGCATCGAGAAGTTCGACGTCATCGACTGCTGCGCCTTCCCGTACTTGCATATGTACACCGCACGGCTCCTCTTCGGCCTCAGACGAGAGCCGCTCGTGATGACTTGGCACGAATACTGGGGCGAGTATTGGGACGAGTACCTCGGCTCGCCGCTCGCCGCGCCCGCAAGGTTGCTTGAGCGGGCTGCTGTGCCTCTCGCGCACTCGTGCGTGGCAGTGTCCGAGCTCACCGCTCGCCGTCTGAGACAGCTGGGACGTTGCAGGTTGCCGATTACCGTGATACCGAACGGCATCAACACCCGCGACATCGCGGACGCCCCGGCCGAGGGGCCAAGCTCCGACATTATCTACGTCGGGCGTCTCCTGGTTCATAAAAGGCTGGACCTGCTGCTTGAGGCAGTGGCCGAGCTGCGGGGACGTCACCCCAAGCTCAGCTGCCTCATCATCGGCAGCGGACCGGAGCGCGAGAGGCTTCGTAAGCTGACCACTACGCTGATGCTGGAGAACCACGTGACCTTCACGGGGGAAGTCCCTGAGGACAACGTCTACGGTTTTCTGAAGAAGTCAAAGGTATTTGTCCTGCCCTCTCTCCGCGAGGGATTCGGCATGTCGGTTCTGGAGGCACTTGCCTGCGGTGTGCCGGCCGTGGTGGTCCGAGCTCCTTACAGCGCCGCGCATGAGATCGTAGCGGATGGCGTCAACGGGATAGTGGCGGAGCCGTCCCCTCGCTCGCTTGCAGAGGCCATCTCTTCCCTCCTCGAGGACCCGGCCAAGCGCGGCCTGATGGCCGAAGCGGCACAGCAGGCGGCCTCGCAGTACGACTGGGCTGTCATCGCGCAGAAGAGTCTGGGCATCTACGAGGCGGTGCGGAGGTGTTAGGCAGCGGCGCGCTAAAGCAGGCGCGGGGCCGCCTTCCCGGCCTCGATATCTTGCAGCTCTCCTGGAACCCGGGCCTCGTCGTCGACGTGGCTGCGCTCGGCCTTGCCGCTAGCATCGCCTACACCCTGGTGAGGATGCCCATCGGATCGGGCGACTACGGGCAGTGGCTGATGCTGTCACGGTTTTACTCCGGCCAAGACGTGCCGGATTACCGCCAGGCCTTGTCCGTGCCGCCCGTGGTTCCTCTGTTGCTCGCTGCCATCCGCGTATTGATCTCCGACCCGGTGGTCGCGCTCCAGGCTTTCCGGGGAATCCTGGGAGCAGCGTTCGTCCTATCCTTCTACTTGGCTGGCACCGCGATTTTCCGGCAACGCGTAGCCGGGTTCCTCAGCGCAGTGATCGGCTTTCTTGTCACCGATAGGCTCCTGGAGCTCTTCGCCTTCGGTGGGCTTCCCCAGATAGCGGGCCTCACCTTCATGGTGCTCGGCATCGCCGCTTTTGCGCAGGCGGGAAGCTCGCGCGACCCGACCAGCCGTTGGTGGCTGGTTGGAAGCCTGGGCATCGCTCTCTCAGTGCTTTCCCACACCGGCAGCGCCACCATCGCGCTTGCCGGTGGTCCGGTGGTTGCAGTCATCAGTACGCTGCGCCTCGATGCGTCCACCTGGAGAGAACGCATGCGGGCCCTGAAGCCCTTCGCCATAACTTTGGCTGTCGTGGCCGCGTACTGGCTGGTCGTCCTCTTACCCCAGAACCAGGAGTACGCGCAGAATCCTGCGAGCCTGAACTACCGCGGCCCGAACCGCATCTGGCCGCTCCTCACCACCTACTGGCCGACCACGCTAGTTCTGGTGACCGGCGCCGCCGCAGTCCTCGCCGGTGGCGCCCGCGAGATCGTCGCACGCCGAGTCGGAGGCTTCATCCTTGTCGCAGCGTGGACCCTTAGTACGCTCGCGGTGCTGGCCTGGTCCATCATGTTCGGGGTTGCGACCGATTACCCCCGGTTCGTAGCACCCATCGTTGCGCCGTTAGTGGTAGCGGCCGGAGGGGGCCTCGCAATCGCCTCCGCCCATCTCACTGACCTCCTTCCGCGACCACTACCGCTGCCTCGCCAGTTGGCTCTCCCGTTGCTCGTCGCCGTCGCACTAGCAACTTCTGTCGGGCCTTCCACAATTGATGCGCACGACCGCGAGACGTCCTTCTATGCCCTTGAGGACCTCCCAGGTCTCGAAGACGCGGCCTTCTGGCTGGATGCGCACCTCGCGTCGGGCGAGTCGGTGCTCGCGCCCGCGCGCGAGGGTAAATGGATCGAAGGGTTGACAGGCCGTGCGGCGCTCTTCTCCATGCCGACGCGGTTCAGCTTCCGCTCCGAGGAACGGGACCGCAGTGCGGCCGCCGAGACCCTCCTGCGCAGCTCGGCTTCTATGGCCAATGAGTTCCTCTTCGTCAAGTTCCCAAAGCCAGGGGGCGCCGCTCTGCAAGATCCCTGGCTCTCCATAAACCACGGAGGCGAGTACGTAGAACTCGTGCGGCTACCCCCGACGCTTACGAAGATATCTCTCAGCAGTCATGGAAACGTCGCGCAGGTCACACTGGCGGAGCTGACCATAACTTCGGTTGAGGCGTCGGAAAGTGAGGGCAGCGTCGAGATCAGGGCAGTTTGGGGCGGAAAGGCGGGGGGCGCGAGCGTGTCTTACAAGCGCACGGTGCACCTGGCGCGCGGCAGCAAGAGCGTGGAAATCACCGATGAAGTGACCTCTGGTCTTCCAGTCGTAGCCCTGGAGGTGGAAGTGCGCCCGATCCTGAAGGAGGCCGCCCCAGCGACACTCTTGCATGACGACAGCAGCGAGTTCATCTTCGCCAAGCTGGGAAAGACCAAGCCCAGGCTCGAGGTCGGCGCTCCAGGGCAGACGGTGTCCATGAAAGCGGGCGCGGCCAACTCCATTGTGGTCCGGGCGGCCAACTCCGCGCGGCTTCACCTCCAGTTGTCGGCGCCTGAACCTGGCGAGCCCGTATACGGCCTTGGTCTCCTCATGCCCGACCAGCTGGTCGAGGAATACAACGTCGGCGGTGTCCTCCTGGTGCGGGACTCGACGCTGAACGCCCGGATGAAGCGGCTTTCGGCCCTCGGGTTCAGAAAGAAGCTCGAGCTGGACCGCTACGTCCTAATGGTCCGTGAGACGAACGCGGCCTCGGAGGTGACTCCCTGAACCACGAGAAGCGTCTGCTCTGCACGATGCAGCGGCGTGATCCGCCCGACGGCGAGCCTCGCGATATGCAGCCCAGCCGGCCATCCGGCTTCGACGCGGTGCGGATCCGCCCGGGGGACCGAGTGCTGGCGCTGGGAGGATACGGCGTGCGCAACGTCGGGGACGAGGCTATCTTGTCCGGCCTGATGAACGAGCTGCCGGATTGCCGCCTGCGCGTCGTATCCCGTGCACCGGGAGAGACCTCTGACATGCACCGGGTCAAGGCGCTCTCGACGGTCCTGGCTCCGGCGGCTGCCTGGGGCAGCGACGTCCTCGTCGTCGGTGGCGGTGGCATCTTCAGCGGGCACATGGGCACGATGGGCAGACTGATTCCGCTCTTCAGCCGCCTGGCGCTGGCCCGCGGCGTGCGGGTGACGTTTCAGGCTGTCGGTGTGTATTCCAGCGCTCCGCCTTGGGTCGTGAGGAGTATCGCTGCCCTGGCCCCCAAGCTGGCGAGCATCACGGTTCGCGACGCTGCATCCGCCCGCCTCCTGCGCTCGTGGGGCGTCGAGGCGCCGGTCGTGCCAGACCTGTCGCAGGCAATGTCCTCGGCTCCCTCCAAGAGAGGCCGGGAGTTGCTCCACACGCTGGGACTGAAAGCCAGACGTCCCCGAGTGGCCCTGTGCCTGACCGCGACGGAGCCAAGCCTGGCTGAGGCCCTTCTTTGCAGCCTCCCGTCGCTCATCGACTCGCTGCCCGAGGTGCAGTTCGCCTTTGTTCCCATGAGCCATCACCCCACTATGCCTCACCACAACGACCTGCAGTTCGCCCGCCGTTTGCGGTCCAGGGCACCTCGGCTTGCGGTCCTGGAGCACTGGCTCCATCCGGCGGAGATTCTGGCCCTTCTCGGGCAGTTCCCAGTCGTTGTCTGCATGCGCTACCACAGCCTGCTGTTCGCTGCACGTGCCGGAGCCGCCATTGTGGCGATCCCGTACGCGGAGAAGTGTTCTTCCTGGCTGGAAGAGCAGGACCTAGATCCCGTTGGTACGGATGCGGAATCTTTGACAGAGCGCATTTGCCAAGCTCTGTCTGACAGTAGGATCGGAGCGGCTCGTGCGTGTACCGGGTGAGGCGAAGAGCCGCCCGTTCACCCCGAGGCTGGGAACGGTACTGCGGTGGGGGTTTGGCCTATGCGTGGTGGCGGCGCTCCTCCTCTTCTTCGATCCGAGGACAGTGGCCTCCAACCTGTCGGAGACTGACTGGCGCCTCGCTGTTCCAGCGATATTGGGCCTCTCCCTTGTACATTTGCTGGCCGTCGCGGCCTGGGTGTTCCTCTCTGCTCAGCTGTCAGGCGCGGCGCTGTCGTGGAGGTACGCCGCGAGATCCTACTACGCAGCGCAGGTACTGGGAAGCGTGACCCCCGGAAACATCGGCGCCGACGCCTATCGAATCCACTCGACGGCGCAGGGACCATGTGGACTGGAGGGTGCCGTAGTACCGGTGGCGGGCCAACGAATTACCAGCTATCTGGCGCTACTGGCCATCGGAGCCTGCGCTTCGTTCCTGGTGCCCCTCCCCCACGCCTTCGCTCTGACCATGGCAATCGTGGGTGGCGCCCTCATCGCCCTACTCGGGCTTGGCTGGGGCGTGCTCCGGTTGGTTCCGGAGGCGAGGCAACGCGCCGCTCACCTCGCACGCAGACTCGGCCTTGTCGACCTCTGGGCTAAAACGCCGCGGGGCCGTTTGCTGAAGGGCCTGAGCGGCGGGTTCGCCCTGGCAGTGCTCTTTCACGGAACAAGTCTGCTGCTGACTTATGTCCTGGTCTTGTCCGTGTCCGGCCGCTCCGACGTATTCCCGACTCTGGCCGCCCTGGCGATGGCCAGACTATCTATGCTGCTGCCCTTCTCCGTGAACGGGCTGGGCTTCCAGGAGGGAGCGCTGACCATCCTCCTTCCGCAAGTGGGAGTGGCTTCCGAAGCGGCATTAGCGGTTTCCGCCCTGAGCCGCCTGGGGCTCCTCCTGAGTATTGGATTCGGGATTGCGGCTATGGCCACAGGAAAGCGCGCCTCAGGCGGTGAGCGCGAGGCGTTTCGCCCCGCATGGACACATGCGGTGGATGCAGTCACGCGCGACGGGGCACGGTAATCGAACCGGTGTAGGCTGCGAAGCGATCGATGTTTCGCGGAGGCGAGTGCCCAGCAGCACACTTGAAGCGCATTCAGGCGCGGGCTTTTCGATTCAGGTAAGAAAGAGAAGGCCGCCTCGGAGGGGGGAGTTGGAATCTGCGTGCAGGCCCTGGAGGGCCGGGTGGGATTCGAACCCACGACTCCCGGATTAAGAGTCCGGGATCCTTGCGATGAGCCAGCAACTCAAGCTCCGCCAGGCCGGATCGGAGATGGTGTCTCAGCGGACGAAGCGGGCCCCGATCGCCTGCCTGGAAAGCAGGAGGCCGCCCGTGGGCGGCCCTCGCCTTGCATGCGTTGTAACGTCTAATGGGCGCTGGGGCGGGAGACGGGAATCGAACCCGCGTGACCTGCTTGGAAGGAAGAAGGTCACCCCTCAGGAGAGGCCTAATTGTTGAGCCCTCAGATTCAAACATCGGGGTGAAACCGGGGTAAGATCAGGGTGAAATCGACGCCTCAGGGAACCGGCGGTTGGCCGCCAATTGCCAAGGCTCCAGATTCAAAACTGCGGTGAATCTTCGGTAGACCTGCGGTGACCCGACAGCGGCGATCGCCAGACCTGCAGAGGGCCTAATTGCTAAGGCCTCAGATTCAGAATCCAGGCTGAAATCGAGGTGAGTTTCGAGGATGTGCTGCCGTCGCGGGGCTGGCCCTTCCTCATCGCAGCCGCTCCCCCATCCGGTCGGCCGGGCTGAACCGCTCATGGGCCCGCGCCGCCTTCTCCGCATCGTAGGTCGCCGAGTACCGCCGCACCATCGCCGACGAGCTGTGCCCCAAAAGGTACTGCACGTCCAGCTCCCTGGCCTCGTTCTCTATGGCCCAGGTGGCGAACGTGTGCCGAAAGCGGTGCACCTTCACCTTCTCCACCCCTCCCACCTTGCCCAGCCGCCTCAGGAAGATCAGCACCGAGTGAGAGCTCATCCTCGTACCATCGCGTGAAAGGAACAGCGGACCAGGCTCCCTGCCCCGGAACCGCTCCAGGTAGTCCTCCACCGCCTCGCCGGCCCTCGCTCCGAACCGCACCACCCGCTGCTTGTTCCCCTTCCCGTGCAGCACCCTCAGCCGCTGCGCTTCCAGATCCAGGTCGGCCAGGTCCAGGCTCACCAGCTCCGTCCGCCGCACCCCCGTATCCAGAAGAACCAAGATCATCGCCCGGTTGCGACTGCCCCAGCAGTAACAGCTGTCGCAGCAGGCCAACAACCTCCCTATCTCCTCCGCCGTGTAGGGTTGAACGATCTTCTGCGGCAACCGGACATTCTTGATCTGAACGAAGGGGCTCTCCTGGATGTACCCCATCCGCTTCAGCCAAGAGAACAGGAACCGCACCTCGCGATGGCGGCGGTGCCGCGTCTCCAGGCTCACTCCGTTGCTGCCGATGCGGCCCAGGTAGGCGTAGATGTGGACCGGGGTGATGTCCCGAACGCCCTCCGGGAAGCCCTCCTCCCGCGCGATCCTCTGGAACAGGGTCAGGGTCTCCCGGTAGGCGGTGATGGTGTTCGGCGACTTGCCCTCCACCTGGCAGCGCAGGAGGTAGAGCCCGATCAGGCTCGCCAGGTCTTGTTGCTGTTCGACTGCCGTCTGTGTCGTCATCTTCGCGCACCTCGTGCAACGCACGTTGCGTACGTACATGGACGCTCTCTTGCGCTGAGAAGTCAAGTCGATAGGGGCCGAATCTGGCCGATGTTTGGAGAGACTCGACGTATTGGCGCGTGGCTATGGGATACCGAAGCCCCAGTCGTCCAAGAGGGCCAGCCACCGAGCCTAGGCGGACCTGGTGGCTGGTTTGGGCCAGGGCCTGAGGCGGCTACTGCTCGCCGGTCTCAGCGGGATGCCAGAAGACCCAACCGTTAGTGGGATGACCAGTGACGGCTTTGGCCGCAGCGCTGAGGGAGGCGAAGAGCTGGTCGCCGTACTTGACCGCCCTTCCAGCGGGGCGGTCCTTGGCCTCCACAATGACAGCGGTGTGGGACTGGCCCTTGTGCCTCGCCGTGAGAGTGGTGCCTACGGGCGGCAGCTGGCGGGCGATCTTCTTGTGCTGACGCTTGCTGGTCATGATGCACCTCCTTCCCCGAGTTATGTCGTCCTGCCGACCGGCCGGCGTCCTTGGACGCCGTCGATAGACACACATCACTCGGATCGGCAAGGAAGTCAAGAGGCGAGTTGGCAGCGGCAAACCGGCCCCCGCCCGTCACTGGCTCAAGGCAGCCAGTTCATCCCACGTCAGGCGGGAGAGGGAGCGCGCCATCAGGGCTACCAGTTCGTCGGACACGTCCTCGCGAGGCCCTCTGAAGCGAAGGGCCTCTTTGATCGCAACCGGGTTGCCTTGATAGCGGTCGACCAGCTCCCAGGAGCAGCAGTCAGTGGGAACAGATGGGCCCACGACCACCACCGCCGCCCGTTCAATGCCGGCGCGGTTCGCCGTTGCGAAGGCGACGTCAAGGTTCCTGATGACTTGATCCCGGGCCGAGTCGTAGCGCGTTGAGGTTCCCAGGGGCGAATATCTCTTCGCCTCGACCAGCACCAGAAGATGCTGCCCTAGCCGTATCACCGCATCGGGCTCGGTGTCTCCCTCCCAGATCTTGCAGCTCGCGGCAAGCTTGGCATGGAGCCTCCCGACGGCTTCGCCCCGTTCTTGACCGGAGAGATGGGAGACGGCGTCATCGCCCACCTGGATTACGTAGCGCCTCAACTGTGCTTGCCGAGCTTTGCTCGGGGCAAATCGATGCTTCTTCAGCCTCAGCCGCCGCGGCCACAGGCGGACCTCAAGATCGGCATAGAACTCCTGCGGCAAGGTCCAGTCGGGGAACGCGGCACGCAGGAAGTGCTGCACCCAATACACACCCTCCGGCCCAAAGGCTGCGCAGAAGTGCTTGAAGGTCAAGGTCATCTCGGAGTTGGAGCTGGTGAACTGTACCTTGTTCGTGGTGCGCCGCCACTTGGCCATGAAGTCAGCGTTGGCCCGGTAGTCCAAGCCCACCAGATCGGGGTGCGATTCCAGCGGGTGTATCGCTGGCTCAGGGACCTCGATACAGCAGTGGCTTGTCATACGGCAATCCGGTCGGCGTGGCCGACTTGAGAAACGTGCAGCCTAACCCTTCCTTGGAGGAGGATACCCAACATCTATCCTGAGCCTTCCGCTCATTCGGGCCTGGAGACTGACACCTGGTCAACCGCTGACCTGCCTGAAGTCGCCGAGCTCGCCGTTTTCTCTTCTCGCCGACGGTGATAGCCTGCATTCTCCCGGCAGCTCTTGCTACAGAACCGCTGATCACGCCGGCCAACGGGGAACGGCATGTGGCAGAATTCGCACTCCCGCTCTCGCGCCGAACGGCCAGCCAGCTCCAGGGCGAAGCGCAGGTAGATAGCTGCCAGGAGGCTATCGGGGAAGAAACGGATAGGGCTGTCCTGAAAGGATCCCAAGGTGAGATGGACATGACCTCGGAGCCGCCTGTTCACTTCCTGGGTCAGGTAGGCCCGCGCAGGGCCGAGCGGGTCGTCGGGGTCGAACGAACGAGTAGCCTCCCGGCCGCGGGCGTACCCGCGAGGGAGACCCATCACTCGGCGGAAGTGCACGTGCGTCGCCAGGCTGTCGCCGCACTCGGGGCACTTCCCGCCGCCAGCCGGGAACCGGATAGACTCCGGGCAGGTAACAGTAGCCCGGTAGATTATGCTCCCATCCTGTCCCCACTGAATGCGTTCTTCAAGACGCCGGCGGGCTGCCCGACACGCAGTCGGGCCCTCCGACTCCTTGTGCTCCAGGGTGCGCAAGGCGCCCCATGTTTCCCAGAGGTCGCGGATCGCTAGCAGCTCCTGTCGCCAGAGTGAGAGCGGTTCGGCCCACTGCAACGGTCCTCCCGCGGGCGAGGATACGACAGGTTGTTCAAGGCCTAGCCATCCATATCGACCTGCAAACCGCCGTATGCCATCGCGGGAGGGATCCTCAGCCAGGCGTGCGAACTCCTGAAGCAGATTCTTCCGCTTCAGGACCGGGTACTGCTCTCGCGTGTCACCGGCGCGAACGAGCCACGGGCCGGGATCCCGCGTACTTGCCGGCATGAGGTCGTCGCGCCAGACAAAGCCGTCGAGCAGCCGATACCAGAGCCCGGCCAGCATGCCTTCTTGGGCTTCGGTCAGTGGCAGGCCGGCCTCTGGGTTTTTCATTGGATATTTCATTGACTGCATTGTAGCACATCCGTCAGACGGAGTGCATGCTGAAGGCAGAGGTGGGCACGTTCCATGGTTGGAAAGCGTTTCGGGCCTTTCGATGCCCTACCGGCATACCTGGGCGGCAAGCGGAAGCTGGCGCCGCTCATCTTCGCCCTGCTCGCCACCCGCGTCTCGCGGTCAAGCTGGCCGCAGTTCACCTTCGTGGACGCCTTCCTCGGTGGCGGGAGTGTCAGCGTCTTTGCCAAAGCCCAGGGGCTTCGGGTCGCCTCCAACGACCTGGCGCTGCGTTCGGCTGCCATAGGGCGTGCCCTCATCGCCAATAGCAGCATCACCCTCAACCAGGTCGACGTGGCCTTGCTCCTACGCGAGCCTGCCTGCGACTACCCACGTGTCGCCGAGGAGCGATACTCTCCCAGGGTCTTCTCCAAGGACCATGCCCGCCTTCTCGACCGAGCCCTCTGGTGGGCCCGCACCGACCTCTTCCCTGAGCCGAAGCGTTCCCTGGCGCTGGTCCTTTTGATCAAGTGGGCGCTGCGCATCCAGCCGATGTCGATGCTTCGAGGTACCGACGCGCGTGCCGCTTTTGGGGGAGACTACGACGGCGTCAGCCCCGGTCGGGTCGGCCACTATCTGCGCAGCCTGGAGCTGCTGCGACCGGCAGCCCTGTGGCGGCTGGCTCAGGAGCTGAACCTAGGCGTCTTCGCAGGCCGGGGATGGGCATCGCAGGAGGACGCGCTGACCTTCCTCGGCCACACGTCGGGCGACGTGGTGTACCTGGACCCTCCGTACCCCGGGACCACGGCATACGAACGCGAGTACGCCGTGCTGGACGATCTCTTGGAGGGGTTGACCAGGCCCACCAGCCCATTTTCGGTCAGCCCTGACCCCTTGCCCGCCCTGTTCTCCGCCTGCCGTCACCTCCCCATCTGGCTCGTTTCCTTGAACAACGCCGCTCTCGATCTCGAACAGTTTACGGATCTCATTCGGCCTCACCGGCCGAAGATCCGAGCTATCCGGGTCGCCTATCGTCATCTTGGCTCCATCGCGTCGGAGCAGAAAAATGCGCAGAACGAAGAGTACGTCATCCTCGCCACAGCCTGAGTCCGGCTCGCGGCACACCGGTAGGTTGGTGTGGGTGCCTTTGGACCGCCTGGAGCCGCACCCAGCCAACCCGAACCGCATGTCCGAGGAATTCCTCGAGAAACTGGCAGCCAACATCTCCCAGGAGAATGACTATGAGCCTCTAACGGCGCGCCCTCACCCCACAAAGCCCGGCTTCTATCAGATCCTGGGCGGCCACCAGCGCGCGGAGGCGCTAAGAAGACTTGGCCACGAAAAGGCCCTGTGCTACCTGTGGCCCTGCGACGACCGCACCGCCCTCCTGCTCCTTGCCACCCTGAACCGCCTGCAGGGCGAGGACGAGCCTCTGCTCCGCGCTCAGCTCCTCGCGGAACTCGTGCTGGTTTCACCCCCAGAGGAACTCGCCAGCTTCCTGCCCGAAGATGAAGCCGCCCTTCGCAACTCCCTTCAGTTGCTCGATCTAGATTTAGACGAACTCCTGGCCGACCTGCAAGAACAGTCGCACCCCGGCTCCGGGCTCAGGGCGATCACTTTCGCCGTCACCCCCGAAGACGAAGCGGCCATCGAAGAGGCCGTGCGACAAGTGGCGGCCGGCCTCGAGGGCGCCAACCGGCGCGGCCGCGCCCTCGCCCTCATCGCCAGAGACTACATTGAGGGGCGGTCCGCGTGAAAGAGGAAACGCGTCACCGCCTGGCCTTCGATCTCTACGTTCGAATGGGAGCCGGCCGGAGCCTGGACAAGCTGCGCCAAGCGCTGAAGAACGACCCCTCTCTCCTCGGCCTGAAGCGAGCCCCTAGCCTCAGCACCCTCGAAGCCTGGTCCAGCGCCTTCCACTGGCAGGGCCGCCTCCTCGATGTCGAGCGGCAGGCCGCCCAGCGCGATCGGGAGGAACAGGTGAAAGCCTTACAGGAGATGAGCCAACGCCACGCGAGAGAAGGCCTGGCCCTTCAGCAAAAGGGCATCGAGCGCCTCCGGGAACTGCCACCAGGTGAGCTGGCGGCTGCGGACGCCATCCGCGCCGTCATCGAAGGAGTACGCCTTGAACGCTTGTCTCGGGGTGTACCCACCGACCACGTTTGTCAGGAAGGAGATGTGTTCCACGGGCACATTGATCTCACCAACTTCACTAACGAAGAACTCCTCAGACTGGCTCAACTTGCAGATCGCCGCGCGGCAGGAGCTGGCGAAACGGAATCCCGATAGCCTCCTGGACTGGGCTCTGGCCCATCGCTTCCTGCAGGGGAAGCCGATGCGGCTCACCCCCGCTCTACAAGATCTGTGCCGGGACGACCACGCCTTCATCGTGATCCAGAAGGCCGCTCAGGTCTTTGTCTCCGAGTACCTCATCAACGTCGCCCTCTGGGTCGCCGACACGGGTCAAGGAGACCGCGGCAACGCTCTGTACGTTATGCCTACCCAGACCCAGACGGACGACTTCTCGCAGGCTCGCTTCGACAAGGCTATTGCCGAGAGCCCGTACCTCATGGGGCGCGTCTTCCCGCCCCCTCCCCAGAAGGCCGGCCCGGCCCGCCTGCGCCTCAAGCGCCTCGGCCGGGGCTACATCTACCTGCGGGGCGCTGACAGCCGCCGCCAGCTCACCTCCGTCGATGCCGACGTGGTTCTTTTGGACGAATACGATTTGATGGGCGAGGGAGTGCTGGACCTCGCCCAGAAGCGTCTGGCCTCCAGCCGCCTCGGCTGGCTGCGGGTGGCGTCGACGCCGCGTCTGCCTGAGGCCGGCATCAACGCCCTCTTCCTCCAGTCTGATCAGCGCTACTACTTTCTCAAGTGTCCCGGCTGCGGCCTGGGCCAGCGTCTGGAATGGGCAGAGAACGTCGACCAGAAGCGGGGCCTGGTAGTCTGCCGGCGTCGACGCTGTCGCAAAGCCCTCGACCTCTGGGGCCCCGGCGGCTGGGAGGCGGCGGCGCCGGGCAACGACCGCGTGCGCGGTTACCACATCAACCGTCTCTACTCACCGCTGGCCAACATCCCTCAGATGGTCTATGAGAGCCAGGCAACGACGCCCGCCGCCCTCCGGGAGTTCAACAACGCCGTCCTGGGCGAGACCTTCGTGCCTCCAGGCGGCCAACTGACCCTAGACGTCCTCGACCGATGTCGCCGCGATTACCTCATGCCGGACGGCTGCAAGGAAGCGACGTTCATGGGGGTGGACGTGGGGATCAAGCTGAACGTGGTGATCAGACAGCCGCTGGACGAGGAACGAATTCGGAGCCGCGCCGTGTTCATCGGCGAGGTCGACAAGTTCACTGAGCTTCCTGAGCTCGTCAGACGCTACAACGTCCGGGGAGCGGTGGTCGACGCTCTGCCGGAGCAGCGCCTAGCGCTGGAGTTCGCCCGCAGAGAGAGCGAGCTTCGGGTCGGCCTCGCCTACTATGGGCGAACGGATCCTGGCCACGAATCAGTCTGGGAGAACGGGGTTCAGCTCTACCGCATTAACCGCACCCAGGCACTGGACGAGATATTCCACGCATTCCAGACGCAGGCCGCGGAGATTCCGGGCAATGCCCGCACCGTCGGCGGCCGCGTCAGGGACGGGCTGGGGGAGTACTACCGGCAGATGATGGCTCTTTCCCGAGTGCTGGAGCAGAACTCTCTCGGGAACTGGGTCGCCCGATACGAGGACGGCGGCAAGGCGGATCACTTTGCCCATGCTGAGGTCTATTGCGTGGTGGCGCTCCAGTGCTGCCGGTCACGCATTGCGGTCTACTAGAAGCTGAATCCCCGCACGCGGAGGTTCGGGACCGCTGTGAATTACTGCTGTGGGAAGTGGGGTTTCGGCACGCACCATGCTCACGGTCAGCTTCCACCGTGATAGAGCTCCTGCCGATGGAGCAGGTGCCCCACGAACGGCGTACATCCTCCATTGGACGGCCTACTTCTTCCAACGGAGCCCTTGCTTCCCAAGCAGAGGGTCGAGGGTTCGAGTCCCTTTTCCCGCTCCACATGTATACATTAAGGAAGGCTGGGCGAAACGCTCGGCCTCTTTCGTTTCAGACCGGCGACTAACTGCTTTCTGGGCAGAGGGTTTGCGGTCCTCTGCCGCGCCATGGACGCGTGCATTCCCGCAGGCGTTGCCCCTTGGCCTCTCGAGAACGTAGAATGCCACAGGTGGAGGGTACTGGGCCTGGCGGTAGATGCCGCATTCGGAGAAGCGGAGTAGATGAATACCTTGACCACCCGTGGGGTGTTGGGACGCCTGGGCGTCCTTCTGGTCTGCGCGTTGGTGGCTGGGTTCGCCGTGACGTGCGGTGGGAACGGGGACGAGGAGGAGAAACCGACACCGACACCGACACCGACATCGGCCGGGCTCGACCTGCCAGCCGATCTGTCCGAACAGGATAAGGCGAGCATTCTCCAGATCAAGAACCTGGCGGACGAGACGGAGCCGCTCGCGACCTTCGTCTCCCAGAGGGCGCTCTCAGAGGACGAGGTACGCGCCACCATAGAGGGCGACGCGCAGTTCGTTGAGCTCGAAGCGCTGGCGAAGAGCGCTGGCTTTGGGCCGGCGACCGCGGGCGTCGAGCTGCAGTATGACAACGATATCAAGGTGACTGCCGCCGTCCTCGACTCGCCGAGCGGTGGCCTCGCGCTTGCCATGAGGGAAACGGGCTTGACTCCCGTCTACGTGGTCCTGCACTTGGCCTCGGACGGGCGAACGGTCACGGAGTACAACAGTGAGGGGACCATCACGCTCGACATCGAGACCCTCAAGGGCAGCGAGGTGGATACGCCGGACGCGCACCACAGTTGCCGGACGGGACATTGCATCTGGGCTGCTCTCACGTGGCTGGCCGACTCATGGTACGGCACCATAGTCAACCGCATCTGCGGGTCGTGTTTGGATTCGGCCGTCGCCATTGTGCTGAGTGGAGGGGCTGCCGCCATCATTACGGTTCCATCGTGCATCGTCTGCATCTCGGCCCTTGCGGCGGCCGGGATCGCGTCGGCGTACGTATGCTACGACGAGCCCTGTTCGTATTGCCAGGACAACACCTGTGGCGATCCTCCTATGTCGCACGACGAGTACTGTGCCTGGCAGATCGGCCCCAGGGACCCCATAACCGGCATCAGCGCCAGCGTGACCGGCGCCGACACCGGATACGAGTGCGTTGGCATTAAGAAGAAGCTGCTTGGAGGCGACGACCTTTCGGAGAGCGAGTGCCAGTACAGCAGTACGTCCACGGGGATAGTCCGCGCCTGCCCGTACGGGTGCGCAGAGGTCCCGCCCGGCGACACTCGGAGCCGCGACTGCGCCGAGTCTTCCACTTGCGACCCGGCCGCCTGCAACTCCGACCAGGAGACGGGAGACCCATACTGCGTCCACCGGGCGCCTCCCGACAAAGACGTCCTCAAGCGCGACTACGAGGTCCGTGAGTGCGTACCCACGCTCAACGGTGGCTCGATTTGCCAATCGAAGACCGAGGCGAGGGAGATGGTGGAGTGTGTCTACGGGTGCGCTCCCGACGGCCTGCACTGCGCCCAGGCCACAGCATCCGTTACTCCCGGGGCCACTCCCCCGTCCCCGACCTGCGACCCCACCACCTGCAAGGGCGAGAGGGCCGTCGGCGATCCAGTGTGTACTCTCAAACCGGGGGGGCACACCGGCCAGTTGACCCAGCAGTACGAGAGGTGCGCCTGCCAACCCGTGCAGGATGAGTCGAGCTGCGTGTGTGTCCCGATTCTCCCGAAGGTGACCGGTTGCCCTACGGGCTGCGCCCCTGACGGCAAATCCTGCGCTGGCGGTCGCTGAGGTTGAGACGGGCCAGAACCGAGGTTCTGGGGCCGAGCAAGATGCAGACTCCAGAACTCGGCCTCCCAGACCGAGGGACACTGGCTTCCGCCCCAATCTGCCGCTCAAGATAGAACCCCCTGGTCAGCTAACAGGCGGGGCGACCATCTGCTTTCCAGGCAGAGGGTTTGCGCCCCACTGCCGGGATTCGGCCGTCCTGGTTTGCCAATCACCGGTCTTCCGGATGCGGATGGAATATTGCCACCCCACAGGTCTGTGTCTTCGTTGACGGCAGCGACCACGATGGGCGGCGTCGGCACGAACGGGACGCCGAAGCTCGAGCCGCACTCGAAGGCCGAGGCTATCGGGTAATTTCTATCCGATTCGACCACCCACTGGACGGCCAAGTTTCGGCGCACCCGGATGTCTTCGGTTCCAGGGGCTAGAAGGGGTATCAAGAAGTCCGGTCCCCTCCTGCCGCCCAATCTTCGGTCTACGAACCGCCAGCATCCCGACTCCCCCTGTGCCATGTCCTGTGGTCGGGGAGAGCTCCTGCCGACGGAGCAGGAGGCCGGTGAGCGGCTGATAACCTCCATTACACGGCTTGCTTGACGGTACACTAAGAGGGGGTAGTGCTCAGATCGGAGGCCGCCAATGCCAGCTTGCCCGCGTATTGGCTCTCTACGCAGGCTCCCGCTCCAGGTTCAGTTCCAGCAGACGAGCGAGTATCTCGGAATCAGGGAGCTGATCGCTCCAGCCGTATGCGGCGAATACTGCCGCGTCCAGCTTGCGATGCACGTCGTCCAGCCACGTCGGGCGCTGGTTGTACAGATTCGTGAGCGTCCGCTTCTTCAAGTCGGTCTCTGAGAGCTCTAGGGCAGCAACGGGAGCCGGGTTCAGCCACGCTTCGCGCAGGCGGTTCAGTTCCTCCGCAGCGGCGGCGATCGCCTCCTTCTGCTCCACCGCCGGTCGTGGCAACGGGAACGTCTCGAACGACGTGGTTGAAGTATAGTGCGGGCGACTCTCCAGTTGGGTGCCCAGCTCCAGAGCCCACACCTCATGCGCCCGGGAGTGCAGGATGCCGAAAAAGTGGTCATCGCTTCGAGCGAAGACAATGAGCTGGTGGTCGGGAAGGACGCCACCTGGAAGCCACACAAACAGGCGGTGCTTCGAAATCGTCGTGGTTACGATGAAACGCGGCAGGCCCGCGAGCGCCGCTCTCATTGCAGGGCGCGGCTCAGCGTGTATCCACCACTTGGCCGCATAGCTTTCTCTCTTGTTCTTCAGCCGCTTCGGCTTGACGTGCTCCTTCACGTACTCGAACGGTGCCTCGTACAACGCCGCGTCGCTCTCGCTCGTCCCGGGCGGGAAATCGATGATCCCCATGCGTCGGGGGCGGCGCGTAATGTCCAGCCCGTTGACCCAGGGCCGCACAACGTCGCTGTTTGGCTTGCCGTGCGGGTTGGGCTTGGCGAGGAACTGCCGTGCCAGTGACTCCGGGATGTCGAATGGCCCGACTTTCGTGTCACCCATGAACGAAATGCCAAGATTCTCCTTTAGACGCCGCGCTTTGGTCACATCGGCCTGGTATGTCAGGTTAGCGTTGATGCTCTCCACCGGGCACGCCCTGGCGAGCGCATGCTCAGGCTTGTCATCCTTGCTCTCGTTCAGCAGGCGGCGCGTCTCACTGCCATCGTCGAACCCCACCATCGACACCCGCACCGCGACGCCGTCCTGTATCCACTTGCGGTCGGCCTGGGCGTAGAAGATATCGCCCGTCTCCTTTATCCGCTGGAGTACTCGCCGGTTCGCCCCGCCTCTAATCGCCTGGGTGGCCAGCAGGCCAACGCGTTTGGCGCGGCCCGCCTCGATGGCCCGGCGGCCCTGCTCAAACCAGTAGCAGCACAGGTCGGACTCGCGGGCCACATTTTCGTCCCAGGCGGCAAAGAGCCTGTCAACGTACTGGTCGCCGAGGTGCGTGCGCAGGAGCTTGCCACCGAGGAACGGCGGATTCCCAACAACAACATCGACCTGTGGCCATACCGCCTCCTTTGGATGGTCTGGATCAGACAGGTCGAGGAGCGCATCCTTACCTTCCACCTGATCGAGCGGCTCGAGGATTGGCTCTTCGTCATCCAATGGCATGACGTTGCGGTGCTTCCACTGCAGGTAGCCGATCCAGATGACGATGGAGGCGAGCTCGACCGCGTAGGGGCTAATCTCGATGCCATGCAGCTGTCGGGGGTGCACGCGTGGCGCTATTTCGCTGACTCCGTGCAGGGTGGCAAACGCGACGGCTTCCTTTTCGAGGGCCTTCAGGAGTGCCAGCGACACGTAGAGGAAGTTGCCGGAGCCGCAGGCCGGGTCCAGGATGCGAATAGTCGCGAGGCGCTTGTGGAACCCGCCCAGCAAAGATCGCAGGTGTTTCTGCTGCGTCTCCTCTTTCGTCCCCCGCTCCTTTGCCTCGTTGATGTACGCCTCCGCAGCAGCCTTGACCTCCTCCCACTCACGGCGCAACGGAGCCATTAGCACCGGCTCAACGATCAGTTCGATGTCAGCGCGGGACGTGTAGTGCGCCCCAAGCATCTTCCGCTGTTTGGGGTCAAGGACACGCTCGAACAGCGTGCCGAAGATCGATGGTTCAACATCTGCCCAGTTGAGGGCGTCGAGCTCGGCAAGAACCAGGATCTCCTGGGTGGTAATCTCTTCCGGCACGTCGTTGTCCTCGAAGAGGCGGCCGTCGAAGTGCGGGATCTCATACCACGAGAGCGGTCCGCCTGTGTTCATCACGGCAAACAGCTCTGAGAGGTGCTTGCGGAATGCCTTGTCATCGCCGCTCTTCCTGTGCACGGCGATGATCTCCGAAAACGTTTCACGGGGAAGCAGTCCGACGTCAGTCGCGAACATGCAGAACATCACCCGCGTGACGAACCGGGCGATCCGCATGTCATCGACCTTCCACTTGCGGAGCTCGTCGCTTATCTTCCCAAACATCCGAGCCGCGTCTTGTGTGATCTGGTCCGTTGTCTTCTGGGGCTTTAGACGCTGCGGGTCCTCAAATAGCGCTTTCAGCACCTGAAGAGCGCTCAACGCCGGGGCGTCTGGGGCTGGCCCGGACACCGTGGAGACGTCCACATTGGCGTCCGACATGATGTCGACGTTTCGGAATCGATAGATCCACTTCTCGGTATTCGTCCAATTAGTGTGGACCTCGAATTGTTCCATGTCCGAGACGACCAGCAAGGGCGGATTGCCGAGCGCCTCGCGGTAGGTCTGGACCTGTTTGTAGGCGGCCTGAAGGTTCTTGTGTTTCCCCTTGTACTCCCAGGCGAAGTGGCCTTTGAGCCAAACGTCGGCGAATCCGTCGCCATCCAGCGTCTTCGCGCCCTTTTCAAAGGCGTAGAAGTCGCCGTTCGGATCCGCCTCGTTGGGCGTCTGCTCGTGCAACAGCTGGCAGAGATTGATGAAATGCTCCTGTGCCGTCGCCCGTTCGGCGCCTCTTGACGCGGCCCACTTCTGTACGAAGGCAGAGGGAATCATCATTCCCGATTATAAGCGACAACGGTGATTGCGCCCAGACTGATCCGGAGACAGCGTGGCCCGTTCCTCGTCGACCCGACACAATCAGACTGGCCTCTCTCGGGTCTGGGACCGGCTCCTATCAGGTCAAGCCCCATGAGCACGGCAGGCCGGCGACAGGTCTGATAAAGGGCACGGCGCCAGGTCATTCGTTGGGTCAGCCCGCCTGCCGTTCTCAGTGTAAGTGTACAGAGAGGTCATCGTGCGTCAACCTCGCGAAGCCCCGACCCATCCTAGTCTCACATCTTCTAGGTAGGGTTCGCTAGACAGGCAGCCATTGTAATGGCTACAATTGCCGCCGGGACATGCCGAGTGACGTCCGCACCGGCGTCTCGTGTGGTACCCACCAGTACGAAGCACTTCTTGAGGCTGAAACATGGGCACATCCATCCGCTCACAGTTGTTCCGAGTCTTCGATACAGAAACCACCGGGTTGAACCCAAGAACCGATGCCGTTGTTGAACTCGCGTGGGCGATCATGCGAGGCGACGGAACGGTCCTCTCATCTAACAGCACCCTCATCAATCCTGGTCGTCCGATCCCCGCGGATGCGTCGAGGGTTCATGGGATCTTCGACTGCGACGTGGCTCACGCTCCGGCGCTTGAGCAAGCAGTCGACAAGCACGACGACCTCTTCTCGCCGGTTCTCCCTGCTGTTTGCCACAACGCGGCCTTCGACTCTGTTCTGCTTCGACGCTCCCAACGACTTGCCGACGGCAACCCAAGGTTCCTGTGCACTCTGCGACTCGCTCAGAACCTTGTGCCGGGATGTGAATCCTACAGACTGGAGTTCCTCGGCTCGCGTCTCGGACTTGATTTTCGTGTCGGCGGGCCAGCTGCACACCGAGCCGCAAGCGATGCGGCCACTACCTGCTCACTGCTGAAGCATTTGATTGACCGCTACCTGGCCACAGGTTCTCCGGACGACGTTGAGGAACTGTTCAACGCCGCAACCATCCAACGCATGCCGTTTGGCAAGCACAAAGGTAAACCGCTGAGTGAGGTCCCAGCCGACTACATAGACTGGCTTCTAGGTCGTGACATTGATGATGATCTCAGGTGTGCCCTTGGTGCGGCCAGGAGCGGCACTCTCAAAACGACCATACGAGCATCGGAGCGTCGCCACTGGTGGTGGCCGTTCTAGCGGCGCTGGCTAAGGGAGTACTTGAATTCGCTGCGGAAGTAAGCATTACGAGTGGGCACCGCGGCCACTGGCGGCCGAGGTGCAGGACGGAGGACGGATGCAATGACGACAGGACGGCAACCAAAGCGCCCCACACGGCGGCAACCAAAGAGTGGAGCCCAGCTGGACACCGCGAGAGGCGTTGACCAGTGGGTAACGATCTATAAGGCCTACAACGCCGTCTTCAAGGTGGCCGAGTTGGCTCTCTTGCCCCAGCACCTCTCTCTCCCCCAACTTCATCTTCTCGCCATCCTTAAGAAAGGGGGCCGCATCCTCACCACTGGCGAGATCGGCCGCGAGATGGTCAAGTCCAGCCAGACGATAACCGGCCTCGTCGACCGACTGGAAGAACCAGGACTCGTGGAGCGTGTCTTTGACAGGAGTGATCGCCGCAAGACCTGGGTTCGGCTGACCGAAAAGGGCGAGCGCAAGCTTGCCGAGGCCTTCCCCGTCGCAACTCGCCTCGCCGAGGAACTTTCCTCTGTTTTCACCGACCAGGAGCTGCAAGATCTCCAGGCCAAAGTAGAGAAGCTACGTAGCGCGGCGATGGACAGGCTTGCCGGAACGCTCACTTCGAGCGGCAGCATCGCGCACGGCCGGGGTGTCTAGACGGTTCCCGCATCTAGACGCAATAACCCACACCATTGCGCCTTAGTGTTCGGTCGGTACTACTCATGGGAGGTTGCGTCGGAGCGCTCCGCTAAACATCAAAGACCCCCGCCTGGCAGGGGGTCTCCAGGGCCTCACGCGGGGTCTGGAGGTCATTCAATCTTCGATTCACGAACTGTATGCCTCGCCGCTCCCCCGTGCAGTCTTATGTAGTGGCAGAGAGCCTGCCCGCGGAGCAGGAGATCTGATTGTCAATCAGGGCGTGGTGGCTCGGGTTTCCCTGTGGGCGGTGGCCTGTAGCCTCCGGGCTGGTCCAGATACGTCAGCACGCCAACTCTTCAGATACAGATGAGGTCTTGGCACGCAGCGGGTTGGAAGCCTATGCCTTAGCCGATGGTGGGCGCCTACGTCATGCGAAGGAAGTTCTCATAGAGGCGAAGGCCAGGCTCGGCGCTCTTCTCGGGGTGGAACTGGGTGGCCACGATGTTGTCCTTGGCTACAACGGCGGGGAAGGTGACGCCGTAGTCGGTCTCGCCTATCACAACCGAAGGCTCCTCAGGCTGGGCATAGTAGCTGTGGACAAAGTAGAAGAGGGTGCCGTCAGAGATGCCGTCGAAGATGGGGTGCCGGCAGCGCTGGCGCACCCGATTCCAGCCCATGTGGGGCACCTTCAGACCGTCAGGGAGCCGCCGTACCCGTCCCGGCAGAATGTCCAGACAGAGGTGCTCGCCGCCCTCCTCGCTCAGCGAGAACAAGACCTGAAGCCCCATGCAGATGCCCAGGAAAGGCCGGCCGCTGGCGATGTACTCACGGATGGGCTCCACCAGGCGGCGCTGGGCAAGGTTGCTCATCGTGTCCGCGGCGGCTCCTACCCCGGGCAGGATCAAGGCGTCGGCAGTACGTACCGCCTGCGGCTCGGAGGTCACCAACGGGTCGAGTCCCAGCCGCGCCAACGCGATGGCCACGCTGCGCAGATTGCCAGCTCCGTAGTCGATAACGACGGGCTTCACATCCATCCTTCTTCCAGAGTGTCCTGTATCAGCCCGACGACGGGCCAGCTTAGAGCACCCCCGCTCGCTGTCGCGCCTGCGAGCGGGTGCTCCGCCGGAGCCGCGTCATCGCACTGTCACCAGGGAGCGCAGATTCTAGACATCGAAGTAAAGGTAGAACTCCCACGGGTGGGGGCGCAGCCGCACGGGGTCTATCTCGTGCTGTCGCTTGTACTCCAGCCAGACCTCCAGAACATCGCTGGTGAACACACCGCCTGCCAGAAGGAACTCATGGTCCTCCTCTAGGGCGTCCAGGGCTTCCTCCAGCGAGCCGGGGATGGTGGGAACGGCTTTCTCCTCCTCGGGGCTCAGCTCGTAGGTGTTCTTGTCCAGAGGGGGCCCGGGGTCGATCGCGTTCTCGATCCCGTCCAGGCCAGCCATGAGCATGGCGGAGAAGGCCAGGTAGGGATTGCAGGTTCCATCGGGCGGGCGATACTCCACTCGCTTGGTCTGAGGGTTGGACGTGTACACCGGTATCCGCACGGCCGCGCTGCGGTTGCCGGCGGAGTAGACCAGATTCACCGGCGCCTCATAGCCCGGAACCAGACGCTTGTAGGAGTTGGTGGTGGGAGCGCACAAGGCCATTAGGGCAGGCGAGTGCTTGAGGAGGCCGCCGATGTAGTGGCGGGCCGTCTGACTGATGAGGGCGTAGCCCTCGGGATCGTAGAAGACATTGGTGCTGTTTTTCCAGAGGCTCATGTGGGTGTGCATGCCGGAGCCGTTGTCGCCGAATAGGGGCTTGGGCATGAAGGTGGCCACCTTACCGTGTTTGCGGGCGATGTTCTTGACGATGTACTTGTACCACATGACCTTGTCGGCCATGTTGATCAGGCTGTCGAACTTCATGTCGATCTCGGCCTGGCCGGCGGTGGCCACCTCGTGGTGGTGCACCTCGACGGGGATGCCCACGTTGATCATCGTCAGGATCATCTCGCTGCGGAGGTCTTGCATGGAGTCGTGGGGCGGCACTGGGAAGTAGCCTTCCTTGAAGCGGGGCTTGTAGCCCAGGTTCGGCTTCTCGTCGCGGCCGCTGTTCCACTCCCCCTCAACGGAGTCGATGTAGTAGAAGCCGTACTGCTCGGCCTGGTCGAAGCGCACATCATCGAAGACGAAGAACTCCAGCTCCGGCCCCCAGAAGCTAATGTCGGCGATGCCGGTGGAGCGAAGGTACTCCTCAGCCTTTTTGGCGATGTAGCGGGGGTCGCGACTGTAGGGCTGCTTGGTGAGCGGGTCGCAGATGTCGCAGATGATGCTGAGGGTGGGTATCTGGCAGGCGGGGTCCAGGCGAGCGGTCGAGGGGTCGGGTATGAGGATCATGTCGCTCTCCTGGATCTTCTGGAAGCCACGGATGCTGGAGCCATCGAAGCCCACACCTTCCTCCCAGATGCTCTTGGTCAGGTCGTCCATCTCTGTGAGCTCGGTGACGGGCATGGAGAAGTGCTGCCACAGGCCGGGCAGGTCGTTGAACTTGAGGTCGATGATCTGAATGTGCTTGGCCTTGATCAGCTCGAAAACTTGCTGTGCTTCCTGCGGGTTCATCTCGGCCACCTCCTTTGGCTTTGCTCAATACTGGACAACTTCACTGGAAAACCGCTAGTCACTGCTTTTGCTTGCCATGTCACGTTCTGATTGGATTTGTCGCCCCTCTCATATTGCCACCTCGCCCCGCTCGTCGGTGCGCACGCGGATAGCATCGGCCACCGGTATGACGAAGATCTTGCCGTCGCCGATGTGGCCGGTGCGAGCCGCTTTCGTGATGATGTGCAGTACTGTCTCCGTGTCGTCGGCCCGCACCACCAGCTCCATCTTCACCTTGGGGAGCATGTCGATGGCATGGGCCTCGCTGCCACGTCCGGCGTGGACAATGCCCTTCTGGACTCCCCGTCCTACGACTTGCACTATGTTCAAGCCCACGAACCCTGCTTCGGCTAGGGCGTCCTTCACAGCTTCCAGTTTCTCGGGACGGATGATCGCTTCGATCTTGTTCATCCTGGGCTCCCTTGCAGGCTCTCCTGGCTAAGAGTGATTTGACGGGGCAGGCGCTGCTGGCCTCCTCCGTCTTTCCGGGCACTGCTGCGGAGGGTGGAATGCGCTGTGTCGTCCAGGGAGAGGACAGAAGCGGCGGCCGCCACTGTGCTCAGCAGCCCTACAGGGGCGGCGTAGGCCCGCTCCCCATGCTGAGAGATGTCCAGGCCGGCCAGCTCCTCTTCCTCTGATACCCGCAGCCCCATCACTAGATCGAGGACCTTCAGGATCAGGAATGTGACAACGAAGGAATAACCCCAGACGGCGCCGATGGCGGCCAGTTGCTTGGCCAGTTGGCCCACTTCGCCGTCGACGACGCCGCCGACACCGCCCACGGCAGCGGTGGCGAAGATGCCGGTGGCCAGAGCTCCCCAGGTTCCGCCAACGCCGTGGACGCCCCAGACATCCAGGGCGTCGTCCAGGGCGAGCTTGCTCCGCAGGCGGATGGCCAGGTAGCAGAAGAAACCAGCCCCGCCGCCGATGAGAATCGCGGGCATGGCGCTCACAAAGCCCGAAGCAGGAGTGATGGCCACCAGACCGGCCACGCCGCCAGCAGCGGCCCCCACCACACTGGGCTTCTTTGTGAGCCACCAGCTCATCACTACCCAGGTGAGGGCCCCCGCGGCGGCGGCGGTGTTGGTCACCACGAAGGCGTTGGCTGCCGCCCCGCCCGATGTCAGGGCACTGCCGCCATTGAAGCCGAACCAGCCAAACCAGAGGAGGGCCGCCCCTAAGACGACATAGGTGATATCGTGAGGCTCCATCGGCTCGTCGCCGAACCCGATGCGCTTGCCGAAAGCCAGGGCCGCTGCCAGGGCAGCTACCCCCGAGCTAATGTGAACCACCGTGCCACCGGCAAAGTCGATGGCGCCCAATTCCTTCAGCCAGCCGCCCGTCCCCCAGACCCAGTGGGCTACGGGACAGTATACGAGGGTAGACCACAGGGCGGTGAACACCAGGAACGTGCTGAACTTCGCCCTCTCGGCGAAAGCGCCGGTGATGAGGGCCGGCGTAATGATGGCGAACATCAGTTGGAATACCATGAAAGCCTGGTGAGGGATGGTGGGGGCGTAGTCAGCGTTGGGCTCCTGCCCCACGTGGGCTAGGCCGCGCCAATCGAGCCCACCAATGAAGTGGCCCTTGTCGGGACCAAAGGCCAGGCTGTAGCCCCAGAGCACCCAGATAATGCTGATCAGGGCAACGGTGATGAAACTGTGCATGATGGTGCTCAGGACGTTCTTGTGGCGCACCATCCCGCCGTAGAAGAAGCCCAAGCCCGGCGTCATGATCATCACCAGGACGGCTGAAACCAGCACCCATGCGGTGTCGCCTGTGTCCACAGTAGGCATCTCCATCCCCCCTTTCTCTTCTCGCCCTCAACAAGGGACGCGTGTCATATCCGTCCCTTATATTAGGGGGGAATTGTTACCGCCAAGTTTCCCAGGCGTCAAAAGCGTGTTACTGGTGATGCTGGAAGGGGAGTTTCCGTGGTCCTGTGGCGCGGCGCGAAAGCGGTAGCCCACGTTGCGCACAGTCTCGATGAAGGAGTGGCGAGCGTCCTCGATCTTGCTGCGCAGGCGGCGGATGTGGACATCCACTGTGCGGGCACCGCCGTAGAAGTCGTAGCCCCAGACCTTGTTCAGCAGAGCCTCGCGGGTGAACACCGTATCAGGACTGGAGAGGAGGAAATGCAGAAGCTCATACTCCTTGTAGGCCAGGGTCACAAGCTGACCTGCCAGGAATACCTCGCGGCTGGCCAGGTTGATGGCCAGGTCGCCGCAGCACAGCCTGTTGTTGCCCTCCAGGGGAGCGTGTCGCCGTAGTAGCTGACGGATACGAGCAGCCAGCTCAGCGGCCCTGGCAGGCAAGACGAGAAAATCGGCGATGTCCTGGGGCGACTCGTAGGCGGAGAGCTGCTCTTCCCCAACGAGAACCACTGTCGGCGTGGCCGCAGTTCCGCCGACATCCTGCAGCAGGCCAGCTAGGCTAGCCGCCGTGTCGCTGGCGGTCGCGTCCACCACCAGCGCGTCCGGCCGGGACCCGTCCGCCAGGGCTGTGGTCGCCTCCCCTGGCAGGCAGAAAGCGGTCCAGTAGCCCTCTCGCTCCAGCTCACGGGCTAGGTGCTCCACCTTCTCCCTGTCTTGCGCCACAAACGTCACTCGCCACATGGGCTCACTCTGCTTCCATTCCGCTGCCAGTCTTCTCCTAGTACGTGTAGAGCCTTCCGTAGGGCCTCAGATAGAGAGGGAACAGCTTGACAAACCGGCCGGCCAGGATCTCTTCGGCATTGAAACCGAAATGGCCTGCGAACTGGGTCACCAGTTCACTCAGAATCGCTCGGTCCTTTCGGTTCGGTTGGCTGATGCCCACCTCCCTGCCCAACTGATAATCGTTGATCTGGCCGCGCAGGTAGATGACCCCCCCGTGCATACCCGTGCCGACGAAACTGGCCGTGTGGCTGTTCCCTCCGTTCAGGGTCAGGCCAAGAACAACCAGGATGCCGCCGGCCATGTACTCGCCCAGGAAATCTTGGGCTGTGCCGCCGACAACCATCGCTGGCCTCTTGCCCTCGTACTCCTTCATGTGGATGCCCGCCCGGTAGCCGACGTCTTCCCGGATGAAGATCCTGCCCCCTCGGGCGGATAGGCCAGCTATGTCTCCCGCCCGTCCGTGGACTATGATCTCCCCGTCGTTCATGGTGTTGCCGCAGCCGTCCTGGGCGTTGCCGTAGACGATGAGCCTTGACCCGTCCAGGAAAGCGCCCAGGTCATTGCCCGGCGTGCCGTGAATGTGTATTTCAGCGCCGCTGCGCAGGTTGGTAGCGATGTACCTCTGGCCATATACGCCATGCAGATCGATCCGCTCGGCTCCCTTTGCCACCGCTTCCCGGATCAGGCGGTTCAACTCACGGTAGTGGAAGCCGTTGGCATCTATGCGTACGGCCAGGCCTCTCTGACTCGGCGTATCCACTGTCATGACTCTACCTCCCCGCTAATCTCACGCCCATGACATCGAGCTCTCTATCTGTGAGGCCGACGCCTCGCAGATGGAGGCGATTGCCTCGCAGGCTCTCCAGGGCGTTGATGCCCATCCCGCCCAGCATCTCCTTGATCTCCAGGCTCCAGCCGCGCAGGAGATTGACAAGACGCCGGGCGCCCATGTCTGGGTTTATTCTCTTGCTCAAGATAGGGTCGGTGGTGCAGATGCCCCAGGCACACTTGCCGGTATGACACTGCTGGCAGACGGTGCAGCCCAGGGCAATCAGGGCCGCGGTGGCAATGTAGACGGCGTCGGCCCCCAGGGCGATGGCCTTCAGCACGTCGGCGCTGTTCCTGAAGCCGCCGGCAGCGATGATCGACGCCTGGTTGCGGATGCCTTCCTCTCTCAGGCGCGTGTCAACCGCGGCAATGGCCAACTCAATGGGGATGCCCACGTTATCGCGGATTATCTTGGGCGCGGCGCCGGTCGCTCCTCTCAGCCCGTCCAGAGCGACGATGTCGGCCCCGGCTCGCACTATCCCGCTGGCTATGGCCGCTGAGTTGTGGACGGCGGCGATCTTGACGCATATTGGTTTGGTATAGTTCGTCGCCTCCTTCAAGGCATAGATGAGCTGTGACAGGTCCTCGATGGAGTAGATGTCGTGCTGCGGGGCCGGTGAAAGGGCGTCGGTGCCGGCGGGGATCATCCGCGTCTCCGCTACGTCCTGAGTTACCTTGCCACCAGGGAGATGGCCGCCGATGCCGGGCTTGGCACCCTGACCGATCTTTATCTCGATGAACCTGGCCGCTTCCAGATATTCGGGGTGAACGCCAAAGCGGCCGGACGCTACCTGCACAATGGCGTTGTCTGCGTACTTGTAGAGCTTCCGATGCAGGCCGCCCTCCCCGCAGTTGAACAGGGTGCCCGCCTCCGTGGCAGCGCGCGCCAGCGATTCCTGAACGTTGAGGTTGACAGCCCCGTAGGACATGGCAGAGAACAGCACCGGAAGCTCGATCGCAACCTGGGGAGCAAGCTGCGTTTTCAAGCTGAGGGAGGCCGGATCCAGCTCCACCATGTCCGGCTTTCGGCCCAGGTAGGTCCTCAGCTCCATTGGCTCGCGCAGGGGGTCGATGGAGGGATTGGTTACCTGGCTGGCGTTGAGCAGGAGATGATCCCAGTAGACGCGATAGGACTTGTCGTTGCCCATGCCAGTCAGAAGGACGCCGCCGCTCTCGGATTGCCTGATGATGTCCTCGATGATCTCCGGCCGCCAGTTGGCATTGGGGCGGTAGGACAGGGGATTGAGGCGGATGTTCAGGGCTTGGGTGGGACAGAACACAGCACAGCGATGGCAGCCGACGCAGTTCTCCTCGTAGCTGCGTACCTCGTCATCCTCCCCATCGTGGGCATGCGCGTCGAAGCTGCACTGCCTGACGCATACCTGGCAGCCGATGCAGCGCTCCGCATCCCTATCGATGACGAACCTGGGAGGCAGGTAGCTCTTCATTGGCGTGACCACCTCCGCCCGATCACGTTGCCGCCAGCGCTGCCGCCACCGGCTCCCTCTTGCCGAGCGGTCTATTCAGACTTCCCACGATTGGCTCGCCGCCCATGGGTGTCCAGGCCGTGTCTAGCTGGGGGCAAACCAGACGGATAGCGGACTCCTCTGAGGACAGGAAGAGCATGGCGCCCTTGGTTGCGGCGGTGAGCGGCCGCAGGCGGATCCTGTCAGTCAGGCCGATCATCTCGCCCTGATGGGCAATGACCACGCTGAACGGCCCGTTCAGCAAGAGGCTGCCGTAGACCTGCCGCAGCGTGGTGTGAAAGGCGGCCCTCTCCTCATCCTCGCGCTCGATCCGGCTCCACAGGGGCGCAGCGAGAACCTCCGCCACAACCTCGATGGGGAGCTTGTGCCTTCGCATCAGGAGGTCTACGGCGTAGGCAATGACCTCGGTGTCTGTTTGCATGGTGCAGTGGTAGCCGAACATCTCCAGATAGCGGCGGTTTATTCCGTAAGAAGAGATCTCACCGTTGTGGATCACCGTCCAGTCCAGGACGTTGAACGGATGGGCGCCGCCCCACCAGCCGGGCGTATTGGTGGGGAACCTGCTGTGGGCTGTCCAGAGATACCCCTGGTATTCCTCCAGGCGGAAGTAGTTGGCTATGTCCTCGGGGTAGCCAACGCCCTTGAAGACAGCCATGTTCTTGCCGCTGGAGAAGACGAAGGCATGGCGCACGCCCGTGTTGATCTGCATCACTTTCTCCAGCACATAGTCGTCATGGGATAGCTTCTGCCCATTCTGAGCGCGCACTTGCAGGAAGTATCGCCACACCAAAGGTGGATCTTGGATCCCGTGAGTCTTCCGAGTGGGAACAGGTTCAGCCAGAGCAACCCTGAAGCCGTCCTGAAGCAGCGCCTCGGCCTCTTGCCGTGCCGCCTCATCCAAATACATGACGTGAAAAGCGTAGTGTTCGCCATACTGGGGGTAGAGTCCGTAGACAGCGAAGCCTCCGCCCAGACCGTTCCCCCGCTCGTGCATGTTGCTGATGGCCGTGATGGCGTCCACGCCGGAGAATCTCCTGCCGGACGTATCCATCATCCCGAAGAGGCCGCAGGCGTCGATCACCTTGTCGTCGTCGTAGGGGTTGTTGACGTGCTTCCAGTGGTCCATTGTCTTACTCCTCATTTCCCCGCGCCTCGCTGCGCTGACTATTCGGCAAGGATAGCCTCTTCCGTCGCAGGTCATCGGGAAGAGACCCCAGGCCGAAGTCAGAAGACAGGAGAGCCTCCTTGAAGCGGCGCACGTTTATGCCATCCTTCATCAGGCCGAAGACGATGCCCGACCTCTCGATGTCCCCCACGAAGACCATGCCCACGATGCGGTTGTTCCTCAGCACGATCTTTCGGTAGCTGCCGTTGGCGGCGCTGGGCCTCACGAGGACTTCGCAGCTTGGGTCGCCCTTGGGCTCCACCAGCCCCGCGGCGACCGTTGAAAGCCCGAAGCAGTTCAGCGCATTCATGCCCGTGCTGCCTTCGTATCTGGTCGGCCGCCCGGCCATGTTGTAGCCGGCCACCTGCCCGCCAGCCACGGCATTGGGCCACACCGGGATAGGGCGATTAGTCTTGTGAACGAAGTCATAACCTTCGGCCGCATCCCCGCAGGCGTACACGCCCCGACAGCTCGTGGCCATGTGTCGGTCCACAACGATGCCTCGCTTGACCGTCACTGCGGAGCCTTTCACAAGCTCGGCACGAGGAGCGACGCCGATGGCGAATACCACGCCGTCGCAGGCCATCGTCCGGCCGTCTTCCAGGATCACCCCGCCCACTCGGCGGTCGTCTTCGGGTCTGCCGACGATCTCCTTGACGGTCTGGCCGAGGACGATCTCGATCTGTTTTTGGCGGAGCGCCTCCTCCACTAGGTGAGAGGCTTCGACGTCCAGTGCTGTGCCGAGCACCCTATCCATCAGCTCCACCATCACCACCACCACCCCTCGGTGCACCAAGGCCTGGGCAAGGCTCACGCCTATCAGCCCACCGCCGATGACCACCACCTTGCGCTGCCGGTCCACCGCTTCACGTATCTTCTTGGCGTCGTCCAGGGTGGTGAAGGTGAAGACGCCTTCTCGGTGGCTGCCCTTCAGCTTGGGGATGATGGGTGTGCCGCCAGTGGCCAGCAGGAGCTTCCGCCAGGCGACCCTCCGGCCGTCCTCCAGCTCGATCAGCTTGTGGTCGAAGTCGACGCGGGCGACCCTTGTGCCAAGTAGGGCTTCGATCCCGTTCCTCTCGTAAAAGTCGGGCAGCCGCAGGAGCATGCTATCCAGAGAGCGCTCACCGGCCAGGTAGTCAGATATGAGGGGACGAGAGTAGGCAAGATAGGGCTCCTCGGACACGATGGTGATGGCGCCCTCGCGATCGACCTCGCGGATGGCTTCAGCGGCGGCGATCCCCCCGGCGGAGTTCCCGATGATCAAGTACTCCGTCCTTGGGGCCTTCGCCCTCCTCGCGGACGCCGACGTTGGCTGCCGCATCTGACCTGTGGTACTAGTAGCCACCTATTCCCTCCTGCGCTGTCGCGGCCAGAGACGATGCTCGGCCAGCCGCTCCGTCTTCTATCCAGACCAGGGCCTCGTTTGGGCAGTTGGCAACACAGGCGGGAACATCCCGGCCTGGGCAGAGGTCGCACTTGGCAACGATGTCTCTATCGATGTCACGCGTGATGGCCCCGTAGGGGCAGACCATGATGCACGTCCAGCAACCGCTGCATTTCCCTGGGTCAACAGCGACGGCACCGCTGTCGGGGTCCTTGTACATTGCGCCGGTGAGGCAGGCGTAGACGCAGGGAGAATCGGGGCAGTGACGACATTGCATTGGCAGGAAGAGGGCGTTCGTCCGCTCCACGCGGATGCGGGCCAGCGGCCGCGGGTGCTCTTTCTTGAATGCCTTGATGAGGTCTTGCGAGATGGAATGGGCAAGAGCGCAGTACACCTCGCAGAGACCACATCCTATGCAGACATCTTCCTTGGCATACACTGGGCGCATAACACAAACCTCATGCCCGCCTGGGCACGGTAAGCGGCTACCGGTTGCCGCCTGCCGTGATTCTCCCATACTGCGCGCGCTTTGTCAATATCTAAGAGCGTTCGATCTGCTGGATGTAACGTGCTGTTAACATTGCCGCAATGCCGACGCAACAATCGGGATGTATATTCAGGGTGCCGGAGGAGGAGAGGTGGCGGGCGGCAATCGACTGCCGGATGTGACGGTGGTGGTGGAGGATGGTTTGCGTGGCTCCTATGCGGGCTGAGGCAAGAATTGGGCGGGAAGGGAGCGGACGAAGATGAGACGTGATGTGCCTCGAGAGATGGCGTGTCGGCTAATGGGGGAGTACGTGGCGGCCTGGAACAGCCATGACGCTGACAGGCTGGCATCGCTCTTCGTGAAGTATGGCAGCTATGGGGAGTTCGGCTTGAGCACGGTCATGCTGGGTCGGGAAGAGGTCCGTCGCTATCTCACTGCGACGTTTGCCGCCCTGCCTGACCTGGCCATTACGCCCATCGGCGAACCGCTCAGCAGCGGCGAGCGCCTGTTCTCGAGGTGGCTCATGACTGCCACCCACCAGGGCGAGTTTGCCGGCCTGCCTGCGACTGGAAAGCGACTCGAACTTCGCGGGAGTTCTACCCTGCTCACGCGAGGCGGTGAGATCCTGCGGGCTGCCGATTGCTTCGATGTGGCAAGCATCGCTGAGCAGGTGGCCGCTGAGCGCGAGGGATGCTCGAACCACGGGAGCTGCTCAGCAGACGCCGGGAAAGCTGGGCTCAGTCCCCGGCTGGGTGCCCTCGCTGATGAGGACAACATAGGCTACGGCGAGTAACCGAATTGCCACACCCCACCAACATCCCTTCGCACAAGCAGGCGGGTCACTGACGAGTTGGCGTCCGGCTGGCATTGGTGGAGGTAATCTGAGCCATGGGTGCCGCACCTCTGGCGCACGCCAAGAAACAGTGGCCGACCTCGCGCCAATTTGAGCAGGCGCGTCTGCCCATGGTTGCGTGACCACCGACTCGCCGAACAGCTCCTTATCACCGCCAGGAACCACACGACGGCGTTGGCCAGCGGCAGGGCGGCCGAGCCGGACCCGTGCGGTAGCTTTGGCATAGAACTAGCGCTCCTCCCGCGGCTCACACAGGCGCACCGCGGTTCTCGGCCCTGCAGCGCTACGTTGCCACAGTCCGCAGAAGGGGAACCCTTTGCTGGCAATCAGGTGCCGTACCGCGCCTAAGGCTCAACAGGAGGGGCGTATTTGAAGCGTACTCAGGTGGGCACTCTCCGATTCAGGTGGGAAAGAGAATGCCGCCCCGAAGGGCGGAATCCGTGTCTTCGCCTGGGCTCTGGAGGGCCGGGGGCGGTTCGAACCCACGACTCCCGGATTAAAAGTCCGCGATCCTTCCAATGAGCCAACAATTCAAGCTCCGCCAGCTGGGATCCGAGTTCGCATGCCAATAGACGAAGCGAGCCCCGATGACCTGCCTGAGAAGCAGGAGAGCGTCGGTCGGCGATCAGTGCCGGCAACGGACATCTGGAGGCCTCCCTTCCCCTACGTAAGGCGCCTGATGGGGAGCCGGTCGACCGCGCTCTCCGCTAGCCCCCTGGCCCAATGAATGTACCGCTGGCTGGTCTCCAGCCGGGCGTGCCCCAGGTCTGCCTGCAGCTGATACGGTGGCGCACCGCCAGCCGCCGCGAGGGTGGCGAACGAGTGCCGGAGCCAGTGTGGCGAGACGGGCTTGTCGATGCCAGCCAGCTTGGCCGCTGTGGCCACGAGCCTGTGCAGGCCCCTCGTCGTGTAGGGCCTCTTCGCCCGGCCAGCCAGGAGGGGCATCTGGTCACGCCCGTCCAGCTTCGTCGGCAGCCCTTTCCGCTTCCGCTCATCGCAGAGCAGGGCGAAGAGGTCGCCCCTGACCTTCACTACCCGCTCCTTGCCACCCTTGCCCACGACCATGACACCGAGCCTGCTCTCCAGGTCGCGGAACAAGTGTCGCCACTCCGCCGTGGCAAGTTCCGATACCCTCAGACCCGTTAGCAGCAGCGCCGCGCAGGCCACGTGGCACTGCGGAGAGACCCCGCGAGCGGCCTGCAACAACCTCTCGGCCTCTTCCTGGCACAGATAGCGTGTCATCGAGGTCAGGGCGACTCGGGGCCGTTTCAACGCGTCCAGGGGTGTATAGGGGATGATGCCCTGGGCCTGGCAGTACTTCAGGAAGGAACGGATCGCCGAGATGTGGTGGGCACGGGAGGCAGCGGCGAGCCCGGATAGGCTGCCCAGGTACGCTGCGGCGTCTGGGACCGTGAGCTGGTCGACTGGCTTTCCCGTCTCCGCCAGAAACCCGCCGACTGCGTGAGCATAGGAGCGAGCCGTATGCTCTGAGCGGGGCCGGAGTGCCTCGACGAAGGCCCTTGCGGTGGCATCCGTTAGTTCCATCACCATAGCTCGTACCTCGCGCCGAGTGCTGATACCTCTGGGTAGCGGCTATCGGCCTCAAACTCGGCACCAGACGCGACACGTCGCGAATCCTGGCGGCGTTCGCCCGTCTGACCCATAACCATCCCTACTCTCCAACGTACGTACGCTCAGGCGCTCTGCGCGCCGACGACTCTGCGTCGATACACACAAATCACTCTGTTCGCTCAGGAAGTCAAGCATGTGGCGGCGAAAGATGACAAGATTTGCTGCTATTTTCGAGGCGCGGCTCGTATCCCAGCCGTCAGCCAGGATGGAACAGGCATCCTCGACAACTGGTAACGGGCGACTAGGAGGATTACTTGGGGCCTTGCAGCGTCTTGGGGGGCATCTCTCAGATCTGCTGGATCGACAACCTGAGGACATACCTAAAAGAGCATCTGATTCCCTGCGGTCGTGATAGCTGACAAACTGCCTGAGAAGCAAAAAACATCGCTCGGCGATCCGGGGCGGCAGGCGGCCCGGATTGTCGATCAATACTTGGAGACGTTCAGTTCCTCGATCTTGCCTTCCACCAGGTAGACCACACGCTCGCAGATGTTGGTCACCCGATCGGCGATGCGTTCCAGGTTGTGTGCGACCCACGTCAGGTAGGTGGCCCGCTGGATAGTCTTGGGGTCCTGAAGCATGAACGTCAGGAGCTCCCGGTACACCTGATCGTACAACGCGTCCACCTCATCGTCCTCGTTGCAGATGGCACGAGCACGGGCAGCGTCGCGGTGCTTGAAGGCCTCCAGGCTCCCCATCAGCATGCGAGTGGCAATCTGGGCCATCCGAGGGATGTCGATGTAGGGCTTGAGGGGTGGTTCATCAGCCAGCATTAGGGCGATCTTGGCGATGCCTTCGGCGTGATCGCCCATCCGCTCCAGATCGACAATGATGTGGAGGGTGGCCGCGATGGTGCGAAGGTCGCCGGCCAGGGGCTGCTGGGTCGCGATGAGCTCGAGACACCTTTCCTCCGTCTCGTAGCGCTTGCGGTTGATCTTGATGTCATCAGCAATGATCTCGCGGGCCAGTTCGGCGTCACGGTTGCGTAGTGCCTGGATGCCTCGGTCGATGGCACTCTCCACCATGCCGGCCAGCACCAGCATGTCCTCCTGGATTTCGGCGAGTTGACGATCAAGGGCAGTTCGAGTCATCTTTGCGCCTCTTCTAACCGAAGCGGCCGGTGATGTAGTCCTCCGTCCGCTTCTCCTTCGGCTTGGTGAACAGCTCCCGTGTGTTTCCAAACTCGATCATCTCGCCCGCCCGGTCTTCCGCCATCATCATCACCGCCGTGTAATCGGACACACGAGCTGCCTGCTGCATGTTGTGGGTGACGATGACGATGGTGTACTCCTTCGCCAGCTCCCTCATGAGATCCTCGATCTTCAGGGTGGCAACCGGGTCAAGCGCCGAGCAGGGCTCGTCCATCAGGATCACTTCTGGCTCCACAGCCAGGGCGCGGGCAATACACAAACGCTGTTGCTGGCCCCCGGACAGCTCCGTCGCTGGCCGGTTGAGCTTGTCCTTCACCTCATCCCACAGGGCCGCTTGCCTAAGGCTTTTCTCAACCGTCTCCACAGTCTGGCTGCGCCGCACGAATAAGCCATTGAGGCGCAGTCCAGCCGCCACGTTGTCGAACACGGACATGGTTGGGAAGGGATTGGGCTTTTGAAAGACCATTCCCACGCGCCGGCGAACGGCGACAGGATCGACGCTAGGAGCGCATATGTCCTCTCCTCGCAGGAGCACCTGGCCGGTGGCACGCGCCTTTGGAACTACCTCATGCATTCTATTGAGGCAGCGGATCAAGGTTGACTTACCGCAGCCCGAAGGCCCGATGACCGCCGTGATTCGTTTCGGCGCCACCAGCAGATTGACGTCCCGCAGCGCCTGGCATGATCCATACCAAGCGTTCAATTGGCGGACAACCATACCTGCGGCCAGAGCCTCGGCTTCGGACACCGGGGCCCGTGGTTCGTGCTCGATGCGCATCTCGTAGCCCATTATAGCGGCCTCCGGTTGGTGCCGAGAATCAACAGTCATTTCTGGCTCCTTACCTTCTTCTCAAGAGCAGGCGGGCTGTCAGACTGATGAAGAAGACTGCCAGGATCAGCACGCACGACGCCGCCCAGGCCTGCTGGTGCTGCTCGGAGTATGGCCCAGTGGCGTAGCGGTAGATGCGGAGCGGAAGGGCGTCGATGGGCCCACCGGTTACGCTCAGGCTCAAGAAACGGTTGCCCAGGGCGGTGAATATCAGGGGCGCCGTCTCGCCAGCGGCGCGGGCAACAGCCAGTAGGGCACCTGTGAGCAGCCCTCGTTGCGCCGCGGGAATCACTACGCTGAGGATCGTCCGCCAGCGGCTGATCCCCAGCGCGAGAGCCGCCTCTCGCTGCGAATGAGGGACCAGCCTCAGCATCTCCTCGCTGGAGCGGGCCATGATAGGCAGCATAATGATGGCCAAAGCGATGCCGGCCGCCAGGGCGGAGAAGTTGCCCATTCTCAGGACCACGAGCCCGTAGACAAAGATGCCGATGACGATGGAAGGAACGCCGGTGAGGACGTCGGCGGTGAAGCGGACAACGTCCCCCAGGCGGTGGCCGGCGTATTCGGAGAGGAAGATGCCGGCACCAATCCCGACGGGAATGCCTATCACGGCCGCGATGCCGATGATCATGAGGGAGCCGACCATGGAGTTGGCAATGCCGCCACCCGGCTCACCCTCGGGCACGGGCATCTCTGTGAACAAGTCGATGTTGAGCGAGCCGATGCCTTTGGCCAGCACAAACCCCAGGATCAAGACCAGCACCCCCACCGCAAGGAAGGCGAAGACGGCGCAAAGGCCCAGCATGAGGGCATTCGTCGCCCTGCGGCGTTGGTACGTCGCAATGCTCATTCCCGAATCGCCCCCGGCGAGCGAGCAATCCGCCAGACCAGCAGCCGGGCGATCATGTTCACCAGAAGCGTTATCGCCAGCAGCATCAATGCCAACTCGACGAGGGCTGAGACATAGAGGTCGTAGGTGGCCTCGTTGAACTCACTGGCGACGGCGCTGGCGGCCGTGCTGGCCGGCTGGAACAGAGAGGCGGTGATGTTGTAGCCTCTGCCGATGACCATGGTGACCGCCATCGTCTCGCCGAGCGCGCGGCCCAGGCCCAAGATGACCGCCCCCACCAGGCCCGACCGGCAGTAGGGCAGGACGGCGCCGAAGATGACCTCCCACCTTGTCGCGCCAAGAGCCACCATAGCCTCCCGCTGGCTGCTAGGGACAGCTAACATCACATCGCGGGAGATAGCGGTGATGATGGGCAGGACCATGATGGCGAGGATCAGTCCGGCCGCCAGCATGCCGAAGCCGAAGGGAGGGCCGTCGAAGAGGGGGATGAAGCCCAGGTGGCTCCCCAGCGATTTCTCCACCGGGTCGCGCACCCAGGGGACGAGGATGTAGATGCCCCAGAGCCCCAACACCACGCTGGGTAGCGCGGCGAGCATCTCCACCAGGAAGGAGAACGGGTTGCGCAGCCAGGGAGGAGCGATCTCCGAGAGGAAGATGGCGGCGCCGAGGCTCACGGGGACCGCGAGTACAAGGGCGATGAGCGAACTGATGATCGTGCCGTAGATGGCGGGCGCCGCACCGAACTCCCGAGCCACCGGGTCCCATGTAGTGCTGGTGATGAACCCCGGACCGAACTCGGTGATCGACTGCCAGGACTTATCGATGAGTTCGTAGATGAGCAGGCCAGCCAGGGCGAGCACAGAGAGCCCAAGGCCCACGGCGACGACACGCGCTATTGCGTCCCCCACATTGCCGGTTCGCCACCGCCGCCTCATGGCCAAGCAGGCCCCGGCTGTCTGTGCTCTTTTGTTTGCTCCCATCCTTCCACCGTGGATCTGTGTTCAGACAGGGAAAGGGGGACAGGCTTCCGTGCAGTCTTCCTTCGCAGACATCATCATCTACGGAGCCTGTAGCAGGGGTTGTCCTTGGTAGGTGATCGATTCGATCTCCGCCTCGGCTATCTTGACGGCCTCCGCCGAGAGGGCGCCGTACAGAAGGTCCTTCGTGAAGCCTTGGCCCTCGTGGATGCTCCACCAGATGTAGTATGCCAGCGTCTGGCCCTTCGCCCTGTCCGGCTGATTCTGATAGACGAGTACCCAAGTGAAGCCGACGATGGGGTAGGCGCTGGGGTTAGGTGAGTCTGTCAGGAGCACCTTCATGTCGTCTGGCAAGAGGACCCCCTCGGCGGCCGCGGTGGTCGCCTCCAGGCTGGGCTCCACGAAGTTGCCGCTCTTGTTGCGTACGGCTGCCCAGGTGAGCTTGTTCTGAACGGCATAGGCCAGCTCCACATAGCCGATGGCGCCGGGAATCTGGGCTACCTGGGCGGCGACGCCCGCGTTCTTCTCGCCACCGATGTCCCCAGGCCAGCTCACCGAGGTGCCGGAGCCCACCTTCGCCTTCCATTCCGGGCTGACCTTGCTCAGGTAGTCGGTGAAGATGAAGGTGGTGCCAGAGCCGTCGGCGCGGTGGACGACAGCGATATCCGTGTCAGGCAGGTTGAGGCCAGCGTTCAGGGCCGCTATGCGTGGGTCATTCCACTTGGTGATCTTCTTGAGATAGATGTCGGCCAGAACCTCAGGGCTGAGCTTGAGCTGGCCGCTCTGGATGCCGGGCAGGTTCAAGACTACGGCCACGGCACCGCTGGCCATCGGAATGTGGAGAATGGGGCCGCCCGCCTGATTGGCGGCTGCCTCCTGCTCGGGGGTCATGATGCCATCGCTAGCGCCGAAGTCCACCGTCTTCTCGGTGATCTGCTTGATGCCACCCCCAGAGCCGATAGCCTGGTAATTGATCTGGGCGTTGCAGGGCTTACCGAATGCATCTATCCATTTCGAGTAGAGAGGACCGGGGAACGTAGCGCCAGCGCCGGTCAAGGCACTGGCGGAACCGGCTGGCGGACAGGGAGAGGTGACTTGAGGGCCAGTCGGGGACGAGGCGATGGAGGTTCTGGTGGCTGCAGGGCTGGCGGTAGAGGGGCTCTCGCCTCCTCCGCCGCAACCAGCTAACAGAAGGGCCGCGAGGACCGCGGCCAGGACCGGTGCCAATACTGCAATGGGCTTACGGGAACGTTTCGCCGACTTCGGTCGGCGTGCTATATGCATCCAGCGTACCTCCCTGCATATCTTCTCATTGGTTGTTCCGTCCTAACGATAGCGATCTCTGTTTAACGGGTTGTTAACGGCGATTAACAGCTAGTAAAAGTTGGGGGCTCGCTTGGGTGGCTGTTGCAGAGGCTCGACACCAGAAGAGCGGAAGGTGAAGTGGGGTGCTAGCGCTTGGCAGGCAAGGACGCGGCAGGGATGGACAGGCTGAACGTGGAGCCGTGGCCCAGTTCGCTCTGGACACTCACGGTGCCGCCGTGGGCCTCGACGGTGTGCTTCACCACGGCTAGGCCCAGGCCCGTACCGCCACCGCCGCGGGCGCGGTCGGCCTTATAGAAGCGTTCGAAGATGCGCGGCAGGTCCTCGGGGGCGATGCCCACGCCGGTGTCGCTCACCCTGACCGTGACACCGCTGTCCGCGAGACCTGCCGACACGTGGACGTAGCCGCCGGCGGGGGTGAACTTGAGAGCGTTGTGGATGAGGTTGACGGCTGCACGCTCCAGCCGCTCGGCGTCGCCGCTGACGGGCGGCAGGTTGGGAGCGACCTCCAAGGAGAGGCTCAGCCCCTGCTTCTCCGCCTGGGGCCTGAGCCGCTCAACCGCCTCGGTCAGGACAGTGGCCATCTCCACCGGCTGCCGGGCCAACGGCACCTCACCCGATTCGATGCGGGACAGCTCCAAGAGCTCTTCCACCAACTGCACCAGGCGGTCCACCTCTGCGTCCGCTCGGGATAGGAAGTCCTGGGCCGCCTCTCGGTCTTCCAGCGCGCCCGATTGCAGCGTCTCGATGACCGACTTGATGGAGGCGAGGGGCGTGCGCAGCTCGTGGGAGACGTTGGCCACGAAGTCGCGGCGCACCTGCTCCACGCGCTTGACATCGGCCAGGTCGTGGAAGACGACCAGGGCCGCCCATTCGCCGCCGCCGACGATGGGCGTGGTGATCACCTGAAGGTAGTAGCGGCTCGGCCGTTCGATGAGACGCATCTCTCTGCGGCCTTCCTCGCGGCTGGCCAGCAGCGCCTCTATCACCTGCTCATCGGGCATGACCCAGACGAAGGGATTACCCACCAGCTCGTCCTGCGAGCGCACGAATAGCCGCTCGGCGGCCACGTTGGCGAAGGTGATGCGGCCCTCGGCGTTCACCGCCAGCACGGCATCGATGCTGCTGTTGAGGGCGGCCACCAGCCGGTTGCGCTCCTGGGAAGCAGCCGCGATGAGATCTTGCACGCTCTCGGCCATATGGTTGAAGGCGTCCGCCAGCTCGCCCACTTCCCCCGAGGGTCGCGGACTCACCCGTTCTCTGAGGTTACCCGCGGCAATACTGCGAGCCGCTCGCGTCAGCGTCCCCAGCGGGCCCATGATGGTGCTGCCGATGGCCAGGCTCAGGGCGGCGGCCGCCACCGCTGTGACCACAACGGCGATAAGAACGGAGCGGGTGATATCGGAGAGGGAAGCATTGACGGCCGTCGTCGGCCGCGCTACCCGCACGATACCGACCACGCCATCGTCGGCGGTGATGCGAGTGGCGACGTATGTGAACTCAGTGCCCAGGGTGCTGCTGCGGCGGGCGCTCTCGCCCTGGCCGGAACGGATGGCCTCCTCCACCTCGGGCCGGTTGAGGTGGTTGTCCATGGTGGCGGGGTCAGCCTCGGAATCCCCGAGTACAGTGCCGTCGGGGGCGATGATGGTGATGCGGGTGTCGGTCTGGGCACCTAGCTGCTTAGCAAGCTCGTCGAAGGTCGCTGGGGGAGCCCCCTCATCCAGAAGAGGGTGCACGAGGTTCTTGACCATCTGAGATTGGGAAGCCAAATCGGCCTCGATGTTACGGCGGAAGTCATCCTCTACTTTGCTAAGGACGTACAGACCGAGGGCGGCGAAGGCGGCCACGATGAGGAGAACGTAGGCGGCCGCGGTGCGAAAGCGCAGGCTCCCCAGCATCCCTAGCCCTCGAACCGGTATCCTACCCCGCGGACGGTGATCAGGCGCGTGGGCTTGGCGGGCTCATCCTCGATCTTCTGGCGCAGCCAGCTAACGTGGACGTCCACTGTGCGGGTGTCGCCGGCGAAGTCATATCCCCATATCTGGTCCAAGAGCTGCTCACGGGTGAAGGCGCGGCCGCGGTTGCGCAGGAAGAACGCCAGCAGCTCGAATTCCTTAGGCTTCAAGACCAGAGCCTGACCGCGCCGTGAAGCCTCTCTCCTCCGCAAATCCACCCGAAGGTCACCGGCCGCTAGTGCCTCTGTCTCGGCGGCCGGGAGTGTCTCGGCGCGGCGGAGCAGGGCACGCACGCGGGCCATAAGCTCGCGCATGCTGAAGGGCTTGGTCACGTAGTCGTCGGCCCCCAGCTCCAGGCCCACCACCTTATCCACCTCGTCGGTCTTGGCCGTGAGCATGAGTATGGGCACTGTCATCTCGCGGCGAAGGATGCGGCAGACCTCAAACCCGTGGAGCCCGGGAAGCATGAGGTCGAGGAGGATTAGATCTGGGCGGTCGGCCCGAGCCAAGGATAGGGCAGCCTCACCATCGGCAGCGGTGACGACGTCGTAGCCTTCGCGCTCGAGGTTGTACTTGATGGTCGCCACGAGCGTGGGCTCATCATCGACAACGAGTATCTTCTTCACCAAATCCCCACGCCCATTATAGGGTATTGGGACATTGGCCAGCGCCCCAAGATCCAAAGCCCAGTTGTCATCGTCCCTCGCGTGGCATATGCAGGTCAGCCTGTTGGATGCCCACCCGACTGCCATGGCGACGACTCTCTGCTTGACAATCAGGGAGTCGAGTCTGTCTGGGTCGTCTCTCCTCCCACAGCGACCGCGCACTATGGGGGGATCGCGGTGGCAATGGACGACCCTAGCTTCTGCCGTTCTCAACCCTAGTGGTTCTGACTTTCTGAGGCGACAACCTGAGGACCTACCTAAAAGAGCAGCTGATTCCCTGCGGTCGTAAGGAGATGCCGCTCTCAGCTATTCCAACGGATGCTATGCTCATTGACAGCCCGCCCGTCGTGCAGCATGATTTGCGCGCCAAGACCGCCCAGAAGGCCGAGCAAGAGTGCTTGAGCCGACCGCGTGGATTCGCTGGGGATCCAGAAGGGAGGATGGAAACATGAGGCAGCCGCTTCTTCAGGAGTTGGTCAGCGAGGAGGACAGGCTGGTCCAACAGGCAGTGAGGGCCTTTGTGGATACGCAGATCATGCCTCTCCGCCAACAACTCGACGATGATAGGGACCATATCCTCATCGACAAGATATGCGAGAAGCTCAAGGACATGGGTTTTCAGAGGGGCATAGTGCCAGAGAGATACGGTGGCCTGCCACAGAGATCGCTGGTCGGCACCTCCGTCGTCATGGAGGAGATCGCCCGCGGAGACGTCGGACTGGCCGTGTCACTGGGCTGCACCTGGTGGTGCACTCGGCCAGCGGTTCTGGCTGACAACGAAGCGGTACTACGCAAACTTGCCGCGGTCTTTTGTGGCAACGACCTGCGCAGGGGATGCTTCGCCATGACGGAACCCGAAGCAGGGTGCGACGTCGAAAACCCTGCCGAGCACGGAAGAAGGATCTCCACGAGAGCCACCTTGGACGGAGATGAATGGGTCCTGAACGGAAGCAAGAGGTTCCCCAGCAACGCTGGTATCTCCGCCTACTACTGCGTTGTCTGCACAACCGATCCCACTCTGGGGGATGAAGGCATCGCCTTGATCTACGTTCCTCATCCCAGCGAAGGGCTCTCCTTCGGCAGGTTCGAAAACAAGGCAGGCATGCAGGCGGACAGAAACTGTGATATCTATTTGGACAACGTCAGGGTCCCCAAGGAGAACCGTGCCGCAGGCCCCGGGGAGGATGCTAAGCTGCTCCACATCAATCTGACCATTGGCAGGGTAGGGAGCGCGGCCATGGCCGTGGGCGCGGCTGAGGGCGCTTTTGAGACGGTCCTTGAGTACACCAAGAACAGGATCGTCGCTGGGAAGCCCATCCGAGAGCACTCCATCTGTGCCGGGATGCTGGCCGACATGGCCATCGGCATCGAGACTGCCAGGACGTACTATTTGACCGCGGCCTATATGCTCGACCATCCGGAGACCTACGGGCCCCTGGAATCGTCTGGCCACCTGTCGCGGGGGAGCATCGCCAAGGTCTATGCTACCGAAGTAGCCATTATGGTTACCAACAAGGCTATGGAGTTGATGGGCTCCTACGGCTATATGCGCGAGTACGACGTGGAGAAATACTGGAGGGACTGCAAAGAGATTCAGCTCTGGGAGGGGGGAGCCCAACTGGGCAGGTTCGACGTTGTCCGCGGATACTACGGCTTCCAGATGGGCGACCGCTGAACCGAGCTACAGCGGTTGGCCAAGCGCCGCAGGGCGAACCTATCGCCGCTCAGCGGACCCTGCGCAGGACTGAGCACGCCATCGGAGGAGCGCCAGGGAGCCACGAGGCCGCTACCGCACTGAGCGCAATACACCCGGCCCTCACGGTTCTCGTGGCCGCAGGATGGACAAAGCACCGTGGTTCGCCCCCGATCCCTACGTCTTGGAGCAACCCAATAGTGCGCCAAAGTGGGCGCGTTGTCAACGCGGCTAGGCCAGGGCGAGCGCCCCCTGGCTACCCAGTCGTAGCCTTTTCGGGCGGCAACCTGAGGACATACCTAAAAGAGCATCTGATTTCCTGCGGTCGAGATAGCTGACAAGCTGCCTGAGAAGCAGGAGCTCTATCAGTTGGCGATCAGCGCCGACAGGTGCCCCGGATTGTCAATCACGGTGTCGGCGGTTCGACTCCGCCCCCCAGCACCAGGCAGGCCCGAAATCTCCTTCAACGTGCCCCAAATAGTCTGCGACCTGGGCCCTTTCTGCATCGGCGAACACAGGTTGATCTAGCCGCTCTGGGCGCTAGAATACACACTGATAACTCACGTTCAGCAGAGCCGGGTTAGGAGAGGTCGGCTGATGAAAGCCGCAATCGTTCATTACAGCTGCCCCCCGGTCATAGGCGGGGTAGAGATCGTCATGGACATTCAGGCCAGGTTCTTGGCGCGGGAGGGATTCGAGGTGACCATCGTGGCCGGTCGAGGGAACCAGACGGCCGCCATCAGTGCAGCTATTGTTCCCGAGCTCTCCTCCGAGTATCCACCCTACGCCAAGATGGAACCGCAGCTCAGAGAGGGCCAGGTACCGGACGAGTTCTCCGCTCTCAAGGATAGGATCAGGGAGAAGCTGCGCCCCCTTCTTGCCGGCGCTCATTCCTGCATCATCCACAACCTTCTCACTATGCACCTCAATCTTGCTGCCACCGCCGCCCTCGCCGAGCTGGCCGCTGAGAAGGTGAGCCACTACATCGCCTGGACTCACGACGCTACCTATCTCGACCCCGACTGCACTATCCCTCACCATGGCTACCCCTGGGATATCCTTCGGAAGCCCGTGACCGGCGTGACCTATGTGGCCAACAGCGATTTCCGACGCAAGAACTTGGCCAAGCTCTTCGGCGTTCCCGCCTCTCGCATCACGGTGGTTCCCAACCCGGTGGACCTACCCTTCTGGCTCGCCCTGTCGGAGACCGGTCGCTGGCTGCACCAGGAGCTACATTTGTGGGACCAGGAACTCGTCCTCTTCACCCCCACCCGCGTGTCGCGCACCAAGAACATCGACCTGGGCATCGACATTCTCCCCGAGCTCAAGAAGCTGGTGGGAAAGGCCAAGCTGCTGGTCACCGGTGCTCCCGATCCCCATGCCCCAGAGGCCGTCGCCCAACTTGAAGGCCTGCGACGTAGGGCGAAAGAGCGGGGCGTGGCCAGAGACGTTATCTTTCTGAGCAGGATGACCTCTCCCGATGGCACACCCCTGACCCGCTCGCGGGAGGTGGTACGAGACGTCTACACCCTCGTGGACGCCGTCTTCCTTCCCAGCCGCTACGAAGGCGCGTCCCTCCCCCTGCTCGAGGCTGGCCTGCTGAGGCTGCCGGCTATCTGCTCCGATATCGAGGTCTTTCAGGAGGTGGCGGGGAAAGGCAACGCCCTGTTCGTGTCTCTCAAGGAGAGGCCGGAGGTCATCGCCGCCAAGATCGTGGAGTTCGTCCGCTCCATCCCCACGGCGGGTCTGTATCGGCGCGTCCTCAGGGATTCTGTTTGGGAGACGACTGCCAACAGACGCTTCCTCCTCCGTCTGCTGCGCGGGCGAAGGTGAGGGTTAGGTCGGGTTCGGCTCGTCTGACCCAACGCGCTGGCAAAGGAGAGCCGGCTCACAGGGGCCACGCAGGCACGGCGGACACCCTGAGGCGGCCGCGGGCGGCTAGAACCTCGACCCGTGTGCGGGTGCCACGGCGGGAGAAGAGGAGGTCGGTGCTGCCTTGGCCCACTTGCAAGTTCCTCACCTGAACACTGTCCAACCAGTAGGGGAGGCGCGGCCGCACGATGAGCAGTTCGCCCTCGGGGGCGTTGGGAGCCAGTCCGAGAATTGCCTGAAGGATAAGGGGGAAGGTGCCGGCGGCCCAGGCCTGGGGTCGGCAGGCGACGGGATAGGGGACGGGCGTGCACTGCATGGAGCGCGCACTGCCAGCGTACAGTTCCGGTAGGCGGTAGTGGGTGAAGGAGCGGGCGGCGTCGAACAGGGCGGTCGCCACCTCGTTCAGCTCGTCAGCGAATCCGTATTTCCTGAAGCCCATGGCGATGATGGAGTTGTCGTGGGGCCAGACGGTCCCCAGATGGTACCCCAGCGGGTTGAAGCGGTTGGAGGCGGAACTGAGGGTGCGGATGCCCCAGCCGCTGAACATGTCGTTGCGCATCAGCACATCGGTAACCGCCGATGCCAGCCGCCGCTGGACGATCCCCGTCCAGAGGGCCTGTCCCGGGTTGGAGGTGATGGCGGCCACCTGATGGTTGTCGCCGTCCAGGGCCAGGGCAAAGAAGCTGCTATCCTCCAGCCAGAAGTCGCGGTTGAAGCGCCGCTTAAGCTGGGCCGCCTCACGCCTCAACCGTTGGGCGAGTTGCTCATCTCCCAAGGCGGCGAAGACAGACGCCAGTTTCTTCTTGGCGGCGTAGACGTAGCCCTGCACCTCCACCAGGGCGATGGGCGGCTTGGCGAGGGTGCCGTCGGCGTTGATGATCCCGTCGGGCGAGTCCTTCCAGCCCTGGTTGACCAATCCAGCGGCCGAACGTGCTTCGTACTCTATGTAGCCGTCGCCATCGATATCAGCCAGGGCATCGATCCAGTGGAGGGCGGCTCGCAGGTTGCGTTCCAGCGTTCGCAGCAGCTCCAGGTCGGCCGTCCAGGCGTAGTATTCCCCCGCGAGCAGGAGGAAGAGGGGAGTGGAGTCGACGCTGCCGTAGTAGGGGGAGAAGGGTAGCTCGCCGGTGGCCGTCATCTCATCCTGACGCCACTCGTGAAGGATCTTGCCTGGCTCCTCGTCGCGCCAGGGGTCGACCTTCTTGCCCTGCCAGCGGGCCAGCATCTTCAGAGAATGGCGGGCGATCTCCGGCTTGTATGCCAATGTTTGCATGGCCACGATAGCGCTGTCTCGGCCGAAGAAGGTATCGTACCAGGGCGTCCCTGCCGCCAGGTAGCCGCCATCGCCGTCCCGGTTCCAGAGCATGCGCAGGTCGGTGAAGGAGCGTTCCAGAACGGCGTTGAAGAACTCGTTATTGGTGACGACCTGAGCGCCGCTCTCCATCCACTGGCGGTAGCGGGAGGAGATAGTCACCAAACGCTCCGTGTCGCGAGCGGCCTTCGATCGTCCATCGGTGGCCACCAGCAGGCGGATGGTTTCGCTCTCGCGATGGCCCAGGGAGAGGCGGAAGGTCACTCGCCCCTCTTTGGTGGAAAAAGGTGGTTGGGAGAAGCTGATCCTCGTTTCCCTTCTGCGGCCGTCGAGGCCATCGTAGGCGAAGACCATTGTGCCGTCTTCCATGCGGGGCGGCAGGATCTGGCCCCGCTTCTCTCTCTTACTCCCGCGCACCTCGAAGATATCGGCGAAGTCGGCGGCCAGCGTGTACACCACGTCGATCTCGATCGGGAAGATGTTGTAGTTGGTGACACACAGGGTCTCCTCGAGCGCGCCTCCCACTACTCGTTGCCGCCGCGCCTCTACGCTGCCAGGGGGGAGGATTCGGCCCTGCAGGCAGGGCATGGCGGGGTTAGTCAGCATCTGCTCTTCGCTAAAGCCCAGCTCAGCGGTGGAGAGCAGCACTACCGGCCGGGCGTCGGCGAAGGAGAAATCGTAGACAGACAGGTGGCGAGTGTCGAGATAGTAAAGGCCGAAGCCGCTGGGATTGTCCAGCGGGACGTTGCCGAAGGTATTGGTGAGGAGAAAGATGTCCTGTTCCCTGATCACCAGGGCATCGCGTATGTCACGAATAAGCATGGGCTCACTCTCGGGGAGGAGCCCATGCTTTCTCGTCCTGGGACCGGGAGGGGTTAAAGATGTGGTCATCGACGAAAGGCTAGCATCGCTAGAGTGTGGAAGCAAGCATCGGCTGGCGGGAAAAGTTCACGACGCAGTGAGGTGATGGTTGTGGGAGGACGGCTCTTCCGCGATGAGACGATTGACGACGTCGCGTATGTGGGGATGCCAGCGCACCAGGTCCTCGGCGAGCTGGCAGAGAGGCTGGGAGGGTACTCTGCCCCGTAGATAGGCCGTTTCTCTCTCCACCTCGACGCTGATCTGCCAGGGCGCCACGCCAAGGCAATACTGGAGATGCTGCTCCAGATTCTGACCGATCTCCCGTTCCTCAGAGACGCTGGCGTGGGACACCTGCAGCTTGTTGAGCACCTGACGAACGCCCCTCACAGACCAGACGGCATCTTCGGCGTGCAAGCGCAGGGAGGGGCGGTCCACCGTCCCCGCCAGCTCGATGACGCCCTCTGTACAGCGCACAGAGATGGGGCCGCCTCTGAGCAAGGGATGGCTCTGGATGGATCGGCGCACCCTCTCGTCTAGCGCCTCATCGTTGACAAGGGTGGCTGGCACCACCCGCGAGCGATTGACCACCTTGCGCAGGCCGGGCGCAGAGGCAGCTAGGCGGGTGATGGTCTTCTTCGCCTGGTAGTTGCCGACGCAGCCATCGATGTAGACTACGCCCTTAACTACCAGCACCCTCAGCGCCTCCACATCTGGCAGGTGGGCCTTGTTGAAGGTGCTGAGGATTGTCTCCTCCGATTGCCGGTCGTGATGAGCTGCTACCATCACAGACGATCCTGCTTACATGGGCCGACTTCGCAGGTCAATTGTTTTCTAGGCTACCCTCATACCCTGAAAGGGAACGACAGGCACGGGCGTGGCCTCGACCAAGGGGGTCTCCCAGGCAAGGATACGCTGGTAGATCTCGAGGTAGCGCTGAACCATGATGGGGACATCGAAGTCCTCCTCTACGTGCCGACGGCAGCGGTAGGGGTCGAGGCGGTCGAGGCGGCCTACCGCCTCAGCCATCTCATCCACGTTGCGAACTATGTAACCAGTCTCCCCGTCCACTACTAGCTCAGGGGCGGCACCACGATTGAAGGCGATTACCGGCGTGCCACAGGCCATTGCCTCAGCCATGATCAGGCCGAAGGGCTCCTCCCAGCAGATGGGCACAAGCAGGCAGCGGGCATTTGCGTACAGAGTCCGCTTCTCATAGCCGACCTCGCCAACAAACTGAATCTGCTTTCCGTCGATGTATGGTTCGATTGTCTCTGCAAAGTACTGCCTATTATGAGGGTCGATCTTGCCAGCAATGATCAGCCGCATGCCAAGCCTTCTGGCTACCTGGACGGCTAGGTGCGGACCCTTTACCGATGCTATCTGCCCCATGAACAACAGGTAGTCTTCCTTGTCAGCGCGGAAGGGAAAGCTTGCCACCTCCACCGCGTTGTAGACGACTCCGGCGAAGCGCGGGCCTTCCAGGGGGGGAATAGTCGCCCGCTCCGCCTGGCTGATGGTGTTGAAGAACCCGCGGTAGTGCGCCCAGATGAATTTGGTGTTCGAATCGATCAGGCAGTGCATGGTGGTTAGCATGGGCACGTCAAGCGAACTGGCCAGGGCCATCACCCACTCGCCGTGATGGTTATGGACGATATCGAACTCCTCGGCCTCCTTGATTGCCTCAACGGCATGCATCCACTCGTAGGGATGGGGGTTGGTTATGGTGGGATCCAGGCGCAGGCCTTGGGGGTAAACAGACCGTAGCTCGGCCAGGGTGAGGGAGTCGCCGGAAGCCCACAGGACAACGTCGTGGCCCGCCCGCACCAGGCCATCAGCGAGCAGACTTACTACCGCCTCAGTGCCGCCATAGCGGATTGGCGGCACCCTCTCCGCCAGCGGCGCTATCTGTAGGATTCTCATTGCTCCACCTGCACGTTCGGTCGACGCCAACCGCACCCCTCGCCAGGAGCGAAGCTACTAATCAATCCTGCCACCGCCAGAGAGGTAGCCTCAGTCCACGAACTAGCTAGGACATTTGTCTCCGGGGTCACCAAGCAGGAAATCAAACTGTTGCGAGACCCCGGTGGTGAGGGCCTAGCAGAAGAGGGCTAAGACCTTACTTGACTTAAGTTACAATAAGGTTACATCAAAAGGGTGTCGATTTCAATATCTCAATCAGGCAAATTTGCAGTAACTATCGCGGCCGAGAGCATAGCCTGGCGGATTAATTAGGCAGGGCTGACCGCAGCCCGGAGCAGACGCAGGGACAGATAGGCAATCGAATAGCGGAACCGTCCCACTGCTTGCCAACGCCACAGGGTGGTTCATCATCGTGATGGGGTGGGCATAGCCTCCTCCAGCTTCCGGTAATAGCCTTGTAAGACGGCTCGTCAGGTCGCTCTGCGCTATGTCCGATGGTCCGGAGGCAAAGCGAAAGACGCTCCAGGTGGCAGGCGAGCGGCAGGTGAGTGAGCGGTGCTGCTGGGTGGGCATCTGTTGCGGTTCTGAAGGGCCGGGTGGGATTCGAACCCGCGACTCCCGGATTAAGAGTCCGAGATCCTTCCGATGAGCCAGCAACTCAAGCTCCGCCAGCTGGGATCCGAGCTCGTGTGCCAATAGGCCAAGCCAGCCCCGACGACCTGCCTGGAAAGCAGGAGGCCGCCCTTCGGCGGCCCTCGCCTTGCATGCGTTGTAACGTCTAGTGGGCGCTGGGGCGGGAGACGGGAATCGAACCCGCGTGACCTGCTTGGAAGGAAGAAGGTCACCCCGAAACGCAGGCCTAATTGTTAACCCCTTAGGTTCAAAAATCGGGGTGAAACCGGGGTAAGATCAGGGTGAAATCGAGGCCTCAGGGAACCGGCGGTTGGCCGCCGGAGCCTCTGGGCAGCACGTCAGTCTTCACAAGCGTGAGGCAGGCGCCCGGGTGTCCATCAGGAAAGGCCGGAAAGGTCAGGATGCCACCGAGGTTGTGCGTCTAGGGGTTTACACCCATCAGAACCTGCTCCCGACGCGTGTTCTCTCGACGGAAGGGGCTTGACAAGCTACGCAGTGGTAGTGTATGGGTTCACAAAGCGAACGAGAGTTTGTCCGCCAGGCTGACAGGTTCACGTTCGGCGAGGAGGGTGAGGTGGAGCTGAAGGAGCTGCCGGGCCCGCGCCGGCTGTCTGAGGCGGAGTGATGGCGAACACTTGTGGACAATAGCCAGGGGTGTGCACATGCTCTTAGTAACGCGCAAGAACCTCTTCTCGGAGCGCACCCGCCTGGCGATCTCGGTGGGCGGGGTCGCTCTTTCTGTCCTGCTGATCACCTTCCTTCTGTCTCTGTTCCGCGGCTGGAGCGAGAAAGTGGGCGGCTTTGTAGAGAACGTGGATGCCGACATCTGGATCGCAAGAGAGGGCACGACCGACTTCCTGGCTGCCGGCTCCATCCTTCCCGTGGAGCGGGCCGAGCAGTTGTCCAGCGTACCAGGCGTGGAGCGATGGAGTCCGCTGATAGCGCGTCCGATGACCGCCAGCAAGGACGGCACCGAGATGGACGTGCAACTGGTGGGCTACGACCCTCAGTCGGCAATGGGTGGACCTGTGCGCATCGAGGAAGGGAAGGGGGCTCCAGGTCCGGGCGAGGTCATCGTGGACGAGGCCCTGAGCCACCGCTACGGAGTAGACATCGGCGACAGCATCGCTGCCGGCGGCCGCGACTGGACGGTAGTCGGCAAGTCGTCGGGAGGCGACTTTGTAGCGTCCCAGGTCATTTTCGTCGCCCTGGACGAAGCGCAGGAGGCGCTGGAGATGGACGGGCTCGCCACCTTCTTTCTCCTCCGGCTGAAGGACCCCAGCCAACGGGAGCAGGTGGCGCTGGACATCGAGCGTGCCCAGCCGGGCATTCTGGTCATCGCCAGCGACGACTTCGCAGCCGCCACGCGCGACCGCGTGCTGGGCGACGTCATCCCCATACTTATCGTGATCCTCATACTGGCTTTCATAGTGGGGTTGGTCGTGGCTGCCCTGACGATCTATACGGCAACGGTCGAGAAAGCCCGCGAGTACGGCATCCTCAAGGCGGTGGGTTTCACCAACGGCTACCTGTACAGGGTAGTGTTCGAGCAAAGCCTAGTAACGGGGCTTTTGGGGTTCCTGATCGGTGTGGGGCTGACCGTTGTGGTGGCGCCCCTCACACAAGAGCTGGTGCCCCAGTTCGTGGTCTTCATACGGTGGCAGGATGTGCTAGGCGTAGCTGGCTTCACCCTGCTGATGGCCCTGCTCGCCGCCTACGTGCCCATGCGCCGTCTCGCGGCCATCGACCCTGTTGCAGTGTTCAAGGCGTAGTGCAATGCCGGACCGCAGCGTGGTGCTCCGAATGCAGGCTGTGACCAAGGTCTACGGCGCCGGAGATGCCGCGGTGACTGCCTTGGACAGCGTAGACTTCCACGCGCAGACTGGCGAGGTAGTGGTGGTGATGGGGCCCTCCGGCGCGGGCAAGACGACCTTCCTCACCATAGCTGGCGCGCTGCTCCGGCCCACCGCTGGCAGCATCGAGATAGCCGGCACTGACATCACCCGTCTCCGGGAGAAGGACCTGCCAGCCGTCCGACGGCACAAGGTAGGGTTCATATTCCAGAGCTTCAACCTTCTGGAGGCCCTGACGGCGCTGGAGAACGTCAGGCTGGTCATAGCCGACGAGGCCACCTCAGGTCACGTTGCCAGGAACCGAGCGCGAGAGCTACTGGACATGCTCGGGCTGAACCACCGCCTGAAGTCGCTACCGAAGCAGCTCAGTGGCGGCGAGAAGCAGCGCGTAGCCATCGCCCGGGCCCTGGCCAACAACCCCGACCTCATCCTGGCGGATGAGCCGACGGCCAACCTGGACTCCAAGCGCGGTCTAGAGGTGATGCGCCTCCTTCGCCAGATCGCCATCGAACTGGACAAGGCGGTGGTGGTCGTAAGCCACGATCACCGCATGCGCGAGGTGGCACACCGTGTGGTGTGGCTGGAGGATGGCCGCTTCCGGTCGGATGTGGTGACGGCTCGGGATCCGGTCTGCGGGCAGGTCGTGGAAGTGGAGGCAGCGCCCACGGCACACTTCAATGGGCAACCCTACTACTTCTGTGCTGGGGAATGCCTGAAGCTATTCGAGGCCAATCCTCATCGGTACACAGGGACAACTCAATAGGACGAGCGGCGCCACCCTCTTCCTACCCGCTCGCACCGCCACAGCGCTCAGGGCAAGAGCTGGGCTTCGCACTCCCTCAGTCGGCGGCTCAGCACCGGCAGAATGCCGAGCGCCACTTCGGGACTGGTCCTGATGAGAGCCAGCAGATCCCAGCGCGCCAGGACGACGCATTCGCAGTCGCCAACGGCGCGCACGCTCGCCGACCGGGGAAAGCCATCGAAGAGTGACATCTCGCCAAAGAAGTCTCCCTCTATCAGATTGGCCAAGACATGCTCCCTATCCTGTCCCAGTCCCTTCACGACTTCAGCTTGACCGCGGCATAGCACGAAGAACGCGGCGGCCTCTTCGCCTTCTTGCACGAGCAACTCGCCCGGCCCGAACCGGCGAACCTTGGCTGCTCGCGCAAGGGACTTCAAGGTACCCCCCTTAAGATGGGAAAAGATTGACGCCCTGACCAGCGCTTCTCCTACCTCCACCGTCGCCTCCTTTCTGCGGTCCCTACCAGACGACTTCGTGCAATCGCTGTCTGCCGATCCCCTTGAGCTGCTTGCGGCCGCCCTCGCCCGGGAAGCGCTCGACCTGACAGCGGCCGCTGGCGAAGGAGGTGGGGACGGCGGGGGGCAGGAGTGGGGGTGGGCGCAGGGGGCGGTGGGGGTGTCTCGAGCGATGCAGCACAAGACATACAGAAACCCGCTTCGAGGGGAGCCTCGGCGCCGCAGACGGAACATGCTCGCTTGAGGGTCCCCGCGCAAGACATGCAGAAGCGAGCTTCCGCCGGGTTGTCGTGGCCCCCGGATGAACAAAGCACTGTGGTCCGCCCCCGATCCCTCCATCTTGGAGCAAGGCAATGGTGCGCGAAAACAGCGGCCTTGTCAACGCGGAAGGGCTGGGGCAGTGCACTTCCAATGGCGAGCGAGCGGCGGGCGCACAGGACCTGACAGCAGTTCCCGAAGGAGTTCCCCGACTTGTTGGGGCACCCTCCCTAGTCTCACCAATATACTGGACCACTACATAACCTTGACATATTAGCGTGAATGGCGCACAATCGGGCCATCAGCTCGTGGTTTCCGGAATGACCGCGCTGGCCTTTGATCCTGCGGCGTCCGACAGCGGAATTGACCGCTGCTCTGCAAGCTCCGGAGAGGGGGGCGCTCATGAGACTGGCGAGACTCCTTTCGCTCTTCGTAGCACTGCTGCTTGTCTCCTGCTTCTCGGCGCACGCCGATGAGCCAGTGCCCCTCCACCCCGACGCCCGCTCATCTCCATCTACTGACCTGAATTTAGACATAGGGGCGCTTCCACCCAAGGGGCCTCCCAAGCTCGAATCCTCGCTCTGGCAGCTTGTCGAAGCCGAGCGGCGGGGTGGCTTGGGCGGATTGTCGGTCGAGGCAGAGCGTTCAGGGATCACGCTTCGCGATGCAGCAACGCGGGTCGTCGTTGAGGCCCAACCTGGGCAAGCTAGCGCGGTCGCTGATGCGGCGGCCTCTCAGGGATGGGTCGTAGAGACGAGCTACGGCGACCTAGTCCAGGTCCTCGCGCCGGTCGGCAGTCTAGAGGCTCTGTCGAACAGCGAAGGGGTGCAGTTCGTGCGGCAGCCGACCAGGTACTCCCCAGAAGTCACGGGAGAGGGCGTGAACCTTGTGAACGCGAACGTCTGGCAGGTCGCCGGGATCACCGGAGGCGGTGTGAAGGTGGCGGTTCTGGATGCTGGATTTTCTGGCTATTCGTCCCTTTTGGGCAGTGAACTGCCGAGTTCAGTGATCACGCAGTCCTTCAGGACAGACCATGACATCACGGGGGGCGGCGAGGCACACGGCACTGCCGTTGCCGAAATCGTACACGAGGTGGCCCCGGGTGCGCAGATCTACCTGGTGAACTTCGAGACGGACCCTGAGCTGGGCAACGCCGTCACCTGGATCGTCAGCCAGGGTGTCAATGTGGTCAACTTCTCCATGGGGTGCGCAGTCTGCGGGCCGGGCAACGGCACGGGGTTCGCAAATGACCTTGTGAGTTGGGCAGTGTCGAATGGCGTCGTTTGGGCGAACGGGGCTGGTAACGAGGCGGGTCTGCACTGGGCCGGCGACTGGTACAACCCGGACGGTGATGCTTGGCACAACTTTACCTTCGGCGGAGAGACCAACAGTGTCTACCTTCTTGCAGGCGAATCCATATGGGTGGGACTGAAGTGGGACGATCCTTGGGGCTCCTCCTGCAACGACTACGATCTGTGCCTGTTCGACAGCACCTTGAATCGGATCGGGTGCACGGCAAACGTTCAGAACTGCGTTAACGCGCACCCCGTGGAGCAATTCTCACTTACGGCTCCTTACACTGGGTCATACGCCATCGCCATCTATCGCTACTCGGCCACAGGGGTTTCCCACTTCAATATGTACATCGACGCTTCGCACCCCATGCAGTACGTAGTGGCTGCTGGCAGCCTGTTGATCCCAGGGGACAATCCGGATGCGATCACCGTCGGCGCCGTGCCCTGGTCGAGCCCCGACACCATCGAGTCGTTCAGCTCCCAGGGGCCAACCGAGGATGGCACAACCAAGCCTGACCTCGTCGCGCCAGACAGGGTAAGCGGTGCCACCTATGGCCCGTCCGGCTTTGCCGGCACTTCCGCCGCATCGCCACACGTGGCTGGAGTCGCCGCCCTCGTAAAGCACGCGTTCCCCGCCTACACGCCCGCCGAGATCAAGAGCTTTCTGGAGGGACGAGCCGACCCCCTAGGCGCGGCCGGCAAGGACAACATTTACGGCTCTGGGCGGCTCAACCTGGGTGCCTTCCCGGACGCGGATAACGATGGCGTATGGGACGGCGCGGACAACTGCCCCAGTGTCAGCAACCCCACCCAGACCGACAGCGACGGCGACGGCGTCGGCGATACCTGCGACAACTGCCCCAGTGTCAGCAACCCCACCCAGACCGACAGCGACGGCGACGGCGTCGGCGACGTCTGCGACAACTGCCCCAACACCGCCAACCCCGACCAGGCCGACTCCGACGGCGACGGCGTGGGCGACGCCTGTGAGGCAGCCGAACTGGTGGACTACGCCGTGGTCGCCGTTGACACGTACGGACCTGGCTTCCTCAACCCGCCGCCCCGCGGCATGAGGGCTAAGATCTACTCGGTGGTGGTCGAGAACGCGGGCAGAGTGACCGATGGGCCGGCCCGCGTGTCCCTGTCCGTCATCCCCGTGAACCTCACTTGCCCACGGCCTATGGTGGTGATGCCACTGAGACGGCCCTTCGTGACCTTGCGGCCCGAGGAGCAGGCCAAGGTCAGGTTCCTGGTTCTGTATCGGAGCTGCGCCTCGGTAGGACAGGGGCCGGAGTACACACTCACGGGTGGAGTTTCCAAGCCGGGCGACGCTAACCCTGCCAACGATTACGCCACGGCCAGCCAGGATGCCTGGCCGCGGAAGCGGTAGCCGCCCTGGTGGTGCTGGAGGGGAGTGATCCACCTGCGGGTGCCCCAGCTGCGCTGCCTTGGCTGCGGCGGACCGTTGGCCCTGGTCACCCTACTTCTGCAGCCGCGCCGTGTCGCGTGGGGAATCCCGCTCGTGCGAGTGTCAAAACGAGACATAAACGCTTGACAAACGCTCAGAAGGGCCTATAATGGTGGCGCTCTAAGCGCTGTTGGGGGGAGTGCAACAGGTAAGGCAGCCAGAAGTCCGTCTGGCATGCGGGAGCCGGTAGCAAGACCGACTCCGACGGCTCGGTCTGTGTTTTGGGAGCAAGCTACGGGACCGCAGGGTCACGCTTAGAGGGGAAAGGCAAGTAAAAGGCCCCGCACGGTGGGGCACACCGCCGGGGCCGGTGCACAAGGCGGGTCACCCCGTGCATATATATTCTAGCGGGCTTGGGCGGGTATGCCAAGCGCTCGGCGGCTTCAATGTCTCGCAGCAGCATGAGGCCGTGCAGGCGCGGCAGTTTTCAGGCCCGCGGCATATTGAGATTGCGTGGCGGCCGCTGGGGCAAACGCCCGGCGGCTGTTTGTCTTGGGGGTGCAGCGATGCGTAGGTATGTAAGGGCTGGGCTGATGTTCGCGCTGGTGCTGGCGCTGGCCACGTTAGGGGGCGGGGGGACGCCTGCCTACGCCTGGACGGCCGTCGACGCCCTCAACACCAACGCCGCGAGCGACTCCGGGTATGACGGAGGCTCTCAAGTGACGACGGATGGCCTGGGCCATTGGGTGGCGGTCTGGGAATCCAACGAGAACCTAGGCGGCACCATCGGCACAGACTGGGATATCCTGGTATCCCGCTCGACCAACAACGGCGCCACCTGGACGGCCGTCGCCGCCCTCAACACGAACGCCGCTGCCGACTCGGGGACCGATGATAGCCCGCAGGTGACGACGGACGGGCTGGGCCGCTGGGTGGCGGTCTGGAAGTCCAATGATAGCCTGGGCGGCACCATCGGGACGGACAACGACATCCTGGTCTCGCGCTCGACGGACAACGGGGCCACCTGGACGGCGCCCGTTGCCCTGAATACCAACGCCGCCACCGACTCGGGGTATGATACTGGGCCCCAAGTGACGAGCGACGGCGGGAGCAACTGGGTGGCGGTCTGGTACTCGGATGACACCCTGGGCGGGACCATCGGGACGGACTTCGACATCCTGGTCTCCCGCTCGACGGACAACGGGGCCACCTGGACGGCGCCCGCCGCCCTCAACACGAACGCCGCTGCCGACTCGGGGACTGATGATAGCCCGCAGGTGACGACGGACGGGCTGGGCCGCTGGGTAGCGGTCTGGCGGTCCGATGACAGCCTAGGCGACACCATCGGCACAGACTGGGATATCCTGGTCTCGCGCTCGATCAACAACGGCGCTAGCTGGACAGCGCCCGCCGCCCTCAACACCAACGCCGCCACCGACACGGGGTGGGATCACGAACCCCAGGTGACGACGGATGGCCTGGGGCACTGGGTGGCGGTCTGGTATTCGGATGACAGCCTGGGCGGCACCATCGGGACGGACGACGACATCCTGGTCTCTCGCTCCACGGACAACGGGGCCACCTGGACGGCGCCCGCCCCCCTCAACACGAACGCCGCCACCGACGCGGGGCATGACGGAGGCCCTCAAGTCGCGACGGATGGCCTAGGCGGTTGGGTGGCAGTCTGGGAGTCCACTGATAGCCTGGGTGGCACCATCGGGACGGACGGGGACATCCTGGTCTCTCCCTCGACGGACAATGGGGCCACCTGGACGGCGCCCGCCCCCCTCAACACCAACGCCGCCACCGACACGGGGGAGGATCGCTACCCTCAGGTGACGACCGACGGCCTGAGCCGCTGGGCAGCGGCCTGGCGGTCCAATGATAGCCTGGGTGGCACCATCGGGACGGACTACGACATTCTCTACGCCACCGAATATACTTCCCCGTCTGCTGGCAGGCTCGCGATTAGGCTCGACACCCCCACCCCCCTCCCTGTTGGGCACTTCGGCGAGTCGGTGGCGGTGGGCGACGTGAACGGCGACACCTACGCCGACATCGTCGTGGGGGCGCTCTACGAGGGCGGAGGCGCATGCGGGCGGGTCCACGTCTTCTTCGGCCCCAACGGCTCGCCCGTCTGGACCCTGGACATGCCCGTCCCGCAGGCGGACGCCCGGTTCGGCCGGTCGGTCGCGGTGGGCAAGGTGAACAACGACGCCTACGCAGACATCATCGTGGGGGCGCCCGAGGAGGTTCACGACGGCAACCAGGGGCGGGTCTACGTCTTCTCCGGCGAAAACGGTCAGGTCCTGCGCACCCTCAACAGCACCAACCCGGGGGCTGGCAGGTTCGGGTGGTCGGTGGCGGTAGGCAAGGTGGACAACGACGTCCACGCAGACATCGTGGTGGGAGCGCCTGAGGAGAACGTGGGCGAAGACGGCGACGAGGGCCGGGTGTACGTCTTTTCCGGGCAGGACTACTCGCTCCTCTTCGGCCACCCCCTCGTCAGCTCCGACCCGCAGTGGAGCGGCTACTTTGGCCGTTCGGTGGCGGTGGGCAAGGTGGACAACGACGCCCAGGCGGACATCGTCGTGGGAGCGCCCGGCGAGGATGTGGGCGGAGAGGCGAGCGACGAGGGGCGGGCCTACGTCTTCTGCGGCCAGAACGGCTCGCAGCTGCTCTTGAGCCCCCTCACCGCCCCTGACCCGCAGGCTGGTGCCCGTTTCGGCAGCTCGGTGGCGGTGGGCGACGTGAACGCCGACCAGCACGCAGACATCGCCGTGGGGGCGCCCTACGAGCATGCGGGCGACTACTTCGACGAGGGGCGGGCCTACGTCTTCTCCGGCACCGACGGCTCACCGCTGCTTACCCTGGACAATCCCAACACGCCGCGGCCTGGCGCGCTGTTCGGCAACTCGCTGGCCGTGGGCGACGTGAACAACGATCAGAACGCAGACATCGCCGTGGGGGCGCCCTACGACGTGGGCCCGCAGGCCTACGTTTTCTCCGGCGACGACGGCTCGCTCTTCCGCACGCTTACCAACCCCAGCTCCCAGACAGACACCCACTTTGGCGTCTCGCTGGCGGTGGGCCACGTGGACGACGACAACAAGATTAACGATGGCTGCCCAGCGGTGGGCGCTCCGGAAACCGGCGTCCAGTGCCAAAACTCCGTTGACGACGACGCCGACACCAAGATCAACGATGGCTGCCCAGCGGTGGGCGCTCCGGAAACCGGCGCCCAGTGCAACAACGCCCTGAACGACGACGAGGACGCCGGGGCAGACATCGCCGTGGGGGCGCCCACGGAGGCGATTGGCAGCAACCCCGACCAGGGGCGGGCCTATGTGTTCTCGGTTGAAGAAGCGCCGCCTCCTGCCACGTACTACTACGACGTTACGTTTAACGCCGCGAGCATCATCATCGGTGAGGTGCAGAAGTGCGTCCCGTCTCCCTGCGTCCTCACTGGGACGGCGAAGGTCATCAGGGGGAATCCCTACTGGAGTGGCGGAAAACAGTGCGCCGATTACCATATAGAGTCCTTGACGCTCACTGGGAACGTAGGCGGCGTGGATGTGGAGATCAGGGTTGGCGAGGGGCTAACTGTTGTCCCCGGCTCCTCCGGCGTGACATGCGAGGGCGCGGCGGGCTTTGATGTCACCCTCAGTCTGTACATTGAGGAATGGGAGGAGGGTGTCGGTCTGGCAAGCAGCGGTTCCGCACTTCAGACAGACTACCCCAAGTATTGCAGCTGTTGCATCGATTGCGGTACGGAGACAGAGCGGTGGCCGTCGATCGGGTGCACGGCTGTGGTATCCGAAGACCCCCCGGACCAAATAACCTACGACTGTGGTGATGGCTACGACCTTTGTGACTGCACGACGGATGACGAAAAGGTCTGGGTGGGCACCCCACAGACCGGCGGACTCTTGTTTGGGCCGGTTGGCGGCATAGCCGAATGGCCGGGCGCAGCCGCCGGGCCTGATTCCTTGGCGGACTCGTCGGCCGGGTCAGGGTTCAACTACACAGCCTTGGGCGCAGCACTCGGCGCGGCCGCTGTGGCCCTTGCCGCCGGCGCGTGGCTCACCAGGAGGCGCTGGGTGCGGTAGGCCTCTCTGCCGCAGTCCGGGATCCCGATCAGCGACATGGGAGCAGAGGTACCCATCGCCCGCCGAAACCTGCTGGCGGACAAGGCGAAGTTCTTCGTCGCTCTAGGAGGCGTCACCCTGGCCGTCCTCCTCATCGTGGTGGTCCAGAGCCTCTACCAGGGCGTCAGGCGGGAGTATGCCTCGTTCGTCCGGTCCCTTCCCGGCGAGGTGTGGGTGAGCCAGAAGGGCGTCAGCGGCCTGACTTTCTCCAACTCCTTCCTGACCAAGCAAGCCGCAGCCGACGTCGCGAGCATCCCAGGCGTTCGCGCCGTGCACCGCC
>Ga0315294_10000196_pt1 | contig 65288 bp, 57 predicted proteins | sample YL17G13_40_MG_FD_203626 | JGI IMG/M metagenome (GOLD analysis project Ga0315294, IMG submission 203626) | Sediment microbial communities from Yellowstone Lake, YNP, Wyoming, USA - YL17G13_40 | ecosystem: Environmental > Aquatic > Freshwater > Lake > Sediment | place: USA: Wyoming | collected... | reverse complement strand
CTATTGAAGCTGGTAATAGAACTTCATGATTTATTGAGATAAGTCTTTCTTTTATTTCATTAAACGTCTTTTCACCAAAATTCAAGCTACCACATAAAGCTATTTTCATTTAATCGCCTTGTATTTTAGATTAATTTTTTAATATTTAAATAAACCTTCACTTTTGGTGTGGCTAATATTCGATCCAATCTAGTTTTTTCATGAGGTTATTTTCATATAAGCACGAGAAGACCGACGGATTCTGAATTTGTAATTTTGTTTGCCTTTTCTCTCTATTGGTTGTCTTTCAAGAGTATTTTCCCCTTCTGCCAGTCGTTTATCAGCCTCAGATAAACTCTCCTCGCGTCCGCCTTGCCGCCCTTGATAAGCATATTATTCGATAGCCCTATTTCATTGACTATCTTGCCAAAGCTCTTTCCCTGGGTTTTGACCTTGTACATTTCTTCGAATGTCTCCCTGTTCTGCTCCAGGAAAATCCTTACTATTTCATTTGCAGCCTTATCAATCCTTTTTGCATTCGACGGGTCCCGCGTGTTCATCAGTATCTGCTTGGTCTCGTCGCCGTCTGTCAACGGAATGACGCCGGGGGTGTCAATGAGCATTATGTTGGAGCTCATTTTAACCAGCTGATGGCACCTTGTAATGCCTGGCTTTGAGCCAACTGCGATAGCCCTCCTGCCGCATAAGGCATTGATCAGGGAAGACTTGCCGGTGTTCGGATAGCCTATGACCCCTATGTTTATGCGGTTATTCGACCTCTTCTTGATTATCTTGAAAAGGCCCCACTTCAGACGCGTGACACCCTTCCTGTTTCTTATTGAAACAAAGAAGAATGGTATTTTTCCGATTTTGTTCTTGTAGAGCTCCATGGCCTCCTTTGACAAAAAATCGGCCTTGTTGGCGACAATTATGAGCTTCTTGCCCCTGCTCTCGACGAGGTTCTCCGCGTTCATGTTCCTCGTCATTTCAGGCATCCTGGCGTCGATGACCTCTATGACAAAGTCTGAGTTTTCTATAACATCCTCCACGATGTCCCAGAATTTTTCCATCGGCATAAAGGAATATAGCATGTTAAAGTATTAGAATTTCTTATGACGTCATTGCCATCCATAAGACATCCGTCTTGGGTTATTTTCATATAACATAATGAATCAGATATTAGTTTCACTAAAAATCCAAAGTATTTAAATAAGGTTCTTGTTCTATGATATATTTATTTTAACTAAGATTCCTATAAGTTTAGTATGAAGTGGAAGGATTTTCTGAAATTAGATAGGAGAAAGATTGTGATATCTCTGATAATTTACTTTTACCTGATTTCTATCGCTTTTTATGTCACTTGTTTTGGTAACTTTATCAGGTGTGAAGAAGGTTACGAACCATACTATGACAAATCTGCAATGTTTCTTATGAGATGCTCCATACCTGTTTGCATATCAACAGATTTGATAACTTTTTATAATATAAAGGATTTTCTGTTGCTTGCGTTCGTCTTCCTTGTTTTACCATATCTTATATCGTGTCTTACAGTCTGGATTTATGACAAGTTTAGAAAGAAAAGCAAGAAGTAAAAATATGCTTGCGCTAATAGATATTTTTTAAATAACATTAGCAGCAAACCAAAAAGGCTTTAAATTTCAGAGATGAATAAGAAAACTATGGAGCTCCAAATAATAGACGCTGATTACATTCTTCTCAACAACAAACCAATAATCAGGTTGTTCTGCAAGAATATCCAGGGGGAAGCTGTTTGCGTTTTCTATGATAAATTCATGCCTTACTTCTATCTTCACGGCGAAGAGAGCAAGTATCCAGAAATAATAGAAGGGATAAAAAATAAATTTGATGTAAACATAGAAATCGTAGAGAGATATTTGCCAATAGGGTACCAGCCGCCTGTCAAAGTCCTAAAAATAACAGGAACCAATCCGCAACAGACGCCTGAGATGAGAGAATATGCAAAATCATTTGGAACTCCCTATGAGGCTGATGTTCTGTTCAAATACAGGTTCATGGCTGATCACGGTTTCAAGGGAATGGGTTGGATAAATGCCGAAGGCAAACTCACTAGAACCACTACTGTAAAGTGCAAGGCATTGAAGGCCGATAGCATAATGCCGATAGAAGTCATGAAGAACGCCCCATTGAATTATATGGCCGTCGATATCGAGTGTTTGCCAACAGGGGAGAGGATACCTATCCCGGAAAAGGATAAAATAATCGTGGTGAGCATGGCCTTCTCGCCATCATACAAAGGAAAAGACTCTCTGGTGTTGATAGCAAAGTCAGCAAGAATTGGCGAGAATACAACAGCATGTGCAAGCGAGGAGGATATGCTGACTAAATTCAGGGAAATACTTGTTGATTATGATCCTGACATTGTCTGCGGGCATAATATCAATGGTTTTGATTTGCCCTTCTTGATCAAGAGAATGGAGATTTTAAAGGTTCCTAGAGACTTGGGAAGATCTGAAAAGCCCGCCATGACAAGAAAATTGCAGCAGAGCACAATACCCTTTATTTCTGGCCGAGTTGTCGTTGACACGTTTGAAATATACAAAAGAGATCCTTGGGTCAAGTTCAAGAGATATGACCTTAGCACCATCTGCAAAAAAGTTTTAGGCGTTGGGAAAATCGAGTTGGGCGGAAACTATATTGAAAAAATAAAAGAAATCTGGAATGGAAATGACTTTAGAGAATTCGTCGAGTACGCCAGGAGGGATGCTGTCCTAAGTTTGAGGTTGGTTGTTGAAAAGCGCATGCTGGACAAGTTCTTTGAAATAGCAAAATTGTCAGGCCTGCTTCTGCAGGACTCTCTCGGCGGCCAGTCGCAGAGGCATGAGAATCGTCTGTTAAGGGAATTTCACAAGAGAAATTTCATAATGCCCTGCAAGCCCGCTGATGTCGGCGACAGGATAAAGGAGCATGGATTGAAAGGAGCTTTGGTATTAGAACCAGAGACAGGCTTTCACGAGTGGGTCATCTGTTTGGACTTTACCAGCATGTATCCATCGTTAATCAGAGCGTTCAATATATGCACCACAACTTATTTGATGAACGGCGGCGATGTTGATCACTTCGTATCTCCATACGGGACAAAATTCGTCAAGCCAGCAATCTTCAAGGGCATAATACCTCAGGTCGTCGACGAGATAATGTCCGCGAGAGTTGAGGTGAGGAAACAACACAAGATGGAGACAGATCCCGAGAACAAAAGAATATTAGAGGCAAAACAGCTCGGATTAAAGGACTTGTTGAACAGCGTGCATCCTGATACGGACATTGTGGCTAAAGACCCAACTGGGAAAATAATGATAGCGGAAATTGGAATCTTGTTCGATAAGTTAAGCAAAAATAATGCCATAAAAAAAATCAGTGATGATATAGAGGTGATAGAGCTTTCTGGCTGGCAGGCTCTGAGCGTCGATAGCGATAGGTCGTGCTTCAAGCCGCTATATGCTGTTAGCCGTCACAGAAATCAGAATAAATTGATAAAGATTAGGACGAAGATGGGTGAGGTCAAGGTAACGCCGGCGCACAGCATAATCGAAATGCAAGGAAATGCAGACAGAAGAATAAGAAAAAGCAGATTCTCCCAATTAAGCGAAATCAGGGGGAGAGATGTAAATTCTGAAACTGTCATAGCACAGGTTAATAATGTTGAAATAGGAGATAGGCATGTTCCCTGCCTGAATATACTTGACATTTTATTAAATTTGCCGGATGACGAGATATCTGATTTGTCTTTGTTCATACCTCAAAGCCTTAATTTAAATAAAAATAACTGGTTGAAAAATAGAATAGACATATTCAATTATCTGAAAGAATCTCCGGCGAGTTCAACAAATATGCAAAAAACTTTGGGTTTTGACAGGAGTGTTTTCAAAAACACAGTCAATAATGGCATTAGAGTTATAGGAAAATTTGGAATGACGCCAGTTTATGATATTACCGAAGAAGGAGAAAAATACTTGTCATTTTATGATGCGTTTAAAGACGCTAGAGAAATTGCCCATCACTATGAAATACCATTAACAAAATTGCGAGGAATAAAGCTACCTAACAAGATACTGTTTAATTCAAAAATAGCAGTTAGAGGCCTTGCAAGAAGGAAGATGAATATGCTAATACCCGTAACAACAGAATTGGCGGAGATATTTGGCTGGTACGTTTCTGAGGGGAGCGTATACAAAAAACAAAGGAGCAATGGTACATCCTATAAAGCGAGCATAGAAAATTATGATGCAGATGTTCTAAGTAGACTCGAAACACTTTCCAAAGAGGTATTTAATTATAAGGCAGGCCGTTATGAAAATTGTGTTTCATTTAACCTTAAGGTTTTCTACCTTCTTTTCAAACATTTATGCGGCGATGGTGCATTTGCAAAAAAAGTTCCAGACTTCATCCTAAACAGCGACAAGAGAATCAGGACAGCCTTCCTTGAGGCATACACAAAAGGCGATGGCGATGAAGATGGTGGTAGGCTGTCTACAAGGAGCAAAGAGCTTGCAGCCCAGCTAAGTTTCATGTTAAAGGAGCAGAATTGCATTCTTCACAATGGTAAAGACTGCGGAATGTTCAGGGTTTCAAAGAGGTCTTTTGTGGTTGGCAAAAAAATTGTTTCAGGAGATCTTTTCGGGCAACCGCCGGTGGAAATAAAAGAAGATGAGCAACCAGAATATGTTTACGATTTGTCAGTAAGAGATACGGAAAAGTTCGTAACAGCTCAAGGACTGGTTTTACACAATTCGCTCTACGGCTACACAGGCTACGTCAGGTCAAGGCTCTACGTCATGAACATCGCAAACACAATAACAGCGTTCGGCAGGGACACCATAACAAAAACAAAGGATTTGATTGAGAAAAACTTTCCTGTAAAAGTTATTTACGCTGACACTGATTCTGTTTTCATAAAGTCCGATGCCAAGGATGCTGACGAGTCAGAAAAGCTCGGCAAGGAAATTTCGAAATTTATTTCTGATAGCATGTATGGTTTGGACTTGAAATTTGAAAAGGTCTTCAAAACTTTTTTGATTGAGGCCAAGAAGAGGTATGCCGGCTGGTGCTTTGAAAAAGATGGAGAGAAGTGGTCGGACAAAATGGAAATGAAAGGTATAGAGACCGTTAGGAGAGATTGGTGCGACTTGACATCGGAAACGACTCTCGAAGTTCTCAATATAATCTTGAAGGAAAAGAACATCAAAAAGGCTTCAAGGTATGTCAGAACAATCATAGAAAAGCTGGCTAAAAGCGAAATACCTTTGGAAAAACTAACTATTGTAAAAGGAGTCACCAAATCTTTAGAATCTTATGACGGCATTCAACCTCATGTGGAGCTTGCCAAGAAGATTATGAAAAGGGACAAGACCAGGTCTATGATAGGGGAGAGATTAGGTTATGTCATAATAAAAGGCAATCAATTGCTCTCAAAGCGGGCAGAGGACCCTGATTTTGCAAAGGAAAACAACTTGCAGATAGACCCTGAGTATTATATTTACAACCAGTTGCTGCCGCCATTGGAGAGAATCTTTGAGGTCTGCGGCGTCTCTCCGTCTGAATTGATAGAAGGCGTCAAGCAGACAAATCTCCTTGACATAATGAACGGCGCTAAGAAAGCTTCGCCTGATGAAACCGTTCTAAAGAAGTTCGAGTCAGTTACATGCATTAACTGCGGGTGGGATTTCAGAAGGCCGACCTTGAGCGGTAAATGCCCCAAATGCTCTGGCAGGCTTTATTTTTCTGCTTCAGGTTCGATGGGAAGCGCTGTTGATATAACAAAATAATTTTTCCACCGGTTATATGAAAATAAGCTAATAAAAAATAATTTTATTTTACTGTCATCAGAAGCAATTTATCCTAAAGCTCTAGCAAACCTGGACATATAAATTTCAGTGAAAGTTACTGTTCTACCAAAAGGTTTAAACTTTCCATTATTATAGTCTCCTAAGCTAACAAAATATTTTCCATTTTCTATATTTTCTATCTTACCTATAATTTCAGTTGGTGTTGATACCACATGAAAGTTCTTTAGACTATTCTTACTATAAACAGGTCCGTTATGCCTAGATTTTTTAATTAATTCTATAGTTTTAACTTTTACTATATTGTTTATTTGAAATGAATTCATATTAAATAATTAAAGAAAAACGAATTTAAATTTTTCCTTTTTCATTATTTAGCGTTTAGTTTCCTTTTCTTCGGTCTCAAACAATACTTTCTTAACTTCCGCCCTTTCTTCGGCTGCTAATTCGTTAAAGGGCCTGTTGTACAGCTCTTTCGATGCCATATCCAACAATTTGTTCCATTCCTTCTTTATTATCTCCCTTTTCACTTTCTCGGGCTCGACTATTTTTTTGCTTGCGTCGCTTTCGATTTTCTTTTCCAGCTTCTTTTCGACCCTGCCTTCCAATACTTTCTGGGCTACCAGTGAAAATGCCGGCCTCGTTAAAATAGCTCCGATGAATGTTCCTAGCAAAGTCGTTATGGCAAATCCTTTCATTACGCCTATGCCGATAAATATCATAGGCACGACAGACATCATTATGACAACAGCAGAGCCAACAACAATAAAGAACGCTCTTTTTAGCCTTTCTTTTATCGTGAAGATTTTATTCTCTTCTCCGGTTCCGCCCTCCATTACCTCATCGATAATCATAACCTGATCGTTTGTTCCTTGGCCTATTGCGGCTATGATTCCAGCAATGGAAGACAGATCAATTGTCCATCTTATTAATGTCGCGGCGCCTAGGGTTAATACTATTTCAAAAAAGCTCCAGAGCAGGTTCGGTATCAAAATCTTAAAGCTTCTATATCTTATAAAAAGAATAACAGAAACCGCCAGGGCGGCGACTAAAGCAGAAAGCAGGGTTGCATTGATAAATTCTTCTCCCAAAGCGGGCGATATCTGATCGACCCTTGTTATTTCCAGGCTAACAGGCAATGAGCCGGATTGTAAAATGCCTTCCAGTGTTAATTGTTCTTTCAAGGCGTCGTCTCTTGTTGTCCTAAAGCCGGTTATTGCAGGAGTCGTGTAAGCTTTGCCTTTCAGATCGGCTGCTATTGAGAGGGATGTTACAAGGTTATCGTCCAAGAAAAGATAAATTTTGCCGTCCAAATATTTTGTTCCGCTGCTAGGGTCTGCAATGGCACTCATGTCTTTTGTCAGGTTGGCGAATCTTTCGGCGCCTTTTTGAGTTATGAATACCTGGAAATGGAATTCCCATCCGTTGCCACTTTTTATAATCTGGTTTGTGCAGATTCCAGGCTGGTTTTGCAGGCAGACAGACTGAATGTCTATTCCCGTAAATGCGGTAAGCATTATAACAGCAGTATCATTGGTCGTGTTGTAGTTTTGAACGTCTATATTGTCAATTTTAACTGTTTGGTTCCCGATTAATGAGATGTCGCCAATGTAGGTGTTATTATTATCAATTCTCAGGGAATATGTTTTTCCATTCAGTAAAAAGGAGCCGGTGTTGTTTTTAAGGCTGACTATCCTTTCTATCTTGCCTTCGAACTTGCCCTCCTTTGCCAATAAATTTTCCATGTCCTCCCTTGAGCCGCCGGCCATTTCTACTTGTATGTAACTGTTGCCGGAGAAGTCTTTTATTGGTTGGAACGTTACCTCTTTCAAACCGAAAACGTTTATCCTTGTCTCTAGTATGCTTGTGATTTGTTGAATAACTACGTCGCTTACAACGCCCTTGGGCTTTAATAGGACTCTTGTCCCTCCGATCAAGTCCATGCCGAACTGTATGTTAGAAACAGGCTTTTTGACAACAGATATCCCCAAGCCGGGTTCGTCCAGATACACCAAATCTAATTTTCCAGAGTGCATGAATCTAAAGGTCCCTGTAAAATTTTCAAAACCTAAAAGGTCTTCAGGGGAGTTTATATCTTTTTCATTCGCCCATGTCATTGCCTCCCCGACTTGTAATTTTCCTAAAAGAGGAGAGGTGCTGGTTATTGATGTAACAACAACGCCCTTTGAAAGGGGGTTGGGCGCTATTAATATGAGCGAGCCTATCACGCATATCAAGACTAGCGAAATTTTCCATTCTCTTAACAAATATTTTAAAAAATCAAGTTTCATTTAATCTTCCTCTTTATGTACAACATCAGCAAGCCAAGATTTAATGCCCATGAATTCATAAGGTCTAAGGTCCCTCCGATTATAGAGATGGCGGCTATCTGGGTTATCACGGCAGAGCCGGATATTAAGAGCAAGGACGCAAAAGCAACCTGAACAGTGCCAAACATCGTGATACCAGTTTTGAAAGTCTTTTTAATTATCGTACCATAATCCTTTGGGTTGCTTTTCAAAAGCCTTGTTGTGAACATCACATTGTCTCCTACAGCGGCACCTATCAATAATAATAAAGCCGCAAAGGTTGCTATAGAAAGTTTTATCCCGATTATTTGCATAAACACTACAGTCTCTGTTAAATCTGCAATCACTGTTAAAATCATAAAAATGCTTGGCATTGGGTTTCTAAACATTATGAAAATTGTAATAGCCATCAATAGGAAAGAAAAAGCCAATACGATTAATGCCTGATTAAAGAAGCTAGAGCCTAGAACAGGCCCTATTGTTTGCACGGAATAGCTTTTAAAATCATAATTATTTTGTTGCAAGGTGCTTAGAACGCTTTCAGGTTTTATGCTAGGGTCAAAATCAATAAAAATAGCATAGTTTGTTATGCTTCTTGCAACCCTAACGTCAGCATCATACTGCTTTAACACACCTTTTAACGCATTCGCGTCTATTGCTTTGTCAGACTCTGCGAATATCTGTGTTCCTCCCTTGAAATCGATGTCCAATGCTATTTGTTTGTTCTCTGCCAAGAACAAAAGGTAAACAGCGCTTATAATTAGCACAATCATAGGCACTAAAGCCATTGCTTTGTAATTCATAAAATAGATATGATATAAAAGTATTTAAAATTAAATAGAACTTGTGAAAAGTAGAGTAGGCATAGCTGGCTGCAGCATTAACGGTTCTTACCTAGCTTGGAAACTCTCCAAGGAAAATGAGGTCATTGTTTTTGAGAAGAACAAGGTCATAGGAGAGAAACCTTGCTCAGGTTTGATATCTGAGAGAATATGGAACTTTATACCAAAGAATGATGATTTGGTAGAGAATGTCATTGACGAAGCCATAGTTCATTTTCCCAAGAAGAGCATCAAGCTAAAGTTTCATCCTCGGATGCTTGTCATTAACAGAAAATTGTTGGATCAATATATATTCAACCTAGCAAAGGAGAATGGAGCAAACATACTTCTTAACAACGAGGTAAAGAAAGTTTATTTTTTCAAGAACAAAAAGCCACAGTTACTGGCTGACAAGGTATATGAGTTTGATTACTTGATAGGCTGTGATGGTTTCAACTCAATTGTGAGAAAAGCGATCGGCGTAAGAGAGCCAAAGTATAAACTTGGAATATACACGTACAGGAGCAAAAAAGACAAGTCCAATTTTGTTGATGTTTACCCTTCTGAGAATGGTTTTGCTTGGGTTATACCTAGGGGGTCTAGTATTGAATATGGTTTATTAGAAGATGTGGACAAGGCAAAGGATAAATTCAATAAATTTTGCAAGTCTAAAAGAATAAAACCAGATAAAATTTATTCACACATAATACCTGAAGGATTGGTTAAGGCGGAAGCGGGAAAGGTTGCTCTCTGCGGTGACGCCATAGGGCTAACCAAACCAACCTCTAGCGGTGGTGTTATCTGGGGCTTAACAGCTTGCAATATGCTTCTAAAAAACTTTCCCAACTTCATAAAATATAACAATGATATCAAGAGATTTTTCGAGCCAAAGATGTTTTACTCGAAAACTGCCTTGTTTGCAGGAAAGTTCTTAGGTAAAAAAGCATCCTTCTTAACGCCTAAAGAAATATGGTTTGATGGAGACATGATGTTTTAACCACTAATAAATAGTAATTTAAAGTTTTCTGTTTTAATATAACTATGGTAACAAAAAATGTAATAGGATATGGAAATGCCGCAAGAATTCACAAAAATACTTTTCCAGAAGCAGAAATGATTGGGGTATTTGATAATGATTCTAATAAAATAAAAGAATTTCAAGCTTCAGGAATGCCATTTTATAGGGATTTGGAAGAGATGTTATTATGCAGTCCAGAGCCTGGTTATTTTGATGTGACAACACCTACGGATTCTCATTTTGGCGTTGTTAAAGAAATTCTTTCGCAATATCCTGCCGCTAGAATACTGGTTGAAAAACCAGTTTGTATGCCTTCAGAAATAGAAAAGTTAAGGACGCTAGAGAAAAAATTCAAAGAAGCAAAGTTAGTTGTTAACGAAAATTATATGTCTTCCCAAGTTACGCAAAGTATTAGAAAATATGTAGAAGAGCTTGGAATGAAAAGACCATCAATTTCAATTGAATTTAGTAAGAATAGAATCCCTGATGTTGAAAAAGGAAGATTTGTTGATAAGGAATTAGGAGCATTCGGTTATGAAGGCCCTCACATGTTAACTTGTGTTAATGGCTCTGGCGGAGATAAAAAAATAAAACATATCTGGAATTCTGCTTTAAGACCTATGGTATTATCCAATGGTAATGTTGTAGAGGATCAAGGCGAAGCTTTGTTAGATTACAGAGCAAACGATGGCTCTTCTGTTCATTTCTTTACCTCAATGATAGGAAACACTGATGTTAGATTACCAAGCCATGATAGAATGCCTGAGTATAATATTAAAAATCCTGACGAGAGATATAGGATAATGCTTGTTGAAAAAGGTTTTGTAGCTGTTGGAGGCATTTTTGAACCAATACCAAATAAACCCAGAGGACATAGCATGGTATTCATTTATGACGCCGGAGATATAAAAAAGGCTGATAGCTTTGATGATAACCACATGAGATTTCATCAGCAAAGAGCAGTCGATTTCTTTGAAGGCAAAGGAGAAAATCCTTGCAACGTTGAAACTGCGGTTGGCATCGTAGAAGATCTGGATAGAGCGGTAAAGTTTGCCAAAGTTAGATGATTAATTTTTATTAATTTCTTCAATCAGTAATATCGCAGAAACAGCCGGGCCAAAATTGCTATAGCCTTTTGTTGAAACGATTTCCCAGCCAAGTTCTTTATTATTTCTCATCTTCATGAGTATCTTCTCTGGGTTTGCCACAAAATTTCCAGGCAGAATTTCTTTGACTAATTTTGTCATTTCTTCCACGGGATTCGTCATGACTATTATCTTCGTGTCTTTTTCGATGCAGTCTTTCATATCTTTGATTAGCTCTTTCATGAGAGGTGTGTTTATCTTGAGGAGCTCCTCGTGAGTTTTTATTTTTTCATTCCTCGCCGCTCCTGCTGTTATTATTATAAAACCGCAAGGCTCCTTTTTTTCGGTTATCTCAGTATTTATGCTCAAGCCATTGCATGCATGTTTTAAATCCAAAACATCCCCAGACAAATCCTTTACATCAGAAAGTATCAGCTTTTGAGGGCTTAGCCTTAGCAGAGCTAGAAAGGCCACTTGAGAGCCTAGCTTGCCAATTCCAACTACCATTATTTTCATTTTTATCTCTTGAGATATTATCTGTGATTTATTTAATTTTTTTCATGTATATGTTTGCTGTTTCCAGAGCATATGTATCCTGCCAACTTTTCTTCTTCTGCCAGCTTAGGAAATACCTCGTATTCCAAAGAGTTGCCAGGCATTTCAAGTATTCCAGGTTCGGATATGAAAATTCCTGTGTAGACTAAATTAGAGTTGACTTTCTTCGGTTTTTCTACAAACTTCATTATTTTATTGCCGTTGACAGTTACAACCCCCCACTTCCTGGGTGTCTGCGTGGTCTTTAAAAGACTTGTGACCATATTCTTGTTGCTGCTGTGAAAATTCCATATTACATCGAGGTCATAGTCAAATACTATGTCGCAGTAGGAGCAAATGAACGGTGATTTTATCTTCCCTCTCAACAGCTTTAACGTTCTGGCGGAATCCTGCAGCGTCGCGGGTTTTTCGTCTTTCTCTTCAACATAATTAAAGTTAACATCGTATGATGAACCGTCTCCGATTGTTTTGAAAATCTCGCTTAAGACGTTTTTTCTACCTACTATGTAGACGTTAGAAAATTTGTATCTCTTGAAATTATCGATCATATGCTCTATGACAGTTTTATTTTTTATTTTTACCAGCGGCTTTAGTACTCCGTTGATTTTTAGTCTGTCCTCAGGGCCTCCCACCAGTATTACAGCGTTTCTATTTTCAGAAAGAGTTTTTCTGAGCAAAAACTCTACTGCTTGCGATTTATTTCTGATTTTTATACCGTCTATCAAAGGTTCTATCTCTTTCAATACGTTGCTGTCAATTGTTACAGAAATCTTTTCTTTCATAATAACGCTATCTTGGCTAATGTTTAAATATTTATCGGATTAGGTAGTATGAAAGTAGTATATATAAACATTCTTGTCTTTATCTTTTTATGAAAATATCAGTTTGGCAAAGACATTATGTGAGTGATGATAAAACATTAGAAGGCCTAAGAGGAATTGTAGAAAGAACAATGAACACAAATCAAAAGAAACCACACATAACACAAGCTTTATTTATTCAATATCCTGCTAATCTTGATAATAGAATAAAAGAAGAAATAACAAAAGAACAAAAAAAATTAATTGATAAAAATGTAACTACACTTTCTTCAGTTGGTTATGGTGCTGGTTTTGCTTGGTACAACACAATGTTTAATTTTTTAGGAGAAAAAACTGCTTATAGAAATCAAGTTAATGAAAAACCAGCAGGATTTATTAAGGTTTTAGTAGACGGAGATCAGTATAACATAGATGATTCTAATGTATTAGATGGTATTGAAGAAATTTCTAAAGAATTAATCAAGTCTGATAAATTATTTGGTATTTCGGCAAGAGATATGGTATCATTAGCAAATACTGCTAAACTTGACAATTCAAGAAAAATAGAGGAAATGTATCATGCAAAAGCAATGAATAATATAAAAATTTCTAACCCTTTAGATATTGAATTAAAAGATGTTCCCAGAATTTACCAAAAATTTGGAGATCCTATTCCCGGTTTATATGAAATTAATACAGATAATTCAAAGTTTATGGAATTTTTAAATGCTTGTTCTGAATCATGTCTTAAGGCTAATTTAAATGGATACGCTGGAGATCCCTATGCAGCTATGAAAGCATCATCTCTTACGAAAGTAGTGCCTTCAGTCCGTATCCCGATTAGAGGTAATCCTCCAGGGCCATTCAATATAGAAAATATAAAAAAGAAAAGTATAGAACTAGGTAAAACTGATATAAGTGCAAAATATTTGGAATCTGTTTCTGATAAGTCGTTTCAAAAAGAGTTATCTAAAGAGTTCCAAGAAAATTTAGTTGCCGAAATAACAAACATGATCTTAGAAGGATTAAAAGAAGGAATGACTTCTTAATGATTATGAGATAAGGTAGTATAAAGGTAAGATATATATATAATTTTTGACTTATTAATGAAAGGCAATAAAATGAAAAGGATTAGCATAATCGGTTCTGGAGTAGTCGGACAAGGTGTAGGAAAGGGATTTCTGGAGAATAACCAAGTGATTTTCTTTGATATCAATAAGAACATAGTTGAAAAGCTAAAATCCCAAGGCTTTGAAGCTACTGATAACCTTGAGTACGCTATAAACAATACTGACGTCTCTTTTATCGCAGTCCCAACACCTTCAACTGAAGATGGCATTGATTTGAGTTTTATAAAATCTGCCACAGAGAACATTGCTAAAATTCTGAAGAATAAAAAAAATTATCACATAATCGTCATTAAGAGTACGGTTGTACCAAAAACTACTGAAGAGATTGTGAAACCGATTCTTGAAAGAGTTTCAGGAAAGAAATGTGGAGAATATTTCGGTTTATGTGTAAATCCTGAGTTTTTAACTGAAATATCCCATAAGTGGGATAAAACTAAAGAATTTGAAAGAACACTAGAAACTGAAGAAAGAATCGTTATAGGTACTTTAGATAAAAGAAGTGGTGATATTTTGGAAAGTATATACAAGTCATTTAATAAACCTATCTATAGGGTCGACACAAAGACCGCCGAAATGATTAAATATGCGAGTAATTGTTGTCTTGCTAGTCGTGTAAGTTATTGGGTAGAAATCTTTTTTTTGTGTAAAAAATTAGGGATTGATGGACGATTAGTCGCTGATATAGTAGCTAAAGATAAAAGAATCGGTAAGTATGGTTCAGTTATAACAGACCCTCCAGGTTTTTATGGGAAATGTTTACCCAAAGACCTCGAAGCACTTATACATATGGCAGATAGCATAGGTTTTGGGACGATTTTATTGAAAGCAGTTAAAGAAGTCAATGATAATGTTCAAAATAGGTTGATTGAAAATGAAGTATAGAGACGCAAAAGGCAGATTTATAAAAGGATTTATACCTTGGAATAGAGGTGTAATCAAGGAAAATAATGAATGGGCACAATTATCTAGTGAGAGAATGAAGAGAAACCCACCAATGAAAAATTTACAATTTCGTAAAAAAATGATTGAAACTAGAAAAAGACTCTTTAGAGAAGGGAAGTTAATTTCTCCTTTTAAAGGGCATAGTTGGGGATTATGTAAAAATTGTGGAAAAATCCATATTAATGGAATATTGGGAAAATCTCGTTCTGAAGAAACTAAAAGGAAAATTTCACAAAAACCAGGCAGAGGAAAGAAAATTAGCAAGAAACTTAAAGAAGGATATAAAACAAGGAAAATAATTCCTTCTATGTTGGGAAAAACAAGTCTAAGAAAAGGGACACATCTTACTGAGGAGGTTAAAAGAAAAATAAGTATCAGAACTAAATGGAGAATAAGAAATAGAAACCAATTTGGTAATAAAAATCCAAATTGGATAGGTGGGCGTTCCTTCCTTCCTTATGGTCCAAAATTTAATAAACAACTTAAATATCTCATAAGACAACGAGATAATTTTACTTGTCAATTTCCAGGTTGTAATTTGAAAGAGAATGGTCATGCTTTTTGTGCTCATCATATCGATTACGATAAAAAGAATTGTAGCTTTAATAATTTAGTTTTACTGTGTCCTGAACATAATGGTAAAGTTAATTCTAATAGAGGATACTGTAAAGCCGTTTTTCAACAACTAATAAAAAATAAAGGTGTCAGAGAATGATAAAAAAAGCTGTTATCACGGCAGGTGGTCTGGGAACAAGATTCTTGCCTTACACAAAAGAATTCCCTAGAGAGATGCTTCCCATATTTTATAGGGAAGGCGATGAGGTTCTAGTTAAACCATTGCTTCAAGTTTCTTTTGAGCAGCTCTATAACATAGGAATCAGAGAATTTTGCTTTATCGTAGGCAGAGGCAAGAGAAGCATAGAGGATCACTTTACGCCTGACATAGCTTACCTACAATATTTAAAGAGCAAGAATAATAATGCCGCAAAGCATTTGGAAAAGTTCTATAACATGCTAGAAAATTCAGAGATTATTTGGAAGAACCAGCCATATCCGATTGGTTTTGGGGACGCTGTTTACAGGGCAAAGTCTTTTGTTGGCTCAGACAACTTCATAGTGTGGGCAGGCGACGATTACATTCACTCTCCTAATTATAGTTTTATTAAAGATATCATACTCACTTTTGAGAAATTCAATGCTAAGGCCGTATTGTCAGCGGAAAAAGTTCCCAATCCTGAAAGATTCGGAGTCATTGTAGGCAATCTCATTGGTGCAGACCTGTATAAGGTAACAAATATAATTGAGAAACCCAAGGTGCCGCTTTCAAACTTGACAGCAGTTGGCATATATATTTTTAGTCCTGAAATATTCAATGCAATAGAGAAAATCTCCCTTGGGGTCAACCAGGAAAAGCAGCTAACAGACGCCATACAGGAAATGATAAATAATAATCACGATGTTTATGCAAAAGAAATAGGAGAAAATGAAGTCAGAATAGACATTGGAAAACCAGAGAGCTATAAGATAGCTTTAGAGAAGAGCCACGAAGTGTTTAGAGAGTGATTGATATGATTAATGAAAGAATAAAAGAAGACTTGAAAGAGATTGTTGATAACTTGAGTGAATTTGAAGACAAGATAAGAGGACACACGTTCCTTGTGACAGGCGGAGCAGGTTTTTTGGGAAGCTGGTTCTGCGACGTGTTGAATGAGTTTGGCGCTGACATAATCTGTGTTGACAATCTTATTGTGGGAACCAAAGAAAACATAGACCACCTATTGAGCAAAAAGAACTTCAAGTTCGTACAGGACGACATCTTGAACTACAACGCCGACGAGAAGATTGATTACATAATTCACATGGCATGCATAGCATCGCCAATGGTTTATTTTGAGCATCCTATAGAAACATTGGACTCTTCTGTCATAGCAACCAAGAAGATGCTCGAGCTAGGCATCAAGAACAAGATTAAGGGCTTTCTTTTGACGAGCACGAGCGAGATATACGGCAACCCGCCAGACGATGTTATACCAACTCCAGAGACGTTTCACGGTATAATACACACCACCAGTTCAAGAGCCATGTATGACGAGGGAAAAAGGGTTGCCGAAACCTACACCTATTATTATTGGAAAAAGCATGGAGTCCCGGTCAGGATAGCTAGAATATTCAATACTTACGGGCCTCGTTTGGATTCTGGTCTTGCGACTACCTATGGCAGAGCTTTGATAAACTTTGTCAGGCAAGCAAAGTCAAATGAACCAATAACAATATTCGGGGACGGAAAGCAAACAAGAAGTTTCTGTTACGTTGTAGATACTATGGTCGGTTTGTTCAAATTACTTTTGACAGACGGTTTGAACGGAGAGATAATAAACATAGGAAATGACAAGGAAATAACAATTATAGACTTGGCCAAGAAGATAATAAAAGCTACAAATTCTAAATCAGAAATCAAGATCAACTCCCAGCCAGCCCACTATAATATAAAGGATGATCCAAAAAGAAGATGCCCGCATATAGAAAAAGCTAGAAAGTTGCTCAATTACGAACCGACGATAAAGATAGACGAAGGCCTCAAGAGAGTATTGGAGCACGTCTAGGATTTCTAATTTAAATAAATATCCTGATATTATTATCTAAGGTGTAGATAAAATGAGAGTCTCGGCTATAATTCCAAGCTATGGCAAGGATTTTTCAAAGTCCGCTCGCTGGTATACCAAGAGCCGCAGCAGATGTTTCAGGCATCCGGAATATTTCCTTACTGCTGTTGCTGTTCTAGAAATGAACGGGCATGAAGTGCAGTTCATCGATGCCACCACGCATGACATTTCTGAAAAAGCTCTGGTAAAACAGGTTCTGGGTTTCAATCCAGAAATGGTCATTATTTATTGCACCACACCGTCTATATATAGCGACATACATCACGGTAGATTGATTAAGGAAAAGAACAGAAAGGTAATGACAGTCTTGATAGGTCCTCATGTTTCTGCCCTTCCAGTTGATTCTTTAAAAATTGACAAGTCGATAGACGTAGTGGCTTATGGCGAATTCGATTATACCTTGCGGGACTTGGCAAACAAAAAGCCTTTATCAAAAACTTTAGGTATCGCCTACAGAAAGAATAACAGTATCCATAAGAACAAACCAAGACCGCCTATAGAGAATGTGAACGAACTCCCATTCCCTGCTTGGCACCACATTAAAATAGAAGATTATCCTGACCCTGGAAAATTATATCCCTTCATAACCCTGATAACAGGCAGGGGATGCCCTAACTATTGCACATTCTGCGTCAGCACTCCTTTATTGTTTAAAAGAGTTTTCAGACCCAGGTCTGCGGAAAGCATTGTTGATGAAATTGAATATGACCTACAGCTGTTTCCACAGATTCAAGAATTTATGATAGAGACAGACACTTTCACAGCGTATCCGAAACATGTTAAAGAGTTCTGTAATGAATTGCAAAGAAGAAACCTCAAGATAATATGGAGCTGCAACGTAAGGGTTGACATTGATTTATCGCTTTTGCCGATAATGAAGAAAGCGGGTTGCAGAATGTTGATGATCGGGTATGAAAGTGGAAATCAGAGATGTTTGGATGCTGTTTGCAAACGAGTGACAATCGAGCAAAGTAAAAGATTCAGCAGAGTTGCACATAAATTAGGTTTCATACTTCATGGTTGTTTCATGTTCGGATTCCCAGGCGAAACCCCAAAGGAAGCACAGAAGACAATCGATTTCGCTAAAAGCTTGCCATTAGACACAGTTCAGTTCAGCGGCATAACGGCTTATCCCGGAACGCCAATCTATGAGTGGGCAAAACAAAAAGGTTACCTTGTTCCAAAGGACTGGACTGAATGGGTCTCCCCTGAAAAGGAACAGGTTACTATTTTGAACTATCCTCAATTCTCAAAGGAGCAGATAGATTATTACATAGACAAGGCTCTCAAGGAGTTTTATCTTAGGCCAAGTCAAATACTTAGGATGATGACAAACGTCAGGAGCATTTCTGACATTAAAAGAAAGTTGTTCGGTTTCAGGTCATTTTTAGATTATTTTTCATAGACTTTAAAAATACTATTTAAATGTTAATTTAGATATAAATTTAAGAAAGTTATAAATGGTAGTGTTTAAATGAAAAAGGTTCTAATAACCGGCGGGGCAGGATTGGTAGGATCGGAGTGCTGCAAATTATTTTCAGATATGGGTTGGGAAGTTATAAGCGTTGATAACTATACAAGGGGTAAGTTGTTTGGTAGCGAAGGGGAAACAAAAAATACAATGAAAGATTTGATTAAAAATTATAATGTTAAGAATTATGAGATAGATTTCAGAGACGAGAAGATAATACCTCTAATAAAAGAAGTCGACGCTGTCATTCACACAGCAGCACAACCTTCTCATCCTAAATCCGTAGAAATCCCAATGGAAGACTTTCAGATTAATGCTTTTGGTACGTTATCTTTACTAGAAAACGTTAGAATATACAACAAAGATGCTATATTTATCTTTTGTTCAAGTAATAAAGTTTACGGCGAGATGCCAAATTATTTCTCTTATAAAAAGGTCGGTAAAAGATTTGAACCTCTCAACCCTTCGTTAATGAACGGTTTTGATGAGACGCTACAGATAGATAGAAATATGCACTCTCCTTTTGGCGTCTCTAAAGTCGCAGCAGACTTGTACACGCAGGAATATGCCTATCTCTACGGTTTAAAGACCGGAGTTTTTAGAATGGGCTGCATCACAGGAGGCGCGGCTAAGGCAGTGGAGATGCACAACTGGGAACCGTTTTTTATGAAAAAGGCTTTGACAGGAGAGACCCTAACTGTTTTTGGTTATGATGGTTTTCAGGTCAGGGACGTGATTCACGCCAAGGACTTGGCAAAGTTATATTACGAGTTCATAAAGAATCCAAGGCCGGGAGAGGTCTATAACATTGGCGGCGGAAGGAAGAATTCCATTTCTATTCTAGAGTCTTTTGACTTGATAGAGAAAATAACAGGTAAGAAGATGAACTATGAGCTTGGGCCTCAAAGAGAAGCGGACCACATATGGTGGATATCCAACATAAACAAGGCAAGGAATCATTTTCCAAACTGGGACATTAAAATAAATCTAAAGGACGTTTTTACCGAGATTTACGAGACCTTGTTGCCGGTAGTTAAAGGCGGTAAGTAGAATGAGAATAGCTTTAGCCTATCCAAGATTTAACCATGTTTCTAATCTTTCGTTGGATGTAAAGTGCATGACTTTGAGAGTGTTAAAATGAAAATACTTGACATTGGTTCAGGACTGAATACTGACAAAGATAGAGAAAAAGGCAACGATATGACAAAGAAACTAATAATGACCGACTTAGAAAGGTGATAGAAATGACAGACATTGTCTTATTTGATTTGGTGAGAAGCCACATGCAGACATCAGAAGGTCTGCCTCTAGGTCTGATGGCTCTTTCAAGCTGCCTTAAAAAAGCAGGTCATTCGGTGAAAATCAGCAGTAATTTCAACGATGTGAGCAACGATACGCTATGCGTTGGAATAGGGTGTATGACCGGGAGCGACATAAACCAATGTTTAAGCATGGCAGAAAAAGTAAGAGAAAAATATCCAGATATGCCAATAATCTGGGGCGGCCCTCATCCGACACTTATGCCAGAGCAGACTATAAAACATCCTTTTGCCGATATAATAGTTCGGGGTCAGGGCGAGACAACGATAGTAGAACTGATGAGCGCTATCAAGAATGGAAAATCCTTAAAAAATGTGAAAGGTATTCTTTACAAAGAAAACAACAAAATAATACATAATGAACCAAGACCCGAAGAGAACATAAATAAATTTCCTATGCTTGACTATGATTTTAAAAAAATCAAGATAGAAAATTATGACCAGACAAAATCAATGGCCTATGATAAAATTTCTTCTAAGGTCATAAGTTATTCTTCTAGCAGAGGGTGCCCTCATAGGTGTGGTTTCTGCTCCATAAACAAACTTTGCAGGTGGCATGCTTATACCCCAGAAAGGGTCTTAGAAGAAGTAAAAATTCTTATAGAGAAACTTAAGATAGACGGCGTATGCTTTCCAGACGATAACTTCTTTGTTGACAAGAATAGAGTCGAAAAAATATGCGACTTGTTCATAAAGGAGAAATTAGATATAAAGTGGGGTGCTCAATGTAGGTGTGACTATTTCGTAAGATACGGCGATGACTTTTTGAAAAAGCTGACTAAGGCGGGATGTGCAAAATTAGAGTTGGGGGTGGAATCAGGTTCTCCCAGAATGCTAAAGCTTATAAAAAAGGATATAACAGTCGGACAGGCTATCAAGACAGCCAAGAGATGCAAGGAATTCGGCATCAAGACAAATTTCTATTTTATAACGGGCTTTCCAAATGAAACCTTAAAAGATGCTTATATGACCTTCAGATTAATAGATAAACTGGTCAAGATAGAACCAAGGGCATTTTACTCCATCTTCGCATTCATGCCATTGCCAGGCACCGATTTATATGAGTTAAGCTTGAAGATGGGCATGAAGGAACCTCAATGCCTAGAGGATTGGGCTAGACTTAGTTATCTAGGTTTTGACAGACCCTGGGGTGGCAAGAAGATGAGGGAGCTATCGGATATAATACCGTGCCTGACAACGATACTGTTAAAGTACCAGACGACCGGCAGATATCAGGAACTATGGCAAAAGATGGCTTTGATGTTACTTAAAAAAGATGCTCAATTCAGATGGGAACATAAATACTTTGACTTTCCATTAGAATGGAAAATAGTCAGAAATTACTTAGATTCCAAAGGCGATAAAATATGAAAATCTTATTAGCCAATCCACCAGGACCTTGGTTAAGATGCAGATGGGATATAAAAATTCAAAAGACAACAATGAAGTATTTTCCTTATCCTGTCAGGTTAGCTTATGCTACTGCCGTTCTAAAGAAGCATGGTTATAATGCTTTTAGGAGTTTATTAGGTGATAAGGAATGATAACTTTAGTATATCCAAGAACTTCAGATATAATTGAGGGCAGTATTACTTGTCCTTTAGGTATTCAATACTTAGCTTCTTATTTAGAGGCTAATAAAATAAAGACAGATGTAATTGATTTAACTTTTATTGATTGGAATGATTATGAATCAATATTGAAAGAAACAAAACCAGAATTCATAGGATTTTCAGTACAGACACCAATAGCAGAACAAGGATTAAAAGCGATAGAAATAGCAAAAAAAGTTTCTCCAATCTCTAAGATAATAATTGGTGGAGCACATGCTACAGTAGATTCAGATAAATTATTGAATAATAAAAACATAGATTTTGTCGTTGTTGGTGAGGGTGAGAAAGCAATTGTTAAGATAATTAATGGTGAAATAAAGAGTAAGTTAGTTAATGGGGAACATATAGAAAACCTAGATGAATTACCTTTTCCGAAGAGAGACTTGATGAACTATTCTAAATATATAAAAATGTATCATTCTATGGAATTAATAATTTCAAGGGGTTGTCCTTACAATTGCATGTTCTGCCAACCAACACAAAGAAGATTGTTTGGTGATAAAGTAAAGGTTAGAAGTTCAGAGAATGTTATAAAAGAGATTCAAGAAATAATAAAAGCTTATGGTAAAGATTTTATATTCTATTTCCTTGATGATACATTTACATGGGATATAAAATGGCTTGAAAGATTTTGTAGATTAGTAAAACCATTGAATATATATTGGAAATGCAGTACAAGGGTTGATGTAATAGATGAGAAGAAATTAAAAATGATGAAAGATAGTGGTTGTGTTTTTATAAATTATGGTGTTGAATCAGGTTCTCAAAGAATTCTAAACTTTATGCGAAAAGGAATAACTGTTGAACAGATAAAAGAAGCATTTAGAATCACACATAAAGTTGGTTTATTATGTCTTGCATTTATAATAATTGGAACACCAACAGAAACAAAAGAAGACCTTGAAATGACTGTTAATATTATAAAAGAAATACAACCTGATGGTGTACAAGTAAGTATAATGACTCCACTAATAGGCACTGATTTGGAGAAGTATTGCTTAGAACATGGAATATTAAATATAAAAAATCTTTCGGAATATCATTATTGTGCAAATGAATATCCTATTAAATTAGATAATTTAACAAAAGAAGATTTAAAATTTTACAGAGAAAAAATATTAAATGTATTGAAATCTTCAAGAAGAAAAAATTATTTGAAATATGCTAAGATGATTAAAAAACCTAAATTATTCTTATTTTATCTTAAATTTTATATGAGGAATATAAGGTGATAAAATGATTGAATGCATGGGATGGTAAATAATATGGAAGAATTATACGATAATATATGGAATGAACATTATGGGTGAAGTAGGATTGTTTATGGTGACTAAGAAATGAAAGTAGCATTTGTGAATTTAGGTTATACCAATGCATTATTCCAACCACCTTTGAATCTATGTTACTTAGCTTCTTATGTCAGGAAGTATGCTAAGCATAAGTATGAGTTCATAATCATAGATGAGACTATGGGAGATAATGTAGAGAAGAAATTGAAAGAGTTCAAACCTGATATAGTTGGTGTTACTGCTCTTACTACGACATCACAGAGGGCTTTTGATATTGCAAAGTTCTGTAAAAGGATTAATGCTGTGTCGATAATAGGTGGCATCCATGCTACTGTATGCAAGGATACAATATTGAATGAAAGCGAGTTTGATATAGCAGTCATCGGTGAGGGTGAACAGACATTTCTTGAGATATTAGAAGGTGAAGACCTTGAAGATATAGATGGGATTATATTTAGAAGAGGAAGTGAGATAGTGCATACTCCTAAGAGAGAACTTATCAAAGATATTGATATAATCCCTATACCTGCAAGAGATTTGATTGACATGGAAAAATACATCTCTAAAAGAGACATTCATCAGAAATACAGGATTACAAACATGATAACAACTCGTGGCTGTCCGTATAACTGCATATATTGTTCTGTAAACAGGATTGCAGGTGGTTTTGTAAGATTCAATTCTGTTGAACATGTCAAAAGAGAGATAGATGATTTGAAAAAATACAATGTTGAAGCAATATATTTTTCTGATGATACATTCACGATGAACATGCCTAGACTGACTGAGATATGCAACTATCTGAAAGATAACGATATAAAGTTCTATTGCATGGGCAGAGCTAACCAAGTCAATGAGGAAATGTTGACTATGCTGAAAAATTCTGGATGTGTAGAGATAGCATTCGGTTTTGAATCAATGTCTCCTAAAATATTGGAACATCTGAAAAAAGGCACTGTTACAGTAGAACAGAACAGGAATGCTGTTAAATTATGCAAGAAGGTGGGTTTGCCTCTACAGGCGTTCTTTATGATAGGTAGTCCTTATGAGACAAGAGAAGACATTAAGATGACATTCGATTTTGCAGATGAGGAAGGACTAATCCCAGCGTTCTTTATAACCACACCATTCATTGGGACAGAGTTGTATGATTGGTGCAAGGAGAATAATTTAATACCTGATAAGGTTGATTGGTCAAAAGCATTTCTTGATTATAGGGTTTCTCTTAGTGCATCTAATGTATTGACAAAAGAGGAAATTAGAGAGATATTCCTTGGGTTGTTGGGAAAGTATTACAAGAAGATTACTACTTTTGAGTTAATAAAAAAATTTATGTTAAGACCAAAATTTTCAATACCATTAATCAAGGATTACATCAAACTAAAGTGTGAGTGATAAAAATGAAAGATGAAAACAAAAAAGGATTAATAGTAACAGATGCATGATTTCATGCAAGAATTAATATATTAGAATTTAATTAAAAATATGATGATAGTTATGAATTGGAGGCAAGAACAGATTAAAGTCTTTGACGATATAGCAAGAAAGTCATCAACGGGATATCAATATCACTATACTAAAGACACTCTTAATTTATTCGAAAAAATTGTTCCTAAGAAAGGTAAAGTATTAGACTTGGGTTGTGGAGGCAATTACGTAGGAATTCTGAAGAGAGAATGGTATGGGGTTGACATATCTAAAGAAACCATCAAAGCTGTGGGGCATTTGTATAAGAAGGCTGTTGTTGGTGATGTAACTAGACGCATCCCCTTTCCTAGCAATTATTTTGATTATGTATTTGGGGTATCAATTTTGCATCACATGTACAAAGCAATTCCAGAAGCAGTAAAAGAAGTAAGGAGAGTTTTGAAGCCTAATGGACAATTCATAATATTAGATCATGATGCTAGAAACACTCAGACGAGACTTATGCACAATGGACCTCTGAGATTAGTGCCCTCTAGATACGAACAAGCTCTTGATATTAAGAAGATTCAAAATGTTTTGGTTGAGGGGGGATTCGACATTAAAGAAACAAAACTGCTAAAAATATATGCCGACCAACAAGCCCTTAAAATGCCCTTTGTCGTAAGATTAGTTAAAGTGCCCTTTTTACTGTTTTTCGGTATGCTTGGTACAAAGACAAAAGGAGACTTCTTGATAAGAGCTAATGTGGTTAAATGAACCCTAAAGTGTCAATTACAGTGGTTAGTTGCAACAGGAAAGACAATTTAAAAAAATGTTTAGATTCTTTACTAAACCTAGACTATACAAACTATGAAATTTTTGTAGTTGATAACGGCTCTACGGATGGCTCTATAGAAATGATAAGAAGAGATTATCCAAAAATAAAACTGTTTTGTAATGAGAGGAATCTTGGTGCGGTAGTTGCCCATAATATGGGTGTTAAAAACTCTGATGGAAAATATTTCATAAGAGTAGACGATGATGTTGAATTGGATAGGAATTTTATAAAAGAGCTTGTAAAAGTGATGGAAAATGATAAAAAAATTGGCATAGCAGGAGGAAAAATTTATTGGCACAGAACAAACAAACTCTGGTGTGTTGGTGGCAAGATAAATTATATTACAGGAAAAACGATAACCCTTGGTGAAGGAGAAGACGATAAGGGTCAATATAATAAAATAGCAGATGTTGATTACATAGGCTGTTGCATGTTTGTTAGAAGAGAACTATTCAATAATTTTGGATTGTTAGATACGGCATTCTCTCCAGTCTATTATGAAGACGTGGAATTTAATACTAGAATAAGAAAAGGCAAATATAAGATAGTTTATGTTCCGACAGCTGTTGCGTACCATAATCAGCAGCCAAGAACTCCATCAATAAAAAGGGTAATTATGTTTCAAACACACAGATTAAAATTTTTGATTAGGCATTTTGGTTATAGATCAGTCGTAAATTAGGTTGATAAAAGTGTTGTTTAACTGGTTAAGGTATATTTATTGTAAAAACTTTGATAAACATCATATTAGAGCTTTAACTTTAGAGGTCACGACTAAATGCAACAATAGATGCTTAATGTGCGATATATGGAAGTCAAGCGATAAAGACGACATGAAACTTGAGGATGTAGAAAAACTCTTAAAAAATTCAAATCTTAAAGACATTAAAAGTTTTGCTTTTATGGGCGGTGAAACTTACCTTTACGATCATTTGGTTGAAGCAACTAAACTACTCAAAAAATATTTACCGCACACAAATCTTTTCACCTCTTCAAATTGTTACGCCACCGACCTTGTTGTTAAAAAAGCAGTTGAAATGAACAAAATTATGCCGGTAAATTTTTGTGCATCATTAGATGGCCTGGAAAATACTCATAATCGTATAAGAGGTGTAAAAGACTCGTATAACCACGTTATGAAAACGATTAAACTTCTAAAAGAAAATGGAATAGAGCCTTTTGTATCATTTACAATAATACCGGATAATTATAACCAACTTGAAAAAGTATACAAAAAAGTTAGAAAAATGGGCATTAATATGAGTTCTAGACCGGCATCCACCGGCGTCTATTTCGATAACACAGAAAAGAAATTTGATTTTTCAGACAAACAGAAAGAAGAAATACTTAAACAAATGAAACGAATAGACTATGCAGATCACTTTCTGCTTTATGGTTCAGCAGAATTCTTAAAGGGAAACAGAATTTTACCATGCGGAGCAGGTTATTTTTCTTGTTTCATTACAAAAGATTTCAATGTCTATCCGTGTACGCATTGCCCTAAAGATTGGATCATGGGTAATTTAAAAGATGCTGATTTTAATTTAGAAAAAATTCTAGACTCTAAACAAGCTAAAAAAGTAAGGAGAAAAGTTGACAAATGTGAACATTGTATTAATGATATGGAATTCTGCCCAACGTATTCTATGCAACAGTTCAAAGTTGCTTTTTGGCTGTTAAAAAGAAAATCCCCATCATGGTTTTTGAAACAATTATTTAAAAAATAGGTGTAAAAATGAGAATATTACTAGCTAATCCACCAGGACCTTGGTTAAGATGCAGATGGGATATAAAAATTCAAAAGACAACAATGAAGTATTTTCCTTATCCTGTCAGATTGGCTTATGCCACTTCTGTCTTGAAAAAATACGGATACGATGCTCACATAGTTGATGCCACAACAGAAGAATTAAACAGACGACAATTCATAAAATGCTTCAAGGAAATCAATCCAGATATTATCATATGGGAGACTACAGCCTCATCATTCGATTATGACATCAAGACCATGAAGATGTTAAGAAAAATAAAACCTAATCTTATTGTCGTAGCTTCTGGCTATCATGCAACGCCAGCATACAAAGAATGTCTTAAAGCAGGTTATAATTTTGTGATTGTGGGGGAATGCGATTACAACATCCTTGATTTGGTCAGGTATTTGAACAAAGAAATTAAGAATTTTCCACAAGGTGTCGCAATAAAAAATCATAAATTTGTTCCAAGACCTTTGATACAAAATTTGGATGAACTGCCTTGGCCTGAAAGGGAATCACTGCCAATGAAAAAGTATAACGATCCCAAACTTAATGGTTTCAATGTAGTTTTGGTATCTAGCAGAGGATGCCCTCGGGGATGTAATTTCTGCACCATTCCAGCATATTATAGGCAACTTAATTATAGAATAAGAAATCCTAAGCTTGTCGTGGACGAGATGGAATTTCTATGGAGCAAGTACAAGCCAGATGAACTTTATTTTGATGATGATAATTTTGCCATTAATGAAAATCATGTAAGAGGTATTTGTAAGGAACTGATAAAAAGGAAGTTAAAAATCAATTGGAACTGCATGGTGGATGCCAAGATAACATTTGATTTGTTGAAGTTGATGAAAAGAGCAGGGTGTTCAGGCATAACAATAGGTGCGGAATCAGCAGACGACCAAGTATTAAGGGAAATGGAAGGAAAACCAATAACTAGAAAAGATATATTAAATTTTGTCAATAATTGCAGAAAATTGAAGATAAGAACCCATATCTGTTGGGTATTGGGCATGAAAGGTTCTACAAAAGAGAGCGATATGGACACTATAAGATTTGCATTGAATTTGCCTTCAGACAGCCTACAATTCTCAATATGCGTTCCTTATCTCGGAACTAAACTATACGAGTGGTGTAAGAGAAACAACTATCTCGCAACCAATGACTGGAAAGACTTTACAGCAAGCGACAAGGGCATTATAGATTATCCTAACTATAACCACAAGGAAATTGAAAAGATACACAAGTTAGCGGGAAAACTGTGGTATAAGAAGATGCTCTTCAAGAGGCCTGATATGATTGTATTTCATTTGTATAACATCTACAAGTATCAAGGTCTGAAAGGCATTATTGATGTATCTAAAAAAAGCTTGAAGGCAGTAAGATGAAAGTATCCATAGTATCCATAGCTAAAAACAAGAAAGAATTAGAGCCATTGATGAATAGACTGAAAAAACAGACCTTCAAAGATTGGGAATTCGTCTACTCTACCAAGAAAGGAATACCTCAAGCATGGAATGATGCATTCAGCAAGGCCAAAGGTAAGATAATAATAACAACCGAATCAGACGCAATGCCTTTGACAGATACATGGATAGAAGAATTAGTAAACGCATTGGAAAAATTAAACTCAACACTCGTATTTGTTCGTGGCTTGGAATTCCAGCCCACTCCATGGTGCTGGTGCAACACTGTATTCTATGCAGAAACCATAAAGAAGCATAAGCTGGACAAGAGTTATCCTATTGCGGAGGATACGGAATTTTTCTCAAGATTGCATTACAAGTACAACTATAAAGGATATACTCTGAACATCGCACCTGTCATGCATGTCAAAAAATTTAAAGGAGTATGGAAAGAGATAAAGAATCACTATTTGTATGGAAAATTGCATGCGAGGATAAAAAATAATTATCATGTTATAAACTTTAACGAGAACGATATAAAATCCGCAAACATCTTAAAAAGGGAGATAGCCAACATATTCGGAAGCATTGCATTATTAATAGGCATAATCAGAGGGCTTTTATAATTTTATGTTAATACAATTATTAGGCGAAAAATTATGAAAGTAAGTCTTATTTTGACGAGCAAAAACGAGGAAGAATTCGCAGGAAAATTCTTCCAGTCGCTTGAAAAACAGACAAAAAAACCAGATGAGATAATCTTGGTGGATTCTTCAGCTGACAGAACGGCTGAAATTGCTAAACCTTTCGTTGATAAATTGATAAAATTAGACCATTCTATCGGAGCAAAATACAGGGATGCCGCAGGTCTGCAAAGAAATATCGGCATAAAAAATTCTATAGGAGATATAATTGTCTTCACAGACTTGGATGCAATACCGCATCCGAACTGGTTAGAAGAATTGACCAAGCCATTTGAAAATCCTGATGTGAATGTCGTGCAAGGTCAGGTATTTTTCCATAGTTATAATGGCAAAGGAGAAAAAGGACTTTTTCAGAATGATTTAAAAGAACAAGGGAAGTATTTAAATAATTGTAATTCTGCTTTCAGAAGAAATGTCTTAGAGGAATTCCCACTAGCGAATGATATAAGATGGGATGATGTTGAATTAAGCTATAGAGTTTCAAGAAAATATATTATTTACGGCAATAAAAAAGCCAAAGTATATCACTATGGCTGCACTTTGAAGCACAGAGACTTATGGGAATCTGCATTGTTTTCGGGAATCGGCTGGGTTAGGATACTTAAAAAATACAAGAATCCTTACTGGTTTTTCAGGATATGGTACAATATTTTCTGCACACTTAAGGTGCATGGATTCAAAACATTTGTTTATTTTTTCGTAGCGTTTTTCTATGCTTTTTACTTAGAAGTTATAAGATGATTTTCATCAAATCCTAAAAATGATAAAGTGTCAAAAAATGGAAGATTATTATAAAAGATACTGGAAAAATGAAATTGAAGCAGGCACTATGGATAAACCCCCTCTTCATGATAATGCTTTATTGGTTCAAAAAAAATTAAATAAATTCAAAAAATATTTAAATGGAAAATGTTTAGACGCTGGTTGCGGTGATGGCTTCGTTACTTCCGAATTAAACAAAATCACACCGACCATAGGTCTGGATTTTTCTGATGTAGCTATCAAAAAAGCTAAGAAAAATTATCCGCAGATTAGATTCATAAAAGGTTCTGTAACAAACTTGCCTTTTAATAAAAATCAATTTGATTGCATTTTCGCATCAGAGTTAATAGAACACATTCAAGACTCTGAAGCTATGTTTTATGAATTTAACAGAGTTTTGAGGAAAAACGGTAACTTGATTATTACTACGCCTGAGCTTACAAAATTAAAAAACATATTTATAGCATTGTTCTACTGGGACAAATATTATCATCCTGTCAATCCGCATATAAGATTCTATTCCAAAAAATCGATAACAGAAATTTTAAAAAGGTTTGGATTCAAAATAATACATTACGAACCCGATGGCAGATTCTTTTGGTTTGTACCAAAGGGTATGATAATAGTTGCAAAAAAGATAAAATGATTACAATAACTATAGAAAAAAATTAGATACATTTTGGTGTATATAATGAAAAACATAGAGTTAGGCAAAGGTTGTGCGTTCGATAACGAAGACAAATTTATAGATTTTGCAAGAAAACAATACCCAGGTTATAATTTTATTGTTGCTGATTTGACCAAAAAATTACCATTTAAAGATAAGGAGTTTGATACGGCTATGATTCTTTGGACTTTACATCATATAAAAAATTGGAAATTTACTTTAAAAGAATTAAAAAGAGTATCTAAAAGAGTTGTAATAGGCGAAATAACTTATAGATATGAATCCCTAAAACTAATATTTTTCATATTTTTTTCCATAATAAATAGATTTACTTACGTTAGATTTTTTACAGAAGAAGAACTAGGGAAAGGAGTAATACCGAATAAAACAGAACAAAATCCAACAGAAAGGTTGTCTGACAGAATAATGTCAAAAATAGCGATAATCTTTTTCGTACCTAAAATATTTATAAAGTGATAATCTTGAAAAAAGAAAAAATGATAGAGTTAATCTTCATTTCGTTTCTAATAATATTAGGAATCTATTATGTGTATTTGGCAACCCAAACAGCTTTCTTGGGAGAAGACGAGGCTACTTATCTCTCCCTAGGAAAACAATTCTCTAACTTAGAATATCCGATAAGAAATAATATTAACCAGCCTATTACAGCTCCATTATTTGTTCCGCTGGTTTACGCGTCATTTTTCATGATTTTTGAAGCTTCGCTTGCCATAACAAAGATAGTGTCAGTAATTTTTGGGATATTAACTCTGTTAGTCGTCTATCTTCTAGGGAAAAGAATCAATATCTATGTTGGTATTTTTTCCGTATTCGTACTGCTTTTAATGTCCATATTTACCAATTTTATGTTAATAGCTTATGTTGATGTTCCCATAGCTTTTTTTTCCGCACTTTCACTATATATGATTTCGAGAATAGATTCTAAAAAAACGGCTATCTTAGCAGGTTTAGTAATAGGTGTTTCCTATTTTGTAAAAGAAAGCGGACTTTTCATATCCTTGACATTATTGCTTTATTCTTTTTACATATATATATTTCAAAAAAATAAGGATCAGTTTAAGCTTTATTTTATAACGGTTATAATTTCTCTTTTGGTTGTTTCAGTAATTTTAATAAGAAACTTGGCTTTATTCAATTATCCGTATATAATTCTTTTAAACATCTTCTTTCCAACCCCTTCGGCACCCACTTGGGGGTTAACCGAACAGGTGGCTAAATCGATATCTCAATCTCTTGCTTCTATTTCTGATTTTGCTAATATATTTAGTTGGATACCATTAATACTAGCCATATTTAGTTTAACCTACATATCTTTAGATCGAAAGAATATAGAGTACAAATCCATTTTGTTTTCATCTCTTCTGTTTGTTCTTTTTATGCTTAATTTTATTTTCCTATATTCTATTGGTAATGCTATAGCAGAGCCAAGATATTTTATGATAATATTTCCCCAATTAGCTTTGGTTTCCGGTTTTTATCTTTGGAAGCTAAAGGAACATAATAAATATTTACTAATTTTGATTATTCCTATAATTTTATATAGTTTATACTCTACTGTTATTGTTGCTGTTGCAACCTCTCAGAGCGAGAGGTTCCCAGCAAATTATGTAGAGGCTCTGGTATGGTTAAAAGATAAGACGCCTAAAGATTCTCTAATCTTTACAACATATGGCGGAAGTGTTAAGTATTTTGCTGATAGAAATATTATCTGGTCATCAATAGAAGAATTTCCAAATGTTATGACAACACAAAACTCGACCTATATTTACGACAGCTTGAAAAAATATAATGTCTCTTACATTCTGATATGGAGAGGTGTTTTATCACAAGATTATATTGTTCCGGGCAGCAATATCGCAGGCGTTTTTACCTATAACTTTCTTAACACTGTTGCAGGAGATACCAAACACTTTAACACAACTTATCAAAACGCAGATGATATTATATTTAAATTATTGTAAACATACAATGCTTATAAGCTTACTTTTTAAGTGACTCTAATGAAAAAAAGTCTATCAATTTTAATACCAGCTCATAACGAAGAGAGTCGAATAGGTAAGGCTCTTGATAATCTGTCTAAAATTAAAAACGCGGAAATAATAGTTGGTTTGGACGGTTGTGAGGACCGTACGGAAGAAATAGTAAAAAAATATAATTTTGTCAAGGTAATCAAAAACAAAAAGAGGCAAGGAAAGCCGAAAACTTTGCTTAAACTTCTCAAGAAGGCTAGAGGAGACGTCATAATTATTCATGACGCGGATCTGATTTTCTTCTGTAAAAATATCAATCAACTGATAAAGGTTTTTGACAACAAGGGGATTGGTGCTGTTGATATACCGAACATTTTTATGGACAATGAAATTAATTTTGATTCTGTTTTGCATTTGGGGGACGCCTGGAACACCAAATTCATCGTGGAGTATAAAGTGAAGAAATTCACAAAAAAAGTTAATGGGTTGATTTACGTAGATGAATCTAAAGCTACGTATTTTCCATTCTTTGTGAATATTTTCAGGAGGGGTTTAATAGACGATGCCAAAACCCTGGCCGATGACGGGGAAAGAGGAATACAGATTCTAAACAAGGGTTATAAAATTCTTGTTGTTATGAACAGCAAAAACTTCCCGCACTTTCATGTAAATTATAATGATGTTAATTTTAAGAGGATGTTCCATCAAAAACTGAGAGGCAGAATTGCTCAAAAACAAGTTAAAAGATTATACGGCATGTACTCTATAAATTTTTTAAATTTTCACCTGCCATTCATGCTTTATGTTTTTAAGAATCTTAACAGAATTAAAAAACAGAGGTTCAAGTCAATCTCTGGAATTTTTCTGGTGTGGGCAATAATGTTTGCCGCAATGATTAAGGCAAATTTTTTAAAGAATATAACAACTAAAAAAGGATGGGGCTTGAGATGAGAATATTACTGATATCGTATTCAGATGTGAACAGCGGTAACGCCACGATAATCTTAAATCTCGCAAAGTACATGTCAAAAAAATTTGACGTGGACATCTTGTTTGACGGCAGCAAGAACAATAATCTGCCAGATTACTTCAAAGACCTAAACATAAGGTTCACTCCTTATCTTAAGAATGTTTATCTGACTCTATTTTTTGGGATTTTCTACAAAACCATATATGGCATGTTCAGGAGATATGACATTGTCCACGCTTTCAAGCCTTTGCCGACATCCTTTATACCAGCCTTCATTATTTCAAAGATACACGGATCAAAATTATTTTTGTATTTTGACGATTGGGAAAAGGCTCCTGGTCTTGGTTTTAGAATGCCGTTTCTGTATGAATTCATAGATGTTTCAATTCAAAAATCAGATTGCGTGATCGCTCTGACTAATTTCTTGAAAAACGAGGCCTTAAAGTTGAATAAGAAGGTTGTTTTCATCCCAAATGGTGCGAATGTTGATTTTTTCAAACCGATAAAAAGTAAAAATAAGAACACTATTATTTTCATAGGAATTCTGTTCAAAACCTGTGACGTCGATATGGTAATAAGGGCTATGAAGTATGTTAAGAATGGAAAGCTGATTGTGGTGGGTGACGGCCCAAGGAGAAAAGAATTTGAAGACTTGGCAAAGCGTATTGGGGTTAGCAACAAGGTAGAGTTTGTGGGTTGGATAGATAGAGGAAAGATACCAGAATACATAAACTCGGCTGACATTGTTGTCATGCCGATGAAAGTAAATTTAATAAACAAGAGCAGAAGCCCGGTAAAACTCGGAGAGTACATGGCATGCGGTAAAGCCATTATTACTAGCGATGTGGGCATAGCAAAAGATATAATAATAAACAGGGAAAATGGAATATTAGTGTCTGACATAAAGCAGTTTGGTGACGCGATTAACTTACTTTTAAAAAATAAGAAATTAAGGCACAAACTAGAAAAAAATGCTAGAAAGACGGCCGAGAAAAGCCTCGATTGGAAAATAATCGCTGGAAACTTAATGAATGCTTATGAAACTGTAAAATAATTGATTAATATGTCGAAAGTAATCTTGTATGGTCCAGGAAAATATGAGGTTCCTTCTTTACCTTTGGGGCTTATAGCCATCGGGAGTGAATTGCAGAAATATGGTTATGAAGTTAAGATTGTTGATAGAAAAACCGAAAAAAAAGCAGAAGATGTTATTTTAGATTCTTTGGATAGCAATACGATTGCCTTTTGTGTCACATGCCTCACAGGAAGTTTTATTGAAGACGCTTTGGAGGTTTGCAAGCTGGTAAGAAAAAAGAACCCCAAAATACCTCTGGTTTGGGGAGGGTTTCATGCTTCATTGCTGCCTGAGCAGACGATAAAGCATCCGCTGGTTGACATAATCGTCCGGGGCCAGGGCGAGGAGACTGTGGTCGAGCTGGCAGATGCACTGAAAAACAAAAAGTCTTTAGAAAAGATAAAAGGCATCATCTACAAGAAGAACAACAAAGTATTTTTTAACCCGGAAAGACCGTTAAAGGATATAAATGCACTCGAGAGATTAGACTACAGTTTGGTCGATGTTGAGAAATATATCAGGCATGATATTTCTCCTAGGACAATTGATTATATCTCGAGCAGGGGTTGCTGCTATCACTGCGCATTCTGTTCAATATCCACGCTTTATGGCGGTAGGTGGCTGAGCTACAACGCTGATAGAGTCGTAGACGAAATCGAAGACATTGTCAGGAAATACAAAGTTGACGGGATTCATTTCATGGATGATTTTTTCTTTGCCGATTCAAAGAGGGTGGAGAAAATATGTGACGGGATAATGAAGAGGAACATAAAAATAAAATGGTGGGCAATGGCAAGGTGTGATATCTTCATCAGATTGCCGGACAAGCTTCTAGAAAAATTGAAAAAGAGTGGTTGCAATACATTGAACTTTGGTGCTGAATCAGGTTCTCAAAGAATCTTAAACATGGTAAACAAAGGTCTAAAGGTTAATGAGATTTTGGAAACTGCTAAAAGATGCAAGAAATACAATTTTAACGCTCAATTCAGCTTCATGTGCAATTTCCCCTTTGAGAATGAAACAGACTTAGACCTCACTCTAAAATTGATAGACGATATAAAAGACATAAACAGCAAGTTTGATGTGGCCTTATTCCCTTTCACACCATCTCCCAAAACTAATCTTTTTGAGGTCAGTAAAAAATACGGTTTAAAGGAGCCTAAATCTTTAGAGGACTGGATTAAGTTCGACTATAGGGACATAGCGGTGCCATGGAACACAGAAAAACAGAAGAAGTTTTTCGAAGCGCTATCATACTTCTGCTGGTTTGCTTTATCACCCAGCATAGAGGTTAAACTCAAATGGTATTTCAGGTTTGGTTATAAAATATTCCATAGGATTGCTTTATTCAGGTGGAGATATAGAAAATTCGGTTTCCCAATAGAAATCGAATTGGTAAAAATATTTGTAAGTGTTTGATGACATGCAAATTTCTGTTATTATACCAACGTACAATTCAGAAAAAACAGTAGCAGAAACTCTAAAATCCGTCTTGAACTCTGTTTTTCCTAAAAGTCAATTTGAAGTCATCGTTGTGGACGACGGCTCTAAGGACAATACGGTAAAGATATTAAAACAGACTAAGAATGTAAGAGTCTTTGCCAGAAAACATGCAGGACCGGCTTCTCAAAGAAACTTTGGTGTTAGGATGGCGAAGGGGAATATAGTTCTTTTTACGGATTCTGACTGCGTCATACCAAAGGATTTGTTGAAGAGAGTTTCAGATGATTTTAAGAAATATGATATTGCAGGTGTGGGAGGAACTTATAGAACATTGAATAGAGAAAGTTTGATAGCTAGGTATGTTGGCTATGAGATAGGATTAAGGCATGAGAGGGAGAGTAAGTTCACAGACTTTCTCGGGACCTATTGTTGCGCATACAAAAGGGATATTTTCTTAAAGTTTGGGGGTTTTGATGAAAAGTTCCTGACATCATCCGGAGAGGATCCGGAGCTATCCTTTAGGATATCTAGAGAGCATAAACTACTTCTTGACAAAAAAATGTTTGTCTGGCATCCGCACCCAGATTCGTTAAGAAAATATTTGAGAAACCAATACTGGAGGGCGTACTGGAGAGCATTGATGTATAAAAAATTCCCGAAAAAGATTCTTGGCGAGAGCTATACCGGTAAGGAGATACCCTTGGCGTCTGCCTTTATGCTGCTGTTCCTATTAACATTATTTTTGAGCGCTTTTCAAGGCTATTTTATTTATGTTTCTCTGCTATGCTTATTACTGTTCTATTTGGTCTACTACAGGTTTTTTAGATTTGTTATAGAGAAGGAAAAGATACAAGTTCTTTATGCTTTGATAATCCTTCCGATAAGAACAGTTACTTGCTTTTTAGGCTTCCTTTACGGTTTAGCTAAGATCAAATCTCCTTCTTAGCAAGAATCCAAAATTCTTGAAACCTCTTATTATCGCGCCTTTAGGATGGAAGACAGGGACGATAATTTTGACTTGAGAAATTTTCAGCTTATTCCTCCAGACCTCATAGGCGAATTCGCTGTCCTTCTCATACCTCTTTCCCTTCAGTTTTATTTTTTTTGCGGCATCCAAAGTCATGGCTCTGTACCCGCATTCGGTGTCTTTAATCCCTGTTGGGCAAAGCAGGTTCGTTAAAAATTGTAACCCCCAGTTCCCAATCTTCCTGTCCAACGGATAGTTAGGCAAGTCCCTCCAACCGCAAACATAATCAGTGCCGTTCTCTATGGCTTTGATAAATTGCGGTATATATTTTGGGTCATGCTGCCCATCAGCATCCAAGAAAATTATTACATCAGGCTTTAATGAAATTGCCTTTTTCATGCCTATTATTGTTGCGTATCCGACTCCCTGGTTCTTTTCATATCTTATAACTTCTGCCCCGCTTTTCTTTGAAACTTCTGCAGTTTTATCTTCAGAACCATCGTCCACGACTATAATCTTTTCAACATACTTTTTTGTTTTTAGTATAGTGTTTTTGATTCTTTTTTCTTCATTGTAAGCAGGAAGAACTGCTATGACTTTCATTGCAACACTTCAAAAATTTTAACTTGTTCATTCCTAAAGACTTGTTTGAAATGGTCCAATCCTTGGCCCTCCAGCATGAACATCTTGGTGAACACGGAGTTTCTAAGCGTTGGAGGTATCACCACAATATAATCATAGAAGTTCGGTATCCAGACAGTCATAGGTATGCTTTGATTGGAGAATCTGATGTTCAATTGCTGCTCCAAGGGTTTGAGACTAGTTATAAGAGCATTTTTTTCAGTCTCGTTGAACCTTACTGTAATAGGTTGCGTGCCATTATAGGCAATGAATTCATCGAACAGGACGGCATTTATACCCTGTATGTAGATGGGTATAGGTACTTGGCTATTATAAATTAGGATTTGTGTCTGTGTTCCAAGCGGGTAGCTTCTGAAAACGAGGTTACCATTGTTATCAACTAACCTGCCTTGTGAGTTTTCAGGTATTTGCATGTAGAGAGGGCAGCTCTGATCTGCTCTAGCGTCGCATCCTGTTCCAAAGTACTGCAACCATTGGAACTTTCCTATCAAGTCATCAGAAGCAATCCAATAAACCTTTGGCGAATCACCCTGGTATTTTCTTATCAGACTCAGGGATTCGTTCTCATCTGAAGTCACCATTATCTTTCCCAGGTCTGCTATCCTGTCATTTATCGTGTAAAGGCATGCATTATTCCCATCGTTTCCTTCTTGGCAATGTGCACCGTCTGCAAAAGCTCTCCTCTCGGCCAGGCCTGTTATCATGTGACCAGGGTCCCACCAAGTGCCAACCAAAGAAAATTCTGGAGTTTTGGTGTTGAGAAACGTCCATGCATCGTCCCAGTTGGAATTAATGTCAGGTCCTAGGTTCTTTCCAAGCTGAAAACCGATGCTTAGAGCAAAAAGAATTACCAGAATGCCCATGCCCAAGAACATACTCTTGTATAAGACATCTTTTTTACCGAATTCTACAAGGCTTCCAAAACCAGCTGAAACCAGTATTATAAAGAAGGATGCGGTGTACTCTGTAAAACGTATGCCTCTGAATGACGTGTATATGGCTATTAAGAATAGCGTGATTAGGAAGGAGCCTACTATTGCGTCCTTTTTCTTCATGTTGGTAAAAATTCCAAAGGCAAGGAATATTATGAAAAGCAGAAATACCAGCATGTCTATGATTGTGTCTCCTGAGACGAATCTTCCCATTGCGGTGATCCAACCTTCCAAGTTGAAAATACTGAACGGTTGTAATTCCGCGATAGAAATGTTTACTATCCATCTCTCTGCGCTTTGGGCGAAACCTAGCAAAGCAGAGAAACTAACGATTACATTGGTGTTGCTTAGTGCGCCTACTATAAAAATTCCGACAAGCAAAACAATCAGGGCGATTATCTGCGGCTTGATGTTATTAAAACTGTTTTTAACCTTTTCAGAAAGCGTTTTCTTTGCCCTTATTTCAAAAAGTATGTTTATTAGGAAATAGATTACAACCGAAGCGCCAAGTATCATGTAAGCGTATGGGAAGAACTTCCAGGTGAGCATGAATCCTGAAAGGCTTATCAAAGCCAGGCAAAAATTAGGTATCGTTCTTCTTCTCAATAATATAAAACCTGAATATAGGGTTAGAATTAGAAAAAACATTACAACTTGGTCAGTGTCATACGAGCTTCCGAAAGTTCTCGTCAATATCTGCGGCGCGGTCCCAATCAAAACAGCTGCCATCACTCCGCCGTATTTGTTTGAGAGCTCCTTTCCGAACAAGAATGATGGGATGACTATCAGGGCTCCATAGACGGCAGACATATAAGATGCTATGGTCATTAGGCTCAATCCCCACAGTGGTGCGAAAATCCAGTAAATCAAGGCGGTCACATAGTACATAAAGGGTTGTGTCTCAGAGAAGTCGGCCAACCTGCCAACATAGTATGTCAACTCGTCCCATACAGGTAGATGGCCCCAATCGACGAAATACTTTGTAAATCTATACTGAAAAATAGGGTCAAACGATAGCAATCTATCAGGGACTATACTCAATGACCTTATGTAATAAGAGAATAACAATATGAACAACAATACTAAAACATACCAATACTTTTTCAGTCTAAAGTCCATTAAACCACAGATAACAAAATTTGGAGCGACAAATATAAAAAGCTATAATTTCTTACATGCTCAGTATAATGAAACTTATTGCGAGCAACAGAATGTTCTGGGCCAGCACAAACAAGGCGTACTTCTTGACCTTTCCAAGGCCCTTTAGGTAGCTTGCATAAATAACATTAAAGCCGAACAAGAAGCTCAAAGAGACAATTACCTTGAACATATACAAACTAGGCAAGTAGTTCGCCGACACAACACTTATGAACCAGTCTGAAAATAATAATACGAAGATAAAACCTATCACCGCGAACAAACCGTAATAGAGAAAGGTCTTTCTTAGGATGCTCTTCGCGTTTTCATGCCTTCCCAAGCCGCTCAATCCAGATATTGTTGGAAACATTACCGATGACAAAGAGCTTGGAACCAACTGGGCTGCCCAATAAAACATAAATGCAAAGGAGTAGTAGCTTATGAGTTTCTGAGAGAAGAACAAACTTAAAAGAGGCACTATTGAACCGAACAAAGCTCCAGTTAGTTCTATAGGAAATATAGGCAGACTAAATCTAAAGAACAGCTTCTTAACATCAACTTTTCTATAGCCGCTGAATATTCTTTTCCTAAATAGGTATAAAATGTTAGGCATACTGCCCGCTATGAATCCAATTCCCCAGCCTAAAGTCATATAGAAGATTCCAAAAGAGCTTAACAATACAGCAAAAACAGCAGGTAAAGTGGAGCCAAGAAACAGGGAAAGGCTAAAGAGCTTGAAGTTTTTCAGTCCAAGCACAATAGCATTGAAAGTTGTGAAAAATGAAGAAATTGCCAAAAAGGTGCCAGCAATGACAAGATAGTTATTGGAAACGTCCTTTGTAAAGTAAAAAGCTATATAATCCTTAAACAAGAAAATTGCCAAAATCAAAAAAACATAAGCGACAAACTTAATTTTCAAAAACCACCTTATCACGTGTTTTTTCTTGCTGTATTCCTTGAACTCGGCCACATACTTTGTCAAACTAGTGCTTATTCCAAGATCTATTATGCTGGGCAGGAAAGTGAACAAGTAGATGATGGTCTTAAACATGCCAAATGAATAAGTGGATGTCGGGAGGAGCATATTAGCAATAATTAGGTTGGCAAAAAAAGCTACCATGCCTCCAGATAAAGATGCTATGAAGACTAAGAGCCCCTTTCTTATAAGGTCCTCTTTGAAAAAAGGTATTTCCATTTAATTAAATAAGATTTCTTAGGATAAATCTTTTCTTTTTACCAAATACTTATGTTAAGTTTGGGCATTTAATTCTTTTGATAAATATGAAAAAATTTTTAAAGGGAAGAACTAAAGGAGAAAGATTAAGAGAACTTGATAAAATCATAAAAAAAATATAGAGAAGAATTTCAACAAAATAGGAGTATTATTATAATAAAAAAAGAGGTATGATGTAAAAATCTTCTATAATTTTGTAATATTACAAAATACAAAACTTTATAAAGAAGGTTTATAAATAATTTTTAGATGATATCTTGAATAAAGGACTTTTAGGAAAAGTTGGTTTTTTTTCTCTACTTTTCATACTCACAATTATTTTTATAATCGCTTTGAACGCTTCTTTAATAAAAGCGGATGGTGGCGGCCCAAAAAATCCTTGCACCCCACTTAAATTCTGTTTTGCGGACGCATTTAACACAGGAGGAAATGAAAGTATAGTTATCTGTGCCGGCACTTCTGCAAATGTAAATTGGTTTAACATTTGGTACAACGGAACGCAATTAAATGATACCAATGGTGGAATAATAAGTAAACAATATTATAATTATAATAACGGTTATGATGGTGCTTCTAACACAACAAATTATGGCAATGAGCCACTAAATAACGGTACAGACCCATTCTGTGTATTATTTGTTCTTAACGGTGATAATGCTCCATTTACCAATAAAACAATTCAAATTAATGGAACTGTTTTCAATAAAACTGATTATGCTACTGCATCATCATTAGAATGTGCTTCGGGTGGTTGCAATGGAACCATGTTTACAATAAATTATTTTTCCATAGAAACTAAAGATGCAGCAGGAACTGCCTTGCCAAACACAGTTTTTATGGCTTTCGATAATTCTACAAAAACATTTATTTATGAAGGTCCTGCCATGACCGATAGCCAAGGATATTGGGCAGAACACTGCATAGGCATTGTTAACCAAAGCAGCGGAGCATGTGTTAATGCGACTCCTCTGCTAGGCGATGTTCCAAATTCTTGCTGGACTCATGGCATTGATTTTCCTGTTAATCCTCCACCTGAAGTACCGCAATGCTTGTTGAATCAGACCACTACAATTCGTGCTTTTGATTTCATTTCTTCCAACACAAGTCAGGGTAATGCTTCTGCCATTATACCTTTGGTTTTGTCTATGTCAACCGAAGCAGCTGCAATGATGATTATGCCTAATTTGTGGAGTCCAGATGTTCAAGGAAATAATATGAATGACTTGAACGTTAGTGAGATAAATGTCACCCTTAACAACGCTTTGATATCCCACATAACATCAAGCGGAGGACAAGAAGGCGGTAAGGCGCCAGCTTTCATAGAGCCTTACAAAGTTTATAACATAACTTTTAACTATAGTGGCACAAATTACATCTTTCCGTTCATGACGCCTACAAGCGGAATGACAGGCGCGCAAATTCTTATTGTTAATAACACTTCATTCGGTCCTTCAGACTATAGAATCTTCATCGGTAAGGTTGTAAATGAAACTCAATATCCTGTAGCTGGTGCTGTGGTTTATGCACAATTCTTCAAAGGTCCGAGCGGAGGTATGGGAATAACTTTCTTTAATTCTTCTGTTACCGACTCAAACGGCATATTTTCAATAAGAGTTCCAAGGTCAAGAGAGCCCAGTGGAAATAATCAAGGATACTTCCCAACTTATCAATTCTATGTAGTCAGCAACCAAACAAATTCCGGGGTTCCCATATATTTCCCGACAATAAACAACAACAACAATAGGGGATATTTTGCTATAGGAGACAACACAGTGCTCCCTCCACTAACTTTAAAGGCTGGCGGAGAAGTTGATGTGAACGTGACATTAAACAATGCAACCATGATATTAAGCGAGTTAAACAAGTTCACAAATCTTGGTACTGGAGTAGTCAGGGGAGACACAACAGGGAAGAATACCATGACTTCTATGTTCAGTTCTGATATGTTTCCTGTTTCGCAACGGCCTACAAGCATAAACATACCATTACTTTCTCCCACCGGTAGCGTAGTCGTTAATTTGTTTGGAAAAAATACAAGTATCGGCGGAGATCCGATGGCCGGAAGCATTGTAAATTCTTGTTTTAACACAACAGTTCCAACTGTTACCCAAGGAGCAAAAACATCTGTTAAATGTAGCTTGGCTCAACCAGGTTATCTTAATTTGACAGTTTGGACATGTCAGAATATATTTGCTGCATTGAATGGAGATTATTCGCAGTGCGATATGAGCATGAGGGCAGGAAGATCTGATTTTTGGTTTGAAATGAATGGCGTCTTACGAAACAGCAGCGGTTATGTTGTAGGTTATCTTAGTCAAGAAGGAATCTTACTGGAAAATTTGGCAGGTTTCGGCGCTAATGAGATAGCCTTAAGAATTCCTTTACCTCCAGGCAACTATACACTTGAATTAGCATCACCATTTGAATACAGCCGTTATTTAAATGTTTACAATAAAACTGCTTTTGCAATAACAGCAGGCGGCACAACGATCCTTAATTTAACAAGAGGAAATTCATGGAATATTCAACCCATGTTTAATCCGTCTTTCACCCTTTCTGGCAGCAACCCTATAAATGTTTCTGTATCGGATTCTACAGGCAACTTGTTAAATAATTCTTCCGTAAGTCTAACTGCAAGAATACTTTTCTTGAACAAGTCAAATGCTATACCTTCTTCAATCATTTTTAATTATGATTCAGACAGAAAAACTTTCTATAATTCAACCTTTAACATGAGTTCATTCGGTTTGGGTGCTGGAAAATATTTAATTTTGCTGAATGCAACCAACACCACAAATAGTGTTTCCTATACTATACTAAACACTATGCCTGTTCATGCTTATGATTTCCAAGTAGGGACAGATTTTGGAGGATTTACTTTTGGAACTGGACAGACTGTTTCAGCTAAGATATTCGCGTATGGCACAAATGTAAACCCGCCAACGCCTTTGAATGCCTCTCAAGGAAATGTTACAATCAAAGTTTATGATGAAAGCGGTGCTGAAAAAAATGTTGTTAATTCAACTTCAGCTATAACTAATGGCCAAGGTTCATTGAATATAACAATGCCCAATGCTTTAGGATTTTATGAGATAGTAACTTCAGTAAGAACAACTAGTAACACTTTTGGTGTTTCTGACAACTGGGTGCAGATAAGCAATCTTAATGTTAAAATGACTACAGACAAGCAAAACTATCAGTCTAACGACAATGCCGTTCTAACAGTTCAGATTTCAAATGCTACAAACGGTTCATCGATACAGGGAGCATCAATCGAGGTGGTTGCTGACAGCAGTAGTACGCCAGCTATGGGAACAACAGGAAGCGACGGAAAAGCCGCCATAACACTTAATGCTTCCACTCATTCTGGCAGCACTTCATGGTCAAACGGCTGGCATAATTTGAAAGTAAAGATTTCTAAAAGAACTGATACAGATGTTATTAAACTTGATAGCTGGTATGGATTTGATGTGAGAGGATTTGACTTGTTCATCAGACCAGATAAACCATCGTATAGCGCAACAGATAATGTTACAATAGCAGCTTATGGTCCATTAGAATCATTTACCATACCTCCGTCAGGAGTTAAGGTAGATGGAACAACACTAACTCAATGCTGGGACACGTCTGAAGGAGAATGCACTACTCCTTTGGCAAATTCTAAATATCATATAAATGATGCTTGGAGTTCTGGTGCAAAATATATTGAACTTGGGAATTGGTCTGTTGGTCATCATAATGTCGAAATTACCGTCTCTTCAGGGGGCGGTCAGCAAAAATTCTATACAGGTTTTGATGTAAGCAATTACAACATAATTGCCACCACAGATAGATTTAGCTATGATTTGAACCAAAATATTACATTGACTATTAAAGCAAGTTATATAAATGGTACTGTTCTTTCAAATCAAAATGTTACAGCAACACTGTACAAAGCGCAACCACCGAACGATATATACGTTACGCAAAATAATGGAACTACTGATTCTTCGGGGCAAGCTACTATAAAGCTTAACGCAACTCAACCAGGGTTTAACTATATAAAAATAAACATGAATGGCCAACTGCAATTTATAGGAGTACAGGTCTCCTCCCTTAAAGTAAACCTGCTGGACTCATCAAGAAATATAGTAACTAATTATTATGCTTCTGCAGGTAGCAGCATTACAATTTATGTAAACGCAACTTCTGGAGGCAATAATGTCCCGAACGGTTCTACGGTTTCTGCAAAGCTATGGTCCTTTGGCAATTCTATTGACTTGCCTACAAATACAACCACAAACGGCAACGCAACAATAACTTTCAGCATTTCATCATCCGCTCCAACTCAAATGTATGGTTTGGAAGTAAGAATAACAACGACTAGCGGAGAACAGGGATTCGCGCAACCATCCACACTTACAGTTACAGGCGGTTCTTCTTTGCAACTGGCAATTTCTGCAGACAGGTCTTTCTCAAACCCATACAAGACAGGCGACACTGCTATTCTTAGTGCTTCACTTACATATTCAAACGGAACAGCAGTAGAAGGTTATAATGTTACATTTGAAGTTGGCTCAGAAGGCTCAAGATCGCAAACCATTGGCACTGCTGTAACAGGAAGCGGAGGTACTGCTACCAAGACCTTTGTCATATCTAATAATTATACTGATGGACCTTATTTCGTGCATGCATACTTAACTGACAATACAGATGCGCAGGCTTATTCCGGATTCATGATTAGTAGTTTGAAGGTAGATGTTATGACAAACAAGAATAGCTATGCTCCTGGCGAAAACATTACTCTTAATATAACAGTTAATAATAGAACTTCTGGCTCTCAAGTAAACGTGACAAGTATGTTCGTTATACTGTTTAACAAAGACAAAGGCGAGATAAATAATTACTTTACTCCATCTGGAGCGCAACCATACCGACTAAACGTATCAATGTCAAATGAGTCAGGATCCATAGGCACCTATCCTATGGCGATAATAGCTTTTGTAAATCAATCACAAGGAGTTGGATTTACCATGGTAGACGTTAAAAATGCTTCCCAGAGCCTTAATCTGTCGCTGCCTTCAACAATATCAGCAGGTTCTTATTTCCTAGCGAACATAAGTTCGAGTTTGAACGGTACAGCGACTCTAAGAATTTTCTCGCCAACAGCATCAAACGTTGTTTATGAAAATACAAGCATAACTTTGAGCACAAGCGGAACACCTAATGCTGCTGTCAATTTGACAATGTCAAATCCAGGTGTTTATGTTTTTAACGCATTTGTGAGTGGGATAGGCACTACAACACAGATAGTGACAGTCTCCGCTCCTCTCTCCGGAACAATACCGGCAGTATGGACAGGAACTGCGTCCACAAATTCAACAAGCACATTTACTACAAGTGATACGGTGTACGTGAGAAGCAACATAGCAAACGCTACAGCAACCATTTTAACAGTAGACACAACAACTAATACAACCATATCAGCATCATTACCACTTACATTAAATTCAAGTACAACTTATTACGGCGCACTTGGTAGCAGTAATTTGGCTAGCGGAAGAAAATATTTCGTACGTTTGGACACGAGCACATCTACAGGGATAATAAACACAATGTTTATGGTGAGCTGATGAAAAAAATATTATTTTTATTACCAATACTTTTCGTGCTTATTTTATCAGATTTTGTTCTGGCTACAGGCTCTCTTTCGATATCAAGTATAACAATACCTTCAAGCGCAACTGTAGGTGACAGCTTTACTATAACTTTATCTGTTTCAGGATCGCAACTTCAAGGCGATCAGGCAACAGGTAGTTTGACACTGCCAAGTGAAATAAGCTGTACTCCAACAAGTTCTCAAACTATTGCCTTGTCTGGCGGAACAGGTTCAACCAGCTGGGCATGCTCTGCCAATGCCGCAGGCGATTATACCAACCAAATAACTGCGAGCGTTACTGGGACAGACTCCGGAACCTTAGCAACTTTGTCAGACAACGAACAGACGGGGTTGAATGTCTTGTCTCCCGCTTCTCTCACAACTTCATCAACAATCAGTTCTTCAAGCATTACGGCAAGTGGTACCTCAACACTCACAGTAGGAGTAAACAATGCAGGAGGTCAATCAACCAATTATAATATAACCTTTAGCCCTTCTGGAATAACTTTTAGCCCGAGTTCAGTTACGACCAATTCGATTGACGGAAGCACGCTCGAGAACAATGCGATAACTGTAAGCGGTAGTACAGCAGGGACATATACTTTAACAGCTACAGTGATGGGATCAAATGGACAGACCTTGGCTGCATCTCAGACCCTAATTATAACTTCAACAGGAAGTGAAACTCCTTCCAGTAGTGGCGGCGGTGGAAGCAGTGGCGGTTCCTCATCTTCAACCAAAGTCACTGTAAAAAGAGGAAACGCAAACATAACTGTTCCATCAATAGCAGCTGGTAAAATGGCGACTGTCTCTATAGTAAAAACAGAGGATGTCGCATTCAGGCAAATTAATATTTCTGTTGCAAACTCTGTCAACAACATAAAAATTGTAATAACAAAGTTACTAGGTTTGCCTGCTTCTGTAACTCATGAAATATCTGGAAAAGTTTATCATTATATTGAAATCAGCAAGACGAACATTACTGATTCAGATGTAAAAAAGATTAATATTAAATTTGCCGTCAACAAGACATGGCTGACGAATAACAATGTAGACGCTTCTAACATCACCTTATACAGGTGGGCCAACAACAAATGGAACGAATTAACAACTACTTTTCTCGGCCAGGATTCTTCCGAGGCTCTTTATCAATCAGAATCTCCAGGGATGTCTTATTTCTTAATAGGAACCAAGAGTGGAGAACAAACTGCACCTCCTGAAACGCCTGCTGCATGCACAGAGTCTTGGACATGCGGAGATTGGTCTGCCTGCACGAATAGCCAACAAACAAGGACATGCACTGATGCTAACAGTTGTGGCACGACAGCCGGCAAGCCTAGCGAGTCGCAGAGCTGCACTGTTGGACAGCAGGAATTTAAAGTAGGTAACACTTGGATATTATATTCAGTAGCAGGAGTGATTGTTATAGTAATACTGATTTTATTATTTGCCTTTAAGGATAAAATAATTCCAATCAAGACAAGGCCTAAAAATAACTCCAGTAATTCAGAGGATAAATAGGGCAAAAACTTTTCTATGCGGGTCACGAAACCTTTATATGCAGGCTTTTGAAATATCTTTATCATAAAAAGGTGTTATCTTGAATAGGAAAGGTATTGCTAAAGTAGGGTTATTTTCTGTAGTACTCTTAGCAATTGCACTGATTTTGATTTTTGTTTTGCCAGTGTTTAGTATACCCTTTACTTCTAACGTAAACCCGACTAATGTAAATGCAAGCACAATCAATCAAATTCTAAATTTTACCATCGTCAATATCAATGCGACTGGAAACATAACTCAGGTTAATATAACCCTATCAGCTGGTTTTGGTTTTATAGCTAACAGCAATACAACAACGGCAAGCGATACGGATTTTTCAAGTGCTGGCCAACTAGTATTTTGGACTAATACAACAGAAGCAGGATTTGTTGCCAATGGTACCGCGCAAAACTTTTCTATCAATGTGAGCGTACCTAATGTTTCCAGCGTCGCATATAATTTTAATGTTTCAACTTTGGATACGGCTGGAGTTTATAATTCTACTAATATTACCGTGACAGTTAATGATATTACGTATCCAACATGGTCTACAAATCAGTCTTCAACACCACCAAATTATTCTACAACAAATCTAAGCCAATTTAATATCACATGGAGTGATAATGTAGGGATTGATAAAGTCTTTATAACAATCAGAAATTCTACAGGAGTTTTGGTTAATAATACTTCTATGTCCAACACATATGATGTAAGTATTTATAATTATTCAATAGTTTTACCCGCAGGAACATTTAACTGGACTTCTTATGCAAATGACACATCCAATAACTGGAACGTTTCTTCTACTTGGACTTTCACAATAGGTAATGGAACAGTTCCCTTAATTTTATCTAATAACACTTCCCTGTCCGGAACTTATCCTTACTCAACAAACATAACAGGTTCTGGCTGTCCAGCACAAATAAACTGTACACTTTACAGAAATGATACAGGCAGTTTAGGGTCAGCATCAGATTTAGCACAATTAGGAGTTGGTGTATATAATTACACTTATAATACATCAGGAAATCAAAATTATTCTGTAAATTCGACTTCCATTGTATTGACAATAAGTAAAGGCACACCAGCTTTGAATGTATACATCGACGGAAACTCTAGCAATGAGACAATAGCTTATCCTTCTATAGCTAATATTACTGCAAACGAGTCTAATAGTGGAGACTCAGACTGTATTTATGCCCTATGGAAAAATACTACACAGTTAATAAATGGAAGCGTAGTTTGGAATTATACCTCACTTGGTAATGGAACTTATGGTCCATTCAAATACAATATGTCTGGAACATGTTCTAACTGGACATTAGGAACAAGTTCTTCTTATTATCTTTTTGTAAACAAAGGAACTCCTACAGGTTCAATATCAGGCATTAATGTTACGCTTCCCAGCACTACAAGCATAACGCCTTCTGAAAGCAATGCTGGTGATGCAGACGTCAATTATACTTTTTGGAGAGATACAAGTTTGATTAGCCTTGCTAACGGTACTGCAAGCCTTTCTGCTGATACAACATCATCAACAGCAGGAACTTATACATATAAGTTAAATTCCACAGCAGGAGAAAACTGGACTTCTAATTCAGGCATAAGCACCTTGGTTATAACAGTGAGTGCGGCTTCATCATCAACCACAGGCGGATCTTCAATTGGCGGCATTACAACAACAGGCATGATTACTTACATCAATCTCGCGGTCGGCAAAGCAAACATCACAGCAAACTATCTCACGACAGGCGGAAAGCTGATTGCAAAAATAGCAAGATATCAGGACGTGGCGATAAGAGGATTGAATATTACGGTTGTAAACAACGTTGCAAACATAAAGATAATGGTTTCGAAAACAACATTGTTGCCGTCAACAGTTCCTTATGATATCGACGGAAAGGTCTATAATTACATTAACGTAGATAAACTAAACTTTACAGATTCTGACATTAAAGTAGTTAATATTTCTTTTGCCGTCAACAAGACATGGCTGACAAATAACAATGTTAGTGCTTTAAACATTACTTTGTACAGGTGGTCAAACAACAAATGGAATGATTTGAGCGCAGTTAAAGTATCTGAAGACGATAGAGAAGCATTCTTCACTGTAAGCTCGCCAGGCTTGTCTGTATTCATCATAGGAACCAAAGGCGGGGCACCCATAATTCCTGAAACGCCTGCTGCATGCACAGAGTCTTGGACATGCGGAGATTGGTCCGTCTGTGCTAATAGTCAACAGACTAGGACATGCACTGATGCTAACAGCTGTGGTACGACTGCAAGCAGGCCAGCAGAAACGCAGAGCTGTACCGTGAGTAAAGGAGAGACAACTGTTGCAGCGCCAGTTCAAACATCCATTTTAACCACTGTAATAGTTATAGTGGTCGCGATAATCGCCTGTGTCTTCATTTTCTTGCAAAGAGTCAAGATAAGCTCCTATTTAGGAAGCATTGCAAAGAAAACTAGCAACCATAAAAAGACCTCTTATTTGGAAAGCTTGGCAAAAAAGGTTGAAGAAGAGGAAGAAGAGAAATTTGCAGATATATGATAATAAGGCATATGCTAAATTCCTTAACAGAGTCTGTCATCATCTTAGTGTTGCACTAAAGGGTCTTTTCATACATCTAATTAGGTTTGTCGCTTAGAGGGACTTTAAAGTACCTTGCTTTTCTTATCCACAAATAAAATATAAAAAATAAGTGCAAAAATCACTACAGCAATTAATGTTTTTAAATCTCCAGTTTGAAGTCCTTGCGTAAAAACTGGTAATATCCAACTTCCAAAATAAGCGAATATCAGAAACACCATTAACCATTTCCAAAAGCCTTGCTGAGCCATAATAAGAATATGGAAAAGCTAAAATTTAAACCTTCTAAATGAACATGAGATTAAATTTTATCTACTTCTCTCATCAAAATTTCTATTGGTATTTTTTCAGTTTCATCTCAATATCTTCTTAGATTCCTCCGTGCGACAGCCGCTTCGGGTCCCGATAAAGCGACAGAAAGGTCATCATATAAGTTTAAATATTTCTGGCGTACGCATATACTAACTAGGTGCGATTATGGCTAAGAAAAGATCATTGCTTTGGTTCGAGGAACCCCTTGATGATTTTAGAGGAGTGCGGGATGATTTCTTTGGAAGCATGCAAGAAGTTTTTAGTAAACCCTTTTTGAATTTAGACAAGCTAATCAAAGTCCCGGACTTTAAATCAAGACTCATGCCAATTAAGATGACAGGCACCGACAATGAATTAATACTAAGAGCGGAAATGCCAGGATTTTCCAAGGACGAGATAAAGTTAAAAGTCACTCCCGATACATTTCTCATATCTGCGGAAAAGAAAAGGCATTCCATTGACAGGAGTGAAAAATTCTTCAGAATGCAAAAAGGTTTTGACTCCTTCAGCAGGGTTGTCAAACTCCCAGAGGAAATCAAGACTCAAGGCGTGAAAGCAAAATTTGAAAACGATGTTTTAGAAGTGGTAATGCCTAAAAAATACACTGGGAAAGAGAAAGAAGCCGATATAGAATAAATTTACTCTGCCCCGGTGCTTAACAAAAGTCGTAGTTAGGTTTAAATATAAAAATCAGTTTAAATAGTTTACTTTCTATCTTAATTTTAATTAGTGATTTTATGGAAGAACGCAAAATAGATTACTTTAGTAAAAAACCACTCTCTGGATTAGAAGTTTCTGCTGGCAATACCTTTAGAGCACTCAAAGATTATGCCGAAGAAGCTAGCGAAAAAATTAGATATGGTTTTGATAGAGTTAAAGATTCTAAACTTGTAGGTTATATCAAAGGAGCTAATGATAAAGTAGATAGATTCGGCGAGAATATATGCTATAATATTTCTAATAATCCTACTAGTGAAAAATGGATAGGTAGACATAAGGGAACTTTAGCAAAAATAGGAGCATTAGCTGCTCTTGATCTTGGCGTAGGCGCAGTTTGTGGGCACTATGCGGGGCCAATTGCCGATAATACTAAGATTATATCGGAGAGTGCAGGCCGTTCTACTATAACAACTGGCTGGCCGTTTCCACTTCAAAAATATATAGAAACAGTTAATAGTGTACCTCCGTATGTTCATAAAGACTATCTGTATTATCCAGAAAACAGTGGAAAAAATGCTGTATTTTTTGGAGGATTAGCAACTGGCGTTTCGGCACTCATTGAAACTGGTTTGGTATTTGCAAATTTAAAAAAACGAAAAAAATGAATGAACAGAAATAATGATCCTAATGATTTTTAGACTTAAAGGGCGAAAAACTTGAAAAAAGCAGTTTTATTGCTGGTGATAGCTCTTATATTTTGTTTAAAGATAGTTTATGCCGAAGATTATTTTGGGCATGCTTTAACAAATCCTTTTAATTTTAACAAAATCAGCGGATTTTCATTTGATTCACAACATTCAAGTAAAGATTATTTCAAGGTTGGCATGGCAAACCCTGCTGCTATTTATTGCTCAAAGTTGGGATACAACTATAATGTGATAGACACTGATAATGGACAAGACGGCATATGCACATTTCCTGATGGAAGTAAATGTGAAGAGTGGCAATTCTTAGGAGGTTTGTGTGCTCAAAATTACTCTTATTGTGCTTTAAACGGATATGACATTATGACTAAAAACGTTAGCAACACATCTTCAATATATGCTGTTTGTGTCAATAAAACTACTAGAGAAGAAGTAGGTTCGGTCACTGATTTGTTTAATTTAATTGAAAAATCTATCATGTCAAAGGAAAATTTAACGCTAACAGAGCCAAACATTTCAACAGAAAGCATTTTAACAAGTTTAGCTCCTCCATTACCATCTGACTTTGATTGGAGAAATAACAATGGCAACTGGATGACCGCTGTAAAAGATCAGGGCATTTGTGGTTCTTGTTGGTCGTTTTCTACTGTCGGAACTGTTGAAGCTTATTATAATATTTTCTCAAATACTCATACTAACTTAGACCTTTCAGAAGAATACATGGTATCAGACTGTTTACGGAGCAATGACTGTTGTGGCGGTTTTCCTTCTTCTGCCCATGACTTTTTTAGAGATGAAGGGGTTCCTGATGAAAATTGTTTGCTCTATAATGATATTAATTGTGGATGCGATCTATCTTGCGGCGATGTTGGAGCTTGCACATTTAGAGATTTTTACTCTTGTAGTAATTCAATATGTAATAACAAGTGTGCTAACTGGCAGAGTAGGATAGTTAAAACAGACCATTCCAGTAAAATAACCGGTGGCAGTATAGAACAAATCAAAGAAAGAATTTTTACAAATGGACCAGTCACAGCTCTAATGGGTTTTGGGAACACATTTCCCGATAATAATGTTTACATATGTGGTGATAATGATGTTCTCTTAAGCCATGCTGTAATTTTGTTAGGTTGGAATGATACCGGCCAGTACTGGATTGTAAAAAATAGCTGGGGCAGCGCATGGAACGGTGACGGCTATTTTAGAATTGCTTATGGTGATTGTGGTATTGAAAAAGAAATTACTTATGATCATGGTTTTAATATTGTTAACAGTGGTAGTGATGTTCAAGAATTTTATAGTCAGAATGCGCCATCAGACAGTTACCTAATTTCGTGCATATCCCAATCAGCAATTTGGCGAGGTCAGAGCAATTTCGGGGAAGATGCCATAGAAGAAGTAACTTTTGATGGCAACAGATGCAAAATCGTTGGGGATGATAATGAAGGTGGTCAAGAACAAAGAAGATATGCAGGTTCAGTGTCGATCCCGACGACTTGGGTTTCATCTTCACCAGTCATAAACTGGAGTTCATGGGAATTTAGAAACAAAACTGGGTATTGTGATGGTCCTGATTGTACTGATGAAACATTTTATAGTCCAACTTGTCCTTCTGGTTATTCTCCAGTTTCATGTTTGTCAGAGACTGCATATAACATAGATCAAGGAAAATATGGTGAGGATGATATAATAAATATGAACATAACAAACGGGCAATGCCAAGTGGTTGCGTACGATAGCGTTGTTGGAGACGCTGAGTATTATAGAAGGACTGGTGTTGTGTGTTTGCCAAAAACTCCAGTTATAGTATGGGGTGATTGGAGTTTGAGAAATGATGACAGCGGATACCATGATGGTCCTGGTGATCATGACGGCGATAGTGACGATGCTAATACTGAAGAATTTTATAGTCCAACCTGTCCTCCTGAAACGTTTCCAGTTTCATGCTTATCAGAATCAGCAACTGCGGAAAGTGAAAGATACTATGGCGAAGATGATATTATAGATATAAGAATTTTAGGAGGGAGATGCATAGTAACTGCAAATGATCAGAGCGATCACATATCCTCTCATGAGCAAAAAAGACGTGTGGCGGCCGTATGTATAGATCCAACTATAGCAGGCGACATAAACAAAGATGGAAATGTTAACATATTTGACATAGCCATAATAGCAGTTGCTTATGGAAGCACACCTCAAAACTCAACTTGGAACCCTATAGCTGATATAAATGAAGATAAAATTATTGATATATTTGACCTTGTATTTGTTGCAGTTAACTTTGGTAAGGGTTCCTGAATTTAACCGTATAAATGATTTATATGAATAAGAAAATAATCATAATTTCATTTGTCTTATTTCTTAGTCTAACAAGCATAATCTTTGCTCAGGATATTATTGCAAAGATTTTCTTATACCCGTCCTCTGCAAAGAAAACTGTGGGAAGCGCTCTGTCTGTCAACGTCAACGTAGCCAATGTCTCAAACCTCTATGGCTATGATTTCAAGCTCTATTACGACACTCGTATCTTAGACATAAAGAACGTGACAGAGGGAACGTTCCTTAAAAGCAAGGGCTCGACATTCTTCAGAGTAAAAGAGATGAAAGACAACTATAACTCCACTCACGGTCGCGTGTGGCTGTATTCAACCATGATGTCGCCGGCTAAACCTGCAAGCGGTTCCGGAACAGTAGCCATAATAGAATTCAAGGGTGTCAAGGCAGGCACTGCGACGATAAACCTTTACGACACAAAGCTTGTAAACTCAAACTCAGGCAGGATTAACATCAGCGCGTCAGGCGGCTATTACGAGTTCACCACTATAACAAGCAAGTACGTATAACATTGTTTCTTATTTCAAACTTCACTGGCAAGAATTTTTCTATGACCCACATATTCGTCTTGCAATGGTTTGTGATATCTGCGACAGATACTGAACCGCCTGCCAATGCCATGTAAAGAAGAATCTGATCTGCCATGTGCTCGTCCAAGCACGCATTCGAATTTATCTGCTTCATTAGATTAACAGCTGCCTCTTCGCCGACGATTTCAGCTGCTTTGCCTCTCTCTCCAAAAACAGTCGCGCTCAACACAGTGTTATCATAGTGGGCGCGCATGTGGACTGTCGAGCCTGGAGAAAACGCGTCTACGTACTCAAAAGATTCGCAATCGAATTTTGGTATTATCTTCTTCGCGCCTTCTATCTGTCTTTCGGCAACCTTTGCTTTTTCCAAAGACCTGCTGGCTATGCTCCTTATACAATAACTTTTAACACTGCCTCTTTCTATCAGGTTCAGCGGTTTTAACTTTTTGCAAGGCTCTATTCTGACCTTGATTCTTCCTCCGCCTCTCGGGTAGAAGCCGTACCTTAACACCTCGCAGCTAATTTCAATTCCCATCTTTCTGGCAATTGCGCAGAAAACCTCTTTAAAATAATCTATGTTAGGGCTCCACTGGACATCAGTTCCTCCTGTTAAATCTATTTCCACCTCATTGCCGGCATGAATGCATATTGGTGCGATAGTTTGCAGGACTAGAGCAACTGAGCCGGCTGTTCCTATGTCTACAGAGAACTTGCCACTTTTTATTTTCTTAGGTATAAACTCAATCCAATCGCTGCCTATTCTGGCGTTCTTCAGTTCTGCACCGCACATTTCGGTGGCAGCTTCTATGCCTTTGAGGTGCTGGGCTTGAAGGCCTGGATTTTTCCTGTTTTTCCTTATGTTGACAATCTTGCAAGGCTTTCCAGTAATTGCTGACAGAGCAACAGAAGTTCTTATTATCTGTCCACCAGACTCGCCGTAACTACCGTCTATTAATAACATATTTACCACGCTCAATCTTTCTGATTATACCTTCGTTTAATAGGCTTTTCAAATGGCTTCCAGCGAAGTTTGAGGAGAATTTCATGCTTACAAAATCCTTGCTTAAATCGCTATAACGAAAGAATCCGTTTCTCTGACAATATTTTTTTCCAATTTCTATTACGAGATTTTTTCCACAATTGTTAGGAAGTTTTCTCTTTATATAAGAATTTATCAGTTCATTCAACTTGTTTCTTTTTTCTTCTAAACTGAATCCCACTTTTGATTCAAACTTCTTGATACTGTCTTGCTGACCGATTTGAATTCTCCACTTGACTGTAATCTTATCTTTTCTAGATCTATAGAAGCCTTCATTGTAGATTTTGGCATCAATTCCTAATTTTCTTAGGAGAAGCTGTTCACCTCTTATCAAGTTGCTTATTGGAGCATTAGAAACAATGCAACGTGTCCATTTTCCTTGATAAAGTTTAATATTCTTGCAGTCACTCACATTGACGGTTCTTGTTAATCTGACAGCTCTTTTGCCATATTTATCCAAACAGACGTCTCCTTCATCATCGAAAACTCTACTTAGGTATATCCGTTTTAGCTTACCCCCTCCAGTTACAATATCCTTAGGTATGTAACAATTAACAAGCCGTTTATCTCCTCTAGGCACGCCACCAAGTTCCAATGCGGTGCCTATAACAGCAGGGAATTTTGTTTCTAATGCTTTATGTCCATACTTTATTTCACAGTCAAATTCTCCAAATATAATCTTGCAAAGTTCAATCAATTTTTCTTGAAGATCCATTTCTGATGCTGAATATACAGGGCATGAAGTCGGATTCTTAGGGACATGACCGTCAGAAAGAAATGCAGCTCTTATCTCTACGCCGCTTTCATTATGAAGTTTAAATGGAAGATTTGGTTTGAAATGTGATTTGCCGATATTTAATGTATTTCTTTCAATTTCACTTCTAGAAAAATCAATATAATCGCATAATTTTTTCAGTAATAAAACATTCGGTCTATGAATCAGTTTTGAACAATTTGATATTATTTTTCTAGGTGTATTTAGAGATTTGCCCAATGAAGTGTAAGACCCACTTTTGCTGATCGCTTCATGAAATAATTGCTTTTGTATATCAGGAGTCAATTCTACATAATGCCCATTGTAAAGGTCCCACCAATGAACAATTGTCTTGACTTCAAGAGAATTTTTAATATATGTTTGAAATTCTTCTTCAAAGTTCATATAATCTTTTAATTGAAAGAATTATTTATCCTTATTTCATCCCAAATAAGAGCCATCTATCAATATCATAAAACTAGTTTATCCTTTCAAGTTTATAATTTTCAATGGTTATATGAAAATAACCTAATATGACATCCGGATAATCTGACCATTAAAAATCAGGCTGTTTTTGGTTGGAATTTGAGGGTAAAATCAAGTTTAAATCTTTTAGTATGTTATTTAATTGGTATGTATCGAGTTAACAAAAAAATTCCCATGCAGAGTAAAACCCAATTTTTAAATACATCTTATGAACTACTCTATCAAGTTTCTCAAGAATTCCCATTTTTAATGTTAGATACAAGAGAAGTAATGGCATTGGAAAATGAGAGATGTAATGTTGCCTATAAGGCTTTCCCACATGGTGAAGATTGGATACGATTCCCTGACAAAATGTCGATTGGTGAATTTTTGCAATATGTACAAAATCTTATGAAAAAATATGGGACGACTGTAGAAATTGTAAGGGATGAAATGGATACTAGAAGTAATGATCAATCAAAACGATTTAAATTCTATGGGGATAATATTAGAGTTTCTGTACATCCATCCGGTGTATTTAATCATGTCGTAAATTTGGAGATTAGAGCACCAGATGAATATGAAGAAAGAATACAATCTATGATCGATAAATTACAACATTCAAATGGTTCAGACGAATCACAAAAAACGAAAGAAAATGATGATTCTTCATTTCCGAATTCTCCAGAAGAATTGAAACAGGAATTTAGAGATAGAAAATATTCTAAAATATAAATGAAATCGAGACTAGTTGATGTATGGGATAAATGAAAATATCCATGTGAAACAACTAATCAAATATCAACCGAATCTCCGTTCTTAGGAGCGATCGCGTCAAACCCCTTACCCTTCAGTTCGGTTGCAAACCCCTCGCAATTATCTCCATGCAGGCAAATAACTTTCTGAGGATTGATCTCATCAACAAATTTAAACAAATCATCGCGTCCTGCATGGGCAGAAAAGTCAAATCGATGAATGCCCATCTTTATTTTCAAGTCAAACCCTTCAGTGACGAACCTGCCAGTCTCCACCAGCGTCCTTCCGGCGGTATTAGGAATCAAAAACCCAGTGAATATCACGGAGCTTTCAGCATTATTATACAAATATTTTATATAGCTGACAGACGGCCCTCCTTCCAGCATTCCACTGGATGAAATAATAGCGCAAGGCTCTCTTACCACTTTCTTTCTATCCTTTTCATCCCATATGAGGCGAGAAACATTCAAGGCTTTTTTCAAGGCTTTGGGGTCCCTGATAAATTCGGGGTATTTCATTGCCAGTTGAGAGGCGGTCTTTGCCATGCCGTCAAGATAAACAGGAAACTTTGGATTAAAACTTTTCAATATCATCAGTATCTCCGCCGCCCTTCCGACAGCGAAACAGGGTATCACCGCCACTCCCTCGTTGGCGATAGTGCTTTCAACAGCCTCAAAGAACTTTTTCTCGGTTTCCTTTCTCGGGGAATGGTTCCTTTCAGAATAAGTGCTCTCTATTATTAAGACGTCCACATCCTTGGCATCTATGCTTGCCCCGTTCAGCAGGCGCGACGGATTGGTATTAAAGTCGCAGGCATAAAGTATTCTTTTGTTTCCCATCTCCAGCAAAGGCGCCATGCTTCCAGGTATATGGCCAGCGTCAAATATGTCCAAAGAAAAATCATCTCCCTCAATCTTCTGGCCGTAGGTTATTCTCACTTCATGCTTCTTCATTTTCTCAATGTCGTTTTTTTCAAAGTGCCTGGCAAGGCCCCTATACTTCGCGACTTTGATGCTGTCTTTCAAGAGCAGATGGGCAAGCTCAAAAGTTGCTATAGTCGAATAAATGGGCGGCTTGAACCTTCTATAAATCACTGGATAGTATCCTGAATGGTCTAGGTGCGCATGGCCTAGAATAGCAATGTCCACCTTATTAACAGGATTGGGCAGCTTGCCGGTTTCCACATCCATTCCGTAATCGAACAGGACATTTTCCTTGCTCTCTACTAGAACGGCAGTCTTACCGACTTCCCTGAAACCGCCAAGGCATTTTATTTTCATGTTATTCTAACCAATGTTTTATTAGATAAATTAATATCCTTTTATGTATTATTAAATTTATGGAGAAGATTGAAATAGGCATCATAGGCGGTTCAGGGCTTTATGATGCGAGCATAATGGACAATGTGTCCAAGGTCAATGTAGAGACTGTTTACGGCAACCCTTCTGATTCTTTTTGTACAGGGAAAATAAACGGCAAAGGAGTAGCATTTCTTTCAAGACACGGTCAAGGCCATAGGATACCGCCACACGAGTTGAACTTCAAGGCGAACATAACCGGCTTTGAGAATTTTGGTATAAAAAGAATAATTTCATGCTGCGCTGTGGGTTCTTTGAAAGAAGACTATAAGCCAGGAGACATAGTGATACCGGATCAGTTCATAGACTTTAGAAAAAATATGACAACATTCTACAACACCGGTGACGTTACTCACGTTTCTTTGGCAGACCCGTTTTGTTCGGAGATAAGGGAGGCATTGATAAAAGCCTGCAAGAAACTAGGAATAAGATATCATGACAAAGGAACTTATGTCTGTATAGAGGGCCCAAGATTTTCTACAAGAGCAGAAAGTAAGATGTTTAGGAATTTTGCGGACATAATAGGAATGACTGGCGTGCCTGAAGCAATTCTAGCCAGGGAAAGAGAAATCTGTCTTGCGATACTAGCGACTGTGACAGATTATGATGTGTGGTCGGAGAAACCAGTTTCAACAGACGAGATATTAAAGACAATGAAAGAAAGCGAAGAAAAAGTAAAAAGAATAATAAAAGAAGTCGTCAACAACATTCCTGAGGAAAGGAAATGCATTTGCAAGGATGCTTTGAAGAATGCTAAGGTTTAACCTTTAGCCAACCCTTACCATCTTCTGCAGCGATATTCCTTTCTTCCAACTCTCCTAATATTTCATCAACAGCTTCTTCAGAGATGTCTATCTTGAAATTCCTTTTCAAATCATTTCTTATCTCGTTTATGTCCTTAGATTTTTTCTCATCCAACGCCTTTGGCATTATGTTGCACATATCCTCGACATAATTCCAGGGAAATATAACCCACTTCCAGTCTAGCTCCTCACCATAATAATCTGGTTTGAACTTTGATGTCTTGATGTGCAGGGCTGCGGCAGTCTTTATTTCTTTAGGATTTAATGATTTTAAAAAGTCTATGGAGACTATCATGCTCTCTCCAGAATCAGTTATATCATCCACAACCAGAACTTTCTTATTTGTCAAGTCAACTTTCAGTGGATATCTTATGCTCGCTCTGCCGTCCATGCCAGCGGTTATTCCCCAATGGTCTACTTTTATAGAAACCAAGTCTTTCACGATAAGCATATCGCATATGATTCTTGCAGGAACAAAACCTCCTCTGGAAAGTGCGATGACCACGTCCGGTTTGAATTTGTCTTCTTTGATTTTTCTTGCTATGTTCTTGCATGAGTTGTTAAGATATTCCCAGCTTGGCAGCCAGCATTCGAAGTTTTCCATAAAAATCTAATTAAATCCAAAATATTTATATTAGCGTCTATTCTACAATTAAAAGAGTGGTTGTTTGAAAATCGTAATTTCGCTTGGTGGTTCCCTGCTGACTAGGGAGCTAACTTCTGAGAATTTCAAGAGATATGCTGACGTTCTTAAGAGACTGAGGGATGATGGACACAAGCTTGTTGTCGTCTGCGGTGGGGGTAAAGTCTGCAGAGATTACAGAGATGTGGCAAAGGGTTTGGGCGCTGACAACAATCAACTGGATTTTATAGGAATAATGGCGACTCACATAAACGCTTCTACATTTTTACCTGCTCTGGGAAAATACGGTTATCTGATAAAATGGAAAACTTTCAAGGAGGTGCTGAAGGAGGCAAAGAAAGTTTTTGGAAAGAAAATCATAGTGGCGGCTGGCTACGATGTTGGGACATCAAGCGATTATGATGCTGCTGCTCTTGCCGCTGCCGTGAAGGCAGATATTTTGATTAACGCAACTAATGTCGACGGAGTATATTCTGCAGATCCTAAGACAGACCCCGACTCAAAGAAACTTGGCAATTTAAACTATGATGAGTTCGAAAAAATAATGGGAAAGAACGCACAGGTTCCGGGCGAATACAGGTTCTTTGATTGGAAAGCAACTAAAATAATCAAAAAACACAAGATAAAGACCATATTCATAGACGGCAGGGACCCGGAAGAAATTATAAGAGCAGTCGAGGGAAAGCATCATGGGACGATAATCAGTTAGGTTATAAATATTCTTTTTATTTAATATGATTAGGCATTAACATGGACATAGAGACAAAAATGAATTTGGTCAAGGGCTTTACAGAAGAGATATTAACCGAACAGGAGCTTAGAAACTTGTTTGAGACTAACGAGCATCCTGTTGCTTACGATGGATTTGAACCTAGCGGCCTTGCTCCAATTCACTTCGGCCTTTTAAGGGCAACTAACTTAAAGAATATGCTAAAAGCAGGAATAAAATTTAAATTGTACCTGGCAGACTATTTTGCCTTTATAAACAACAAACTAGGCGGGGATTTGGAATCCATTAGAAAGGCAGGAGAATATTTTGTTGAGGTTTGGAAAGCCTGCGGCATTGATACTAAAAAGGTAGATGTTATATGGGCAAAGGACATAATGGATAGCATATCTTATTGGGATAAGACCTTGCGTATAGCAAAAGAAACTACCATAAGCAAGTCAATGAAATCCATTACTATAATGGGTCGTAAACAAGGAGAAAGTTTAAGCACAGCTCAATTGTTTTACCCTTCAATGCAAGTAACAGACATATTTCACATGGGAATTGACATATGTCAACTGGGTATGGACCAAAGAAGAGCTCATGTGCTTGCTAGAGAAGTTGCAGAAAAGTTAAAATGGAAGAAACCTATAGCTGCGCATCATCATATACTTTTAGGTTTACAAGGGTTTCAGGAAAAAGGTACGGACGAAGAAAATTTAATTGCTTCTAAAATGTCAAAGTCTGAGCCGAAAACTTGTATATACATGCACAACAATCTTGAGGAACTAAAAGAAAAATTAAACAGTGCTTTCTGCCCGGCCAAACAAGTAGAGAGCAATCCTGTTTTGGAATACGCAAAGTACATAATATTCAAGGAAGTTGACACTATGCTGATTGAAAGACCTTTGAAGTTTGGTGGAAACTTGGAGCTTCAAAGTTATGAAGAGCTGGAAAAGCACTTTAGAGATGGCAAACTACATCCTTCTGATTTGAAGATGGCTATTGCTGTTGAATTAGACAAATTAATTAAACCTGTTAGAGAGTACTTTGAGAAAAACAAGAGAGCAAAAGAGCTCTACGATGCGATAAGAAAATCAGAAATCACAAGATAATCTTACGTAAGGAATACCTTCTAAGAGTTTTTCTATTTCGTTTTTTGTTTTCCCATCAAGGTTACCGCATTCTAAAGAATATTTAAGATTTTCTTTTTCTCCATCAATCATGAGTTCTCTATTCTCACGGTGTGCAAAAACTTGACTGCCAATCCTCTTACTGGTAAGTCTAAGATTATTGCTGTCATAGCCATGTTCTTCTAGCAATGAGTGGATTTTCCATAAATACCCTATATCAAGAGCTTCGTCTGAATAGAAATTTATTCTTGTAGGCGTTTCTCTAACCTCGTTTCCAGCTTCAATTTCTATAAGCGGGATATTTTCAACTATACTCGCATTATTTTGTCCTATAGGCATTATTATAATTATCTCTTCAAAGCTTTAAAACATTATTAAATTTTTCAATAAAATTAACTGTGGAAGAGTAGATAATTATAAATATTTAATAAAATAATTCTTAGAAAAGTGAGAGTGATGCCGTTCCAATCATTAGACTGAAACCAAAGAAAGATTTTGCTGCTTCTGTTGATAAAGAATTTAAACATGTGTTTAAAAAATATAAAGAGGTGAATAGATGCTTGACATAAAGATTATAAGAGAGAACCCAATGATTGTAGAAGAGAACTTAAAGAAGAGAGGGGACGAGGATAAGCTAAAGCTTCTGAAGGAATTGGTAATCAATGACAAAAAGTATAGAGAAGAACTACAAGAGCTGGAGAAGTTAAAGCATGGCAGGAATGTTGTATCAGAAGAAATAGCAAAGCTAAAGAAAACAGGAAAGGATGCTTCCCGCAAAATCAAGGAAGCTTCGGAAATCCCCAACAAGATCAATGCATTGGAAGAAGATGTTGTAAAACTCAAGGACAGTATTGATGTTTCTTTAATGAGATTACCTAATTTACTCCATGAGTCTGTTCCTATTGCAAGGGGAGAAACGGGAAACGTGGAGGTAAGAAAGTATGGCAAGCCGCCTAAATTTAATTTCGAGCCAAAGAACCATTTGGACATTCTCAAGAATCTCGGATTGATAGACGATGAGAGGGCAGAGAAGGTCATAGGCAGGGGATTCTTCTATTTGAAAGGTTCCCTGGCGTTGCTAGACAGGGCTCTGCAGAGCTATGCGATAGAACTCTTGATTAAAAAAGGTTATTTGTTCATCTATCCGCCGCACATGCTCAGAAGAGAGCCTTATAGCGGCATGGTTGATATGTCCGATTTTGAGAACGTGATGTATAAGATTGAGAGCGAGGATGCGTACATGATCGCGACAGCAGAGCATCCCATAGGAGCCATGCTCAAGGACGAGGTCTTGAATAAAAAAGATTTGCCTCTGAAGATTGTCGGCTTCTCGACTAACTTCAGGAAGGAGGTTGGAGCTCATGGCAAATACACCAAGGGATTGTTCAGAATGCACCAGTTCAACAAGGTCGAGCAGTTCATCTTCTGCTTGCCTGAAGATTCCTGGGACTATCACGAGGAGTTGCAAAAGAATTCCGAGGAGCTGTACAAGAATCTAGGCCTGCACTTCAGAACAATAGTTTTGTGCTCGGGCGAGACCGGCGTCGTCTCATCGAAGACCTATGATGTTGAGTTGTGGATGTCTGACGGGGTTTATCGCGAGGTAGGTTCGAACTCCAACTGCGCAGACTATCAGGCTAGAAGATTGAATTTAAGATACAGGGACAAGGAAGGCCAGGCTCCAAAAGGATTTGTTCACACATTGAATAACACTGCCATAGCGACGTCAAGGACAATGGTGGCTCTCATAGAGCAATGCCAACAGAAAGATGGAACCGTTGTAATACCGAAAGTGCTCTGGCCCTACATGAACGGAATCAAGAAACTAGAGAAAATAAAATGATGATATGGACTACACTTGGTTGATATTTGCTATATTGTCAGCTGCGATGGCCGCATTGGTGGCGGTATTCGGTAAAATCGGTTTGGAAGGAATCGACGCCAACACGGCTACTATGATAAGAGCGGGCATAATGTTCGGTTTTCTCGTCCTGATAATAGCATTCACAGGGAAAATAGAGAATATAACAACAATATTTTCCAACTCAAAAGCGCTGTCTTATATATTTTTAAGCGGCATAGCAGGAGCGTTGTCCTGGCTGTTTTATTTTCTTGCCCTAAAGATCGGCAAAGCATCACAGGTTGCTCCCATAGACAGATTAAGCATAGTTTTTGTAATAATCCTGGCTTTCCTCATACTTGGAGAGAAGGTTAGCTTGAAGATAGCGATAGGAACTGCTTTGATGGTTGTTGGCGCTATTCTAGTGGCGTTAGGCTGATGTTCGCTGGTTCAAATCCTGCCCTCCGCACAAAGATTTATATTTTTGATTCCTTGTAAATAATTATATTATGGAACATATTGAAATCGGAAGAAGACTTAAGAATGGCAATTTGAAGGGAGAAGAAGGAGAACCAATATTAGCTTTAGCTGATTCCACGATTGTTTACAAATCAAACGGACAATGGATGGAATATAATTCTCTTACAAATAAAGAACATCCAATTGAAATTCCCTTGTTGTAAAATATGTTAAATTCCACTTTCCATATTTCATGCTCTTCTCTGCTGGCCTA